>Ga0307489_10001225_pt1 | contig 16823 bp, 14 predicted proteins | sample SB12metaG_FD_202247 | JGI IMG/M metagenome (GOLD analysis project Ga0307489, IMG submission 202247) | Sea-ice brine microbial communities from Beaufort Sea near Barrow, Alaska, United States - SB 1.2 | ecosystem: Environmental > Aquatic > Marine > Coastal | place: USA: Alaska | collected...
GAAAAAAACGCCTAGACCAATAATAAGAGATTTGTTGCTTAGAAAAGATGTCTTTACCTAAGGTTAATAACGGCAGTGTTAATAGAAAAGAACTTAAAATAAAAAACAAAAAAACACCCGACTTACCGATACCCGAGAAATTAAAATAAGGAAAAAAAAAGTAATCAACATTACTTGTGTGGCTTAATACTACAATAAGCGCCGCTATTCCTCTTAAGCCGTCAAGCGCTTTAAATTGTTTGTGGCTATTAACCTTTTCAGCGGTATATTTCAACGAAGTCATCCTTGCCCTATATAAAATATTTACGACCGAATTATTTTTTCAAGCTTACGCATTGGCCAGACAAGTTTCCACCAATATGAACGATAAGCATTTAAAAATGACTTTCTATAATAAATCTCTTCTTTTTTAATGGTTAAGCAATGCTCTTTAAACAAAGAATCAAAGCTCGTAATGTACGACATATAATTAACAGATAGACTATTAATCAATTTACTGTCTACTTTTGCTTGGCATAAAGCTTGGTAAATTCCTAATGCCAATTTCGACAGAGTATCACTGGCGTTTTCATCACTGATGTTATTACGGAGTTTTTTCTCTATAAAGCTAGTGTCATTTTTAGGCAGATTTATATCAAAGGTTTTAGAAAGTGTATTGCGTACTTTTTCAGGTGCTGAAATGAGTTGATTAAAGTTAACTACAATAAATTTTTTGTCATGACAAAATAGATAGGTTGATAATGTATAATTACACCAAAGAATAAGCCCTTTCTTCAGAGAAAAACCATCTCTTTTTGATAATGAAGATGTTACTTCAAAAGGATTTCTTAACATCATTAAATAGCAGGGTTCAATATTTTTTTGTGAAATTTGCTTGTGCCAAAAAGGTAAATGTAATGATGTTCTAGGGTCTTTCATTCCCCATAGTTCATGGCCACCATATTCACGTTCTAAGAAAGATGTTATCTTAGCCTCAAAAGGCTTATAACTATTGGAATATGCCCCCTCAAAATTGCTAGCAAAAGGGTCATCCCAAGACTGACATGAAGCATCAAACAACTCATCGTTTAATTCCACTACTTTAGCGTTTTCAAAAAAGCCTTTTTCATTTACGCCTTTTTGAGGGCCATATAAATTTTCGCCCATAAAAACGCCTAGTTCGTCAAGTAAGCCTGAAATAGCCGATGTCCCACTGCGATGCATTCCAACAACTACAATTGCTTTTTTCATAAGTCCTCTTAATAAAAGTTAATGCTCTGGTTTTTTAAATAATGCTATTAGTTCAGGTACTAATTTTTTATCCAACAGGTGCACAGCATAAATAAAGACAAAAGCACCTACGAGTATTTGAAAAGTTAAATTTAATAGTGAAATATTACTACTTAAGTGCTTCATAGCAAAAACACTCAATAACATAGCGATACCTGCACCAACAGGCGCGATAAAAACGTTAGCGATGTTTCGATATTTTATATTGAGTAACTTTGCATTTCGTTGAGCGACAACAATATAAGCGAGGGGAAAACCACAGGCCCAAGCACTTGCTAGGCCAACAGCGCCATATGAAAGCCCCAACATAATACTAACCAACAAAATTAGCATTAGAATGACAACATTACCAAGCATATGCTTAACTTTTCGCTGGCTCTTAAGTGCAGGGTTAAAGAGCTCTTCACTAAAGCGTAGCGGCATTACTAATAAAACAATCATAGTAGGATAAATGGCACCTAACCATTTATCGCCTAATATTATCGGGATAATCAAGTCGACAACACTAGCAAGCCCCCAAAAAACCGGCACAGTAATTAACACACTCAACTTTTGCGCTTGTAAAATATAACTATTAATACGCGCTGGTTGGTCTTGTATCTTTGAAAAGGCAGGAAAGGCCACCTGTTTTAGCAAAGGGAGTATTTTTTTCTGTGGCATTAACGCAAATTGAAGTGCTATGGCAAATACGCCAATTTCAGCTGCCGACATTACCCGCCCTGCAATAGCAATATCCATATGCAAAAAACTATAAAACAAAATAGAGTGTAACGTTATTAAACCACCAAATTTAAGGTGTCCTTTAATTTCAGAAAGCCCAAACTCCGGTAAGAAGCTGATCGGTTTAATAACAATAATCATAAGGGTCGCCATAGAAACAGCCACTACTTCACCAACAATAATCGCCCAAAAACCATAATTTAAATAAGCCATGATTAACGTTGTAAATGCTGCCGTAATATTGGCAATAGACGAGATAATAGAGACTCGCTTAAAGTCCATATCTCTGGCAAGTTCTGCTGAAGGTATTACCGCGATAGCTTTTACGATGAATAACCAAGCACTTACTTTTAAAATACTGGTCACATGTTCTGATTGATAAAAGGCACCAATAGCATCAGCTAGGCTCAACTGTAAAAGAAATAAAGCGCTATAGACAATAATAATAAGACCAAACATTTGCTTGCGAATTTTTACCGTTAATTCTTTCATTTGAATAATGGCAGGAGTAAATAACCCAGCAATAAATAACGCTAAAAAACCAGAAGCCAAATCAGCCATCGCAACAACACCATAGTCTTCAGGTAATAATAAACGTATTACCCAAAAGGTCATCGCCCAACGAATAATTTGAGAAAGCACTTTACCTAGGGCAACCCATTTTAAGGAATGTAATACCTGCTGCTTTAAGCTTAAGGGTTCAGACATAGCCACTTCATATTTCTACTATTCATTATTACGATGAAAACAACATACGTTTTGTGTTTTGTACGAGCTGCCAAACAATATTGGGTGTTAGTTTAAAAAGAACGCCTTTAAGGTATAAAGTCACGTTACTCTTTGTTTGGTGCGCTTGAATATAGGTATCCCCCGCTAAATTATATAAACCCGAGAATATATAGGATTTAGCATAGCGAACATGCAGTTGCTGTTTGATTAAAGACCAATTAGCGCTTTGCTTATACAGCTTAGCAATAGGTTCTATTTTTGCTAAGCACACGAGTTCTGCCGCATGCATTTTTTCGTCGTTGAGTGAATAGTTATTGCCATGAAATACGTGTACGGCAAGGTGTTCTTCGACAAAATCAAAGTCGCAAACCATTGATAGCTTCAACCATAAGTGCCAGTCGTCAACCCCCATAAGAGCTTTGTTATCGTCAAAATTACCCACTTGTTCTAAGTCAGTTTTTCTAGCCACTGCGGTACAGCATGTAAGCATGTTTAACTGCACTAATTGACTAAACACCTGGCCACGCTGTTTATGTTTAAAACTAGGGGTTGATTGCTTGTTATACGCAATGTAGTCGGCGATAGCACCACAATACACTAAGCCAACCTTAGGATTTTGAAATAGGGGCATTTGTTTGGTTAGTTTGTTTGGCAGCCAAAGATCGTCTTGATCACAAAACGCAACAAACTCTGCTTTGGCTTTCGCGATACCAAAATTACGCGCTTTTGCGACGCCACCATTTTGTTGATAAAAAGGTTTTATTCTCGAATCTTTTAAGGAAAGGGCTTCAATTAACGCTTTTGAATTATCGCTAGAGCCGTCATCAACTAATATTAGCTCAATATTTGTATAGGTTTGATTTAATATGGATTTCACTGTTTTTTCTAAATATTTTTCACCGTTATATACAGGGATAACGACAGCTACTAGGTATTGAGTCACAAAACTTCCTTATTTAATGAACTCATCACAATGTAGCACTGTTTGATCAAATTATCCTTGCCTGACGCAAAAAAAACTAAAAAATTCATCAGCGTATAGTTATAGCACTGGATATAAAACAACAACGTTACTATGCTTTTATTACTTTCATTACGTAAGCCATTTTTTACTTTTAGGATTTTTGCTTTTTATGTACGCTTTAATTTTACGACACCTGTTAATGCCTTTTTACGAAACCATTAAAGGTAAAGATTTACTGCATCACCTCAATGTTTATCAAAAAAACTTAGCGTTAACTAAAAAACAGTTGGATGCAAAACAATGGCAAGCGTTAAAAGCACTGATTGACCATACGCTTGCCCATACTGTTTTTTACCCTAAAGTGTGGGCTAAAGTAGGGGTAAACTCTGCAGATGATATAAAAAGCATGGCTGATTTTAGCCGATTACCGATAATAACAAAAACGGACATCTCAGAAAACTATGCCGAGTTCTTAGCCGATAATTTTTCAAATAATATTAAAAAGTCAACGGGTGGCTCTACTGGGCAACCGTTTAGTTTTGAACTTAATACCAACAGTAATACCCGCCGAGAAGCCATTATGTGGCGAGGCTATGGTTGGCTAGGGGCTGGTTTAGGCCAAAAAACCCTTTATTTATGGGGTGCAGACATTGGTGAATCTACGTATCTTAAAGGGATAAAAAACGCGTTATATCACCGATTTTATAACCGAAAAATGCTTAATTCGTTTGCGATGAATAAAGATAATATGGGCGAATATATTAACGATATTAATACCTATAAACCCACAGCTTTAGTGTCTTATGTTAACCCCCTTTATGAACTGGCCTGTTTTATTAATCGACATAGCCTGTCAGTTTTTTCGCCCAACACCATATTAACAGGGGCAGAGCCATTACATGAATTTCAGCGCACTGAAATTGAACAAGCGTTTAAGTGTGAAGTATTTGACACCTTTGGTTGTCGTGAATTTATGCTGATGTCAGCAGAGTGTCGTGAATTTAAAAACCTGCACATTAATATTGACCACTTAGTGGTTGAGACGGTTTCTGAAGCAGGCAAGGCCATTACAGAGCAAAGTGGCGACTTAGTTATTACCGATTTATATAATTACGGCATGCCCCTTATTCGCTATGCTAATGGCGACAGAGCCACATTAGTTAACCAACCATGCGGCTGTAGTAACCCATTACCCATAATGAAAAGCGTTGATGGCCGTAAATTAGATATGATTAAAACACCGTCAGGTAAAACCATTCCTGGTGAATTATTTCCTCATTTGTTTAAAGAATTCAAGGGTATATCTCGCTTTCAGGTCAAGCAAAGTCAATTAGATGAGTTAACCCTATTTATTATTGCCAATGCTCGTTTTTCAGCGGAAGACCAAGCAAGTATTTGTGACGAAATTAATAAATATGCAAAAAACGAACTAAAGTTAACCTTTAACTTAGTGGACGATATTCCCTTAACGGTTAGTGGTAAACATAGGGTAACTGTTTGTGAAGTATGATGTGCTAGGTTTAGGATGGAAGAAACACTATTTTTTACTCGTTATTACTTTTACTCACTATTATATTTATTCACGGCTACTTTTTGAAAAAAACAGCCAGTTGATCCGTTGCCTTTAATTGATATATTACCTTAGCACTTGGTAATAGTTGTTCAAAATTCAGTGCCGCGCTAGAAAATCGAGCTCATAAGGCGTTTTCTTCCAATCGTTTAACGTTAATATACGATCAGAATCAATACTGGCAAATGCACCTTTAAAAGCAAAGATGTTTTGCTCAGAAATTATCTGGTAACACACGATTTTTATTATTAAGTACTGAGATTGCACTATCAAATAATGCGTTTAATTGATTAGTTTGGGTGGTTATTTCAAATGCGCCTCGGACATTATTTTTCGACAACACAATATTTTGACTAAAATACAATGGCCCGTTAGAATTTTTGACAATAAGGGCCGAACGTGACTTTTCTTTTAAAAAAATAAGATTGTCTATACACCATTTTGTCTCCTACTATTAAATTCTAAAAAATTAACTATAGATTGCACTATAGCTTTCACAATAAAATAAGCGAAACTAGCGTTGAAAAAACTCAATAATGACTCTCTGGTAATCATCACCAATTTGTATCCTCTACCTTGGGAGCCGAACAGAGCGACATTTAATCGAAAACAATTCTCCCAACTTGATGACCACTATAATAAAAGTGTCTTGGTGCCGGTCGCATTTTTAAGTTGGTTTAGCCATAGAAAAGAAATAGAACAAACTGAACACTTACGATTTGTGCCCTTTTTTTATTTACCTAAAGTTGGCCGACGTTTTTATAGCGTGTTTATGCTTTTCTCAATTTTATTGCATTCAGGTTGGTGGTTATTTAAAAAGCAGCCAAAAATAATACTGGCCAGTTGGGCGTTCCCTGAAGCGGTTGCTGCTTGTTGGCTTAGCCAATTATTTAACAGTCGCTTCTTTTTTAAAGTGCACGGTAGCGATATTAACTTACATGGAAAAATACCCGCAAGAGCAAAACAAATAGTGAATGCGGCAAAGCATGCCACCGGCATTTTATCTGTTTCAAAGGCACTGGCTAATGAAATGATACAAATGGGCATTGAACAAAATAAAATAACCGTTATTTATAATGGCGTTGACCATCAACAATTTTTTATTGCTGAAGGCTCTTCAACTAACAACGATTATATTTTATACGTTGGCAACCTAAAACATGACAAAGGGGTTATTGAGTTATTGCAGGGGTTTTCTCAAATAATTAACGAGCAGCCATTATTAACACTTGTATTTGCCGGCGCCGGCGCCGGAAACGAAAAGTCACGGTTACTAGCATTAGCCAAACAGCTTGATATGAGTGAAAAAGTGACCTTTTTAGGTACTGTAGCACATGAAAAATTACCCAAACTTATTGCTAACGCTAAAGTGTTGGCCTTACCGAGCTACAATGAGGGTGTACCAAATGTCGTACTTGAAGCCATGGCCTGTGGCACCCCTGTTTTAGCGACAAAGGTGGGTGGTATTCCTGAAGTAATAAATGAAGAGATATGTGGCCAGCTAATTCAACCTCGAAGTGACAATGAAGTTGCCCAGGGCTTAAGGGTTGTACTAGCGAAAAAGTGGAATAAAAAGTTAATAAGGCAGCACAGTGAAATATTCACTTGGGCAAAAAATAAAAAACAACTCGTTGAATTACTTTCACTTTGAGCACTTCACGACTAAAGTAATAGTTAAACTACAGTGAGTTACCCTTTAGTGACTCCTTAACTACTTTTATAACTTTGCAGACGGAACCGCAATTTAATGTTTAGTAAAATAAGCTATTTTATAAGATCAACGCTTTTACCCAACCGTTTATTTTTAATTAATGACAACAAAACACCAAAATCACTCTATCTAACCTTTGACGATGGCCCTGTTGCTAGTATTACAGAAGATCTCCTTGATTTATTGAAAAAGAATAATGCCTTCGCTACTTTCTTTGTCCTTGGTTCTAGAGTCAGTCAATCGCCTGAATTACTTAAAAAAATACACCAACAAAAACATACCTTGGCCAATCATTCCTATACTCATCCTAACTTTACCCTGCTGTCTAGTGAAGCAAGGATTGAACAAATAACAAAAACTAACCAGCTTATTAAAGACCTTACACATCAGCATTGTCAGTTTTTTAGGGCTCCACAAGGTCGCTGGAGTTTTAAATTATTAATTGAATTATTTCGTTTAAAAATGACCGCGGTGCATTGGAGTCGCGACTCAATGGATTACCTTAAAGAGCCTGCTGAGACAATAATAAATCGTTTTATTGAACAACCCGTTTCCTCAGGGGATATTATTTTATTTCATGATGATGACACCCGCTGTATTAAAGCATTAGACACTTTAATTCCACATTGGCAGTCTCAAGGATTTACGTTAAAAGCATTGGAGCACAAATAAATAGTGAATATTGTATTTCATCATAGAACTCGTGGCCGCGGTGCTGAAGGCGTGCATATTTCCGGCGTAGTAAAGGGTTTAAGGCAACTGGGTCACAAGGTTGAAATTTTATCTTTACCTGGCGCAGAGCCTGAAACTGAAAAAATAACAGGCAAAGGTCAACAAAACACAGTGGCCAAAAAAGCTAAAGTAAGTAAGTTTTCAATACTGTCTGATCTTACTAAACATGTGCCTGAATTTGTTTTTGAATTATTAGAGCTAGCCTTTAATATTATTGCCGTTGTTCGCTTAAGAAAAACAATCAAAGAAAAACAAATCACCCTGATTTATGAGCGTTACTCTTTATTTATGTTTGCCAGTGTGTGGTGGGCTAAACGTCACCACTTACCCATAGTGTTAGAAATAAACGACTCTTGCCAAGTTCACCGTGTTCGTTCATTAACCTTTAAAAAATTGGCGGCAAACATTGAACGCTGGATATTTAAAAATGCCACTGGCCTCGTGTTTATTTCCAGTAGATTTAAACAAGTTGCCGAGCAGGCCTATGGCGATATTGCGCCGAGTGTGATCTCTCCCAATGCAGCAGACTTAGATAAATTTATTATCAATAAAGACGCTGGAGATAAACTCCGTAAAGCACTGGGTATTGAAGATAAATTAGTACTGGGTTACGTCGGCGCTTTTGTTCATTGGCACGGCATTGACTGGTTTGTTGATTTAATAAGTGAGCGTTTAAAGGAATTTCCCAACCTAGTACTTTTGTTAGTGGGTGACGGCGTTGCTTTTAAAGCAATACAAGACCGCATAAAACAAGCGGGCGTAACAGCTCAAGTTTTAATGCCAGGTAACGTTGAGCACAGCAAAGTATCTACCTACCTTTCTGCGATGGATTTTGGCATTTTACCTGATTCAAATGATTACGGTTCACCGATGAAACTATTTGAATTTATGGCGATGGGCAAAGGAATGGTAGCACCCAACTTCACCCCTATTGCAGAGGTGGTTCAAGACAATGAAACGAGTTGGTTGTTTCCTGCTGGTGATAAACACGCTTGCATTGATAAAGTATTAGCGATAGCAGAAAACAAAAATGCCCATCAAGCAGTCGGTTTAAAAGCTCGCGCTTATATCGAACGAGAGCGCCAATGGAAGCATAACGCAGAGCAACTATTGTCTTTGGTAAAAAATTAATGATGAAAAACATCACAGCGGATTTAAAACGTAAACAGCAGATTTTTGTTGAAGACGGCGCATCGGTTAGTATGTTGCGTATAGTAATGTCTGATGGCACCAGTGCCAATATTTTATATCGGTGCATGCGTTGGTGCGCGAATTATAAACTCATCCCCTTAGCTTATGCTTTTCAACTCATCAACAAATGGCTTAATGGCTGTGTCATTGGCATTGGCGCAAATTTTTCTCACGGTTTTGTCATAATGCATCCGGTAGGTATTGTCATTAACTCTAAAGTGGTTGGTGGTCATAACATTACACTTGAAAGCGGTGTGGTTATTGGCGACGAAAAGGGGTGCTCACCGATATTGAGTAATAACATATTTATTGGTGCCGGTGCTAAGATCATTGGCTTATTGTCTATAGAAGATGATGTCAGGGTCGGCGCAAATGCCGTAGTGACTAAAAGCGCAAATAAAGGGGCAACAATGTTGGGGATCCCTGCAAAATCCTATAAAAAAACCAGTGAAAATAAGGAAGGTAAATAGGTGGTTTATCTCTTTTGGCTCAGCGTCAGCTTAATCATTTACAGTTATTTTATTTATCCTGTGTTATTAATTATTTTTAGTGTTTTAAAACAAACTATTTGTGATATTCAGCATTTAATTGTTAAGCAGCAACCACCATTAAATCATACGGGTTTACTGCCAAATGTTTCCATTATTGTTGCGGCATACAACGAAAGCGCTTGTATTGAAGAAAGAGTACGCAACCTACTTGCTCTTGACTACCCGGTAGAAAAACTGACAATTCATATTGGTTCAGATGGCAGCTCTGACAACACAGCAGAGATGCTTAATCGCTTTAATGAAAAGAATTATCATGTGCATATTTTTGAGGTTAATCGAGGGAAAATGAGTGTGCTGAATGACTTGATAGAACAATCACAAGATGACATTTTAATTATGTCTGACGCTAATACCCATTTTAATCGCGATGTTGTTTATAAGCTTGTTAGGCACTTTAACGATGAAAAAGTTGGTGCTGTTTGTGGGGAGCTTCATCTAGTGGATGCACAGTCAGGTGACAATAAAGACAGTGTGTATTGGCGTTATGAGCAAATTTTAAAATTTCATGAGTCACGCCTTGGCGCTTTACTAGGGGCAAATGGTGGGATTTATGCCATGCGTAAAGCCTTATTTAAACCTTTAGCAGCCAATACAATTATTGATGACTTTCAGATTGTAATGAATATTTCAAAAGACAAATATAAAACTATGTATGACCCTGAAGCTATCGCGATAGAAGAGGTTGCTCCTGATTTATGTTCTGAAGAGGCTAGGAGAGTAAGAATAGGTTTAGGTAACTACCAAGCCTTTTTTAATATGGGCTGGGCTTTAAACCCTCTATTAGGATGGCGATTTTTAGCTTACCTTAGCCATAAAGTTTGTCGCTGGTTTGTTCCTCACTTAATGATAGGCGCTTTTATAAGTAACTGTTTACTACTTAACCAAGTTACTTATCAAATCAGTTTTGTTGGACAAGTTACTTTTTATTTAATCGCCTATTACGGTATTAAACGTCAAAAGTCTGATAAAAAGGTTAACCCCTTAGTGGGGCTTATTGCTTTTTTTGTCTCAATGAACATTGCATTATTTAAAGGCTTTATCCGTTATTTTAATTCAAATATACAAGGTACATGGGAAAGGACAACCCGATGATAATTTTATTAACCGCGTTACTATTTTTTATTTTTTCTGTGCTCTTTATTCTTAAAAAGAAAAATATGCTGGGTTGGCTACCTCATTATATCAAGCGAAAACTGGCTAAAAATTCGCCAGTTAATGGCCCCACGCATATTGTTTTTTCTTTTGTTGATCATTATGAACCTCAATGGGGTAAGCCTAATGATATTAATATTGAGCGCTCACGGGTCGACCGCTGGTTAGAACAATACCCAGCAATGGCAAGAAAACATAGCGATGCAGATGGTTTTTATCCGCAACATACTTTTTATTACCCAGAAGAGGAGTATCGCTTTGAGCATTTAAACAAGCTCGCTAAAATATGCCAAGACGGCTTTGGTGAAATAGAGCTTCATCTGCACCACCACGATGATACCTCTGAAAATTTACGTCAGTTAATCACCACTTTTTGTCAAACACTGCATGATAAACATGGCGCACTTAGTAAAAATCCTGAAACAGGACAATTAAGCTATGGTTTTATTCATGGCAATTGGGCATTGGATAATTGTGACCCAACAGGTAATAATTGTGGCATTAACGATGAGTTAATTATTTTAAGAGAAACCGGCTGTTATGCCGACTTTACCTTCCCTTCTGCGCCCCACCCAACCCAACCCGATACCATTAACAGTATTTATTACGCAAAAGATGACCCCGACAAACCTAATTCTCATAATGCCGGGGTTAATTGTCAGGTCGGTGGTAAACCTTGGGGTGATATTTTAATGGTTAATGGGCCATTAATGCTGAATTGGAAAGCACGTAAAAAAGGACTATTTCCACAAATTGAAAATGCTGATGTACGCAAAGGTATGGAGCCAACCAAGGATCGTGTCGATTTATGGGTAAAGGCAAACGTGCACGTGGCTGGCCGGCCAGAGTGGCGATTTATTAAAGTACATACCCACGGCACGCAAGAGCGTGACATGGATGTATTACTTGGTAAGCCCTGTGATGAGATGTTTTCCTATTTAGAGAGCCAGTACAATGATGGTGAGAACTATGTATTACACTATGTTAATTCGCGCGAAATGTATAATATGATAAAGGCGGCTGAAGAAGGTAAACAAGGCAGTCCACATCAATACCGTGACTACTTTTTACCTCGACCTGAGTTTAAAGTGGATACTATATGAATATAAAAAACCAACTTATCAAGCGTTTAAATCTATCAAAGCTGCTATGGCCAACTTTAGCTAACGGACTTTACTGTTTTAATTTTCACCGTATTGGCCACTGGCAAGACACTAGTTTTGACCCTTGTGTGTTCTCCTGTGATGAAGAAAATTTTAGACAGTATTTGATTTTTTTGAACAGTAATTTTCGCATCATTACCCTTGAGGAACTGACCAACATCATTGAAAAAAACAGCCCTATTACTGAAAAATTAGCACTGATTACTTTTGACGATGGCTATGCCGATAATTACCATATTGCTTATCCCATATTAAAATCATTAAACCTGTCTGCCACTTTTTTTATTACCACCAGTTTAGTGGACTCAAAGATCATTGCTTGGTGGGATGAAATTGCTTGGCATGTAAGACAATGTGCCGGTAAAACAATTAAACTCAATAATTGGCGAAAAGGCATCGACATTGAAATGCCCGCAAGTCAAATAAATATACGGCAGGTTTTACAGCAAGTCAAAGCAATGTCCTCTACTATTGAGCTCCAGGTACAAGAATTTAGAGACCTAAGTAAAACGTCTGTTCCAGATGAGTTGAGGGATAATGTCTTTATTTCATGGCCGCAGCTAGTGGAAATGTCAGAGAATAAAATGAGCATAGGTGCTCATTCTCATAGCCACAAAGTATTCTCTTGTTTAACTGAGTCTGAATTAAATTTTGAATTAGAAGAGTCAAAGAGATTATTAGAATTGCACTTACAAAAAAGTGTTGATAGCTTGTCTTATCCGGTTGGGGGTTCAAACACTTATAACCACGATATGTTTGCTACTATTTCCGCTAAAGGCTATAAATTAGGTTTTTCCTTTAGGGGGATAACTAACCACAACCCGCGCGTTAATCGTTTTGAGTTAGGTCGATTATCAATAGATCAACCTTTTGATGGAAGAAAGTTAATGGAAATGATATTAAGTGCTGATAAGGACAAGTAATATCAGTGCTCTAAATGTAACCTTACTATACACGTTAATCATAAAAGCTAACGCCCCTTACCAAATAAAACCACTTCAACGGTTCTTATTAAGATAAGAATGTCGAGTATAAAGCTGCGATGCTTGATGTGGTACAAATCATATTTCAGCTTCTCTAATGAGTCAGCCTCTGTTGCACCGTATGGATATTTTAATTGTGCCCAGCCCGTTAAGCCAGGCTTTATACTGTGACGCTCATTATAATAAGGAATTGTTTTAATTAGTTTTTTTACAAACTCAGGCCGTTCAGGCCGAGGGCCAACAAAACCCATATGTCCACGAATAACATTATAAATTTGTGGTAACTCATCAATACGGTACTTTCGTAATATATTACCGAGTTTAGTGATACGATTATCATTTTCACTGGCCATTTGTGCGCCATTTTTTTCAGCATCAATACCCATACTCCGAAACTTCATAATATTGAAGGCTTCACCATCTAAACCGACCCGTTTTTGAGAATAAATAATCGGAGCACTTAGTCCATCATTTAATTTAATTAACATTGCAGTTATTAGCATTATGGGCCAAGTTAAAAAAAGCAAGACAAAAGCCATCGCCATATTAAAAATAGAATCTAAGATATTTCTTAAATAATGAACCGAAGCAAAGCCATTGGAATAAATCACCCAACTTGGATAAATTAAATTCACGGCTATTTGTCCTGTCTCTCTTTCAATAAAGTCTAAAATTTCGGTGATGTCAATGCCTCGAATTTTACAGGCAAATAACTCATCTATCGGCAGGTTAGTTCGTCGTTCATCACCGGCAACAACGATCTCGTCAATGTCATGCTCTAAGGCATAATCAAGTAATGAGGTCGTCAGTTTAATTTTTTTTTCATTAATAATTCCTTCGCTATTATCACCATCCATTACAATAAAGCCATGAACATGGAAGGCTTGACGGTCAACATCTCGGCGCATGCGTTTTTCAATAACTGACGACCGACTACCCGAACCCAGCACTAGAATATTTCTTTTATTAAAACCAAAAAAATCAACTTTAAAGGTAATGTAACGAGATATTCCACCAAGAAAAAAACCAACAAAAACTGCCGCCAAAAGAACTTCAAGCGGAACCGACTGATTACGGTAAAGAAATAAAGAAATAATTAAAAAACTTATCGCAACAGCCAGCAGTAGCCGACGGATAATGCCACGAAAATTTTCACGTAATTTTGAATTATAAAGACCGAGCGATAGCGCTGATAACTGCAAGACAACCGCAAATGATAAAGTAAAAATAACAACAATGTTATTTTCAATAGTATAAATTTCAGTGAATTGAATATAGAGGTTAGCGTTTATAGCAATTAAGGCTGCACAAGAAAAAATGATAAAATCAATTAAAACCAATGACTTGCTTGCCGAAGATAAATTTTGAAACTTTGGACTAGACATATTACTAAAGATTCCTTTCTTATTGTATTACTATTTAAAGTAGCACGGGTATTACAATACAGCCAATAAATCAATAAAAAACGTTTTAAAAATAAGGCATTAATGATTTTTTACTGAGAAGTAATTAACGTTAAACTAACGAAAAATTAACCCCAAAATCACATCAATAAAAAATTGGCACGATTTAAAAAAGTACCCTACAATCAGTACCATGAAATAAATTTGGTCATAATTTCAGTAATAAGTTAAAGATAATGCTAATTAAGGATGATAAGGCAACACCATGGAAAAAAACTTAATCCCTGTTTTAAAAGTAGTCATAACACTATTATTTATCCAACTATTTACCGCTTGCAGCTCCTCCACTTCTCTGGCAACTGCAACCCTTCACCCATCAAATACCGTAGATATAAATGCGTATAAATACCTGATTGGACCCGGTGATGCCCTTAATATTTTTGTTTGGCGAAACCCTGAGGTATCCGGAGTTTTTGTTGTTCGCCCTGATGGCATGATAACAACCTCTTTAGTTGAAGATATTGTTGTTTCAGGAAAAACCCCTACCGAGTTAGCCCGCTCGGTTGAAAAGATACTTTCAACCTATTTACGAGATCCTGTGGTAACCGTGACAGTGAATAACTTTATTGGACCTTTCAGTGAGCAAATTAGGGTGATTGGTGAAGCCACCGAACCCAAAGCTATTAGCTATACCCAGCATATGACCTTACTTGATGTCATGATTCAAGTCGGTGGTTTAACAGCTTTTGCTGATGGTAATGATGCTGTTTTAGTGAGAATAAAAGATGGGGTACAAGAGCAACATGATATCAATATTGATGAATTACTCAAAGAAGGTGATATAACGGCCAATGTTGATATGTTACCAGGTGATATTATTATTATTCCTGAGGCATGGTTTTAAATAGCCACAGCGAACACCCAGTAAAAAAGACTTTATTATCATGTAAAATGATATTCACCCCTGTATTAGAGGTCAGGAATGCAAGAAATAATTAATCAGGTAATCGATTATCTGAAAGGCATCTGGATTAAGCGTCGCTATATTATGATATCGAGTTGGCTAATCTGCCCCATTGGCTGGTTTATTGTTGCACAAATGCCAAATGTATACGAGTCAAATTCCCGTATTTATGTTGATACACAATCGATCTTAGGACCGCTATTAAAAGGTCTAACGGTAGACACGAATCCTGATACTCAAATAAAGCTGATGATCCGAACGTTACTCGGTAGGCCTAACCTAGAACGAATAACTCGCCTGACAGATCTAGATGTGCAAGCTGAAACGCCAAAACAATATGAGGACATTATCAGACGATTAAAAAACAATATAATAATCAAAAAAAGTGGAGGAAGGCGAGAAGAAGCGATATTCACCATAAGTTTTGAAGACCAAAATCCTGAAACTGCGCGTAATGTTGTGCAATCGGCCTTAACGGTATTTATTGAAAATACGCTTGGGGGAAATCGAACTGACGCTGATTCTGCACAAAGATTTTTAAATACTCAAATAAAAGAATATGAGGAGCGTTTATTAGCCAGTGAAGCAAGACTAACTATTTTCAAACAGAAATACAGCCATATTATGCCTGACCAATATGGCGGCTATTACTCAAAACTGAATGTGGTAAAAGAGCAATTAAAGATTGTTGAGTTAAGTTTGTTAGAAACTAAAACGCAATTAAAGGCAGCTCGTTCCCAACTCACTTTGGCACCTAGCGCTAACGATTCATCGAATAGCAAAATTAAAAATCACAATAGTATTCAAACCAGTTATGACGGACGTATTATTGAATTAGAATCGTCATTAGACTCATTTCAACTCAAATACACTGAAAAACACCCAGATGTTATAGAGGTCTCTCGCCGATTAACTCATTTAACGAAACAAAGAGAAAAAGAAATAGCAGACTATTTAGGCGCAACTTCTTCCGAGGGTTCAAATACTATGGTAAGCAGTCAAAACCCCGTTATTCAGCAGTTACAAATTCAAGTGAATCAACTAGAAAGTCAAGTTGCCTCTATTGAGGTAAGAGCAACTAATTATCGCCAACAACTGGCCGAACTGTCGAACAAAATCAATGTATTCCCTGAGGTAGAAGCTGAGTTAGTCGCCTTAAATCGTGGCTACAATATTACCAAAAGTAAGTATGAAGGGTTGTTAGACCGTAAAGAAACCGCTTTATTAGCCCAGCAGGCCAATGCAACAACTAACAAAATTGATTTTAAAATTATTGACCCTCCTCGCGTGGCAACAAAACCAGCAGGACCGAAAAGAATATTGTTTTTTATACTTGTGACCTTTTTAGGCTTTGGGAGTGGTATTGGTATATCACTACTGATGAGCCAAATAAACCCAATTGTCACTTCTAGCCACCAAGTATCTAAAGAAACCGGCATTCCAGTTTTTGGCATGGTTTCAGCGAGTGAAGGCTTAGGTTTACATGCCTGGCGTAAAAAGAAAACCCTCCTATTTGTTGTTTCTAATTTATTTTTGTTAAGTATTTTACTTATGCTAGTCAGTTATTCTCTCTATCCAGAATTTGCTCAAGCACAATTTAGAAGGATCCTGTCATGAGTCTGATTGAAAAAGCCTTGGCTAAGCAAAAACTTGCTCATCAGCAAGAAGCTGAAACAAAACAAACAAATGGAACACTAAACGAGCCAAAAATTTTGCCTATA
>Ga0307489_10001226_pt1 | contig 16814 bp, 31 predicted proteins | sample SB12metaG_FD_202247 | JGI IMG/M metagenome (GOLD analysis project Ga0307489, IMG submission 202247) | Sea-ice brine microbial communities from Beaufort Sea near Barrow, Alaska, United States - SB 1.2 | ecosystem: Environmental > Aquatic > Marine > Coastal | place: USA: Alaska | collected...
AGCGTTGTCGCAGACGTGAAACGACAGATTGTAAAGAAAACGCAAAAAAACGGTGTGCACGACTCGATCGAATGTTGTCGGCAAGGCAGACAGCTAACCTGGTATGGCTAACTAGGGTGCTCAGTACATTGCATCTCCCTTGGACTTCGCCTCTCGTGGCGCCGCTCGCGTTCCATCGAAGCCTCCCTCGCGAGTCGCGACGTTGCCTCGGGAGCCTCTCCTCTCTCTCTGCCCGGGAGAAAGGGGCACATTTATTACAAGTTGGTGCTGGTGTGGGTCAACCGGACCTTGTCGGTCGCCATGAAATGAGGAGCTCTTTCGGCAATCTCTCGCTTGAAACTGAGAGAAGAAGGCGGCATGACGCGGGACTACGGGCTGACGGGTGGCCAGCTACGTGGTTTGACTCATGCTGGTATCGGCGACCACTGGGAAAAATCTGGCCTTATCCAGCCAGCCAATAAAATCACTTGGAATCCACGTATCCACCACGACCCCGCGATTGTTGGAAACAATCGGAGCAGCCGTTTATTTGAAGGACGGCACGGCGCGACGGCATTCGCCAGGCACGACCGACGCTCACTCCCGCCGTGCACAAGCATCGTGCCGTACCGTCAGTCGGTCCTGCAGCCGAGGAGCGAACCAACCCAGCGACCACTTCTCGCATTTCCCAGAATTAACAATGTCAGCGATCTCTCTGCTCTCGGCGAGCTCCGCCCCGCTGGCGTCGGCGCGCGCCACCCGGGCTTCGGCGAGGCGAGCCACCGCCTCTCAGCGGGCAGTCCTAGGGCGGGGACCATCCGCGGTCCAATCGAGAAGCTCGCGGTGAGAAAACCCGCGCTCCTTTAACCTGCCGCCGAGACGCCAGCACCTCCAATTCCCTTCCACCACACGCCTCCTGCTCCTCCTCCTCCGCCGCCGCCTCCTCCTCCTCCTCCTCATCCTTCTCCTCCTCCTCTTGCTCCCCCTCCGCCTCCTTCTCCTTTTTCTCCTCCTCCTCCTCATCCTCCTCTCCATCCTCCTCCTCCTCGTCCTCTCCTCTCCTCACCCCACTCCTACCCATCTGACTGAAATGCTGCGTCCCTTCGCCTTTCCCCACCGCCGCTGCAGGGTGGTGGTGGCTAGCGCCTCCTCATCCAGCGGGAGCACACCTGGAGAACGCGCGTCAGCGGCTGGCTCAAGCTTGAGTGAGTCACTGAAGCGTGTGGGTCCATCGCTCAAGCAGTTGTGGTCCAAGGCGGGCAAGACTGAGAAGAGCACGTCCGTGAAGAGCACGACCGTGAAGAGCACACCCGCCCCGAAGAGCACACCCGCCCCGCCCCGCACGACCGTGAAGAGCAAAGCCTCGGCCGCGACCGCGAAGGCCGCCCCATCCAACGGGAGCACACCTGAGGAATGCGTGGCGTCCGCACAGGCCTGGTGGGGCTCGCGCTCGACTTTTGTGCATTAATATGCACGCCAAGTAATTCATGATTCACCAAGATGTTTTCGACCCTCGGTTATTGAGGTAGAGCTAATGGCCATCCATCGTTAACGTACAGATTTTAATGCCATCCATCGTTGACGTGTAGATTTTCAGGCCATCCATCGTTGACGTGGCTGACATGATCGTAACCACCGCACCCTAACCTTTGGATCGATGCGTGGAAAGACACGCCTGAGTCACGCGCGCTGCAGGCCAAAGCACGCGCGTTGGAGGCTCAGCTTTGGGTCGAGGCGTGGAAAGCCAACCCCCCGAGGGCAGGGTCGGAGTCGCCAGCGGCGGCGGCGGCGGATTCGGGTGTCGGTGGGTCGCTGAAGCAGTGGTGGTCAAAAGCGGCAAGGACTGCCGGATACTGTTCGCCACGTCAACAAACGCATTTTCATTCCTCATTTCTTGACTTGAAACGCCATCCTGTGACGTGGCGAGCAATGTCCGTCAGTCCTTGAAAGGTGGGAAAGATCGACAAGAGTACGATCGCCGCGCTGGGGGCAGAGGCTTACACTCGTCCACTTCTCAGCTCAGTTTGAGCCGTTTGTGCCACTCAAAATACACCCTAAATACCCCCTAAACACACCCCAAAGCCTAAACTCCCCCTACACACGCCCTGAAAACTCCCTGAACCTGCCCCTAAATACCCTCTGAACACCCCCTATCTCGCAAAAGGTGCTTGAGTTGAGCTGGAAAGTGGACGAGTGTAAGCCCCTGGGTGGGGGGTGCCGCGCTGCTGTCGTACGGGTTCGTGTCCAACGTGTTCTACGTCTCCAGCCTGCTCTTGGCAACCTACACCGCGGTCAAAGCCACCGGCGCCAGCCCGCTCGTCAGCAAGGTCGCCATGAAAGCGTTCGTGTCCAGCTACTTCGGGCTCTGGGCAGGGGCTTAATCTCGTTCCCATTTCAGCTCAACTTGAGCTATTCTGTCCACCATGTAACCCAACTTAAATCATGAATGTGTCCTGGAGTTGCTCAAGTTGAGCTCTAATGTCAACGAGGTTTAGCCCCTGGCTCTGGGTCATCCAGAACTTCCTGCGCCCCGCGCGCATGGCGCTGTCGGTAGGGCCTATACTTGTCGAACTAAGCTAGTGCTGGCGAGGGGGGGCATAAACTCAGCTAGTTTAAGGTAGTTTAGGGGCTAGTGGTCAGTGGATTTATAGTGGGTCAGTATTGGGGACAAAATCTGGTTAGTACAATAGGGGGGTTTAAACTAGGCTACTTCAAGCTAGTTTAGGGGCTAGTGCTTAGTAGGCTAGTTTAGGGGCGACAAGTATAGTAGGGCCTGGCAGACAGTACTCGCCACGTCACTCGGCGGGGGTGGCAGTATTTCGGGGGAATATCTCGCGTGCACTAGCCGACCAGGGAGGCTGGTGGTGTGGCGGATGGTATCCAAATTCAACTCAATAAACGGGGGGTCAAGTCGCTTGTCGATGACATGACGAGCAATGTGTGCCAGGCCCTAGCTCTGGGTCGCCATCAGTCCCTTCACGGATAAGATTGTGGAGTTCTTCCGCCAGTTTGTGCCCGGCAACAGGAAGCCGCTGGCTTTCGCCGTCACGGTGATCATGGTCAACCTTTTTGGCACCTTCGCGTACATGTTCGCGGGGTTTTGGGTGATTCACGTGCTGACGGGCGTGCCCCTGGAGCTGGAGAGCCTGAAGGCAGGGGCTTGCACTCGTCCACTTTTCAGCTCAACCTGAGCCGTTTCTGACACAAAATGCAGCCTGGATACCCCCTACTACTCCGCGACACCTCTCAAACGTCCCCTAAACAACCCCTAAACGCACCCCCTATCCCACAGAAAGCGCTCACGTTGATCCAAAAAGTGGACGAGTGTAAGCCCCTGCCTGAAGGGGCTGCTGCTCGCAGCTAAGGCGGCGAAGGCGGGGCCCTAAGTGCCAAGTGGGGCGGCAACTGAAGGTTTCCTTCGCCTTATTATATGACGGCTGGAGGCAGCACCGCACCTCTGTATGGCCTTTTGTTAGAGCCCCTCGTCGGGCACTATCAGTAGCAGTGAGGTACTCTGCCGTGTGCCGCGGGCGCACGAGAGCACGCTCGCCGAATGCTCTGATGTATAAAATTGAAGTCAAACTTCGTAATAGCTCTAGAGCTACATTGTATTATCCGAATAGAGCCTAGATCTACTGACTGCTATCTGATCTGACATGCTATGCTAGCTTATCTCTGGAATACACACACGCAATCGCACACTACCACGGACGATGCGCGAGCGCCTTGCTTTGCACAATCAAGGCTCCTCCTCCTCCTCGGCCTCCCTCCGCTCCTCCTCCTCCCGCTCCTCCTCCTCCTCCCTCAGCTCCTGCTCCTCTCTCTCCTCCTCCTCCCGTGCCACGTCCTCCGCCTCCAGGGTGTCGATGATCTGCCGGACGATGCTCACGCGGTGTCCGCGGCGCTCCAGCCACGCGCTCATCCGCCGCCGCCGCGTCGTGGAGTCGAACCTCCGCGTCAGCGCCCACCGCCAGGGGCTTACACTCGTCCACTTTTTGGCTCAACGTAACCGCTTTCTGTGGGACAGGGGGTGCATCGAGGGATTGTTTAGGGGTTGTTTTGCGGGTGTTTAGGAGGTGTCGGGGGGTGTTGGGGGGTGTTAACGGTGTATTTCGTGTCAGATACGGCTCAGGTTGAGCTGAGAAGTGGACGAGTGTAAGCCCCTGCCCACCGCTGCCGCGCCGCCCGCACCAGCTCCGTCCCCCGCTCCTCCCCCTCGGTGTCTCGGCGCAAGTTGAATCTGAAAGCAAATTTTGAAAGCACTTGTTGAAAGTTACGTTTCAAGCGCTTAGTGTTAGGCGCTTTCAATGTGGGTTTGATAGGCTCAACCTGCACCGCGCTACCTCGGTGGGCACGGCGCCTTCATCCCACTCCCCGACTCCCTCCCATCCCCCCCCGCCCGCCGCTGACTCCCCCGGCTCCTCGGCGGGTCCCACCCAGTCCTTACCCAGGTGATCCAAGCTGACGTCCCCCAGGGAGTCAAACACCCGGTCCATCCCCGCGTTCGAGTCGCGGTCATCCACGCCCTTCTCTCTCAACGACATTCTGATTCGCCACGGTGCAGAGCCTTACAGCTACACCAGCTCAACTTGAGCACCCTGGAGGTAGTAAGGTGTGACACCCAATCATATGCCAGGCCTTGACGGCGGAACGGCGGTATTAAACAGAGCTCTTTGATGGATCGGCCATCACGCGTACACGGCGTGAGGTATACAGTCAGACAGCCGTAGAAAGCGCAGGCAGAGGGGTGATGACTCAGGCATGGCGCGCTCCACTCACATCGCCTATACAGTCGCTCTGGCGCAATTGTGGCAGAGTGAGGACCTACTCAAACTTGATTAGTGGCAGGGACGAAACCACAACTGTGACGGCTGAAGCTGAGCTGGTAAGGAAACGAGCAGGGGCTTTCACTCGTCCACTTTTCAGCTCAACCTGAGCCGTCTCTGACACAATTTTTACCATAAACACCCCCTGACACCGCCTAACACCTCCTAAAGACCCTCTGAACAGCCCCTAAATACACCCCGTATCCAACACAAAGCGCTTACGTTGAGCCGAAAAGTGGACGAGTGTAAGCCCCGTGGAACGAGTGGCCGGACCCTGCCAGGGTGCCCACTTTCCCGTGCGCCACTTGTAGCGCGCCCATTGCTCCGCATAATCCACATCACTGTGCACCTGCTTCTCTTGCAGGTAGTCCATCGCGGCGTGCGCTACTCCCGCGGGGTACAGCTTGTCCTCGATCAGCTTTCTCAGAAGCTCCGAGCGCGTGCGGGGCTTGTAGTTGAGAAAACGTAGGACCTGTTGTTTGGCCAGCTCCACCTCGGAGTCCTTGAATGCTTCCTTGTTGTTTCCGGCGAGCGCTGACTCGACGGCGGCGGCGGCGGCGGCGAGTCGGCGGTTGTCGTACGTCGCGCGGTTGTTTTTATCGCCCAGCACGTCCCACGCCTTGTTGACTTGCTTGAACGCGTCCTCCGCCCCAAGATCAGGGCCCGGTAGTTTTGCTTGCCACGTCATAAGGATGCCGTCAAACTGGAGAAGCGAGGTTTCAAATGCGTTGGACGACGTGGATCCTGGCAGTCGTTCCTCGCCACGTCATGAGATGACATAGAAACGTTCTGAGAACATGGTTCAAAATGAGTTGGATGTGATGTTCATCCGGGCAGTATTGCGTCGGTGGACGCGGATCCTGGCAGATATTGCTCGCCACGTCATAGGACGCCATTTACGAAAAACAGGAGGGTTCGAAACGCGTATCGATGACGTGGAGGGCAATATCTGCTAGGCCCAACCCCGGCGCCGTATTCTGATCCGGGTGCAGCTGCAGCGCCAGTTTGCGGTACGACTTTTTGATCTCATCCTCGCTTGCGGACCTGGCGACTCCGAACAGCGCATAGTAGTCCTCGGCCTTGAGGATCTTTGCCACCACCTCCTTCATCTTGGGCGTCGCATTCCCGCGCCCCTTGTCGCAAGGACTACATCTCGTTGCCGTGTCGGCGTCGGGGCCCGGAACGTCACGGTTGCTGTACGAGCGGCGCGTGGTGTCGAGCCGTGCCAGCCCTGGCTGTTTGCGGATGTTGTTCGCGTTCACGCCGCCCCCTGGCGAGGTGGAATTCGTAAATGGGCCATAGGGGCTGGTGGCGGCACCGAGCCCGCAGGCGGGGCGTGGTGAGGCTGCGGCTGTTGAGGACACCGCCGCCGCCGCCGCCGTCGTCGTCGCCGCCCGCAAAGTGCGCGACGCAGCGGTGCGAAGCATGCCTGGGGCGGTGGGACGCCGGGTGTCGCGCGACGCGGAGGCGGGGGCGGTGGCGGCTACCCCCCAGTCCCGTGAGTTTTGCCCCAACCGCCTCTCGAGCGACGCCACCCGGTGGAAGCTGGTCTGATGGCTGCTTAACGCGCGAGGTTGCGTGGCCGCTCCGAGCATACTTAATGCTTCCTACTGACCCGCTGCCATCACGCAACCGCCTGCGCAACACTTATCTGGGGCGACGCTCAGGCGTTCGAGCTGTGATGAGGTGCATGAGCGTGAAAAAAAATGGGCACCGCTCATGTGCCACGTCAGCGTCCGCAAGCATGCCGACCTGAGTCATCACCCTTGCCGAGTCACCGCCGCCTCCGTCTCCATCAAAGATGGCCGCCGCTGCGCTCGCTGCTGGCGCCTCCCTCGCGGGGGCATCAATGACCCGCCGGCGCTCGACTCGCTCGCGGCGCCACTGTCGGGCCGTCACCAGAGCCGGCGCGGAGAAACTGCCCCCCCGGGCAACGGTTCGAGTGTCGCCATCGTCCGGCCCCGAGGCAAGGGGGTTATTGAGAACATCGGCACGAACGCCGGGCGGAGCACGAGTTACCTTCATGGTGGATGCTCATACCGACGTACGTGACTCGTTTCGTGGTGGAGTACTCCAGACCGCCGTACGAGTTTAGGCACGTACACGTACCCTCGGTCAGGGATCCCGATGGCGCCCATTTGACGTCCTTGTTCGCGTGACCCTCTTCCCTGGGGAACGCGTCGATGCCCAACGGCGCCGTGGAACTGCCCGGGCCACGCGTGGTGCTTGGCATCGGGCCGTGCAACGGCAGTGGGGCCCACTGCGTCGTCAGTGGGGCTGGCATCGACGCCGAACACTGTGCGCTCGAGGTTCGTTGCTTCTCGCTAAAGCATTTACTTACGCCTCCCCCGGATAGCTCGGCCCGACGCCCGAGTGTGTCTGCCTCGCACCCGCCGGCGTCCCAGTAGGCCGCGCGCAGAGAACCGCGTGCGGCACTCCGACGATTTTCCCATGATCACCTCGTCGCCGCGGCTTTCTAAACTGTGCCAAACCGTTCCCGCACTGCCTAACCGTCCCCGCATTGCGCCAGACTGTTCCCGCATCGTGCAAACCGTTCCAGCACAGGACGTCCGGTCAGCCGAAATGTTCTAACCGTGAACTCACGCGCCAACCGTTCTCTATATTCTGTGTTGCAGGTGAAGCTTGGGTTCATATTCGTGACCGCCCTGTCGCGCGCAAACGGGACGTTTCTGGGTGGTCAACGGCGTGGCCTACCCTGTGGCGGCGGGATCAGTGCTGGGGCTGGGGGCGTCGCCGGCCACCGCCGTGCAGGTGACGGTGGACCAGGTAGGGCCTGCCAGTTGTTGCTCACCACGTCATAGGATGCCGCTTGACTCAAGACACGAGGGTGCAGAATGCGCTGGATAACGTGGCAAGCAGATCCTTGGGGTCATGATGCGTTGGATGACATGTATTTCTTTTTTCATAACGTTCATCGAGCCTCAAGGCGCTTCACATGGTGAGCAACGCGTTGGATGACATGGTGAGCACAATCTGGCAGGCCCTATGCGCAGGTGGGCGGCGGCGGCGGCGGCGGCGGCGGCGGGGACAGCTGGACGGCGGCCGCGGCGAGGACACTGGTGCTGACCGCACAGTTCGAGCAGAGCAGTGCCGGGGTCCGCCTGGCGCTCGCCGCGTTCGGGGAAGGCAGTGGCAGTGGCAGCTCCGGGGAATCCTACAGTCCGCTGGGGGATCCTACAGACCGCGTTGAGCCCGAAGAGTACGCGGCAGACGAGGCAAAACAACAAGAGGCGGTGGTAAAGGCTGAGTCCGTGTCCAAGTCCGAATCCGTGTCCGAGTCCGAGTCCGAGGCGGCTGAGGCCAAGGTGGGGCGGTGCAGGGTGCCGCTATCAACCCCACGTTGAAAGCGCCTGGAACTAAGCGCTTGAAACTGAAATGTGATGATCTGGTTGCAAATTTTGGTTTCAAATACAACTTGCGCCGGAACACCAAGGCGATGGACGAGCTCCGCGCGAAACTCAAGGCGGATGCCCTGGCCAAGGTGGGGCGGTGAAACCTTGAAAGCCGTGTTGGAAGCGGGCCTGGTACAAGCGCTTGAAACTAAAAACGATGAACTGCTTTCATTTACCATTCAATTTCGCCGTGCGCCTCTCTACAAAGGCGGAAAACATGGCAGGGTTGTTCAAGGCTCAATTCACCGGCGAAGGAGATACTCAAGAACTTAAACAGGGGATTGACGAAGTTGTGGAGGAGGATCCACATTATGATCCACATGGCCTTGGGAGCGGCGAGTTTTACCCGTTGTGACCGTGGGAGAGTGAGGGGGGGGACGTGTGAGTGTATGGAATATAGGTATTGTTTAAAGTATATTGAATCGCGGCTCTGCTGTTGTATACAACTAATAGCTTCAATAGTCGTAACCCTTGCTGTCTTTCTTCGAGCGATGAACCTCCAGACCGCCGCGCTTATCGGGAGCGTCCAGGCCTCCCCCGGCTGGCCGGTCACGCTCACGCTCACGGCCGCCGCCGCCGCGGTCGCCGCCACGGTGATCCCGACCGCCCCCGCCGCCGTCGCCGCGGTCCCTGTCGCGGCTGCGGCTGCGGTCGCGCGGCTTGCGGTCACCGTCACGGCGATCATCGCGGCGGTCGTCGCGACGGTCGTCACGGCCCCCTCCTCCGCGGTGTTGGTCCCTGGATGTAGCGGCGCAAGTTGAACTTGAAAGCAAAATTTGAAAGCAGTACATCACACTTTAGTTTCAAGCGCTTCATTCCAGCCGGTTTGAAAATGGGTTTGAAAGGGTAAGTCTGCACCGCCCTACCTGGACCTCTCTGTGTCCTTGCCCCCGTCGCGGGGACGCTCCCGCTCGCGCTCCCGCTCGGGCTCCTGCTTGCGCTCCGGCTCCCGCCGCTCCGGCTCCCGCTCGCGCCCCCCTCCACCGCCACCGTGCCGGTCACGGTCATCGCGCCCCCTGTCGTGCTCCCGGGATTTGGGTTTGTCGTCCCTCTGCCCGCCCCCCCCGCCCCCAACGCCGCTGCCGCCGCCACCGCCACCGCCCTTCACGACGTAATCGCGTTCCCGCCCGCCGCCGCCGCCGCGTCCAGCCCCACCTCCTCCGTAGGTCCCCCCGTAGCTACCTACATGACCCATCGCCCCATCCTTGATTTCGTAGCTGGTGTTCCCGGCGGAGCTCTTGAAGTCCCTGTCAGGAGGGTCATTGAGAACCAGCACTCCAACCGAGGTCAGATAATGATTAACCTCCAGGGCGAATGCGCATACAGACGCGCGGAGGAGGGGGAGGAGATCCCAGGTCGGTCAAGTGCGTGTTCTCAACAACCCCCATGCCTGTTGACTCGCCGCCCGCCGCCCTGCGCCCCGGCATCCTCCCCGTCCTCGGTTGATCCACCCTTCTTTCCAAACTTTTTATAGTTTCTCCACAGCCCGTGCATGCTTTGCGAAAAGTCCACGTGGATCCGCCGGTCATCGATCAGCACGTTGTCCATCTTGTAGTACGCTGCCTTACACTAGGGCCTGGCAGATATTGCTCGCCACGTCATAGGATGCCATTCAACTCAATAAACGAGGGTTCAAATAGGCCGGTACATCGCTTCCCGCGCCGAGCGCTGACGCTTTGCCCGCAAATCTGTATGGGCATTCAACATGACGCCCGCTTTCCTGCGTGGAGCGCTGACGCTTTGCCTGCAACTCTGTATGGGCATTTCACCCAGGCGATTTCGAAATCGGCCTATTGCGTGTCAACGACAAGGCGAGCGATATCTGCCAGGGCCTACCTCGCACTCCTCCTTGGTCTCGAAGCCAACGAACGCGAAGTTGAGTGAGTCGCCCGTCTTGTAGTCGCGGATGATGTCGCATGATGTCACCTTGCCGAAGCGGCTGAAGATGATCTCCAGGTCCTCGTCCGTGGTCACCGGATTCAAGCGGCACACGAACATGCTCTCCTCCGGGCAGGGGCTTACACTATTTCACTTCTCAGCTCAACTTGAGCGCTTTTTATGAGATAGGGGGTGCGCGTAGGGATTGTGTAGCCCGTGTTAAGGGGGTGCTTATGGTGTTTATGGTGTGTAGGGTGTTTTTGTGTGCCAGACATGGCTCAAGTTGAGCTGAGAAGTGAACGAGTGTAAGCCCCTGCCTCCGGGGGCTTGGCGTCCACGTCCGGCAGGTCACCGATCATCTCCAGCACTACCGCGCGGTTGTGCGCCGACCCCGAAGGCCAGGTGGATATTGCTCGCCACGTCATCTAACGCATTTGAAGTTTGAACCCTAATTTCTTGAGCCCTCATGGCATGCTATGACGTGAGAACCAACGTGTGACAGGCCCTACCTCCTTTTCGCGCAGGGCCTTCTCCTGCTCCTCTGCGTCGCGCTGGTTCTCCTCGGGCACCCAGTCGTCCTCTAGCCAGGGGCTTACAATCGTCCACTTGTCAGCTCAACCTAAGCCGTTTTGGTCAGCTACTCGTGTCCCCCTGTCTAACAGACTGGGGGAAAACCTTGCACCAAACGTAATGTGCTCACCAAACATCATGTGCTCACGTCGAGCCGAAAAGTGAACGAGTGTAAGCCCCTGCCTCCAGTCGCGTGTCGTTAGGATCTTTGACAAACTCGGGGGAGGCGTCCGGGATGAGCATCGCGAGCCCCGGCGGGTCGTCGAACGGGTCGTCGAGGACGATCGTGTGCTTGATGCGGATGTTCTGGAACGGCCTCCCCGCGGCGTCGCAGTACGACTCGTTGATCGCTTCCAGCACATCCAGACCCTCGCTCACTTGCCCGAACACCGTGTGCTTCTCGTCCAACGCGTCGCAGTCCTCGCGGCTGGTTATCAAGAACTGGCTGGCGTTGAGGTTCTCGCCGGTGTTGGCCATGCTCACGGTGCCCCTCTTTGTATGCTTCAGCGTGGGGCGTATCTCATCCTCGAAGAACCGCGCCTGGCGTGAGCGGAAACAGGCGGGTGGATGCACGCAACGTCAGCCGGCGGGCGCGAGCATTTGGACAGGGAAGACGCGTCCGTTGAAGGCGAGCGTGCTGTGCTGGGGACGCACTGTTGCCGCACAAAAAGCGTGCGATGAAAGGGGTTGGAAACTGAAAATTGAAAATGGCGGGCGGAGGAGGCGCGACTCGAGTTTGGTATTTCCTCGGAGTGTGCACGGGTACACGGGTGCACTGTACCGCGCGCGCACCTGGTCGCCGTACAGCTGGCCGTAGACGCTGCTGCCGCCCTTGCCGGTGCCCGTGGGGTCGCCACTCTGCACCTCACGGCAGGGTCACTCATCAGAACAAGCACTCGACCGAGATCGGAGCACGACTCACTTTCAGGGTAGATGTGTCTGACACCGAGGACCCTGCGGGTGCACTCGGTCAATCCCTGCGGTGACAACGTGGAGTCGCGGACTCGGTTGGTCGAATCAACATCGGTCGAGTGCTCGTGTTCATTCTCGTAAAATTACCGAGTATCCCCCCTGCCACAAAGTCCTTGGAGATGGCGTGGAACAGCACATTGTTGTAGTACTTGACCTTGCACAGCTTGATGAAGTTCAGAGTAGCTTTGGGGCACTGCTCGGTGAACAGGTCGATGACTAGGTCACCCTTGCTGGTCTCCAGCAGCACCGCCATGTCGGATGCGCCTGTGGAAGCTCTCTCGCTGCGCGCGCCGACAAGTGGGGAACGGATTCCAAGCCAACCGCGTGATTTTCTGCCGCATTGCCCCCGCCCCGCGCCGCGCTGCGAGCCATTATATGCGTGTACCGGTACAAGAGATCCGTATGGGCATTTGAAGTGCTGAACAATCTCCCTGCCACGCAGATCTTTTTCCCACAACGCTCAAGACGTGTTCTTGTACATCGGCAACGGCGGCGGTTCGCACTGACTCCCGCACCCGCACCGTACATCGCCTCGCACCGCGCTCACCAGCCCTCTCGCGACAGCAGCAGCAGCAGAGGAATCATCAGAGGTCGCCGTGAGTCGTAACCAGCGCAGCGCCACACAACCCCGGACCCGGATCTCCCACCAGCCCCCAGCCAATCGCAAATAACCTCACGGCGCTCAGCGGAACAATGAGCCACATGGAGCTCCCACAAGAGGAGAAGCAGCGGATGATGTTCTTCGAGGAGGCCCGCCAGCGCGCCGAGGTCGACCACCGGTCCAACCCGAAGGACGCACAGGTGCGCTACCCCAACCCCGACCCCCGGCATGTCCAACCCTTTTATCTTCAAGAGCGAGAACTTCTCTTTCAATCTCTCGGAGTTGACGACAGCCAAAGTCCTGTTCTTCCGTTCTCTACTCTGCGATGCTGAGTGCGCCGAGTGGTGTCGGAGCGAGTTAACCCGCAAAAGGGGCGCCAGCGTCTCGTGCCGGAACCGACGTAAGGAAAGCTGTTACGAACATTCCTCAAGGACGTTGGTGGCGTCCACGCTCCACCAATCAAGAGAAAACCGGGTTTCACTTCTGCTGTGTAGTCGCCTTGCGTTACCCACCATCAAGAGGGAACCTCGTGCATTATTTCCGCACACCCACAGTAGACACCACCAACATAGACACACAACGTCAGTGGCTCCGAGTACGCCACCCCGCTTTGGAGTATCGGCGTCGTTGCGTAACTGACGGGAGGTGCTCCTTACTGACGTCGTGTTTCCTCTCCTTCTCCCACCACCCTTTTCTCTCGCAGGTGCTCACCCGATGGGGCGGCGCGCTGCTGGAGCTGGCGCACTTCAAGCAGGGCCCCGAGGCAGGGGCTTACACTCGTACACTTCTCAGCTCAACTCAAGCGCTTTGCATGGGATAGGGGCTGCGCGTCGGGGTTGTGTAGCCCGTGTTAAGGGGACGTTAGGGGGTGTTTAAGGGTGTGTAGGGTGTTTTCCTGTGTGGGACACTGCTCAAGTTGAGCTGAGAAGTGGACGAGTGTAAGCCCCTGCGCCGAGGCGGTGGAGATGATCGAGCTCGCCGTGGCCAAGTTCGAGGCGGCGCTCAAAATCAACCCGAAGAAGGCTGACGCGCTCTGGTGCCTCGGCAATGCGCTCACCTCGCAGGGCTTCCTCTTCCCAGAGGCCGTAGGGCCTGCCAGATATTATTCGCCACGTCACAGGAATACCATTCAACTCAAGAAACGCGGGCGGGTTTAAAACGCGTTGGATGACGTGGCGGGTGATGTATTTCAGGCCCTCAGAGACGGAAATCGCGGGCGAATACTTTGAGAAGGCCAAGGAATGCTTCCAGCGCGCGCTCAACGAGGCGAGGCCTTGCACGGCGCGGCGCGCGGTGTCTCCTTTCCGTCGTACCGTACCGCCACACATTAAGACGCGGCGTTCCCGTTTCCGGCTCAACTGCCAGCCGTCACAGCTGTCAGGCTGTCATGTCCGTGCAAGCGCAGATGAAGCGGGACCTGATGAAGCACGTATGTCTACCTGCGCCGTTATCTACCCGCGCCGTTATCTACCCACGCCGTTACCATGCGCCACTTCATACCTCGAATTTGCTGGAGTTGAGCTGGAAAGGGAACGGGTGTCAAGGCCCTGCGGCTTGGAGCCCAACAACGAGATCTACAAAAAGGCGCTGGAGATGACGGACAAGGTAGGACGGTGCAGGTTGACCCAATCAAACCCGAGTTGAAAGCACCCGGACATCTGCTCTTGAAACTGAGATATGATGGAAGGCTCTCAATCCTGCTTCAATTTGGCTTTCAAATTCAACCTGCGCCACTACAAGAAGGCGCCGGGCCTACACTCCCAGCTGCAGCTGCAGCTGGCGGAGCAGCAGGCGCAGCAGGAGGTGAGAACCTAACCCCCGCACAGCATGGCCACTCCTTCCCTCACCGTATGATCAATCATATATGGCTGGGATGGTCCGCGTGCATCGAGCCGGCCTGGCAGTGTGTTTGGCAGTGTCTACAGCAGTGCTTTGACAGTGTTGGCAGTGCTACCCCCTTCGCGTTGAACCTGCGTGCCAACAATTCGACGACATTCTGAGCCTACTGTACACGTGGCATGAGCAGGCTGAGCGCGCGGCGTGAACCCTAAACCTAAACCCTAAACCCTAAACCCTAAACCCGTGAGCAGGCTCAGCGCGCGGCGCAGAGCCCGGGCGGAGCGGGCGGGAAGGATCCCGAGGACTTCTTGTACGACGTGGGCGGGTGGGTGTGCTTCACGGGGATCGCCATTTCGTGGGTTGTCATGCTCATGCGGCAGCAGGCGCAGCCGGCGTGAGAGCCTGACTTTGACGCCGTGTCGTGATAGTAATGCTGACCAGGCGGCAGGCATCGTGAGAAGTCGGGATCGGGGTTCAGAGAGAGATGCTTCCGCATGTATGATGGGGCACTGGGCCTTCGCCCTGCCCCCCGTGAGTGAATGAGTAGCGGAGTAAGTGAGTGAGTGGGTACCCACCGCGCTGCGCGGACAGGGGGGGGTCGACTTGTGTCGCTCTGACGTTTGTAGTACGTCGCTCTCGTTGCGGCGATAGCGTGGAGTGATCCGTTGTACGTGCCTGTTTTGTTTTTGCATTCGCCGTCCATCATACTCTGTGAAACGATAGCCCAGAGAGCTGTCTCATGTGTCAATTTTATACTATGACACACTTCGTAGAAACACCTCGCATTCCTTGCGCTGACGGCAACCGCCCGTTGAAACGTGAAACCCTCCACATGAAAAGCGCGGGTCCGACCGACCTAAACGAGATTTGCTTCTCAGCTTCCGTTGCACATGGCTGGCTGGAACGCCCACCACCGAGCGACAACGCGGCGAGCGTTGGCCTTGTCCGAAGAGGATGTCACCATGAGGCGCAGATGAATTGGACTCGCGTTTCGACAGGCGGCGGCCGCGTTCCCATCTTACTAGTCGTTGCCTCATTGGACGCCAGGGCATCCGCAAGTTAGCGATTCGGTTGACCCATCAGCCTAGTCTACTTTTCAATACACACACACTCTCGCACACACTCGCGTTGATAGCTAAATACGGGATCTTCACCTTTGTCCTGGGCCTAGCACACTAACGATGTTTCACGTCTAGGCTTGGGCGGGAGTTCCGTCTTCACGTGAAAAGCACGTGCCACACGTCGCCTTATGCCCACCCGCTGTCCAGTCTTTCTTCTGACATGCATCGCCGCAGTACCGGACGGTCTTGCACTGCGGGCAGACCTTGAAATCCTTCAGATGGCCCACGACCTCGCACCCTTCGTTGCCGCAATATGTATGTCCCTCCAGCGCTTTCCTACGGAACTCGCCGAGCTCGGCGACTGGATTATGCCCTCCCTTCTGCAACCAATGTACCACGCTGATCAAGACGTCCGGAGGGATGTCGTGGCCATCCATCATCCCAGCCGACATGGCGACCCTGGCGGCCTCCCCCACGTGCCCAACCTCGCGGGCGTACGGAATGTCCGCGTACATGGCGCCCGCGATTTGCAAGCAAGAGAGGGCGAGGCCGTTCTCAGCGGCCTTGCGCCTCCACCTTATCGCCATCTGCTTGCTCCGCGTGACGCCGCGGCCGAGAGTGTACATGTGGCAGAGGTTATTCGCCGCTCCCCCATGCCCCGCGTCTGCCGCATGCCTGTACATAGGGCATGGTGGACATTGCCCGCCATGTAATAGGGTGCCATTTAATTCAAGATACCAGGGTGCAACATGCGCTGGACGACGAGTAGAGCAATATCCGCCAGGCCATGCCTGTACCAGCCTGCCGCCGCCGGGTAGTCTGGCGCCGCCACGCCCTCAGCCTCCTCGAGACAGCAACCGAGGTTGAACTTCGCTTTCGGCAACCCGGCCACGGCGCCCTTGGTGTACCACTCCACAGCTCGTTCGTGCTCCTGCCTCACGCCGTACACACATCCCAAAGCGTCCATAGCGTACGCGTGCCCTTGCCCTGCCGCCTTCTCCAGAAGCGCCATGCCCTCCTCCGCCCAGGGTTGTAACACTAGCAATTGGTCAAACAAGGGACCTCATCGACGCTTCATTCTTGTGAGCGACCAGAAACGGTGCTGTGCAAAGTGCAAACCCTACATCCACATTTGGGGATCTGCCCGCTGTGCCTTGAGGCGTTCCCGAAGCCCCATCCGCTTCACTCACCAACCAGTAGCCCAGGCTCCACTGCGCTTCTCCGTCACCCTCGCTAGCCCTCTGATGCACGGTCTCGGCGCTGAGCGCAAGTAACAGCGCCTAAGGTTCGGGCCGCCAGGCAGATATCGCTCGACACGTCAGTCAGCGCACTTCGATTCCTCAACTCTTGAGGTAAATGACGTCCGATGACGTGGCGAGCAAGGCAATATCCGTACGTGGGGGTCTGCAGTTTGCGTGGTCCAGGCTCCGAGCAGGTTCACGTCTGAGTTGGCGAGAGCGGCGGCAGCTTCCGCGGCTGCCGCGGCTCCCGCCTTGGCAGGCGCGCGCTTCGCGGCATCGCGCTGTGCCCTGCGCCGCTCCTGGCGAGAGGCCATATTTCAAAACGTCCCCCGCCTGTCCTGCCTTGGCCGCCCGCGGACACACCGCCGTACCACAGACAGGTATGTGACGGTTCAAGCTCCCGAAGATGCGGCGCCGCCGGTGCCGTGCCGTGT
>Ga0307489_10001227_pt1 | contig 16801 bp, 37 predicted proteins | sample SB12metaG_FD_202247 | JGI IMG/M metagenome (GOLD analysis project Ga0307489, IMG submission 202247) | Sea-ice brine microbial communities from Beaufort Sea near Barrow, Alaska, United States - SB 1.2 | ecosystem: Environmental > Aquatic > Marine > Coastal | place: USA: Alaska | collected...
CGGCCGCCGCCGCCGCCGCTCCCGCTCCCGCCGCCGCTCCCGCCTTCGCCGTTCCCGCCGCCGCTCCCGCCGCCGCCCCCGCCGCCGCCCCCGCCTCCGCCGCCACCGCCACCCTCGTCGTCGTCCTCGTCGTGCGCGTACTGCGCCTCGTTACAGCGGCGCAAATTGAAACTGAAAGCAAAGTTTGAAAGCAGTCTTTCATGTTCTAGTTACAAGCGCTTAGATCCAGGCGCTTTGAATGTGGGTTTCGAAGGGTCAAATTGCACCGCCCTGCCACGTCCAGGGTGCCGAGCGTCTCCTGCAGGAGGTCGATGACGTCCTGCCCCAGGTGCAGGCCCACGATGCGCTTGCCGTCGTCCGTCTCGGTGCGCACCACGCGCATGGCCTTGGCGCCCCCGCCGTGGTGCTTGGCCTTGATGTAGAGGCGCACGTTGAGTTTCGCGAAGTTTCAAGGCGGTTCATCATGTCAGAGGTTCAAGCGCTTAGTTCCAGGCGATTCCAACATGGGTTTCATCGGTTCAGCCTGCACCGCCCTACTTTGACCACCTCACTGACGTGCTGCCACACCGGCAGCACGGCGCCCGTCAGCAAGTTCTCCACGCTGCGCCGCTTGCCCACGTCGCACGAGAACCCCGCGGCGCGCTTGCGGCACTTGACGCCGTGCACGCAGTTGGCCAGCCCGTGCTCGTACCAGAACGTCCATACCCGCTCCAAGGGCCGCACAAGTTTGGGGGTTCAGGGTTTAGGGTTAGGCAGCCTCCGCTCCGGAGGGGTTAGGCCAACGTTATGAACAAACCAGGGGTTTAGGGTTAGGGTTTAGGGTATAGGGTATAGGGTATAGGGTATACGGTATATATAGGGTATAGGGTATAGGGTATATGGTTTTAAGTTTGGGGTCGTGGACAGGCCCCGCCCGCTCCGCATAGCCACCCGCGACGAGGTCCGCCGCTTTGAGTTTGCGGTAGTTGTCCTGAAGGCAGAGCCATACACTCGCCACTTCTCGGCTCAACGTAAGCGCTTTCTGTGTGATAGGGGGTGCATTTCGGGGTTGTTCAGAGGTGCTGAGGAGGTGTAAGGGGGTATTGGGGAGTGTGTAGGGTGTATTTTGTATCAGAAATGGCTCAGGTTGAGCTGAAAAGTGGGCGAGTGTAAGCCCCTGCCTGGAGGCCGCTGCGAGGCAGCGAGGGCGAGTCGCTGTTGTACGGCCGCCGGATGCGGAACACGCGCTGGCCCATCTGGTGCGTCTTCCAGATCTCGGTGGCCGGGATGTAGCAGCGCAAGTTGAAAGTGAAAGCAAACCTTGAAAGCGGTTTTTCAGATTACAGTTTCAAGCGCTTAGTTCCGGCGCTGTCAACGTGGGTGTGATAGGGTCAACCTGCATCGCCTTACCAGGATGATCCACGGCTTGTCGGTGCCCGCCGCGTTCTTCTGGTACGTTGACACCCAGAAGCCGTTCTCGGGCGCCACGTCCCGCTGGCTCTCCGTGGTGAGCGCCGTGAACTCCTCCAGCTTCTGCGGCCGCCAGGGTCATCACACAACAAGCACTTCACCCGACATCAGAGGTGCCCACATGACTTATCTTACCGTCAGGGTGAATGCTCATACAGAGGCGCGGGGGAGGAGAAAGATATTCAGCGTCGGTGGAGCGGTTGTCATGTATGGGCCCCGTGCCTGCTGCCCTTCTCTCTCAATTTTAGAGAGCGAATGGCTCCAGAGCCTACTTTAAGTACAACCGACCGCTAGCTCCGATTTGTACACCCCAAATTTACATATGATGTATCCCCCCCCTGCCTGCGCGCCCTCCCAGCCCAGGCCGCGGTCGATGGAGATCCGACAGAGCTGCGTGGTGGCGCCGCTCTGGCGGTCGCGGTGGATGGTGCGCGGGAACCCGTCCGACACCGTCATGTAGGGGCTTACACTCGTTCCGATTTCAGCTCAACTTGAGCTCTTCTGTCCACCATGTGACCCAGCTTAACTCATGAATGTGTCCTGGAATTGCTCAAGTTGAGATCTAACGTGAACGAGTGTAAGCCCCTGCCGTGATGCTCTCCGCGGCCAGGCTGACGATGCCGTCGTCGAACGCGCCCCGTGACTTGGCCTCCGTGATGGCCCCCTCGTGCGTGTCCGCTGATTAGGGCCTGCCGCACATTGCTCGCCACGTCATTGGGTGACGTTTAAACTCAGTGTAAGCATGACTAGTCATGCTTATCTAATCGAGATCGATGGTCTATCTACTCAAGGATGGCGACCCGGTCGGACTTTAGGCGAGTCGGTCGGCGGAATTCCCAAAATGGACAGTCCTGATTGGTCGTAAATGGGTCAAATGACATACCTTCGATGCCGGACCCGACACTGAGTCTGACTCACCAAACTAGGGCTCAGCATGCGTGTGGATGACGTGCCCTCCCCCCGGTCCTACCACGAAGTAACCGAAGAGCAGCGCCTGCTGCTGCACCGGCAGCCCGAGCAGCCGGTTGAGGAACACGGCCACCTTGCCGTCGAACTTCTTGTTCAGGGTCCACTCGTCCGTGTGCTTGTTCAGTGACCCCACGCCCACCGAACCCAGCGCGGAGACGGCGAAGGAGCGAAAGCGCGCAAAGACGCCGCCGGGGACGGTGACGTTGGGCATGGGGTCGGTGTGGCCCTTGAGGTCGCTGTACATGCGGCTCAGCGCCACCGCGCCGTGCCGCGTGTCAATGTCAAACGCCTTAATGTAGCGGCGCAAGTTGATATTGTAAGCGAAATTGAAGCAAATTCGAAAGCAGTTTATCATATTTTAGTTTCAAGTGCTTAGTTCCAGGCGCTTTCTACGTAAGTTTGATAGGGTACACCTGCACCGCCCTACCTTGAGGTCCACGCCGGCGCCCAGCGCGCGTCGGTCGCCCTTAAGCAGGGGCTTACACTCGTTCACGTTAGAGCTCACCTTGAGCAATACCAGGACACATTCATCAGATGCTTTGGGTTGTACGGTGGACAGAGGAGCTCAAGTTGAGCTGAAATGGGAACGAGTGTAAGCCCCTGCCCTTGAGCAGGGCGCCCAGGCTCTGCAGGCGCTTGGCCGCGGCGGACGCGAAGCGGCGCTCGCCCCCGCACGGCGTCACCAGGATGCGGTACAGCGGCGCGGAGCTCTGGTTGCTGCGGTGGCTGCGCCCGAACTGCTGTATCGCCTTCTCCGCACGCCACGCAGGGTCCATACGAGTGCACTCTCTAAACAATGTTCCGAGCCAGGTACGCATCCTAGTTGTTCTGGAATTTGCAGGCGCCAGGCTCTCTACGAGGCGAGTTTCGGAGATTTTGAGCGGTTTTGCTCAATTTTGGGCGGTTTTTAGCGCAGGTATGCTCCCAAAACACAGGTGTTTTCCAGGTTCCCGGGTTGGTACGGAACATGACATAAAGAGTGCACTCGTACACCCCGAGCCCAGTGCCGGCCCAACTTCCACGGCAAGGGAGGAGGATGCGGTGAGGGTGTGTTCAAGTACAGTGGTCCAGGACGAGCACAGCAGTGAGGTCCCGGGCCCCGCCTCCACGGCAGCTCGAGCGTCATGTGGCAGCGGCGGCGCTGGTTCTTGACGCGCTTGTCGGCCTGCAGGCAGGGGCTTACACTCGTTCACGTTAGAGCTCAACTTGAGCAACTCCACAAAACATTCATGATCTAATTTGGGTTATACGGTGGACAGAGGAGCGGAAGTTGAGCTGCAATGGGAACGAGTGTAAGCCCCTGCCTGCAGGCTGACGCCGGTAGACGCCGCCTCACTGATGATGGCGATCAATTTGTTCCCGTTCTGAAAGCTCTCGCGCTCCGCCGTCACACAGGGCCACATGCCTTATGCGCGCCACGTGACGTCATGCAAGTATACTCAATGATCGAGTTTTGAGTGAGAGAATGGCACCAGAGCCCTGATTCAATTTACGATTTACCGATGATCTCCAATCATTAGACCCATATACCACCTCCTAATAAATATCCTCCCCTCAGGGTGAGCACGTGGCGGAGACGGTGTGCGCAGCGGGGGACCCTGCCATGTTCATCAGCTTCTGGCTGGATTCGCTGGATTCGCTGCGGCTGCACGCCGCCACCTGCCCGGTGTGCGCGTCACGCACCAGGTGGTTCTTGCGCCCCGTCATCTCCGCCACCGCGTCATTCGGTCATAGCGCATCAGGTTTAGGGTTTAAGATTTAGGTTTTACAGGGTTTAGGGTTCAGGGTTTAGGACTTAGGGCTTAGGGCTTACTGTTAAAGCATATCATGCAAAGCCGCGACAGAGAAAGGCAATCAACTCAAGAAACCAGGGAATCACTAACAACGCGGTAATGAACATAGCACCGCGCCACAGTACAACGTTGAACTCATGGAAAGAGGGTTTAAGATGTGGTGAATGCCGTGGCGCCGCGGCATAGGATGCTGAATAACTCAAGAAAGGATGGTGTAACGTGTGTTGTGTCCGAGTTGCCAGGTTGCCAGGTTGCCAGGTTGTCAGGTTGAAGATGTTTAGAGTTTAGGGCTTAGGAATTAGGGTTTAGGATTTAAACCCTGCCTTGGTGGGCCCACCGCACAGGTCCACGAGGTGGTCCAGGGGGTTGGGCGGAAGCTGCAGCGCGTCCACAGCCTCCACCCAGGGGCTTAAACTCGTCCATCTATCAGCTCAACGTAAGCGCTTGTGGTGGGACATGGAGTATTTAGGGAGTGTTTAGGGGGTGTTTAAGGCGGGGGTGGAGGGGGTGGTTAGGCGTTTAGGGAATGTGTTGAGTGTCAGGAATTAATCAGGTTGAGCTGAGAAGTGGAAGTGGAGTGTGAGCCCCTGCCTCAAGCAGCAGGTCCCGCACGCGAACCAGGTACGGGTTGCGCACCAGCCGTGCCTCCGGGCAGGGGCTCACATTCGTCCACATTTCGGCTCAACGTGAGCGCTTTGAGTGGGATAGGGGGTGCATTTAGAGGTTGTTTATGGGGTGTCGAGGGGTATTACGGGGTTTTAGGGTTCATTTGGTGTCAGAAACGTCTCAGGTTGAGCTGAAAAGTGGACGAGTGTGAGCCCCTGCCTCCGGGTCCTCCTCCTCCCCCAGAACGCGCCCCTGCGCTGCCGCCGCGTACGCGTCCGCATTGGCACCACCGCCGCCGCCGCCGCCGCCGCCGCCGCCGCCGCCGCGCCCCTTGCCGGCGATAGGGCCAGCCAGATACCGCTTGCCGTGTCATGAGGTCCCGCGTAGCTCAAGACACGAGGAATGATAAATGCGTGACGACGACCGACGACGTGGCGGGCCCCTATACTCGGCCATACCGGGCAGCTGGTTTGGCGTCTCCCGCGGCGCGGCGGCGGCCGGGCTTCACGTCAAGGTCGTCGTCGTCCTCGTCGTCCAAGATGTAGCGGCGCAAGTTGAATGTGAAAGCAGAATTTGAAGACAGTCCATCATAATGTGGTCTCAAGCGAATAGTTCCCGGCGCTTCAACACGAATCTCATTGGGTCAACCTGCACCGCCCTACCAAGAAGCCGCCGTCGTCCGAGTCGAAGTCGTCTTCGCTGTACTCGTTGGAGTCGTACCCGTCCGCACCCGCGGCGGCGGGCAGTATCTCCCGCCGAACAGGGTCTGCCACATACGGCCCGCCATGTTCTCCACACGCATTTTTAAGTCTCGTGTATTGAATTGAACGGCATGTCCTAAGGCGTGGCGAGTGATTTGGGTTTAGGGTTTAGGGTTTCGGGTTCAGGGTTTGCAGTTTAGGGTTTATGGTTTAGGTTGTTATATCTGGCGCAGGCCCTGCCAGATGGGCGGCGGTGCGGCGGGGTCGATGGCAACGCCGCGGAGGGCGTTGAAGTGCCGCGCCTCGCCCACGATGGGGACCGCGGCGCCGTTCACGCGGGCGCCCGCGCCGATGCTTCCGCGCTGGTCGCCCTCGGGGCCACCGTGGGGCGCGGCGACGCGGGGCGCGGGGCGGGGCGCGGCGCGGTCGCCTTCAACCTTGACAAGCGCCACGCCACCGCCACCGGCGGCCGCCGCGGGAGCAGCCGGGGCGCCCCCGCTGCCACCGGCGCCGGCAGCGCCTCCACGCGCGGCCCCGCCCCCCGCCGCCTTCCCCCGCGCCTTCTGTGCCATCGCGTCGAACTTCGCCTTCACCTTTGCCCGCGCGCTAGGGCCTGGCAGATGTGGATTACGTGTTTAGGGTTTACGGTTAAGGGTTTAGGGTTGAGGCCTGGCATATGGCAGATGTGGCCATGAACGCGTCATAGGATGCCAGCTAATTGAACGAACGAGGGCTCGACATGTGCGATGGCATCGCGCCTGGCAGATGTTGCTCGCCACATCATAGGACACCATTGAATCCAGGACGCGTGGGTACACGATGCGTGTCGATGAAGTGGCGGGCATTATTTGACGAGCGATGTTTTCTGGTCCCCACCGCGCGCCACCCGCGTTGTCGTTCTCGTCGCCGCTCGCATCGTCGTCGTTGTCGTCGTCGTCTTCGTCGTCAGAGATGACCATCGCCTCGTCATCATCGTCGTCGTCGCCGCCGCCTCCCAGGGGCTTACACTCGTCCATTTTTCAGCTCAACTTGAGCGTTTTTTTTGGGATAGGGGGTGCGCGTATGTGTTGTGTAACCCGTGTTAAGGGGGTGCTAGGGTGTGTTTAGGGTGTGTAGGGTGTTTTCGTGTGACAGACATGGCTCAAGTTGAGTTGAGAAGTGGACGAGTGTCAGGCCCTTGCCGCCACCGTGGCCGTCGCTGTCGCTGTCGTGGGTGTCAACGTAGCGTCGCTTCGTCGAGCCGCGCGCGCGAAGCGTGCGCCCGCCCACCTCTATGGGGCCCTCGTCGTCCTCTTCGTCACCGGCGGCGGCGGCGGCGGCGACGGCGTGGGCGCGGCGGGCGACATCGCGCTCGGCGGCTCTGGCGGCGAGCCCCGCGCCTGGTTCCGTGACGCCGGCATCGACGCACATCTGGCAGAACCAGTCGCCCTCGATGCAGCGGCGCAACTTGAAGTTGAAAGCAAAACTTGAAAGCGGATTATCGGATTATAGCTTCAACGCTTGAACGCAGGCGCTTTCAACAGGGGCTTCAATTGAGTTCAACATGCACCGCTCTACCTCGGGCACGTCGGCGAGACCCACGCAGGCGGTGTGGAACACGGCGTCGCATCCGTCGCACAACACCCCGCTGTCGTCGTCCACGCTGTAGCGGCGCAAGTTGAAATTGAAAGCAAAACTTGAAAGGGGTTTATCGTATATGGGTTTCAAGCCCTTAGTTCCAGGCGCTGTCAACGTGGGTCTGATAGGGTCAACATGCACCGCCCTACCACGCCGCACGCCACGCACGCGTCCTCCTCCCACACCGCCGCCGCCTTCGCCTTGGCCTTTGCCTTGGGCACCTCCGGCCCCTTGCCCTTGCCGCGTGCCGCGCCGACCGGCGGCGCAAGCAGCGGCACCAGGTCCCCTGCGCTTAGCTCCTCCGTGTTGTAGTGGCGCAAGTCGAAATTGAAAGCAACAGTTGAAAGCATTGCATCATAATATAGTTTCAAGCGGTGAAACCATAGGCGCTTTCAAAACGGATTTTGAATTGTCAAGCTGCACCGCCCTACCGTGTCGCCGTCATCTAACCGCACGTGGTACCACCCGGTCTCGCCGTCCCAGCTTACCACGGTGCCCTCCCACATTGGCCCCTTGCGCCAGGGGCTTACAGCCTTTAACGTCACAGCTCGACTTGAGTTCAGTCGGGACACATTCCAGGGTCGAGCTGGGTGCGTGGGGCACAATGATAGCTGAAACTGAGCTAAAATGGGAATGAGTGTAAGCCCCTGCCTTGCGCACCGTGCGTCCGACGAGTTTGAGCGGGTGCCCCCCCGCGGCGGCGACCCGCGCCGCCGCCGCGTCCGCCGCCGCGTCGCGGGGCACGATGGCATCCATCTGCTGCCGCTGCCGCATCGCTAACTCACGCTCCTCGCTGTAGCGGCGCAAGTTGAAACTGAAGGCAACAGTTGAGAGCAGTTCATCCTATTGTCTACTCGGTCCGATCCCCTCTACCATAAGAAACTGAGGGGTCAAATCGCCACACCCACATAAAAGGTCGATTTGGCGGGTTATTGACTCAAGCAGGTCGAAGTATCGGCCGTCAGGCTCTGTCGGTGGAGTAACGGAATCAGCCACTCGCCACTCACACCTCGATTTCTCATTGGTAGAGGAGCTCGGCGCGAGTAGGTAGCTTCAAGCGCTGAAACCAAGTGCCGTCAACCCAGGGTCAACATGCACCGGCCTACCTCGCGCCTCGCCGCCTCGGCGCGCGCCTTCTCCACCTTATCGGCTGCCCCTTGCTGCGCCGCCATCTGTTTGATCGCGGGCCCGATGTCGCCGATGTTGGTCAGGTCCAGGGAGTACGGCCTGCCAGATATTGCTCTTGCTCGCCACGTCATAGAATGTCATTTGACTCGACAAGCGGAGGTTCAAAATGCATGTGAATGGCGGGGTGGGCAGGCGGTTTGATTGGGTGGGAGGGTTGGGTGTGAGTCCAGATGGCGGTTTGATTGGTTGGGAGGGCTGGGTGTGAGTCCAGCTGGCGGTTTGATTGGGTGGGAGAGCTGGGTGGGAGTCCAGCTGGCGGTTTGATTGGGTGGGAGGGTTGGGTGTGTGTCTAAAGGGCGGCAGGCCCTACCAGGTAGTCACCCGTGCGCCGCGCCTTCTCCAGCTTGTCTGCTTCCACCTCCTCCAGGGTCTTTTCCGCCACCATCTCAATCTCCTCGTCGTCGCCGTCGCCATCGTTCGGCCCTGCGCCCCCGCCGCCCGCCGCGCCGCCTGCCGCGTCGCGGCCGCCGAAGCCGGCGCGCGCGGCGGCCAGCGCGGCAGCCTGCGCGCGCGCGTCGGTGACGGCCTGGGTGTAGCGGCGCACGTTGAAGTTTAAAACAAGACTTAAATCCAGTGTATTACATTTCAATTTCAAGCGCTGAAACCAGGCGCCTTTCAACTTAGGGTGTACAGGTTTCAGCCTGCACCGCCCTACCTGGGCCTGCGCCGCCGCCGCCGCCGCCACGGTGGGCGCCTGCTTCCACCGCCGCACCATGGAGCAGGGGCTTACACTCGCTCACTTCAGAGCTCAACTTGAGGATCTTCAGGACACATCGCATACGTTAGAGCTCAACTTGAGCACCTTCGGGACACATCCACGGGTTAAGTTGGGTTACATGGGGGACAAAGTATGCTTAAGCCGAGCGGAAATGGGCAAAGTAAGCTCAAGTTGAGCGCAGATCGGAACGAGTGCAAGCCCCTGCCATGGAGTACACGTTGGCGTACAGCGCCTCGAAGAAACGCTTGCCGTCGCGCACCTCACACCAGGGTCATCCACCACAAGCAACAGAACCGAGATCGGAGCATGCCTTTCTCGTCATGTTTGTGGGCGTGTGTGTGTGTTCAAAAGTAGACCGGGCTGTCGGGTCAACCGAATCACCTACACTGCAGAACTACATTTTCATAGAAGGTATAAGGTGTAAAGCTGTCTGGTAGCTCTCAGAGCGACCATCTCGTAATGTGGGTGCGACTTCGCTGAATGACGATCGGAAAAGGAGAAGGGTGAGATTCAACGCCGATGGAGTTCAGAATATGAATACCCCTCGTGCCTGGCTGGCCGTGGAGGTGACCGGGAACTGCGTCTTGATGAGGTTACGCAGGATGACGGCGGGCGCGGACACGAACTCCTCCATGTCGCCGTCGCGCCCCTCCGCCGCCATCTCCGCCATCACCTGGTTGATGTTGGCCTCGCCCCAGGGTCTTACACTCGTCCACTTTTCAGCTCAACGTAAGCACTCTTCGTGTACTACACGCGTCCGCTGTTCGGCTTGACGTGAGCCCTTTTCGTGGGCTATTTGGGATGTTTCGCAGACAAAAAGCATCACAGGTTGAACTGAGAGGTGGACGGTAAATGTGACAAGCGGCTCGGGTGAGCTGAGAAGTGGACAAGTGTAAGCCCCTGCCTCGCCCGTGCTCTGCAGCCCGATGACCACGGCCATGTTCTTCTCGTACACCATCTCCAGCCAGGGGCTTACACTCGTTCCCATTGCAGCTCAACTTGAGCTCTTCTGTCCATCGTATAATCCAACTTGACTCATGAATATGTCGTGGAGTTGCTCAAGTTGAGCTCTAACGTGAACGAGTGTAAGCCCCTGCCTCCAGCGTCAGCTTGGCCAGCGCCGGCACCTTGGCGGACAGCAGCATCTGCCGGAAGAACCGCTGGTGTGAGCCCCAGAACTGCGCCCACTTCATGGTATCAGCCGTCTTGATCTTCTGCATCAGCCCCGCGCGGCCGCCATCCAGGGGCCTACACTCGTCCAAGTCTCAGCTCAACTTAAGCGCTGTTTGTGAGACGAGGGTTGTTTTGGGGGGGGGTGAGGGGGTATTTATTGCGTGGCGGACGGGGTGTTTAGGCGTTTAGGGGATGTTTTAAGCGTCAGAACCGGCTAAGGTTGAGCTGAGAAGTGGACGAGAGTAAGGCCCTGCCGCCGTCGGCCGTGCGGAACACGTTGAACAACATCTGCCAGAACTCGCTGCTGCGGTCGTACATCAGCGTCATCTCGCCCGACAGCGGGCAGTTCTCCAGCTCGAACTCCGCGCCCGTGTAGCTCAGCGTGCGGCACAGGTACGACCCGGTGGCCTTGAGCCAGGGGCTTACACTCGTCCACTATACAGCTCAACTTGAGCTGTCTTTGTGCCTCACGTAGCCCAACTCGACCCATGAACGTTTCCCGAATGTGCTCAAGTTGAGCTCTAATGTGGACGAGTGTAAGCAACTGCCTTGAGCCCCAGCGCGAACATCTCCAGCGCGCCCATGCCGCTGTCCGTCAGGGTGTCAAGCATCTCCTTGAAGCTGTCGAAGCCGAAGGAGCCGAGGCGCGTCATGTACGCCAGGTTCTTGGGCTCGCTGGCGCCCGTGGCCAGGGGCTTACACTCATTCACGTCAGAGCTCAACTTGAGCACAATTGGGACACATGTATGGGTCAAGTTGGGGTACGTGGGGCACACAGACATCTGAAGTTGAGCTGAAAGCGAACGAGTGTAAGCCCCTGCCCGTGGCACTGCAGTACATGACGCGCGCGTTGGGCAGCGCCGCCTGCAGCGCCACCACCGCCAGCGCCGTCTTCGTCGGCTGCCCGGCGTCGTTGATCAGGTTCTTAGCCGCCGTGTACAGCCGCTACTCCAAATTGAAAGCAAAACTAAAAACAGTTGTCTATATATTGGTTTCAAGCGCTGAAACAAGGCGGTTTGAACCAGGGGCTTACACTCGTCCACATCTTTGCTCAACCTGAGCCGTTTTTGTCACTGAAACCAGCCAAGCACCCCAACACATGGGACAAAAAGTGCTCACGTTGAGCTGACAAGTGGACGAGTGTGAGCCCCTCAACACGGGTTCTCGGGCACAGTGGCCTGCCTTGTGGCACTCGTCGAAAACCAGCAAGGGTCCGTACGGGTCCTTGTTGTAGCGGCGCGAGTTGAATTTGAAAGCGAAATTTGAAAGCAAGATCATGACTTTTTACTTTCAAGCGCCCAGATCCTGGCGCTTTCAAAGTGGGTTTCGTTGGGTCAACCTGCACCGCCCTACCTTGTCCAGCCAGTCAACCAGCTGTTTGAGGCGGCTGCCAGGCTTGATGAGGTCCATGGGATCGACCTCCGCCTTTTTCCCGCCCGCCGCGTCCTGCAGCGCCGCCACTTTGCCGCTGCCGTGGATCAGCAGCGAGTACGTGCAGAACATGACGCCCTCCTTGGTGTAGCGGTGCAAGTTGAATTTGAAAGCAAAACTTGAAAGCAGTTGATCGTGTTTTGGTTTCAAAAGCTTAGTTCCAGGCCGGTTCTGCGTGGGTTTAATAGGGTCAAGCTGCACCGCCTCACCTTGGCGACCTTTTCGAGGCTGCCCGTGGGCATGGAGGTGGCGCCTTTCGGGTACACCTTGACCTCGGGGGAGATCTTGAGGTCCTTGAGGCAGGGGCTCACACTCGTCCACTTCTCAGCTCAGCCTCAGCCGTTTCTGACACACAAGTACACCTTAAACACGCCCTAATACCTCCTCACACTTCCTAAGCACCCTGTGCAACCCCTGAATGTATTCCACGGAAAGCGCTTCCGTTGACCCGAAAATCGGACGAGTGTAAGCCCCTGCCTTGAGGTCGCGCTCGGCGTCGAACTTGAGGTCCGTGCTGACGGACACCCACAGCGCGCGGCGCCCGGAGCTGCGCAGGTGCTCGTACACCAGCCCCGCGATCTGCCGCCCCTTGCCCACGCCCGCGCCGTCGCCCAGGAAGAACCCCGCGCGGTGCCCGGCGGTCAGGGCCTGGGGCTGACACTCGTTCACGTTAGAGCTCAACTTGAGCAACTCCACGACACATTCATGAGTTGAGTTTGGCCATACGGTGGACAGAAGATCTCAAGTTGAGCTGACTTTGAAACGAGTGTAAGCCCCTGGTCAGGGCCTGGCCGCCCGTTCCCTTCGAAGCCTCACCTGGAGCCCTTTTCTTCCTGAACTTCACCCGAGACCACTCCACACTCACTCGAAACCCCACTACAAACGTGCTCGCGTGATCATGTTGGGGAGGTTGCAGCGAGTGTTTACGGTACAGGCACACCGGCACACTATGAGCAAACAGTCGGGGGACGGTTGCTAAGCCCTGCCTGAGGGGAGGCGCGCCTCGGACCAGAGCCCGACACCTGTCCCATTTCCAGCTTAGCTTCAAGTCATTTCGTCCCGGAAACCAATAACCCCCACCCACCACTTCATGCATCACAGGCACTTGTATAATGCCTCAGAATGCTCAAGGTGAGATACAAGAGGGACACGAGTGAGTCTAATCATCCTGGAGGTATCAACTTAAGCGGCTGTGAGTTATGTTGCGGGAGATTTTACCGGCTGAGAAGTGGTTTCGGGACAACATGACTCAAGTTGAGCTGAGAAGGACACGCCGCGTCATACCACCCCCCTGCCTCGAACTTCATGCAGGCGTAGATGATGGACTCCAGCTGCAGGGAGGACAGCGTGCCTTTCTTCACCCGGTCCCAGGGCCGTGCACACAGCTGGCGGCGGGCATTTGAGCAGGAAAGTTTACAGCTGTGCCAGGCCATGGGGAGGCGGGGCGGCAACAAGCAGGGTGGCAGCCGCGGCGGCGGCGGCGGTGGTGTACCGGTACAATATGAGCAAGCAGTCAGGGGAGGTTGTTTGGGGCCATACCGCGTCCTTCAGGTGGTGCGTGTGGTTGGCGGGGATGTTGGGCGGCGGCATGTTGGACAGCGTGCTAGTCTCCACAATCTGTGCACCCACGAAATATTTGGGAGGCGGGGAATATAGATGTCAGACCTTGGTCAGAAGAGGAAGGAGGGAAAGACGTCACGCGCGGCGCAGAGATGGGGACGGGCACTCACGTGGTCCGGATGCACTTGACCCTCCTGCAGCTTCGCGGGCACGTAGTTCTCGTACAGCTGCGGATGCGGCGAGGGTGGGATGATGCGTGAGACGACGCCAAGGGAGAAAGCAAATGGCAAGAGAAACAGCGCAACGCGTGCAAGAAAATTGATATTCAAACAGTTGCGGGCGGGTGCCGTACCGCCTCGTCGCTGATTGCGGCGTCCACCACCGCAGCATCCGCGATGGCGCCGTGCCGCGTGCCGCCCGCGTCCGCCGCTTCCTTTTCGTCCGCCGCGTCCGCCACCGCGCGGTCCTGCCGCACCTTGGCCGCCGCCTGTTGCGCCGCGACCTGCTTGCAGCGGCTTACACTCGTCCACTTTTCACCTTAACTTTGAAACTTGAGCCGTGTCTGACACAAGAGAACAGCCTACACACCCTAAACACGGGCTGCACACCCTTAACACGGGCTGCACAACCCGTACGCGCACCCCCTATCCCATACAAAGCGCTCAAGTTGAGCTGAAAAGTGGACGAGTGGAAGCCCCTGCCTGCTTGCGGTTCTGTTCCTGTTGCACCTGCCGCTGCTGCACAGCCTGGGCCATGGCTGCTTCCTGTTGCCGCGCCAGTTGTTGCCGCGCCGCCGCCGCCGCCTCCGGCGTCTGCGCCGCGAGGTGCGCGGCCTGCGCCGCCATCTGCGTGCGGAGCTGCGCCTCGCGGATGGCCTGAAGCCGCCGCAGCTCAAATGCCAGCGCTGTTTCGTCCATCGTAAAAAGCCTTGGGAGAACAAGCGGTGCTCACTTTCCCATCGAGTTCCCACGCGCGGGAAAACGCGACGACGGCGCGCAGTGTGTTCTTACACGCGCGATGAGGGCAGGATGCTTTTGCGTGGGGTGTTTTGTGTGGTGTGTTCTCAACTCGGCAGCGTGACGTGGTGTGGGTGCCCTGCTGGCGTCCCCAAGGAAACGTGGGGCGTTCGCGCGGGCAGACGACTTGCTCTCGTGTCTCGACTCTTCAAAATCTTTGGGAGGCGCCGTTTACACTTTTCGTGATTAGAGGGGGGGACAAGTGTAATTTATGAAGGGTCATTTATCAGCACAACTCAACAAATCACCATCTAATTGTGATTGACTCATATACCATATGAGCATGTCCAACCCCCCTTCCCTCTTCTTTTTACCCAGCCACGTGGCCCTCGTTCACCCTTACTTTCCCCCTTCATTCACTGAACGTTTTTTGCACGGACCCCCTCATTTCATCATTCCATACCCCCCTCTTAACATTTATCCCGACCCCCCCGCGGGCCTCCCTTCCCGTTGTGTTGCTCGTGTCAAAGCATCATTTCTGGCGTCGCGCAGCCGCTCTCAGCTGCGACTGACGTCGTCGGTTGGACCTAATAGTAAAATGACATACTAGCCTGCGACCTCGGTGCGATGCGCCCCTCCCCCTTCGCCCGGCCCCGTGCGCCGTGGGGCTGGGCTGTAGGGGGGTTGGTGGTGCTGCTGCTGCTGGGCACACCCACGGTTACATCCGGAGACGCCGGGGAGGTGCGGTGGGCCGCGGCGGTGGCCAACGCGCGCGGCGCCGCGGTCGCCGTCGACGCTGCCGGGGATATCTACGTCGGAGGGACTGTCGACGGGGCAGGGCGAGCAAGCAGTCCACCCCCCGCGTATCTCACTCGAACCCTCCGAGGCCGTTTTGCGTTTTATCACTCTTCAATTTTCCCTTTTCCCTCCCTGCGCGGCCACATGTGCGACACACCCATTCCCAGAGGGTGAAGCGGGGGGGTGTTGGCGCCGGTCAGGGGCAAGGGCGCCGCGCGTGGAGCTCCAGTGTACCGGGGACCGTCCCGTGTGGTCACGAGGGCAACATATGAGTTGCGGGGACTCTTACCACGTGGCAGTCAAACAACGGCTCGGAACTCGGGACACCTTGCGTCGTAACGTCGCCTTCGATTGTATCGAGCACGCCCCACGCGGCGCACACATTACCCCGCGACTCTCACGCTTCGGCTCGGCGATGTGTTGACTTTGCGTGTCTTTGTTGCGTCACGTTGCCACGTGTGCGACAGTCCCACTCCCAACAACGGCTTGGAACTCGGGACACCTTGCGTCATAACGTCGCCTTCGGCTGTATCAAGCAAGCCCACGCGGCACACGTTCCACTCCGGAACTCTCACGCTTAGGCTCGGCTGTATGTTGACTTGACTTTGCGTGTCTTTGTTGCGACCCTCGCGTCCGCGTGCGGAGTTCAGCGGCTCGGCCATCCTGGGCAGGGGCTTACACTCGTCCACTTCTCAGCTCAACCTGTGCCGCTTTCGCTCACAGAAGCCACAGCAAGCGTCCACTTCTCGGCTCAACCTAGGATGTTTCCTCCCACGAACCTCCAGAACAGACCCCACAAAGAATGTTCACGTCAAGCTGAAAAGTGGACACGTGTGCCCCCCGGCAATACGCTTACGTTGAGCTGAAAAGTGGACGAGTGTAAGCCCCTGATGCTGGGTGCCCCGCCCGTGGACACCACGCATGGGTTCGTGGCAGGGGCTTACACTCGTTCACGTTTTGAGCTCAACTTGAGCACATTCGGGACACATTGATGGTTCAGGTTGGGTTACGTTGGGCACAAAGACAGCTACAGCTCAAGTTGAACTGAAACGTGAACGAGTGTAAGCCCCTGGTTCGTGGCGAAGCGCACGCCGGGCGCGGGGGGCTCGTTCCAGTGGGCGGCGCAGGTCGCGAGCCAGGTCGCGGACGTCGCCGCCGTGGCCGCCGTGGGTTCCCCCGGCGGCGGCGGCGTCGTCATCACCGGCAGGGCCGTACACCGGTACAATATGACCAAACAGTCAGGGAGGAGGATGCGGCGAGTGTTTACGGTGCCCAAACGCACGCCAGTGCGGTGCCTTCCACCCAAAAACCACAATAGTGCAGAGTCATTCCACAAATGCATTCTCAATCTCAAACTTTGCACCCTCAAAGGTACGAGTATCAAGTACGAGTACTAAGTGGGATTACTCAGGTGGGGCTTGAGTGACAAACGGCTTAGAATGAAGCTGTCATTAATCCATCGGTAAGGCTCTTGTGAGCGGCAGCTTCTACGTGAGCGCGACCATCGGGCGCGAGAGCCCCACGGCCAGCTCGGAGAGGGAGCTCCTGGGCGCGGGGCAGGGGCTAAGACTCGTTCACTTTTTGGCTCCACTTAAGCGCTCTCTGTGGGATAGGGGGTGCATTTAGGGGTTGTTTAGAGGGTGTTTGTGAGGTGTGAGGGGAAATCAGGGCGTGTTCACGGTGTATGTTGTGTCAGAAACGGCTCAGGTTAAGCTGATACGTGGACGAGTGTAAGACCCTGGCGCGGGGCTGCACGACGTGTTCGTCGCACAGCTGGCGCCCGACGGATCCGTGCTGTGGGCGCGGGCGTTCGGCGGCACGGGCGACGACCGCGGCTCCGGC
>Ga0307489_10001228_pt1 | contig 16801 bp, 18 predicted proteins | sample SB12metaG_FD_202247 | JGI IMG/M metagenome (GOLD analysis project Ga0307489, IMG submission 202247) | Sea-ice brine microbial communities from Beaufort Sea near Barrow, Alaska, United States - SB 1.2 | ecosystem: Environmental > Aquatic > Marine > Coastal | place: USA: Alaska | collected...
CTGTGACGTGGCGAGTATCATTTGCCAGGCCTTACCCCCTGTTTGTGCATATACGCTAGTCCGTTGACCACGTCCCGCACCCACGCGTGCAGCCGCCCGGGATCCACCTCGTGGTTCTCAGCTGCGTTTATCTGGTCCGAACGGTAGGGCAAGACAGGCATTGCTCGCCACGTCATACGATGCCGTCCAACTGAATCATGACGGGTTCAAATGCATCGGATGACGTGTTGGGGAATACATGCCAGACCTTATGCCATTTTTAACTGGAGACGTAAAGGCTCCGCATGCAATGGAGGACGTGGTGGGCAATATTTGCCAGGCCCTGTATGCCATTCAACTGGAGATTTTTTTTTTTTTAATAACGTTCATCGAGCCCCACGGCGCTACACATGGTGAGCTTAACCAACCCTCTCCGCATGATGGTTTTAAATTCGTTGGATGACGTGGTGAGAAATATCTGCCAGGCCATACCCGGAGGTCCCCGCCACTGGCGTACTCCAGGACGATTGATACCGTGGGCGACGCCGGGCTGTAAGGTCTCTAACCACACGTGGCCCAGTCTGATGGCCGTGTTGCCTTGTAGGATATAAATTATTGTTCTGTAGTCTGGTTGGCCGGTCAACCTAGCTATTATGAATACACACACACTCTCACACACGTGGCCCAACTTGATTATATATCCACTGTGCAGTCATAGGCTGGGAAGGGGTTTCCGGATTCGGACGGATTCGGTAGAGCGTCGGATTCGGGTGAATTCGGGCGGATTCCGAGCAGCCCCGCAGGGGATCTTTTGGCGGTATTTTACAGTCTTTATGGGCATTTCGGTTTGAAATAGGACGCATTTGGAAGGATTCCTGGACCCCAAATATGGCAGTCACCAACCCAGGTTATAGGAGGGTCGGGTGCCCGGTATAAAGGGGTCAGGTGCCCGTCATAGGGGGGTCAAGTGCCCATTATAGGGGGTTCAGGTGCCCATTATTGGGGGTTCAGGTGCCTGTTCTAGGGAAGACAGGTGCCCGTTATGGCGGTCTCAGGTGCCCATTATAGGGGGTTCAGGTACCTGCTTTAGGGACGACAGGTGCCCGTTATGGCGGTCTCAGGTGCCCGTTATAGGGGGATCAGGTGCCCTTTAAAGGGGGTCAGGTTCCCGTTGTAGGTGGGTCAGGTGCCCGCCGTGGGGGGTTTCAGGACCACTACCATTATATGGGGGTCAGGTTCCCGTTGTAGGTAGGTCAGGTGCCCGCCGTGGGGGGATTTAAAGACCATTATTAGGAGGCCCCGCCGGGTCATCGAGCACAGTGTACAGCTTGAAGACGTTCGCGTGGTGTAAAGCGTATCGGTAGGCTGGAGGTGGATGACGTGGCAAGCACCAGTCCGCGTGGTGTATGACGTGGCGAACACCGTACACTATGAGGTGGATGACATGGCGAGCACCAGTCCGTGAGGTTGATGACGTGGCGACAACCATGGATGACGTGGCGAGTACCCTGGATGACGTGGCGTGCACCTATTGGGCGGCCCTGCCGGGTCGTCGAGCACAGTGTACAGCTTGATGACGTTCGCGTGGTTCAGTTTTTTCAGCACAGCAATCTCCGCCGTAGGTCCCGCCTTCACCTTGATATAGCGGCATACATTGACATTGAAAGCAAAACTTGACAGCAGTTCATTGCGTTTTAGTTTCAAGCGGCGGAATCAAGCGCGGTTAACCTAGGATCAACCTGGAGTCAACCAGTGGTCAATCTAGGGTCCACCTGGGTCCAACTCGGAGTAATTATGGGGTCATTATGGGGACAACCTGGGGTCAACCTGGGGTCAACCTGGGATCCACCTGGGTTCAACCTGGGGTCAACCTGGGATCCACCTGGGGGCAACCTGGGGTCAACCTGGGGTCAACCTGGGGTCAACCTGGGGTCAACCTGGGGTCAACCTGGGGTCAACCTGGGGTCAACCTTGGGTCAACCTGGGGTCAACGTGGGGTCAACCTGCACCGCCTCACCTTGAGCTCAGACTCGCCGGGTTTGGGTAACGCTTTCCATTTTTTCCTCTCCGTGTTTTTGAGAATGACAGGGCGGTTGCCCTCGGCGTAGGGATCGAAGGCTAGTGCTCGCCACGTCATAGGATGTCATTTAACTCAATAAAAGAGGGTCTAAAATGCGTCTGATGTCGTGGCGAGCACTCGCCACCTCATAAGTTGCCGTTTAACTCATTCAACGAGGGTGCAAAATGCGTTTGATGTCGTGGCGAGCACTCGCCACCTTATGAGTTGCCGTTCAACTCAATAAACGAGGGTCCAAAATGCGTTGATGTTGTGGCGAGCACTCGCCACGTCATAGGATGCCATTTGACTCAGTAAACGAGAGTCCAACATGCGTTTGAGGGTCCAAGGTGGCGAGAGCTATCCATCAGTCCCTAGACTGATGGATGTTGCAGGCCACCTCATGGGATGCCGTTTAACTCAATCAACGAGGGTCCAAAATGCGTTTGAAGTCGTGGCGAGCACTATCCATCGGTCCATGCCTCGGCAAGGTCGAGGCATAAATGCGCGGTGGCGGTGGCACCCTCTCCGTAGGGACTGATAGATAGTGCTCGCCACGTCATCAAACACATTTTTAACCCACGTTTCCCGACATAAATGTCATCCTGTGACGTGGCGTTCACCATCCAACAGTAGTGCTCGCCACGTCATCCAACGCATGTTTAACCCTCGTTTCTTGAGTGAAAAGGGCATCTCGTGACGACGACGTGGCGAGCATTATCCAACAGTCTGTACCTCCCCGATTTGTTTAACAAGCAGGTAGCGCCCATGTAGGTTCGCCTGAGTGTAGGGCCTGACCCATCATGACCGCCACGTCACGTGATTTGATTTAGCTCAAGAACCCAGGGTCTACATTGTGGAGGAGGACGTGGCAGGCATTGTCCGTCAGGCCTATACTTGTCGCCCATAAACTAGCCTAATGTGCACTGGCCCCTAAACCAGCTTCAAGTAGTCTAGTTTAACACCCCCCTAAGTCCCCCTATTTTACTGACCCACTGTCGTCCCCAATACTTACCCACCATCCCACTAACCACCAGCCCCTAAAATAGCTTATACTAGCTTAGTTTGCCCCCCCCATCGCCAGCACTAGCTTAGTTCGACAAGCATAGTCAGGACTTACCTTGTACGCGGCGTCCTCATCGGAATCGGACTCTGTCTCGAACCAGGGGCTTACACTCGCTCACTTCTCAGCTCAACTTGAGCGCTTTTTGTGGTATAGGGGGTGCGCGTAGGGGTTGTGTAGCCCGTGTTAAGGGGGTGTTAGGGGGTGTTCAGAATGTGTAGGGTGTTTTGTGTGTGTCAGCTGAAAAGTGAACGAGTGTAAAAGCCCCTGCCTCGAACGCGTAGTCAGCGTCGTCGTCGAAGCCGTTATCGTCCGTTGTCGTTGTTGTCGTTGCTGTCGTCATCGTGCGGAGTCCGCCGTCGTCAATGTCCGTGGCGGCGGCGGCGAGCGCGGCGGCGGCGGACATCAGCTCTTTAGTAGACGACCGCGCCAGTGGGGGTGGGGGTACTTTTCGCGCCGACGTCAGCGGTGGCGGAGGCATCGACGGCGGCGGAGAGACGGCAGCGAGGGGGGCGGCGGCGGGGGCGGCTGCGGGGGCGGAGGCAGCTGGCTCGGAAGCATGGGCCATCTCGGCGTCGGCGTTGTCGTCGGCGTTATCGTTGTCCGCGGTGGCGGTGGCGGGGGCGGAGGCAGCGGGGGTGGAGGATGCGAGGCCCATCTGCGACGGTGCGAGGCCCATCGGCTCAGGTGCAAGCCCCGGAGGGGCGGGCGCGGACGCAGGCCCAGGCTGCGGAGAGTCGGCGTGGGGAGGATTCCGAGTCGGGTCAGTCAGGCTTGCGGTGCAGCATAAACCAAGTTTAGTGTCTACTCGTACGGGAAATGTTGACTGTGTCGGTGGCGGTGGTGGCAGTGGTGGCGGGACCCTCGGGAGCCGCTGGCCTGGTGGCTTGTGGGCATCCGAAAGCCATCGATACTCGGGGCGGGAAGCGGTGACGCTGCGGGGGGCGCGGGCGGCGCGCGGCGGTGGGCACAGGAGTGGATGAGTCAGACACAGGGATATTAAATTAAATGGGTCGTGGGTTGTGTGAGACCTGGCCGGTGCTGCGCGCGTGCTCGGGCTCCCGCGGCCGCGGCGCAGCCCCGGGCGGGGCCGAGGCATTGCATCCCATCCAGCGCTCGCGAAGGGGACGCTGTCGAGGCGCACGCCGGCGTGGAAGTGTAGGCGTGGGATGGAGGGGGAGGACAAGAGACGGCACCTCAGACGACGCACGTTTCTCGTCCGTTTGATTGGCTCGCGCGCCTTCGAAAGATCAGAAACCCTACGAGTATCGGACATAACCCGTTTACAGAAACTATTTATTTCCGTAAATACTCCGTTTACGAGGGGTTTTTGGGTGAAAATACCCGTTTACGAGAGTTGCGCCGCAGGCGCGTTTTTGGGCGTTTTTGGGTGATTATGGGAGGTTTTGGGCTTTTCGGGCCTGTTTTTGCATAAATACGCCGTTTACAAGGGTTTTTTCGACCTTAAATCTTCTTTTACAGTCACTATTTCCTGTAAACGGGTTCTGTCCGATACTCGTAAGCTCACTACGAGGCAGGGTCAGCCTAAAAACTGCAACCTTACATACGGTCAAATGCCCGCGCCGTTGATAGGAGTCTCGCTTTGAAAATACGATATTCGGTTTCAGACGGTCCGCGCGGTCACTGTACGTGGCTGTCAGTCGCGCGCGTCGGCCAGATCTCGCGGCAATTTCACCGAACATCCTCAAGATCGCCAAAACACGCGACTGACAGCCGTTCACCGCGAGGTATGCCCTGCAAGAGCCCCCCCCGCGCGCTCGCCACGTCGTGTACGCGCGCGACGGCGCGGGCAATTCGCGTCCAAGATGCGCTTTCGCATCGCGAATCCTTGGATCAACCGATCTTGGGTCAACTACTGCGATCAAGTTTCATTTTAGTTTCAAAAAACAAAAGAAACCACCTTTCAAATTCATCATATCTCGCTGAGCGCTAATGCACTTTTTAGGCTGACCCTGCCTCGTACTCTATCCAACCATAATCTAATAAACCCTAAATCCCGGACCCGGTTGCAAGCTGACGCGGGCTCATGATAACTTTCTGCTCTCGTTGCACTTCGAATGGCGCACCCGTGCGCGTCTCCGGGACCGGCCCTTCTCCGCGCCGGGCCAGCGCGCTGCGGACGGGCGACCTGCTCCACGCGCTGTGCGCCAGGCCTCGGGCTCCTTAACACTCCCCGCGCTTGTTCCCAAAACAGTTCCAAACATAATCGCGTCAGTGGGTGCCTACCCACACGCTGGATGGCGGTGCTCCCGAGCGCGGGGAGGGATGGGGTTAGGATAAGGTCTGGGTCTACAGACGAGGTCGGGGACGGGGAGAGGAACGTAGACGGGGCTGGGCGCGGTGCCGGGGCCGGGATGGCGGCGGCGGCGGCGGCGGTGGCGGAGGAGGAGGAGGAGGACCCGAGCAGAGACGACGATGCAGAGGCGAGAAAGCGCGAGCTGTGGGAGCAGTGGTGGTTCGAGGCGCGAAACGCAGGCGCCCTGGAGGTAGGGATGCTGGATAGTTCTCGAAATCGTCACGTCACGGGAAACCAATTTACCCAATGCACGAGGATTCACAGTGGGTTTCATGACGTGGCGAGCACCATATTTTATAGGCAGTGCATAGTATCTAGATAGTAGATACGCTGCTGTCAGCTGAACTCACTCTTCGCACGAGCGACAGCTCCTCGCATGACACGCACCTCTGCGCGTGTTCCAGCACACGTATCTCTAGAGTCTTAGCGTTGTAACACATCCATCGACACATGGCAGACTGGAGCAGAGCGACGCCTAGATACAGTCCCTACCTGGAGGTGCTGGCGAAGATGCCTGGTGCGAATCTGGACGCCAAGACGAAAGGGCGCCTGGACCCCAAGGGCGCATGGGTTTCGGGCGGGCACTCGGCGGCAGGAGCTTCCACTCATCCTCTTCTCGTCTCAACTTGAGCCCGCCACGTCAACGATGCGCGCCTTGAACCTTCGTTTCTTGTGTTGAACGGCATTTTATGACGTGGCGGGCAGTGTCTGCCAGGACCATTGCCTGCCACGTCATCGACACGCGTCTTGAACCCTCGTTTCAACCTAAGCCGTCAACCTGAGCCGTCACTCAAACCCTTCAAACACCCAACCCATCCCTCAAAAACTGCTCACGTGAAGCTGAAATGTGGGCGAGTGTAAGCCCCTGCTCGGTGGTGGTGCTTGCTGCGCAGCAGGACGACCCGGACTCCATCGCCATGCTAGCCGGACTCGGTAGGTCCTGACTGTCTGCTCATACCCGCAGTAATGTAGTGTGCCCAGCGCAGACTCCGTTGCCCTACTCGATAAGGTCGGTAGTTCCTGATTGTGTTTGTAATCATGAGTTGACTAGGCTGACCGATGACAACCAAAACACCTAGACTACAGAACAGCATTATTCTTCAAGGACAAGGCATCAGTACCCAGCTGACCAAAGAGTTTGCGGTTGTCACCCTGGCAGCGGGCGCTGACGTGGATGCGCGTGATGACAACGGCGCAACGGCGATGATGCACGCTGCGGTGACCAACTCAACACGAGCAGTAGAGGCGCTCATTGACGCAGGCAAGACATTTACACAAGCACTCTTCTTTCCGGCCTGCTCCAAAATGCGTTTTTTCCTTTCAACACAGTTGTCTCTTAAATGTCTTGTATCCCGCTCAACACCTCAAAGTTGCTTGTGCGTGACTTATGAATGAATAAACTTCTGATGTGAAGCACTTGAGTTAACCCACTTAGCGCGTCAAGGGTAATTATACGTAATTGAACTGCTGATTGTGGGCCTTGGTCACGGGTGCGAACCCCAACTTGCAAGACGCGCGGGACGGCAGCACCGCCGCCATCCTCGCCGCGTTCGGCAGTAAACGCGACACCCTGCAATTCCTTCTCGCGCACCCGGGTAGGGCATGTGATAAACCGCTCAAGACATCCATCAACAACCCTTAATTCGTGAGTTGAACGCTGCTCAACAGGGTAGATAAACCCCCCACATACCCCCCGATTACCATCCCCCCATTACCCACCCATTACCCACCCATTATCCCCCAATTCCCGCCCAATTCCCGCCCAATACCTGCCCACTACACCCCCATCACGCCCCCCACTGCCGCCTGATGTGTAGAGCATTTCTGCCGGGCCATACAGCCGGACGTGGACCTGACACTCCGTGATGTCGGCAACGCTACAGTGGCGGGGCACGCGGCGCAGCGCAACCTCAACCAGGCATGGCCAGAAGGACAACACTGCTCCCTTTTGTTACACCATAGAGTTATGACATTTAAAGCAAAGCCCACACCCTTTTTTCCTCCTATTATTTTTTGTCCAAGTTGAAACCACTTCGAACAAATGTTTTTTGGGTTCTGGTTTTTATGTGGTGATTTTGACTTGCAAGCATTCTACCATCGGCCCTCCGATGAGGAGCTCCTGGCCATCTTAGTGCGTAGCGGGCCCGGCGGTGCGGGGAAGTTGCGGCGGGGGGAGAAGACGTATCTAGCGAAGAAAAGTGAGCTCACGCGGCAGTTGGAGGGGATGCCGCGGGACATGTTGGCCGAGTTAGCGACAAGTTGGAGGGCGAGGCCAAGTGTTGAAGACGATAAGAAGGCACTCATCGTGAAGCTATTGCAGCAGACGCCGTGACCATGAAGTAGACGTCTTGGTGATGGACCTTGTAGAGATTGACGTATTAGAGTAGCGTTCTATGATTATTTTGTGAGTGAGCGGCCTAACCTCATTTCCACCGACGATTCAAAGCTGCCAGGGCTCTAATAGCGCGGGTGGGATTATTCGCGCGTGCGTTTCGTTTGCCTCGAAGTTGACATGAATCCGCACTTGTACCGAGCACAGGCGCAAGTTTAAACTGGCAGGGAAGCTTACCGGCAGCTGACGATAATTTTACCCTAAACCCTACACGCTAAACCCCAAACCCTAAATGAACCCTTGGACTTCATCAGCTCCACGCGTACTCGTACTCGTAGTAGGTTGCGGCGGGCCTTCACTTCTCTCGCGCAACGCCGCACCGTATCGCTTCCTCCCCCCGCTTGCTCGCATGGACTCGCCCGAGGACGCCGGCCTGCAGCTCCTGCTGAACTCCGACTGCGGTGCCTCGCTCGCCATGTCCGCTGCTCCGCTCACGGTGACGCCGGCGACGCCTCTGAAACCGCCGGTGAACGAGGAAGAAAAAGAGAAGCAGCAGGAGAAAGAGGAGGAGGAGGAGGGACAGGATGACGCCGCCGCCGCGCTCGAGGTTTACCTCGCCGGCGCCGAGGCCGAGACGGCGCGCATGGTGGGCGAGGCAAGGGCGGGGATTTGGAGCCAGCCTACGATATCTCTTGAGCGTGTTTGCCAGCTGTGTTTTCACCCAGGGTGGCTGCTCCTTCTCCCAACCAACACCGCCCCGTGCCCCCGCGCCGCCTTCTGACCACCGCGAGTATTCGCGTGTCGCCATCCTCCCGTGTATTACGTACTCGACTCTTTCACCGCTCCAACGCTCCGCCTCCGCGCGTCATTATGAGCGTTACCCTCCGACGGTTTGCAGTTAGCTCACGCACCGACCTCAGGTTCGAGTGCGTGTTCTCACGTGACCCTCCCGCGAGGTCAAGGCCGCCAAGAAGGCGGCGCCGCGCGGCCACCCGAAGATGAGCGTCGCCGCCGCCGCCGCCCTCGCCGCAGCAAAGGCGGTATTCGACGCGTACATCGGCGACGCGGCGACAGAGACGTGGTAGGGCGGAATAAACCAATGTTGAAAGCGCCTGGTGGAAGTAAGCGCTCGAAGCTTAAATATGATGGAGCGCGTATTAGTCGGTGCTGTCGATGACGACTTGCGCCGCTACCACGTGGCCCGTCGAGGACATGCTGCCACTCTCGCTGCGCGCATCAGCAAGGGCGACGCGGGCAAGCAGAAGCTCCTCAGGAAGCGGATCTACGCGTACCCCAGCGCGTCGTTCGACCCGCTGGTCACTCTTGGCGGTGGCACAACACACCTTACCGCAGAAGCCTTCAAGGCGTTCGACACGCACGTCAAGAGCTTCGAGGGGTGCGCGGCACGGCGCCTCAAGGTATGCTCCGGCAGATATTGCTCGCTACGTCATAAGTCTTGACTCAATTCGCACACTGCAGCGCCACCAGGTTCCCACCCTTGACGCGAGTGCGCACGACCGAAGCCCGCCGCTCGGTCGACTCGATAACGTCCGTCTACAAGCTTGAAGAACCACAGGGGCCAGGGTGAAAGCCTGAAGCCACCGTATACGCTCTCTCGTCACTCAAGCCAATAAACAAGGGTAGGGTTCACAATGCTTCGACTGAAGTGGCTATCAAAGTCTGGCACGCCCTACTTGCAGGACCCCCGGTTCATCAACGAGGTCGGCCCCAACGCCAAGTTCTGGACCGTAATCACCGTTGGGACTGGTGGAGATTGCTGGCCACGTCACAGTATGTCAATCAAACTCAAGACACACGGGTTTACAATCCGTTCAATGACGTGTGGGCACTAATCCGTCCAATGACGTGTGGAGCACTTTCCATTAGTCCCTCGGTCAAGGTCTCCACTGCGGGACAACAGCAGTTCATGGAAGCCCGCGACGGGCCGGCGGCAGCGGCGATGCGGTTGGAGATGTACCGGTACACGAAGTTCCAGGTCAGGGGCGTACTATTTCACTTCTCAGCTCAGCCTAAGGCAAAACTGTCACCCAGAAAACAATTAAACATCCCCTAAAAAGCCCCTAAACACCCCCGACCAACAACTGAAACCACCCTAAATAACTCGCCGAAAACATTCCCTGACCCTTCCTCGCCCCGCTAACTCCCCCTTAACTACCAGCTCCAGACCCCTCAATACCCCGAAAAGAATCCGTAAAAGCCCCTTCACACCCCTTACCCCACCAAAAGCGTTTACGTTGAGCGGAGCAGTGTGCGAGTGTATGCCCCAGGCAGAAGCAGGAGCAAGCGGCGGGCGCGGAGGAGGAGGAGGCACAGCTGGCAGACCAAAGCGCAGACGGCACGCCGCGCCCGAAGGAATCCAAGGTAGGGCGGTGCAGAATTACCCCAGGTTGAACCCTGATTGACCGCGCTTGGTCTCAGCGCTTAGAGCTGAAATATAAATGAAGCGGTTTCAAACATTGCTTTCGATTTCAACTTGCGCCGTTACAACAAGGTGGCGGACGCAGAGGAGGAGAGCGCACAGCTGGCGGACCACGGCACCGTCCCCACCGTCATCGCCATGCCCGCCGTCGCCGCCGATGCTGTTGATCCCGCCTCGCCGCCCGCGCCCAAGCGCGCGCTGCCCTCCTCCTTCCGGGGTACAGCCTGGCAGACGTTGTCCGCCACGTCACCCAACGCGTTTAGAACCCTCTGTCCATGATTTAATGAGCATCTTATGACGTGGCGAGCAACATTTGCCAGGCCCTTTTCCGCGGCCCCGCCTCCGCCGCCAAGTCCGGCGTCACCTGGCACACGACCGACCTCATCCACCGCCCCCCCCATCCCGCCGACCTACCCCGCCCTCCCCCCCGCAACCGCACCGCCGCCGACGCTCCCGCCCCCCACGCCATCACCATCCCCACCGCCGCCGCCGCCGCTGCCGAAGGGCAGGTGCAGGAGGCAGACGCGGAGGAGAAGGGCGCGGCCGCGCTGCAGGCGGTGGACTACGGCACTGACGGCGCGCCGCCCGCCAAGAAAGCCAAGGTGGAGCATGCAAGTTGACCCCATGTTGACCCCATGTTCACCATGCTTGGTCTCAGCGCTTGAAACTGAAATGTGATGAAGCGCTTTCAAAGTTTGCTTTCACATTCAACTTGCGCCGCTTCGCCGAGGAGGATGGCACTCAGCAGCTGGCGGTGGACCACAGCACTGACGGCGCGCCGCCCGCCAAACAAGCCAAGGTGGGGCGGTGCAGGTCGACCCTAGATCGACCCCGGGCTGACCCCGGGCTGACCCCGGGATTACCTCACTTGGTTGCAGCGCATGAGGCTCAAATGTGATGAACTGCTTTCAAGTTTTGCTTTCAATGTCAACGTGCGCCGCTTCACCGAGGTGGACGCCGCTCCGGGGACGCGGGACTCGACGCTCGCCGGCGTCGGCGGCCAAACCGAGGAGTGAGCAAACCCTCGTGAGGGTCCAATGAAACGTGCACAGCTGTGCAATATGCTCCAATGAATGCACAGCTGTGCGAGAGGGACCAATGACAGAAGATACACAGCTGTGGGTCCAATGAACAATACACAGCTGTGCTCAGCTCCAACCGCGTTGACTGGTCAGTCGACAGCGGCGCCGTAAATTCGCGGTAATAATGAGAGACCCACGACATTTATCGCTCCGCCTCGTGGACCGCTCGATATGTGCCCAAAGGGCGCGCCCCGTGCCTGCGTTATAGACAATACGTGCAGATCACGTCAGGTTCAATGAGGAGTAAGGACAGAAGTCCAATGTAACAGTAAAATGTTTTTACCGCTCGCCAAACTCCCTCGTCAATCCGTCAACGTCTGCCTCGATCGTGCGCTCTCGCCCGCCCACGTCTTGGTTAGTAGACGGTGGTGACACATTACAAGGTGGCGCCCCTTGATTGAATCATAGGTACAGCATGAGGCGGTAACACATTATAAAGTGGCGCCCCTTGTTTTCATTTCATGTATGCAGCAGGAAGAGGATGAGGAGGCAGAGGAGGAGGAGGAGGAGGATGAGCAGGAGGTGGTGACTCAGAGACACACACAAAGTGGTGCCCCTTGATTTCAATTTATGTGTACAGCTTTCAATTTCAAGGCGCGCCGCTGCATCGACGATTCATATTTCGTATTTCACAGCGTTGACACCGAGCGTGTCGACGTATCTTGTTTGTTCTATTGTACATTTGGCATTATGGACAGTGTGAAGGTCCATGTTTAGTTTCCGTATCATAGCGTTGCCACCGTGACCGCCGACATCTTCGTTTGTCCCGATGAACCTCGACGATTCATGTTCCTAGGTCGTGAAGATGACGATTCATATTTCGTGTTCCATGGCGTTGGCACCGCGGCGTGGCCATCGGTATTTTGTCTGCTCTAATTTACACGGGGGCCAGGGCGAATCAATGCCTGTTGCCTCCTTATACATGCGTAAGCGTCTCTCTCTCTCATGTACATTTGTGTCTGAGGTTTTCCCGACCCCATTTCAAGCCCGCGGACGAACCAAACGGTCTGTCGGCATGAAGGCGTTTTGTTTTCCCCCCGTGTTGTTTCGTGCATTATTCGTCGGTGTTCTGTCACGCTCACGGAAAGCTGGCCCCCTCCCGGCGCACCGGGTCTAACAATGGATATGTTTTCAGCTTAACTTGAACGCCTTGGTGTGGTCGCAGGTGAGGTCTCGGGAACAGGATATGACAAAGTGCGTCAACGTGTTACGAGCAAAAGCAAAAGCAAAATGCATGGACCAATCACAGGCTCGGATCCGGGCCACTGAGCCTGTGATTGGTCCATGCTTTTTGCTTTTGCTTTTGCTCGTAACACTTTGACGCACTTTGTCATAGCTCAAGTTGAGCCGAAACTTGAGCGCCTTTTAAGTGGTTTCAGGTGAGGTTTCAGGAACAACGCAGCTCAACTTGAGCTGAAACGGGTACAATTGTAAGGACCAGCCAGGGGATTACACTCGTCCACTTTCCGGCTTGACGTGACCACTTTTGGTGGGATAGGTTGGGAGATTTCAGTGTGTTTCACTGAGTTTCAGTGCCAAACACGGCTCAGGTTGAGCTGAGAAGTGGACGAGTGGTAGTCCCTGGTGAGGACTATGCTTGTCAAACTAAGCTAGTGCTAGCGACCGGGGGGGTTAAACTAAGCTAGTTTAAGCTAGTTTAGGGGCTAGTGGTTAGTGGCTTAGTGTCTTAGTATGGGGTGCTACAGTGGGTTAGTCAATTAGGGGGGCTTAAACTAAGCTAGTTTAAGCTAGTTTAGGGGTTAGTGCTTAGTAGGCTAGTTTAGGGGCGACAAGTATGGTGAGGACCTGCCGGAGCAGCTGGGCGCGGAGCTCGAGCTCCTCCGCCGTGGTTTAGGGTTTCCTAAACCCTAAACCCTAAACCCTAACAGTGCCTTACCACTACCTTCCCTCACTGTCTCACTGTTTGCGCATAGATTGTGTACCGGTGTACCCGTCAGACGGGACTTACACTCGTCCAATTTCGGCTTGAGGTGAGTACGTATTTTCTTGGCGGGATATGCAGTGTACGATTGCAGGGATTCAGTGATACAAATGGCTCATGTTGAGATGTCTGAGAAGTGGACGAGTGGAAGCGGGTACCCGTACACTCTCGCCGCATCCTCCTCCCTGGCCTCACACTGAGTCCGTGTTCAGCTGTGTTCAACTGTGTGCTCGTCAAGGTATTAAGCTTACAGTGGTTTCAGGGGGAGAGGGTTCACGGGTTCAGGACAAGCTGAAAAGGGGACAATATAGTGGATAACACGGCCCGGTCCCTGCGTGCTTGCGCGCGGGTTATCACACGAGGGCCAGGGCGAAAGCCTGGTGCCTCCTTATACACGCGGAAGCGTCTCTCTCTCGCTCTATCGTAAACCCTAAACCCTGAACCCTAAACCCTTCAAGCTGAGAAGGGGACGCCGTGTGAACCCCCGCCTCGGCGCGGAGCGTCGCCGCTTTCTCTTCCATCGTCGCCACCTGCGCGAAACGAAACCGTTTTGTAAAACACGCGATGTGACGACAACACCGTTTTGTAAAATACCTAAATACGCACTCCCTCCAACAAAGTGTTCACACATGCAACTGGCGAATTAGCTCGTGACGGCGTGGCAGCGTACCCAGAGGCTGGCCGTCAAAGCTGGCCCAAGGTCGTCCATCACATCCGGCTGTAAATGAGCAACGCAGGGGTAGGGGTGTGGATGCAGATGGCATCAATCGACACAATTAATGAGTGGGGGTTGGGGCGGGGCCGGGTTACTTTGCGTTGCATATGGCGTGTCACATTGCGCGACGCCCTGTGAGCTACCTGACAGCGGACGCGGTGAGCGAACCCCTCATTCAGGGTTTCGTAACTCGTGCACCTCATAGCTCAACCTCAGCCGGTTTGGTCAGTGAGCCGTTTCGTGTCCAGTGTGTGATGAGTTGTGACCCATCGTTCTTGTTACGCGCTACTGAAACCACCCAACGTGTCTCAGAAAAAGTGGTTACGTTGAGCTGACAAGTGGACGAGTGTAAGCCCCTGCCATTCGTCAATTTGCCCGCCTGCTCCTCAGCCGAGGGCCACATGTATGACAAAGTGTCTGAAGCTATACATTTTCGGGCCCTTGCTCACAAATTTCAACTCAACATTCTTGAGTTAAAAAACGCCACGTCAATTATACGGCGTGATATGGCGTCTTTTGACTCAAGAATCTTGAGTTGATTTTTTTGACAAGGGCCCGAAGATTTATAGCTTCAGGCACTTTGTCATATAATGCTCTCCACAATTGTGTTTCTTTACTCACACTTCATCGACTAACTATGACACAAAACACGTGAAGCTGTTACCAATATCGACCGATATCGATCGATATCGTTCGATCTAAATCGACATTTCCCCTGATGTGATTGGTCGAGAGGTCCCAAAACGATCGATATTGATCGATATCGGTCACAGCTTCACTTGTTGTGTCATAATAATACCGTTCATCGAGCCCCAAGGCTCTCACACGGTGTGCATCACACCAACCTCCAGAACTGGACTGGCGTTTTGATTTGGCATGGATCAAAATAATTATGTGTAACGCGATAAACGAGAGTTTTCAATGTGGTATAGCTCTAAGTTGTGGGGGAGCTGCTTTATTATGACAAAGTGCCGAGAGCTATAAATTTTCGGCCCCTGCCCCCAAAAAAATCAAATCAAGATTCTTGAGTTAAAAGACGCCATAGCTCTATCACGCCGGCAGATTGATGTGGCGTCTTTTTTCTCAAGAATCTTGAGTTGAATTTTTTGAGCAAGGGCCTGAAACTTTATAGCTTTCGGCTGTGTGTCATATTCCATCTGCCCCACCTCCAGCTCCGCCGCCTCCCGCTTGAGGGTTTAGGGTTTGGGGTTTAGGGTTTAGGGTTTAGGGTTTAGGGTTTAGGGTTTAGGATCTGCCCCACCTCGAGGTCCGCCGCCTCCCGCTTGAGGCCCGCCGCCTTGACGCGGAGGTGCGCTGGGCCCAGCTCGGCCGTCGCCCCCAGCCCGCCCTCCTCCTCCGCCTGCATCCCGGGGCCTCCCGCAATTCACACTAGTGCCTGGTATGTACTCCGTACTAGATGTCGTACGTCGTACTACATGTAGTACGGTCGGAGTTTGGTAATCTGGCCAAAAGTCAAATGTGTTGCGGTAATTTGGCCAAAAGTCAGACGGTACTACAAATTCAGATCCGTACTACTGAGCAGACCAGGCACTAGTTCACGTGGGACCTTCTCTTCAGCACCGAGGTCTCAAGTTGGGTGTTAGAGCCCTGCGCATCTCCTATGACAAAGTGCCGAAAGCTATAAATTTTCAGCCCTGGCTCAAAAAAAACAATTCAAGATTCTTGAGTCAAAAGACGCCATATCACGCCGGATAATTGATATGGTGACTTTTGACTCAACATTCTTGAGTTGATTTTTTTGAGCAAGGGCCCGAAAATTTATAGCTTTTTGACTGTTTGTCAACTACTTAGGCTGCTTGTAATGGATAGGGTCTGAACCCCCTATACATCTCCCGGAATACCACTGATTTGTCCGTGAACCTACTGGCAGTTCTCCTGCGAAGGTGCTTACGTTAAACTCAGTGTGATCCGGACTAGTCCGGATTATCTACTCGAAATCGGAGGTCTATTTACTCAGGGATCGCGACCCGGTCGGACGTTCGGCGGGTCGGTCGGTGGTATTTGTAATGGACGGGTCTGATTGGTCGAACGGCATTCGATATCATATCTTCGATACCAGATCCGACACTGAGTTTAAGCTGAAAAGGGGACGAATGGAAGTGGAAGACCCTGCCTGCATTTCCTCGTTGAGCAGCTCCATCATCTCGCTCTCCGTGGGCGGCGCGGGGCGGGTCGAGGAGGGGGAGGAGGAGAAGGGGGGCGGCGCGGGGCGGGTCGAGGAGGGGTCGTCGTTGAAGGGGGGCGGCGGCGCGCGCGGGCGGTACGTGGTGTCGTTGTTGAAGGGTCCGGGGGGCGCGGTGCCGGCGGTGCCGCCGGTGGGGCCGGCGGGCGCGGCGGTGGTGGACGTGGCGGAGTGGCCCCACTGCCCCGCCCGAAGAATCTCCTCGTTGTAGCGGCGCAAGTTGAAATGGAAAGCATATTATTACAAAGTGCCGGAAGCTGTACATTTTTGGGCCCAAGCTCAAAGATTTCATCAAGATTCTTGAGTCCACAGTCACCATATCAATTATCCGGCGTGATATGGCGTCTTTTGACTCAAGAATCATGAGTCGGATTTTGTTAGCAAGGGCCGAAATTTTATAGCTTTCGGCACTTTGTCATGAGTTGAAAGCAGCTTATGATATTATAATTTCAAGAGCTGAAACCAGGGTGGCACTTTCACCACGGTTGTCGACCGGCTTCAACATGCTCCGCCTCACCTTGTTGAGCAGCGCCATGTCGATCTCCCTCGCCAGGCCAGCCCGAACCATCTCCTCCTCGAGCATCTCAATGATGATCTTCGCGTCCGCGTCGCTCTCCGCGGGCGGCGGCGGGGCGAGGTGGGAGGAGGACTCCGTTGGTGAGGCGGGGGAGC
>Ga0307489_10001230_pt1 | contig 16787 bp, 12 predicted proteins | sample SB12metaG_FD_202247 | JGI IMG/M metagenome (GOLD analysis project Ga0307489, IMG submission 202247) | Sea-ice brine microbial communities from Beaufort Sea near Barrow, Alaska, United States - SB 1.2 | ecosystem: Environmental > Aquatic > Marine > Coastal | place: USA: Alaska | collected...
TTCATATCAAGTCCAGGCAGAATTGTGTTGTGCGGTATCGATACGTTGAAAAGTGCGACTTATAACTTTGCCAGCTTCTCACTCGAATCGGTAGGACAAGCCTTACTCGCGCGGGGCAAGTTAATTCATGACAGTCAGTCATTGCACGACCCGTTGTTCAAAGCAAAAGAAATTCGGCGTCAGTTTAATGAAGACAAGCCACAACTTGCGGCTTACAACCTGGAAGACTGTCAGCTTGTGCGAGATATTTTCGACAAGGCTGACCTCATAAACTTCGCAATAGAACGAGCCCGGCTAACAGGGCTTGAGATGGATAAAGTCGGTGGTTCGGTCGCTGCATTTGATAATCTCTATTTGCCGCGACTGCATCGTAAAGGATTTATTGCTCCCAATATCGGCGACTACCAAGGTGAGCTCAGCGCGCCTGGCGGTTACGTGATGGATTCGAAGCCTGGCATGCATCAAAGTGTCTTAGTACTCGACTATAAAAGTCTTTATCCGAGTATTATACGTACATTCAAGGTCGATCCCTATGCGCGAATCGCGGCTAAAAAATTGGAATTGAACGACATTATCGATGGCTTTGATGGCGCTAGTTTCAGCAAGCAGGACAATATTCTGCCCGATATTATTGCCACACTCTGGCAGGCACGTGACGTCGCTAAACGCGACAAAAATGCGCCCTTATCTCAGGCCATTAAGATTATTATGAATTCGTTTTATGGTGTGCTTGGTACACCGGGTTGTCGCGTACACGATTCTCGTTTAACCAGCTCGATTACTAAAAGGAGCCACGCCATCATTCTGCAAACAGTAAAACTCATCGAGGCTGAAGGTTATGACGTGATTTACGGCGATACAGACTCGGTCTTCGTGTCGCTACAAAAAGCTTGTGACAATCATCAAGCCACTGAAATTGGTAATCGATTAGTCGTGCTGATCAACCGATATTGGCAGCAGGCTTTAGAGAAAGAACATGACTTACCTTGCTACCTAGAAATGGAATTTGAAACACATTTCAATCAATTTTTTATGCCGACTGTCAGAGGATCAGACCTAGGCAGTAAAAAACGTTACGCTGGATTAATTGAGGATGAACAGGGTAATCGCGTCATACACTATAAAGGTCTCGAAACGGTACGTACCGATTGGACTGACTTAGCGAAAAATTTCCAGCAAAAGTTGTATCAGTTAGTATTTGATGGTGAAGCGTACGAAGACTATATCTTGCTAACGATTGACAGGCTGTTCAAGGGTGAATACGACAGTCAACTGAAATATCGCAAGCGCTTACGGAAACCATTGGCAGACTATATTAAAAATATTCCTCCCCATGCCCAGGCGGCGATCAAGGCGGAGTTATTGTTTAACCAAATGAACCAGCCCTCGCGCTATCGCAATAGAAGCTGGATTGAATACGTCATTACGCTTAGCGGTGCTGAAACTTTGGAATGCCAAAAATCAAAACTTGACTATGAACATTATATCGAAAGACAGTTGACCCCAATCGCAGATACTATTTTGACTGCAGTCAAGAGCTCCATGGAAGCAGTCACCGGACAGCAGCAAAATTTATTTTAGTGGCTGTAGCTCAACTCTTAGTTGAACTACAGCAACCAAAACTTAATCATTAAGCTTTTTAAGGCCTAACTTTTTCAAAGGTTCTTGACCAGCCGAATCACTGGTTCCAGTCTCTTTCACAATTTTTCGTTTTGGCTTGCCTTTATCCTTGAGGTCGCGCTTTCTGATCTTTTCTCTCGGCTTGTCTTCAACTTTTGCTGGTCTTTTGTCGCGTTTTTTAGCGGTCGATTCTGGCTTGCTGTCTCTGCCTTGATCCCGATCTCTGCCTTGATCCCGATCTCTGCCTTGATCCCGATCTCGACTCTGACCGCGATCTTTATCCCTACCTGCACCAGCATCGGCTATCTTGGCTATATCTTCCTTGCTGGCAACAGAAATATCGAGTGGATAGGTGCCGATACGAACACGCTTTAAACTTTCAAATAATTCATCCGGCATTCCATCGGGCATATCGACCAGGCTGTGTCCTTCGAATATTTTGATTCGGCCGATGTTCTTGCTGTCGATATTGGCTTCGTTAGCAATCGCACCAACAATATTACCAGGCATGATCTTATGTTCGTGGCCCACTTCGAGACGGTAGGTTTTCATACCTTCTTCTGGCCCTGCACTAGCGTCACGTCTTGGTGAGCGTTCTTTGCGGGGTGGACGATCATCTCTATCTCGTCCACGACTGCCGCGGTCTTCGCCTTTCTTCCAGTCGCTATCAGCCTGGCGGTTAGGTTTGTTTTGTAACAGAAACGGTGTGTCACCTTGCAACATTTGCGCTAGTGCGCCTGCAATTGCTAATGGTGTTGCGTCAGTTTCAATTTGATATTGTTCTACCATTTGGTAAAACATTTTCGATTTGTCGCTCGCGATGGCATCAGTAATACGCTGCTTGAACCTTTCAACACGCTTATCGTTAATGAGCTCGGTCGATGGCAATTCCATCATTTCGATTTCTTTTCGGGTCGCTTTTTCGATAGCGCCTAACAAGCGTCTTTCGCGTGGTGCAACAAATAGAATTGCGTCACCTTGGCGGCCTGCACGACCGGTTCTTCCAATTCGGTGAATATAAGCTTCAGCATCGTAAGGAATATCATAGTTAATAACATGACTAATTCGTTCCACATCAAGGCCGCGTGCCGCAACATCGGTGGCGACCAGAATATCAAGCTTGCCTTTTTTCAAGTTGTCGATGGCCCGCTCACGCTGATTTTGGGGGATATCACCATTGAGCGGCGTTGAGGCATAACCGCGCGCTTCTAGTTTTTCAGACAATTCGACCGTTGCGGTTTTTGTACGTACAAAAACAATCATTGCGTCAAATGTCTCGGCTTCGAGTATTCGAGTTAATGCATCAAGTTTATGAATGCCGCTAACAGGCCAAAATCGTTGACGAATAGTGTCTGCCGTAGCGGTCTTTAATTTGATCGTTACTTCGACTGGACTGTCTAAGTGTTTAGCCGCTATTCGTCGTATTTGAGTTGGCATGGTGGCCGAGAACAAAGCAATTTGACGAGTATCTGGCGTTTGCTCGAGTACCCATTCAACATCATCGATAAATCCCATGCGAAGCATTTCGTCTGCTTCGTCAAGTACCAGTACCTTAAGATTGTTTAATTTGAGATTACCTCGACGCATGTGGTCCATCACTCGGCCTGGCGTACCAACGACTACATGCACGCCACGCTCTAGCGCGCGAATTTGAGTGCGGAATTCCTGTCCACCATAAACCGGTAATACATGGAAGCCTTTCATATGTTTCGCATATTTCTGGAATGCTTCCGCGACTTGCAGAGCAAGCTCGCGAGTGGGTGCCAATACAAGTACCTGCGGGTCTTTTTGGCTGAGATCAAGATTTGTTAGTATAGGGAGTGCAAAAGCAGCCGTCTTACCGGTGCCCGTTTGGGCCTGGCCTACGACATCTCTTCCTTCGAGAAGCAATGGAATAGTTTGCGCTTGAATCGGGGATGGAGTTTCATATCCAACCTCGTCAAGTATTTTGAAAATAGGCTGAGATAGCGCCAGTTGATCGAACGCGGTTACCGAATCGGTGGTCATGAGTAAAGCCTGAGAAAATATAGGATGCCTGGAACGCGGAAGCTTTATGAGCAAATGCCAGAACGGGGACGCATTGTACAGGTTTAAATACTAGCGTGCACCATAAATCAATCGGGCAATCAACCTCTTATCGGTCTAACCGGCTTAATTTACACCAAAAACACTAAAATCGTCCGCAACTAACGCTTTTGTTACCGGTCTGTATAAGCTATACAACCTTCATCCGCTATCCTTAAACCTTGCTCTTAATCATCTCTTCGGTCATAAAAATGCTGCAATTCAAAACCTATTTTTTGCTTTTAATAACGATTGTTACATTATTTTTATCGAACCATCTACTGGCCGCTCCCGCTTCAGAATTGTGGGAAAAATGGGCATCGCATGAGGCTAATTCGAAACTAACTATCGATCATAGCCAATGGAGTGATTTAACGCAGCGTTTTGTCCTGCCAACAAAAAATGGCATTAACCTATTGGCCTATTCTAAATTTGAAATTGCCGATAAAAGTCAGTTAAAAGCTTATATTTCGACCCTATCGAAAACACCTATCAGACAATACAATAAAGGTGAGCAAATGGCATATTGGATTAATTTATACAACGCTATCACAGTCAATCTAATACTGGACAATTATCCCATTGCCAGTATCAGAGATGTTAAGTCTGGTTTCTTTAGCTTTGGTCCTTGGGATAAAGAACTTATTACGATTGAGAGGGAACCATTGAGTTTAAATGATATCGAGCATCGAATACTACGCCCTATTTGGCAAGATGCTCGAATTCACTACGCAGTCAACTGCGCCTCTATTGGTTGCCCAAACCTACAATCGAGCGCATTTACGGCAGAGAATACCGAAACAATGTTAGATTTAGCCGCTGTCGAGTTTATTAATCATCCCCGTGCGGCTCAAGTGAAATACGGTAAACTTCGCGTATCCAGTATTTACGATTGGTACAAGGCTGATTTTGGTGGCACTGATGCAAGCGTTATCGATCACTTGCGCCAATATGCAAAACCTTCACTGGTCGACCAGCTGAGTAACATAGAGTCGATTGATAATGACGATCATTATGACTGGAGCATTAACAGCTTAAGCCCACCAGAGATTAGTAGGCGCTAATAGAGCAATATTCAAAACGCATAAGACAATTAACAATCGATTATCGGCTTAGCACTCAAGGCCGTTGTTGCTACAACCATTGGTATTATCTCAAACCTTATTAAACTAAACACCAAACCAGCCGCAGCAGAAACTCCACGACTGAATCCTTAGTCCTGATATGATCTAGGCATAATTTCACAATGGTCGCCCAGACATGTCAGTTCGTTATACTCACCACTCCCTAGTTCAGTTTGCTACGGAATTATTTGTCGCCGTTGGCCTGCCTCATGAACGCGCCACCGTAATGGCATCAATTTTCGTCGAGGCCGATTTGCTTGGCTTTACTACTCACGGTATGAACCGAATTTCGAGTAACCTCGATTGGCTTCACAAAGGAGAGTCGCGAATTAGCGGTGAACCTGAAGTCATTATTGATCGCGGAAATCTGTTCAACTGGGACGCCAATTTCTTGCCGGGTCCCTGGGTAATGTCGCAAGCCATTGACCAATGTATCGAGCGGGTCGCGACACGCGGTATCGTCACCGCCACGATACGCAAAAGCCAACACATCGCCTGCCTGGGCGCTTATTGCCCGAAAATCGCCGAGGCAGGCTATGTCGCGTTGATTACTTGCTCGACCCCTAACGAGCACTCTGTTTGCGCGCATGGCGGAATTGATCCTATTTTCTCAGCTAACCCGATTGCCTTTGTGGCACCAGCTGACGGCTACCCCATTTTGTTCGACATTAGTATGTGCATTACCGCTGGCGGGTATGTCAGCCGCGCCCATCGCGCTGGAGAAAAAATGACAGGTAAATACCTAAAAGATAATCAGGGAGAGATTACCGATGACCCTGGCGCATTTTTCGCTGATCCACCCGGTAGCATTCTACCGATTGGTGGTGTGTCACATGGCTACAAAGGTTATGCGCTAACGATGCTAACCGAATTACTCAGCATGGCTTTAGGTGGTTATGGCCGCGCGAATGACAGCAGCGATGACGGAGAAGCCAACTCGGTATTCATCCAGATAATTGATCCAGAGGCTTTTGGTTCATTGGAGGATTTCAAAAAACAAACTAACGCGATTAAATTGCTATGTGAAAATAGCCGCATTAACGAAACAGAATCCTCGGTTCGAGTACCCGGTCAACGGGCCTGGCACAGTAGGCAGCAGCAACTTAAAGACGGCGTTGAACTCTACCCTACCATCATGCAGGATCTTTCAATCTGGGCTGACAGGTTAAACGTAAAGCTGCCCTCACCAACTACCCAGACTTCAAATCAATAATGCGACATGATCACTGACAAAAACATAACCAATAGAGATGAATTAGTAATGCCACTAAAAATTCTCTGCTGTAAATTAATTGAAAACTCCCACCTAATAGAGAGCCCACTTGAGCCCATTATTATTGTTCAAACACTCTATAACGCCTGTTGTTTATTACTTAGCCCTTCGCACGAAATAGTGAAAATCAAGCATCTATAGTTGAATTAATAGAGTCTCACTTGGACCTAATTTTAATAATTTATACTAAAAAAGGATGAAGCATGGATTCAATTTGTCATCTCCTCGCGACTGATTATAATAAGCCGCTTTTAGATCGGGATAGATATCATTTAAACCAATGTGGGGTCCAAAAACACATGATAATAACGGCATCTTTCTTCCCCTAAGGCTGGAGACAATTCAACCACTTAAATGGCAGTTTAAACACCAATGATTAAGGAAGAGACACCGCCGCCAAAGTCGAACCTGCCAAGCAGCCCAAATAATTTGTTTGGCATTGCGTTGATGATGTTAGGCATGTTGCTTATGGCCTGTATGGACACTGCGGTTAAGTGGTTAGTTGAAGCCGATGTTTCGCCGGCTCAGGTGTTGGCGATGCGTAGCTGGATTATTGTACCTGTTATCTTATTGTTCCTATTCGCTCGTGGTCAGCTCAAGTTACTCAAAACCGCACATCCATTTGCCCATGGACTTCGAGGTGGCTTAGGCATTTTTGCACCACTGCCCTTTTTTGCTGCACTTCAATATTTGCCGTTAGCGGATGCAACCGTGGTGTTTTTTAGTTCTAGTTTTATTCTCACTGCGATATCAGCAATCGTATTAAAAGAACGCGTCGGCATTCACCGTTGGAGTGCTGTCGTGATCGGTTTTGGTGGCGTGGTTATCGCAATGAACCCCGCAGGTGACAGCGATTACTGGGCTTATCTGCTGGTATTGTGCGCTGCACTAGCTTATGCGGGTATTCAGATCAGCGGGAAACAACTGATGAAGCAAGATTCTGTTATCTCCCTCGTGTTTTCCTTCAACTTGATGATTGGTTTGGCCAGTAGCGCTATATTACCCTGGGTGTGGGTATCCATTTCATGGTCGGTCCTTGGCGTCGTATTGTTAATGGCATTATTAGCTGTGTGCGGCCACATTGCACTGACGGCGGCATTCGGTAAGGCTCAGGTTTCGGCAATCGCGCCGTTTGAATATACGTCTCTTATTTGGATTGTATTGCTGGGTTATCTATTATTTCAGGACATACCGTCGCAACAGGTTTGGTTAGGTGCAGTCGTCGTTATTAGCTGTGGTCTGTATATGATTTATCGAGAATCGTTACATAAACGGGCTTAATTAGCCGCCAGTTACCGGTGGGAAGAATCCAACCTCGTCTCCTAACTTTAACGTTGCATTGGAATCGCACATTTCATGGTTAAGAGCCATTAAAACGTTGTTTTTAGAGGAAAACTGAGAAACCCATGGCTCGCCTCTGCTTCGTAACAAATCAACTAAATCACCCACTGTGACGATAGCATCAACAAAATCTAAATCTTCTTCTTTAGATTGAAGTGCTTCACCAAGACGAGCAAAGTATTTTATTTTAATCATTATACAAACCTTATTTTTTTGTGGCTAAGCTCATTCGACTATTTTAAGACCTAAATTTGAGACCAGTCAAATAATTGAATTTCGACTAAATCACCAATTTCAACACCACTGTTTTCTTCTCGCAGCAAAATAAAACAGTTACCCCTAGTCATCGAAGTAAGAATACCCGAACCCTGCTTACCGGTCTTGCAGATCTCCCATTGCCCTTCAACAGTGAGTGATGCGATACCACGCTGGATTTCCATTCGTCCGGCTCTCTTACGCATCTTTTCAGTTGATATGGCTCTAACTACCGGCACTTGAGCTGGTAATGCGCCCGAAAGTTTTCGTATCGCAGGAATAACAAAATGATTAAAGGTCACCATCACCGCAACCGGATTGCCCGGCAAGCCAACAAACAGGCTATTTTCGATTTTCCCAAAGGTAAGCGGCCGCCCTGGTTTAATGGCAATTTTCCAAAAATCAGGCTGACCAATGTCCTCCAGTGCGGTTTTAATGAAATCGGCCTGACCAACCGATACGCCGCCTGTAGTAATGACCAAATCAGCTTTTGTCGCAGCGTCCAGTAATGCCGATCGAATACTGTCAAAATCATCCTGTATCACGCCAAGATCAATAATCTCAACCTCTAACTGAGCCAACATGCCGAACAGAGTATAACGATTACTATCGTAAATCTGCCCTTTTCCGAGTGGCTTATCAATCGATACCAGCTCATCCCCAGTTGACATAAATGCGACTATAGGCTTTCGAAATACGTTTAATTGGCTGATTCCAAGTGAAGCGAGCACCCCTAAATCAGCCGGTCCTATTTTGTCGCCTTGATTTAAGATAACGCTACCTTGCTTGATATCTTCACCCGCATGTCGGACATTTTCACCCAGCCGATGATTCGAATCGACCATGATTGAACCATCATCGTGCTGCTCTGCCTGCTCTTGCATAATAACGGTATCACAACCCTCAGGAATCACCGCCCCCGTCATAATTCGAATACATTGTCCTGATTCGCAAACGGCATCCAAACTGCGTCCAGCAAACGAACAGCCAATCTCTTCAAACCGAGTGATGTGCCCCTGTTGTGAATCTGCTTCTAAGTCTAAGAATGCAATGGCATAACCATCCATCGCCGAATTGGCGTGACCGGGAACATTAATGTTTGAAACAACAGACTCACTACATATTCGTCCGAGGCATTCACGAATAGGCAATAAGACCGATTGCTGCAAAGCAACGGTTTTAGCGTCGATTTGGCTGAGCGCCTGCGCAACACTAATCGAATTTGGATCAGTCGGATCGGCGCAACTGGGTTCGGTGTTTATGGTGCCTTTCATTTTTATATCAGATTTATAGAACGAATAACTGATATTGAGGCATAGAAAACAACAAATTGGTAGTGCCAATGAAGGATTTCAACAGGGGGTTTTTATACCACCCAGTAATCAAACTATTATCGTCGAGCCATTCTTGTTAGGCTCGTTAGACAGGCTGCTTGCAATACATTTTGTTCCCATATTATGATGCAAATAGAAAATCCCCAATACTGAGGACAATATGCGAAGGTCTCTACCTATTGATCCAGCAAAATGTACCGCTTGCCTACAGTGTGAAATGGCCTGTTAATTCGGATCAGGGATGGGCGTCGAAGGCGGTGCGCAGGCCAAGCTATACAAGCCCGGATCAATATATGAACCTGCAATTCAATGACCATTGTCTGGTAAGATGCAGATGTGTTATTAAAACTCAAAATATAGGCGTATTACGCGGGCTGATCGAATTAGGGATTAAGCTGAACGTTTGGCGTCAACGCTTAATCAACAACCCTACTTTAATTGTGCAAGCCTACATGGCTTGCACTCAAGAATTTGAATATAGTGAGTAGCCATTACGTAGAGTGTATGGCCACCAGTTTTTGACTCAAGCTCGCTTAATTCTTATTTTTATATAATTGAATTTACGCAAAATGAATAATCAACACATTAATCGATATAGCCGCCAAATACGACTTGATCAAATTGGCAAGTTGGGTCAGCAGAAAATCATCGATTCAACCGTATTGATTATCGGCATAGGCGGGCTAGGATCACCCGCAGCGATGTACCTCGCTGCCAGTGGTGTCGGCAAACTTATCATTAGCGATTTCGATATAGTCGAAGAGTCAAATTTGCAGCGCCAAATTATTCATACCAATCATGCGATCGGTGACAATAAAGTTGATTCCGCCAAAAACAGCATCAAGGCGTTAAATCCTCACTGCAAAGTCGAAACAATTAATTATCAGATCGACCTCGATGAGCTTAGAGCAATCATCAACCGTGTCGACTTGGTGCTCGATTGTAGCGATAACTTTCCGACCCGATTCGAAGTCAATCGCTATTGTGTTGAGTTGGCAACGCCCCTGGTGTCGGGGGCTGCAATTCGGTTAGAAGGCCAAATTTTAAGCTACCAGCCCCAGGCAGAAAGCCCCTGTTATCAATGTCTTTACAGTGAATCTGTCTATGAGAATGCCGAAAGCTGCGAAATGGACGGCATTCTTGGCCCAGTGGTTGGTGTCATCGGTACGATGCAAGCCCTACAAGCCCTGATGATTTTGACAGATAATGCAGCGTCTTTCGTGGGGAAGCTGTTATTATTCGACGCAGCCGCGATGGAGTGGCAGCAAATAAAGTTGTCGAAGAACCCAAAATGCCCGGTTTGTGCCTCTAATTAAAAGCAGTCCATATAAATCAATCAACGCTAAACACCCTGATCGAGTGACCACTGAATTCATGAATATCCGTAACCTGCTAAACCTTCGTGTGCGAGCAGCGATGACTGCAGCCAATATCCCTGAACAGTGCCAACCCATGGTTGCCCTTGGCAAAAATCCACAACAGGGCGATTATCAGGCTAATTGCGCCATGGCAGCAGCCAAATTAATGAAAACCAACCCACGTGAACTGGCCGGCAGAATACTAGAGAATTTGGACTTATCTGGTATCACAGACCACTGCGACATAGCAGGCCCCGGCTTCATTAATATCAAACTATCTGAGCAATGGTTATCGAATCAAGTTAATTTGTTACGTGATGACACACACCAAGGTGTCGAACAAGCGCAACAGCCACAAGTAATTGTGATCGACTATTCGGCTCCAAACCTTGCCAAAGAGATGCATGTCGGTCATCTGCGATCATCCATCATGGGCGACGCCCTGGCCCGAATTTTTGAAGCCCAAGGACATCAGGTAATACGCCAAAACCATGTTGGCGACTGGGGCACTCAGTTCGGTATGCTCATCACCCATTTACAGGACCAAATAGAACTCGATAGCAACGTCAAGCTAGCCGATCTTGAAGTCTTTTATCGTGAATCAAAAGTTCGCTTTGATGCGGAAGAAGACTTTGCCAAGCGTGCTCGAGCCAACGTCGTCAAACTACAGGCCGGTGATGCCGATGCACTCGCTATGTGGGAACGCTTCATCGATATTTCAGTCGCCCACAGTGAAACCGTTTACAGCAAGCTCAATGTTACCCTGAAACACAGCGATATCTACGCTGAAAGCGCTTATAACGAAGCATTACCGGGTATCATCCAAACGTTAAAGGACAAGAAACTTGCCGTTGAAAGCGAAGGTGCACAAGTTGTTTTCTTGGATGATATGACCGACAAAGAAGGCGAGCCGCTTGGTATGATCGTGCAAAAATCAGACGGTGGTTTTCTTTATTCAACCACAGATTTGGCAGCGGTCGACTATCGTTGCCACACACTCATGGCCGACCGTTGCCTCTACTTTATCGACGCGCGTCAATCATTACACATGAAACAAGTCTATGCTGTTAGCCGTAAAGCCGGGTTTGCTACCGACCATTGCACACTCGAGCATCATGCCTTCGGCACCATGATGGGTGAAGACGGCAAACCGTTTAAAACCCGCAGCGGCGATACCATAAAGCTGAGCGCATTGCTGGACGAAGCCGTCGTACGTGCTGCCCAGTTGTTATCCGACAAAGCATCAGACCTAAATGCTGCAGACGCTGCAGAAGCCGCCCGCAAAATAGGTATCGGTGCGGTAAAATATGCCGACTTAGCCAAGACCCGAACCAACGACTACATATTTAGTTGGAACACTATGCTCAGTTTCGAGGGCAACACTGCGCCATATCTGCAATATGCCTACACCCGAATCAAAAGTATTTTCCGCAAAGCCAACTTAAAGGCTGAGTCAGTGACTGGAGAAATCACAGTCATAGAACCAGCCGAAAAAGCGCTCTCACTCAAACTATTACAGTTTGGAGAAGCAGTGGACCAGGTAGCGCTAGACGCCTACCCACATCAGCTATGCAGCTATTTATACGAGCTATCAAGCCTGTATATGAAATTTTACGAGGCCTGTCCTATCCTGCGCAGTGACATCCCTGTTGAGGTGCGAAATAGCCGCCTACAATTAAGCGACGTTACCGCCATCACACTTAGCAGGGGACTTGATTTACTCGGTATAGAGGTAATGGAAAGAATGTAGGCCACCTCTAAGTAGTTTCTAAGATAGTTAAGCACTTTTGAAACAACCTTAATCCATGTAAAATGACTTCCCCTTTAGGCGCCACTCACTTGGTATACCATCATTGCAACAGCCTAATTTCCATTTATTCCGACCACTAGCGAAAAAAACACGATGACCGACAGCAAGTCTAATAGGCCCTGGGTATGGATAAGCCTAACTTTAATGCTAGGCTTATTTGTTGCCGGCATTTTTTATCTCGACAGTCAAATCGTTAAAACTAGCAAAGCAAACGCTAAAAAGCCCGACACTACGACAAAAAAGCAAAAGCCAAAGATCGACTTTTACACCGTACTAGAAGAACGCGTGATGGACATACCCGTACCAAAAGACGATGTCGACGGTCTTGCAAACCCCGCTATCAACAAAAAAACCATAAGGAAATTTACTCTACAGGCGGGTTCATTCAGAAGCGCATCCGACGCCGACAGCCTAAAAGCCCAACTTGCATTTCTCGGCCTCGAAGCCAATGTCAACTCAGCCAATGTCAACGGATCGACCTGGCATCGTGTCGTACTTGGACCGTTTGCATCCAATAGCAAAATATCACGTGCTAAGAATTTACTGCTTGAGAATGGTATTAAATACGTGCAGCGTAGTGTTGTTCAGTAGCGAAAGCTACTCCGGCTACCTGAATTAGTTCTAGGGCATCGCAGCGATGCAAAGTCATTTCGACCGTATCTGTTAAAAAAGCACACCAAACTTACATTAGTTTTGGACCGAGCAAACTAAAAGAAAACCAACCACTCTTTCAGCTTTCTTTTGAGTTAAATTGACCCTATCGATAAACATTATCACTACAGATAGCTGGATTCAAAGCATTTATAGCAACTAGTATTGAAAAAGAATTGACCAAAAAAATCTGATTCGGAGATGACTAACAGATTAGCATCACTCAATTTTTCAACTACACTGGCCACAACGTGACAATAGAACTCAGGCGATTAAGAAAGTGAAATTTGCTCCAAACATATTAACGGCTCCTTCTTTTTTATTGATGCTCCTCATCCTGCCTTTATATTTGCATGCTAATGAAATTGACCTTTCCCAGTATGAAAAAGACGTTCAAGATGTATTGCTAGATATGGCGAGTGATAACGCAACGGTATTCAGCGATATTGATGATAAGGTCGCGACTGCCCCATTAAAAATTGAAGATTACATCACCGATGTACAAGCCGTGCTATTAGATATGGCAGGTCAAGATCCAACTATTTTGTCCTTAAGCCAAGATCAAAATAGCAGTATAACCGTTGACTTTAGACACGGCATTATTGAGGTTATTGCGAACAGTGAGCAGGCCTTAAAAAACTCTATTGTCAAAACTCTGCTAACGCAAGTTGATCCTAATGAAATCGACCCTAACACCGCCCATGATTTTGGCTTGCAATCCAAATCAGGCAAACCTTTCTTTTATGAACAAATCTTAGATCAAGACAACCAATCAATTAATAGCAATTGGCGCGCGTTACGATTTGCCGATTATTTAATCGCCAACAGAAGTAGCACCTTGCAACGCAGTCATCAAATCCGCATCTATTTAAGTAACGATCATACAAAGATATCCAGTGAGAAATATTATTATTTAGTAGCTGCCGCCAGTCGACGTCATCAAGTGCCTATTTCCTTAGTGTATGGGGTCATTGAAACGGAGTCCGCGTTTAACCCAAAAGCACGTTCAACCTCCAATGCCATCGGTTTAATGCAAATTCTACAGCGTCAAGCGGGTAGAGAGTACTTTCAGCGTGTTGAAGGTTATGACCATACACCAAGTGAATCATATCTATTTAACACTGCCAATAATGTCGAGGTCGGCACCGCGTATTTAGCCATTTTGAGTAACCGTTACCTTAACAAAATAAAGCATGCCACCACACGTCAATATGCTGTAATTGCTAGCTATAATGGTGGTGCCGGTAACCTTTTCAAAAGCTTAAGCCCTAAAGGCAGTAGAACAGAAGCGATTAGACGCTTAAACAATATGAGCCCATCACAAGCCTACTGGTTTATTACCAACCGCCACAATCGTGAAGAAACCCGTAATTACTTAAAACGAGTAAACACCTATCAGCAAAAATATAAACATTTAGATTAACTCGGTTAATGGGCCTGAATTCCACCAAAATTACAGTAGGTCAACGATACAAATCTCTCAAAAACCAGTCGGGTATCTTGCTCCGCGCCTGATCCAACAAACTTTCATGATAACTAAAATCGGCACAATGGGTTTCAACCAGATGCCAAAACCTCGACGAATGATTCATCTGCTGAGTATGGCAAAGTTCGTGAATCATTAAATATTCGGCTGTGGCACGCGGTAAAAATAGCAACTGATCATTCACACTGATCGTACCTGAACTAGAACAGCTACCCCAACGTGTTTTCTGGGTGCGTATACTTATCTTTTTGTAGGTCAGGCCGGTTTGCTGAGACAGCTGTTCGAGTAATGGCGGCAATAGTCGCCAAGCTTTCTGGCGGATCCAGTTTCGCAGTTGCCACACTTTATCGGTATGTTGGTCTGCATCACTATTAGAGACAATCACTATTTGGTGGGCACTGTTACCGGACAGCTGAGGCTCATAGACAATAGGCCAATGACTGTCATCAAAAGCGAGCTGTATGTCGTCTGGCAATTCGGGTTCTGCAAGCTGCTGTTTTTGCAGATGCATCTTAATCCACTGGGCGTGTCGGTTGACTAACTCGGGCACTGCTTTTTTGGGAAAGCGCGGAGGAATGACAACTTCGAGGCCGCCAAAAGGTTTTATTCGCAATCTGGGATGCTTAACTCTACTCGATACGCGAAGAGAGTAATCAAAAGGTATATTCATCTTGCCAACCAGTTTAGAATCCTTCGCCATGTCACATCAACTCTCATTTGAAGCACAAATTTTACAGCATTGCTACGGCACGGATCGAGCAAAATTACTGCAACTGTTAAAAAAATCTCGACGATTTAAAAATGACGAAAAGCTCAGAAAAACGCTCACGTCATTAATTTCGGCCTCGGCTGAAAAAGTAGCCACTCGTCAACAACAAAGGCCCAAATCGCAACTCGATCAAAGCCTACCTTTTTACGATCACCAACAAGAATTAGCCGAGGCCATTGCCACCAATCAAGTTACCATAGTGTGTGGCGAAACTGGCTCGGGCAAAACCACTCAGTTACCACAACTGTGTATCGACCTAGGTCTGGCTGACTTAGGCATGATTGGCCACACTCAACCGAGACGAATTGCAGCACAGAGTGTTTGTAATCGAATCGCTGAAGAGTTGAAAAGTGAGGTCGGTGCTGCCGTTGGTTACAAAATTCGCTTCGGTGACCATACTAGTAGCAAGGGCTACATCAAATTAATGACTGATGGCATATTGCTGGCCGAAGTTCAAAATGATCGGCTGCTCAATCAATACTCAACCATCATCATTGATGAAGCACACGAACGCAGCTTGAACATTGATTTGCTGCTGGGTTACATCAAACAGATACTGCCCAAACGACCAGACCTGAAAGTTATTGTGACTTCCGCCACTATCGATCCAGAGCGTTTTTCGAACTACTTTAATCAGGCGCCTATTCTCAACATCAGTGGACGTACATTTCCAGTCGAGATGCGTTATCGTGCGCCCGCTCAGGATGATCGTGATTATAATCAGGCATTGGTCGAAGCGGTGGAAGAGCTCACTCAGGCAGGCAAGGAAGATATATTGGTTTTCTTCTCGGGTGAACGCCAAATTCGGGAAGCGGCTGATAAACTATCGAAAATATTTCATCAAGATTACGACATACTGCCACTCTATTCTCGGTTAAGTCAGGGCGATCAACAGCGTATTTTTCAGCGCCATACTAAAAAACGCATCGTGCTTGCCACTAATGTAGCCGAGACGTCATTAACGGTGCCAGGCATTCGTTACGTGATCGATACTGGCCTGGCCCGGCTATCACGCTATTCATGGCGGTCACGCATTCAGCGGCTGCCAATTGAGAAGATATCGCAGGCCTCAGCCAACCAACGCAGCGGTCGTTGTGGACGCACCGCACCCGGTATTTGTATTCGGCTTTATGACGAAGAAGATTTTAACTCACGTGCAGAATTTACTGAGCCTGAAATCCTGAGAACCAATCTTGCCTCGGTCATTTTACAAATGGATGGACTCAACCTAAGTTCGATCAATGCCTTTGATTTTGTTGAAAGCCCCGACAGTCGTTTAGTCAATGACGGCTATCGTTTGCTGTTTGAGCTACAGGCCACGGATAAAGACGATCAAATCCTGACGCTAGGCCGCGAGATCGCCTCGTTGCCAGTCGATCCGAGGCTCGCCGCCATGCTTATTAGAGGGCAGCAATTAGACTGCCTGAGTGAAGCACTAGTGATCGTCAGTGCTCTTTCCATTCAAGACCCCCGTGATTCAAGCGTCGACAACCGACAGGCTGCACAACAAAAGCATGCCGTCTGGCAGGATGAGCATTCTGACTTTTTATTCTGGATCAATCTGTGGGCTGAGTTAAAACAACAGCAGACCGACCTGTCTCGAAATCAGTTTCCTAAATGGTGCAAAAAGCAGTTTTTGTCCTACCCTAGAATTCGCGAATGGCAGGACATTCACTCCCAGCTAAAACAACAGTTGAAGCAA
>Ga0307489_10001231_pt1 | contig 16780 bp, 43 predicted proteins | sample SB12metaG_FD_202247 | JGI IMG/M metagenome (GOLD analysis project Ga0307489, IMG submission 202247) | Sea-ice brine microbial communities from Beaufort Sea near Barrow, Alaska, United States - SB 1.2 | ecosystem: Environmental > Aquatic > Marine > Coastal | place: USA: Alaska | collected...
GTCATGAGGGGGACATGAGGGGGTCATGAGGGGGTCATGAGGGGGTCTCGAACGGCGATCGGGGCACGACTTACCTTCAGGGTGAATGATCATACAGACGCACGCAGGAGGAGGAGGACGATATTCAAATGGTGAATACTCATACAGACGCATGGAGGAGGAGGAGGGGGAGAGTGAATCCATTCAACGTTGGTCGAGAGCATGTTCTGAGCTCCCCCCCCTGCCTTGTCTACCTGCTCGGAGGCGTCGGTCATGACCTGGTACCCGTTCTCCGCCAGGTCGGCCTCCACCCAGGGGCTTACACTCGTCCACTTTTCGGCTCAACGTAAGCGCTTTCTGTGGGATAGGGGCTGCATTCAGGGGTCGTTCAGAGGGTAATTAAGGGGCATGAGGGGGTATCAGGGGGCGTTTGGAGGCTCGCTTTTGTGTTAGAAACGGCTCAGGTTGAGCTGAAAAGTGGACGAGTGTAAGCCCCTGCCTCCACCACGTCGTTGAGCTTGGGGTAGCGCACGCGCGGGCAGTCCAGGCCCGGGAACAGGTCGTTGATGAGCCCGATGAAGAGCGGCACGTCGTCGAACACGAACTTGGGCAGGTTCATGTCGCGCAGCGCGCGCATCAGCACCAGGTCCTCCGACAGGTCCGGGGAGCAGGGGCTTACACTCGTCCAGTCTTCGGCTCAACTTAAGCGCTTTCTGTGGGATATGAAGTTCATTTAGAGGTTGTTTAGCGGGTGTCCAGGGGGTGTTAACGGGTATTAGGGGGTGTCTAGGGTGCATCTCGTGTCAGGAACGAGTCAAGTTGAGCTGAAAGGTGGAGGAGTGTAAGCCCCTGCCGGGGAGCCGCGCTTGAGGGCGCCCGCCATGACCAGCACGGACTTGAGCGCGCGCAGGCCGAAGTCGTAGTGGTACTGCTTGGATAGCTGCTCCTTGGTGTAGCGGCGCAAGTTGAACTTGAAACCGAATTTTGAAAGCGCTTGATCTGATGTTGCTTTCAAGCACGGAATGGTCCATAGGGGGCCTTCCCCAATTGTTTGAGGGAGGAAGTAATGGTCCATAGGGGGCCTCCCCCATTTAAGAGACCAACGCGCTTTCAAACTCAGGGTTCAGCTAGTTTCAACCTGCACCGTCCTACCTTAGCCAGCTTGTACAGCACCGTCATCTTTTTGGCGAGGTTCCTGGCGGTGTTGAAGCCCTCGGAGCAGGGGCTTACACTCGCTCACTGCAGAGCTCAACTTGAGGGCCTTCGGCCTGCATCGCTCACGTTAGAGCTCAACTTGAGCACCTTCGGCACACATCCTCGGGTTAATTTGGGTTATACGAGGGACAAAGTAAGCTTGGGTAAGCGGAAAGGGGCACAGTCAGCTCAAGTTGAGCGGAAATGGAAACGAGTGTAAGCCCCTGCCTCGGAGAAGAGCATGATCTCGCAGATCTGCTGCAGGTCGGGGGTGATCATGGTGACGGGGCGGAACAGCGCCTTGAGGTTATCCGGCAGCTCCGTGCGCCCGGCGTACCCCGGGTTCATTGTGATGAAGATGCCGGTGGTGGCCTTCAGGCAGGGGCTTACACTCGTCCACGTCAGAGCTTAACTTGAGCCGTCCCTGACACACAAAATCACCCTATACACTCTAAACACCCTCTAACACCCCCCTAACACGAGCTACACAACCCCTACGCGCACCCCCTATCCCATGAACAGCGCTCAAGTTGAGCAGAGAAGTGAACGAGTGTAAGCCCCTGCCTTGAGGCCGATCTCCTTGCCCTCGAACTGGAACCGCGTCAGCTCGTTGCGCAGCGCCTCCTGGATCTAGCGGCGCAAGTTGAATTTGAGAGCAACATTCGAAGGCGGTTCATCATTGAATAGTTTATCATTGAATAGTGCTTAGTCACAGGCGCTTTCAACATGGGTTTCATCACTTCAACCTGCACCGCTCCACCTGGATGCACTTGATCTGGCTGGAGACGACGGAGAGCACCTCCACGGAGATGCGGTTGAACTCGTCGAAGCAGCCCCAGACCAGGGGCTTACACTCGCTCCATTTCAGCTCAACATGAGCACTTCTTTCCACCGTATAGCCCGACTTAACTCATTACTATGTCCGGGAGTCGCTCAAGTTGAGCTCTAACGCGAACGAGTGTAAGCCCCTGCCCCAGGCGCCGCACTGCACCAGGCCGGAGAAGATCGACGCCATGGCCTTGTTGTAGCGGCGCAAGTTGAATTTGAAAGCAAAAGTTGAAAGCAATTTCTCACATTTTAGTTTCAAGCGCTTAGTTCCAGGCGGTTTCAACGTGGGGTTGATAGGGTCAACCTGCACCGCCCCACCTTGTAGTCCAGCCCCTCGCCGCAGTTGAACACCACGCACAGCAGTGCCATTGACTTGGCCAAGTCCTTGGTATAGCGGCGCAAGTTGAATTTGAAAGCAAAATTGAAGCAAAATTGATAGCAATTTATCATATTATAGTTTCAAGGGATTAATTCCAGGCGCTTTCAACGTGGGTTTAGGGTCAACCTGCACCACCCTACCTTGGTGGTCTCCGTCTTGCCGGTGCCTGCCGGTCCGGCCGGGGCGGCGCCCAGTTTGTAGCGGCGCAAGTTGAATTTGAAAGCAAAGTTTGAAGGCGGTTCACCATATGATGGTGTCAAGCGCTTAGTTCCAGGCGCTTTCAACATGGGTTTGATAGGGTCAACCTGCAGCGCCCTACCAGGGTGTAAGTCAGCGCAGTGGTGATGGTCATGTAGCACCGGTCGGTCAGGGCGGTGATCACCAAGCGCCCGTTCAAACCCATGAACTCGTAACCGAACGAGAACTCGCCCGTGCACTGTCGGATGAGGATGTCGTCCCGGGCCTTCTCCCATGATGTAGCGGCACAAGTTGAATTCGAAAGCAAAGTTTGGAGGCGATTCACCATATTATAGTTTCAAGCGCTTAGTTCCAGGCGCTCTCAACATACCTTTGATAGGGTCAACCTGCACCGCCCTACCATGAGAAGCGGAGCTGCGACTCCCAGGCGAACTCGCGGCTGTCCAGCACGGAGTCGCGCACGAAGGTGTCGATGATGTCGCGCGCGTGCACATCGATGATGATCAGCGCGTTGATCTTCTTGCGGTTGTTGCCGCTCAAGTCGCCGCGCACCATCGCGGTCAGCTCCACGAGCTGACCAGCGAGCAGGGGCTTACACTCGTGCACGTTACAGCTCAACTTAGAGCAACTCCAGGACACATTCACGAGTTAATTTGAATCATACGGTGGACAGACGAGCTCAAGTTGAGCTGAAATGGGAACGAGGGTAAGACCCTGCCGGTGAGCTTGGTACTGAACTGCTTCATGGCCAGCTTGTTCCCCTTGCGCACGCGGCCGAAGACCAGGGCCTTACACTCGTTCACTTTTCAGCTCAACATGAGCGCTTTGTGTGGGATAGTGGGTGCGTTTAAGGGCTGTCTAGGGGATGTTTATGGGGTATCAGGGGGTATCAGGGGGTAACATGGGGTCTAAAGGGTGTAGTTTTGGTCAGAAACGGCTTAGGTCGAGCTGAGAAGTGGACGAGTGCGAGCCCCCGCCGAAGACGTCCTCCACCTCCCAGGTCCACCAGATCTGTGACCCCACCAGCCAGGGGCTTACACTCGTTGAAGTTAGAGCTGAACTTGAGCAACTCCAGGTCACACTCATGAGTTAAGTTGGGTTATGCGGTGGACAGAATGGCTCAAGTTGAGCTGAAGTGGGAACGAGTGTAAGCCCCTGCCACCAGCGTGGTCATCCCCAGCTGCTGCAGTATCCACTGGTTGCGCGCCATCTTGGTGTAGCGGCGCAAGTTGAATGTGAAAGCAGAATTTGAGAGCATTATATCACACTTTAGTTTCAAGCGCTCATTTCCAAGCGCTTTCAACATGGGTTTCATCGGTTCAACCTGCACCGCCCCACCTTGGCATAATAGAAGACACCCTCCTTGGTGATCTGCCGCAGCGCCTTCCGCATCTCCGCCTCCACCCAGGGGCTTACACTCGTCCACTTTTCAGCTCAACCTGAGCTGTTTCTGACACAAAATACACCCTAGATATCCCCTAGTACCCCTCAACACCTTCTAATCACCCCCGTAACGAACCCCGAATGCACCCCCTATCCCACAGAAAGCGCCTAAGTTGAGCCGAAAAGTGGAGGAGAATAAGGCCCTGCCTCGACGCCGCCCATCCACAGCTCGACGGGCCCCTCCGCCGTGCAGGGGGTGCGGAAGTCGAACGACTCGCCCTCGGACCAGGGGCTTACACTCGTTCCCATTTCCGCTCAACTTGAGATTACGTCGCCCCGTTTCGCTCAACATAAGCTTCCTTTCACCCCCACGTAACCCAAATTAAGCCGTGGACGAGTCCTGAAGGTGCTCAAGTTCAGCTCTAAGCGAGTAATGTGCTCCCGAAGGTCCTCAAGTTGAGCTTTGAAGTGAGTGAGTGTGAGCCCCTGCCTCGGACGACGTCATGCCCGTCACCGTCTTGTTCCCGCGCCCGAACTTGAGGCTCGCGCAGTTGTCGAACAGCTTCAGCATGTGCTCCTGCACCGACGTGGGGTCCGTCGCGTACTGCCGCAACTTGGAATTGAAAGCAAAGATAAAAAAAATCATGTTTCGCAATAGGCCGATTTCGGTATATCGCCTGGGTGCAATGCCCATACAGAGTTGCGGACAAAACGTCATCGCTCCGCGCGGGAAAGCCGGCGCCAGGATGAATGCCCATACAGAGTTGCGGACAAAGCGTCAGCGCTCGGCGCCTGAAGCAATTTACCGAAATCGGCCAATTTAGTGTCAAGCGCTTAGTTTCAGGCGCTTTGTTTGCAACACGGGTTTGGGTTTCAGCGTTTCAGGGGTTGCGGCACCCTACGGAGGTGCCGAGGATGGAGAGGAGCTCGTCGTCGGAGATGAAGAAGAAGCGCGGGAACGCGTTGCGCTTCGTGTCCACCTTGTACCGCCGCAAGTTGTATTTTGAGAGCAGCGTTTGAGAGCGGTCCATCATATTGTAGTGTTTCAAGCGCTTAGTTCCAGGCGGTGTCAACGTGGGTTTGATAGGGTCAACCTGCACCGCCCCACCAGGTACTCCGACAGCGACTTCTGGCAGGTCTCCATGTAGTGGCGCAAGTTGAACTTGAAAGCAAAGTTTGAAAGCGGTTCATCCACATCATAGTTTCAAGCGCTTAGTTCCTGGCGCTTTCAACGTGGGTTTGAAAGTGTCAACCTGCACCGCCCAACCTCAAGCGACTCGCTCAGCTCCGTCAAGGTCTCCAGCCGCTTCTCCACGGAGCACGCCTCCAAAATGTTGGTGTTCTTGTACGTGTCCGTCATGATGTAGCGGCGCAAGTTGAATTCGAAAGCAAAAGTTGTAAGCAGTGCATCACACTTTAGTTTCAAGCGCTCAGTTCTAGGCGATTTCAACTCGGGTTTCAGAGGGTCAACCTGCACCGCCCTACCATGATCTTTTTCCACGCCGAGTCGATGCGATCGAAGCGCTTGGCTTCCTCCGGCAGCTGGTGCCGGATGTCATCCGAGCCGATGAAGATGCTCTCCAGGTACATCCACTTGCGCTGGACCAGCATCCACACCTCGATGACCTCCCCGATGAGGCTCAGCTTGGCCTCCCACCAGGGGCTTACACTCGTCCACTGTTCAGCTCAACGTAAGCGCTTGCTGTGGGATAGGGGGTGCCTTTAGGGGATGTTCTGGGGGTGTTTAGGGGAAGTTTAGGGGGTTGCAGGGGATTAGGGGGGGTTAGGATGTATTTTGTGTCAGAAACGGCTCAGGTTGAGCTGAGAAGTGGACGAGGGTAAGGCCCTGCCTCCCAGCGCCGCACGTCGTCGAGGAACGGCTTGACGAAGCGGCTGGCCATCATGGACTGCAGCGTCAGGCCCATGTCCTCAAGCAGCACCGTCACCTCCTCCGTCGACCGCAGGATGTACCCGCGGTCCTCCACGCCCTTGTTGTAGGGGCTCACGCTCGTCCACTTTTCAGCTCAACCTAAGCCTTTGCTCAAACAAATACACTCTAAACACCCCCTAAACCCCCCCGTCACCTCCCAAAACACCCCCTGGTCACCCTCCAATGCAACCCCTATCCCATGGAAAGCGCTTACGTTGAGCCGAAAAGTGGACGAGTGTAGGCCCCTGCCTTGTTGTACTTGGCCAGGTCGAAGCGCTGGTCCTTCCACGTTGCCGCCAGTGTGTAGCGGCGCAAGTTGAAATTGTAAGCAAAGTTTCAAACCGGTCTATCATATTTTAGCTTCAAGCGCTTAGTTCCAGGCGCCTTTCAACGTGGGTCTGATAGGGACAACCTGCACCGCCCTACCAGCGTCACCACGTCGCCCTCGATCTTGAGCTCCTTCTCCGCGCTGACGCACATCTCCTCGATCTCGTTGCCGAAGTTGTGCAGGTTCATGGTGAACAGCGCGCCGAGGGTGAACGTGGTGGGACTGGTGTCGAAGTCCGTGCCCGTTATCTGCATCAGCTGCTCCCAGTGCCGCTTGCGCAGCGACGGCCAAGCGTAAGGCCCAACATCAAAAACAGCATTCACTTAGTAAGTAGACAAAATAATGGTATGGCGGTAGGTGAATTGACCGTGAGGACGTGGTACATGGATTGGGGTTCAGGGTTTTAGGGTTTAGGGTTTAGGGTTCAGGGTTTGGGGTACATCCATTGGATGATACTGGGCCTTACTGACTTGAGCGACTCGATGAGCGGGAGCGAGTGCTTGAAAGCCACGATCTTCTCCTCCACCAGGGCAAAGACCGGGTTCAATTCCAACCCCTTCATGTTCTTGAGCCGGCCCTTGAAATCCTCCGTGAACTCAAACAACTTTTTAATGTCGAGCTCCGCCCAGATGTAGCGGCGCAAGTTGAATTTGAAAGCAAAGCTTGAGCGCAGATGATCACATTTTAGCTTCAAGCGCTTAGATCCTGGCGCTTTCAACGCGGGTTCGATAGGGTCGACTTGCACCGCCCTACCCACAGCATGGTGCTGAATGATCTGATAGCATCCACATGTGCCATGTACAAACCGTAGATCTCCGAGAGGGTTTTGAGCTCGGCGTTGGCCTCGGAGAGCTCCGGGTAGGACGTGAGCGGAAGGTCGAACAGTTTCTCCGCCATAACCAGCTGTTCCCCAATCTTACGGCCTCGTGAATAATGCTCGCCGCGTCACAGGATGCCGGATATCTCAAGCAACGAGGGTCTAACATGTGTCGGATGACGTGGCTCTGCATGTAGGAGTCGCCTCGTACATAATGCTCGCTGCTTCACAGGATGCCGGTGTTCTCGAGCAACGAGAGTCTGACATGTGTTGGATGACGTGGCTCTGCATTTCCAGCCCCAGGGCTTAGGGTTTAGGGTTTAGGATGTAGAATTTAGGATCTAGGGCATGCAGAAGTCGCCCCTACCTGAGCTTGCCCTTGGCTTGGCTGTCCTCCTGGAACTCCTTGACGTAGTGGCGCACGTTGAAATTGAAAGCAAAATGTGAAAGCACTTCATCATATTATAGCTTCAAGCACTGACACCATAGGCGCTTTCAACACGGGTTTTGATACTGGCAACCTGCACCGCCTTACCTTCAGGAGGACCACGCCCTCGTCCAGCACCACAGTGGGCAGCCCCGGCGTAGCGGCTCCAGTTGACGTTGAAAGCAAAGTTCGAAAGCAGTACATCAACCTTTAGTTTCAAGCGCTTAGTTCCAGGCGGTTTCAACTTGGGTGTCATAGGGTCAACCTGCACCGCCCTACCCCGGCCCCTCCGTCTTCAGCTTCTCCAGCATGTCCTTGCACGATTGTGCGAACTCCAGGACGCGAGCCAGGGCCGAATGGACATTGCTCGCCACGTCACAGAGGATGACAGGTGACAGGTGACTCAACAAACGTGGCTCTACAGCACGGTGGATGATATGGCGGGCAATGTTTAACAGGCTGCTTTCGGTATATCGCCTGGGTAATATGCCCATACAGAGTTGCGGGCAGAGCGTCAGCGCTCCACGCGGGAAAGCGGGCGTCAGGTTGAATGCCCATACAGACTTGCGGGTAAAGCGTCAGCGCTCGGCGCGGGAAGCGATATACCGAAATCGGCCTATTGACCCCACCTTGTTGCATGGTGATGTCCGTGAACTTGTCCTTGACCTCGCCCAGTGAGTCGTCCACCACCTCGCACTCGGCCTTCAGCCGCGCCCAGTAGTCCTTGATGTACTGGCGCAAGTAGAAATTGAAAGCAAAGTTTGAAAGCGGTGCATCACATGTCAGTGTCAAGCGCTTCGTTCCAGGCGCTTTCAACGTGGGTTTGATAGGGTCAACCAGCAGCGCCCTACCTTGATGGAGTACGCGTCCGCCACGTTCTCCTTGTCCATCGAGATGTTGAACAGCTGGCGGGTGCGGTACCGCTCCTCAACACAGGGTCCCGTGGATGACGCTCGCAGCGTCATGTCGTCACGTGTAACTCAACAAAACGAGGGTCTAGGTGGTCGTTAACGTCGTGGCTGTGGCTGTGGTACTGGACTCAAAAAGCGAGAGTCCAAAATGAGGTAAAGCGATGCTGATTGTCATCAGTATCGATCGACATTGGTCATAGCTTGACATGTTTTGTGGGTTTAGGGTTTAGGGTTTGGGGTTGAGAGATTAGAGTCGAGGGTTTAGGGTTTATGGTTTAGGGTGGCCTACCTCGATGTCCAGGTAGTCGAGCTCCATCTGCATGCCGCCGCCGCGCACCTCCGAGATTATGTTGAGCACGCTCTTCAGATCCTCGATGTTCTCGCACGTGATGTGCAGCCACTTGTCCTTGTCGGCCAGCCGGCAGGGGATTACACTCGTCCACTCCTCAGCTCAAATTGAGCCGTGTCTGACACAAGAAAACACCCTACACACCCTACACACCGTACACACCCCCTAACACCCCCTTAACACGGGCTACACAACCCCTACGCGCACCCCCTATCCCATAGGAAGCGCTCAAGTTGAGCTGAAACGTGGACGAGTGTAAGCCCCTGCCAGGCGGGCGCGGATCTGCGCCACGCGCGCCGTGTCGATGTGGTCCATCTCCTTGCCGATGGCCATGACCCACGCGATGCACTCGTCGCGGAGTGAAGCCACGAGAGACCGAGCGTTGATTCGCACGAAGTCAACATCTTTTTCTTTGGAAGTCTCCCAGATGTCGCTGGACATCTTGGTGTACTTGGACAGTTTCTCCTCGAACCAGGGGCTTACACTCGTTCACTTTTCAGCTCAACTTGAGCGCTTTGTATGGGATAGGGGCTGCGCGTAGGGGTCGTGTAGCCCGTGTTAAGGGGGTGTCAGGGGGTGTTTAGGGTGTGTAGGGTGTTCTCTTGTGTCAGACACGGCTCAAGTTGAGCTGAGAAGTGGACGAGTGTAAGCCCCTGCCTCGAACTCCTCGCACGTGGGTTCTCGGCCGATGAACTTGGCCAGGATCTGATCCTTGTCCTGCTTCCAGATGAACGAGTGCTGGTTCCAGCATGTAGTGTCACACGGATTATGCTCGCGACGTCATATGATGCCATCTAATTGAAGAAGCGAAGGTCTGATGTGCGGTGAATGCGGTTGCACGCATGACTATGCTTGCGACGTCATATGATGCCGTTTAATAAAAGAAGCGAGGGTCTAACGTGCGGCCAATGCTGTGGCAAGCATGATCGAAAAACGCGCCCTACCAGGACTCCACGAAGCGGTTCACTCCCGACACGGATTTCTGAATGGTGTGGTTCAGCGTCAGCATCACCTTGATGTAGGGCGGGGCGGATCATGGGTGCCACATCACATTGATGGTCATGATGGTCATGATGGTCATGATGGTCATGATGGTCATGATGGTCATGTAACTCGTCAAACAAGGGTCGAGAAGCGTTTGAACACGCAGCTGTGATGAGGCATGGCGCGCCGCGCGCCAGGTTTAGGTTTTAGGGTTTAGGGTTTATGCCCCGCCTTGATCACCGCGCTGTTCTCGGCCACGTCGCGGTAGAAGTTGAAGATGAACGGCTGCGTGATAGGTGCAAATGGGTGGGATGTCAGGTTCATGTTGAAGCATGTCAGATTCGGTTGATAGATTGTTTTGATGGAGTGGATGGAGTGGATGCGTCAGGGTTAGGGTTAGTCACCTCGTCGTCGTCACCGTTGACGCGCTGCTGCGGCGCCTCCACGCACGTGCCTTGCATCAGGGGCTTACATTCGTCCACTTTACAGCTCAACCTAAGCCGTTTTGGTCAGACGTCCCCGTGTCCCCCTGACTAATAGACTGGGGGGAAATCATGCACCCAACGTATCCCACAAAATGGGCTTACGTTGAGCTGAAAAGTGGACGAGTGTGAGCCCCTGCCGTGCATCCAGCGCACGAAGGGGCTGGCGCACTCCACCAGGTTCCTCGACAGCTGTACCAGGAACTTGGTGACCTCCTTCAGCGGCGGCTGCACCACGATCTCGGGCGAGTTCAGTATCACCTGCACCTTGAACAGCGGGCCCTTGGAGCAGGGGCTTACACTCGTTCCCATTTCTGCTCAACTTGAGCTTACCTTGCCCCTTTCCGCTCAAATTAAGCTTACTTTGTCCCCCATACAACCCAGAATGACCCGTGGATGTGTCCCGTGGGTGCTCAAGTTGAGCGCTAACGTGAGCGATGTGTCCCAAAGGTCCTCAAGTTGAGCTCTGAAGTGAGCGAGTGTAAGCCCCTGCCTTGGAGTTGCCGTACGCCGCCGCCTTTTTGGGCGAGCGCGAGTTGAGCAGCTCCACAAAAGATGCGAGCCCGGATGCTAGCGTCAGATAGATCATGCTTGCCACGTCACGCGATGTCACTTGACTCAAGGAAAGAGGGTATAGTGTACATGTGGTGAAAGACGTAGCAGGCGGCACAGGTTTCAACTCAGGTTTCAGCTGTATTTTCTTTACTTGGGTCTGAGGTGGGTTCAGCTCTGATTTCGGCTGGTTTCAACTTGGGTTTCAGCTGATTTCCAATGTGGGTCAACCTGGTATCAACTCGGGTATCAGCTGGTGTCAACTCGGCTTTCATGCAGCGCGGCCTACCGTTGAGGACCAGGTCGTTGAGAGACACGAAGATGGCCTGCTCCCAGTAGGCGTAGTACCCCTTGAGCTGCGGGCTGCGCCCCGTGTTGGTGCCCGCCACCGCCTCCTCCACCTTGCTGTAGCGGCGCTAATTCAATTTGAAAGCAGAAGTTGGAAGCAGTACATCTCAGTTTAGTTTCAAGCGCTTAGTTCCAGGCGGTTTCAACTTGGGTTTGACAGGGTCAACCTGCACCGCCCTACCTTGCCCAGCAGCGGCGCGATGGTGCGGTACTTGCGCACCAGTTCCTCCAGGATGTAGCGGCACAAGTTGAATTTGAAAGCAAAGTTTGAAAGCGGTTCATCACGTTTCAGTTTCAACACGCTGAGTTCCAGGCGCTTTCATAGTGGGTTTGATAGGGTCAAGCTGCACCGCCCTACCAGGATGTCGACGCGGTTCTTCTCGAGGGACTCGTACATTTCCTGACCGCAGGGCCAGCTTATGCCGCTCGTGCCAGATCAATGCCGCTCGTCTCCTTCGGAAGTCATGTACTTTTCGCGCCGAGCCCCTCTACCATAAGACATCTGGGGTTTGAGTGAAATGTTCCCGGATCCGGGAACAACTGACGGACACCCAACTCCGCTTTGCCTGAGTCAATAACCCTCAAATCGACAAATTTGACGGATCGAAGTTCTGGTGCGATTTGACCCCTCAGTTACTTGTGGTGGAGGGGTTCGGACCGTGTAGTAACTCAAGACACGGGGGTCTACAAACCTCGGTTGATGCTTCTCAAGTAAAAAAGGAGATTCTAAAATACGCTTTTGTGAAGTGGCAGGCATTGTATAGTTGGCCCTACTTGGATGTCAAGCAGGTCCTCGTCCCCCGGCGGCTCCACGATGACGTTGGTGGTGGAGATGCCCGCCACCAGGGGCGTACACTCGTCCACTTTTCAGCTCAACTTGAGCGCTTTGTATGGGAGAGGAGGTGCGCGTAGTGGTTGTGTAGCCCTTGTTAAGGGGGTGTTTAGGGTGTGTAGGGTGTCTTTGTGTGTCAGACACGCCTCAAGTTGAGCTGAAAAGTGAACGAGTGTAAGCCCCTGCCCGCCACCACCTTCTCGATGATGCTGCTGTTCTTCTGCACCTGGTTCACCAGCGACTGGAAATCGTTGATGGCGTTGTTGCACGTCTCCACAAACGCCGCACAGGGCCAGATAAACATCATGATCCCCACGTCATGGGAGCATGATTAAACTCAGGAAACGAGGGTCTAGTGCCTAGTCTGTGGGCCAGTAACTTCTAGTAAGCTGGAGTTTGGTGATTTGGCCAACAGTCAAATGTCTTTTGGTGAATGTCACCAAACGCCTACTTACTGCGGGTAGTACGAAATACTATATGTAGTACGCTTTACAGGCTAGGCACTAATATAAGGTAGATGACGCGGCGGACATGATTGACTGGTCGCTACCTCCGGAATGGCGAGTGAGTTCCAGTTGAGGGGGGAGTAGCCGGGCTGCAGCACCTCGGCGTAGCGGCGCAAGTTGAATTTGAAAGCAAAAGTTCAAAGCAGTGTGTCACATTTTAGTTTCAAGCGCTTAGTTCCAGGCAAGTCAACATGGATTTCATAGGGTCAACCTGCACCGCCCTACCTCGGCCAGCTGCTTCAGCTTTTTGGAGAAGAGCGTGTTCTCCACCTCCGACAGTGACTCGATCACCGTCTTGTAGTGCTGCAGCATGGTGTACAGCCCTTCGCGCACCTGGTGGTACTTCTCCTCCTGGTGGTAACGCCATATGACTCTTGCTCACCACGTCATATGAGCACATCGCATCAACAAACGAGGGTTCAACAGTTAGGACCGAGCAAGACCCGATAAACGGTACTCTGGAGCTTAACCCAATTACGCATGAGCTTACAGCGACGCATAACGTTCAAGCCAAGTTTATAATTTTAAAACGTTATCCGCGCACAATCGAAAAACTTGATACAGCCACCTTGAACGTTATACGTCACTGTAACTATGCGATGTTTACTGGTATTATCCGGGTATCTGACATTGGGTCTTGCTCGGACATACACGTCATATCAGGACATCGCATCGACAAACGAGGGTTCAACAGTGATGTATGACGTCACGAGCATTATTCACTCGGCCCTACCTGGAGCGTGACGTTGAGCGCAGTCTCCGGGATCTGGAAGCCCATGCGGTCCAGGTAGCGCGTCTCGCGGATCAGCTTCACCAGGTCCGGGTGGAAGTTCACCTTCACCTCCACGGGCACGCTCTTCGTGTCCGTGTAAATGATGGGCTGCTTGTAGGGCCAAGTGATTGATGCTCACCGTATCATAGAATGTTAAACAAACGAAGATTTGGAATGTGGTCGATAACGTGGCATGCGTTAGGTGCTGGTATGGTGTTTCCGAATTCGGACGGATTCGGTGGAGTATTGGATTCGGCTGGATTTGGCTGGATTCCGAGCATCACCGAAAAGTTTTTCGCGTATGTTGCAGTCCGCATGGGCATTATGACCGAGTGAAAATGGAGTCCGGGTTCGGACGGATTCAGTAGAGGGTCAGATTCGGGTGCATTCGGGAGGATTCCTGGACCCCGGAATTGTAATCCGCCAACCCAGGTTATGTGTTGGTCCCTGCCTGCTTGAGGTGGTACATGGCCATAGAATCAACATTCTCTGCCCAGCCCCGGAACCACGCTTTCTCGAACTGCATGACGGACTTGGCGAGCGCGGTGTACTTGCGCAGGCACTCGGCGGCGGCGGCCTCCGACTTCATCTCGTCGTCCGCGTCCGCCTGGAACCAGGGGCGTACACTCGTCCACTTGTCAGCTCAATGTAAGCGCTTTTGGTGGGACAAGGAGTATTTAGGGGGTGTTTACGGATTGTTTGAGGCGGGGGTGGAGGGGGTGTTTAGGCGTTTAGGGGATGTGCTGAGTGTCTGAAATGGCTCAGGTTGAGCTGAGAAGTGGACGAGTGTAAGCCCCCGCCTGGAACCGCGTCATTGTCTTGCGCACGCGGCTGAACAGGCTCCGTGACCCGCACATAGGGTCCACTTAGCAATATTCGTCCGTCTTATCTTTCAAGTCTTAACGATCAAAACCCTACAGTAAACCCCCCACTTAGACCCCCACAGGCAGCCCAATTGAAGCAACCATGATGAGACTCCTCTGTAAGTAATGCTCGCCACGATCATCGTGAGTCGTGTACATCCGGGGACGGGGTTCAACACGTGGTGGATGACGTGGCTAGCAGTATAGAGAGGTGCGTACCAGGCGATGGCGCCAGCGACGGGCGGCTGGTTGCGGGTCGCCGGCGGGTTCCACTAGCAGGGACTAGTTCATAATGCTCGCCACGTCACAGGGTGACACCATAAACGAGGGTATGTAACGAGGTGAATGACGTGGCGATGAATATTCACGCGTCCCTACCACCATGTTGGTATCGAAGATTTGGCGCGTGACCACAATCTCGCGGCTGAACTGCTCCAGGATGTCGTTGAACTTGTCCATCATCTGGCGGTTGATCGCTCCCTCGCTCTTGATGCTCTTGAAGTTCTGCAGGAGCGCAAAGGCGCCTTCCGCCGACCGCAGCTTCTTGAACGACGTGTCGATGAACGCGCGAGTGGCCCTTTCGATCTGCTCCTTGTCTGTGGTGAACTTCGCGTTGACCCCGGACCACTGCGCCATGTAACGCTCCGTAGGGTCAAGAGAATACGATGACATGTAGCTCTATAAATCAGGGTCTGAAATGCAGTGGACGACGTGTCTCCACTACTGACTGGTCCCTACTAAAATTGTCGCCCCTAAACTAAACCATTAGGGTACTAACTCTGAACTAGGCCAAGTTTGCGCCCTCCCTATTTTAGGCCCCTGTCTTACCACTGACCACTAACCACTAAGCCTAAACTACGCTTAACTAGCCTAGTTTTATACCCCCCCTCGCCAGCACTAGCCTACTTCGACAGGTATACTGGACCCTACCGCTTGTCGAAGACGTCGAACTCGAGGGTCTCGACGGGCTCGGCCATGGCGGTGACGCGCGCGGTGACCTCGTCGATGCCCTGCGCGTCACCCGTCACCGCCTTGAGCCAGGGGCTTACGCTCGTCCACTATTCCGCTCAACGTAAGCGCTTTCTGTGGGACAGGGGATGCTTCCCGGGGGTGTTTTGGGGGTGTTTTGGAGATGTCAGGGGTAATCGGGGGGTGTTTAGGATGTGTTTTTGTGTTTTTGTGTCTCAAACGGCTCATGTTGAGATGAAAAGTGGACGAGTGTCAGCCCCTGCCTTGAGCTGTGGGCCCAGGAACTTGTGGAAGCCGTCCATCACCTCCACCATGTTGCGGAGATCGGCGCAGATGCCGGCCATGTAGTCGGTGCGCCCGAACAGCTTCTTGCGGTCGAACTCCCACCGCGCGTCCCGACCCGACATCTCGATCTTCTCGCGAACCTGCGTGCAAGGTCACGGCAGGTCACGTTTGTCTCGTCATACAAAGGCACCTGAATCAATGAATGAGGGTTCCAAACGAGGTGGATGACGTGGCGGAGAGCATCCACCTGCTCCGACCTGCAGGCAGGTGGCCCACAATAGGGTTTAGGGTCTAAGGTTTAGGGTTTAGGGTTGAGAATCCAGCTGACCCGACCTGCAGGTAGGTGGCCCGCCACTGCTCCAGCACGTTCTTAGCCAGCTCGATCTTGGGGATGGCGATGGCGGGGGCCAGCCGGAAGATGACGCGGATGTCAATCTCCTCCATCACCTGCTATCAGGGTACTTCGTATCACCCAATAGCCACGTCGGTTCCAGTCACTTCACCCAAAATCATGCACACAATAGCCACAATTCCAACGGAATACCCAAATGAATGCGCTGTGTGAAGCAGAAGCACCAGGGTGGGCTTTACCTTGTCTCCGATTTCGTTGGCGATGCGCTCCATCAGCGACCCCATCCGGGCGTCGTCCGAGTAGTGCCTGGAGATGATCCAGACCATGCGCAGCGCGTTGAGCATGGGCGCCAGCGTGTCCGCGATGTTGGACAGCGACCCGTTGGCGATGGACTTGTAGTGCGTGATGTTCTTGAAGTGACGCTCGAGGGTGGTCAAAAACTTGACGTTATCCTTGGTCTCTACGTACAGTTTGGTGAGTTCAGCGAACTGCACTTTGAAGGCGCTCATCACGCTGGTGTCCACATTGTAGCGGCGCAAGTTGGATCTCAAAGCAGAAGTTGACAGCAGTATATCACACTGTAATTTCAAGCGCTTAGTTCCTGGCGGTGTCAACTTGGGTTTCATAGGGTCAAGCTGTACCGCCTTACCACGTTGGGCGCCGTCTCCAACACTTCGATCATCTTGCGCACGTTGGGCAGGTTCAGCTGCTCGAACAGGCTGCTCAGAGCGGCGTTGCGCTCGCGCCAGAAATCGATCTCGGCCAGAGGTCCCTTCCCGGTTGCTAAGGTCAGATATGCAAAACTCGCTGCATCATATGACGCCGTTTGACTCCATAAACGAGGGTCATCGAATATGGTGGATGACGTCGCTCCGAACTCTTTGCTTGTTCCCACCGGTAGCAGTCTTCTCCATTTCGCGTTTGATGGCCGAGGTGTAGCGGCGCAAGTTCAATCTGAAAGCAAAATTTGAAAGCGGTTTATCAATCATATTTCAGTTTTAAGAGCTTAATTCCAGGCACTTTCAACGTGGGTTTGATAGGGTCAACCTGCACCGCCATACCGAGGTGAGCACGGCGGCCCACTCCTGCACCGCGTTCTCCAGCGCCACCAT
>Ga0307489_10001232_pt1 | contig 16780 bp, 3 predicted proteins | sample SB12metaG_FD_202247 | JGI IMG/M metagenome (GOLD analysis project Ga0307489, IMG submission 202247) | Sea-ice brine microbial communities from Beaufort Sea near Barrow, Alaska, United States - SB 1.2 | ecosystem: Environmental > Aquatic > Marine > Coastal | place: USA: Alaska | collected 2017-05-06
TGATCCTGAAGGCCTTCGGCACCAATGTTGCGACTGCCTTGGCAAGTGGCATCCTCTTTAAGTGCAACGATGCCAGGGAAGCCGGCACCAGTATCTTCGACCTGAGTCTCTCCTTCCCTAGATGTCTCATGTTCCTCGCCCCCTCTGGTCATGCCTCACTCGACTACCTTCGCACTCTGTTCGAGCTGGCCCCCTACGGCACCGTGACGTTGGACTCTGAATCGCAAGCCCTTCTCAACGCAGGGGAATGGTCGGCCACCGAGTTCTATGCGAACATGTTGGAGAGTCATCTCACGCAATTGGACGAGACGGTCAAAGGAATCTCAATGACCGAAGAGGGTTGGGCATTGCAACCTTCCATCAAACAGTTCAAGAGCGCTAGCATCCACAACTTGGCGTTCTACGTGCGAGGGGTCACCAAGGCCCTCGAAGCTCAGAAGCGTTCCTCAACCCCGAAGCGCAAGAGAAACGCACAGTTTGCTGGTGGCAGTGAAGGCACTTCCAAGTCGAGGCTCCTCTCCAAAGCCCACCTGCCGTCCTTTCCTGCCACTGCTGTCATGCGCTCCCGCGACCGCAGTCCTGCACCGGCCCCGCCCCTGAGCCTCTGTCTTCCAGGCCCCACCCCTGAGGCCACCGGCGCCCCCCCGGCAGCCTCCGCCCACTCTTCTGACGGTACGGAAGCTGTAGCACTGACTTCGGAGCAGCGCTCCCAGATCCAGCGCAAGAACTCTCTCGCGTACGCTAACCCCAAGGGAGTCTCCGGCCTCCTTCCCGCGGTCCAGCACGTCATCGCGCAGGGCAAGGGCGACGACACCAGGTACAAGAAACGTTTGAACGGCCCCGCCGCTGGGGCCAAGAAACACTACCGTACTCAAGTCAGTAAGCTAGCTAGAACTCTTGGTATTTCGTTGTCCGACGGCGCTATTGATTACATGCTTCAACGCCAATTCTCCCGCATCAACTTCAACCTCTACGAGCGCAATTCAGCCACCCTAGGCCTCGAGGCCAAGCAGAAGAAGCAGAAGCAGCAGCTCCCTGTCCACGGGCTCACCACGCTGCTCAAGCAGCTCCACTGGTTCGAGAAGATCTACTCTTGCATCGTTGGCCCGCACGAAGCCGCGACCATCGTCAGCTTCTGGATTCGCGAGTTCGAAGAGATGCGCTACGAGAGCAACGTTGACTGGAACACCGCCTACACGATCTGGCGCAATACGCTTGTCGACTACGAGATCCGGTGGTCCGAGTGGGACCCGGACCAGCACGCTGCTCCTCTCATGTGGGACTGGGAGGACCGCACGCAGAAGATCTACGACAAGGTCCTCGGCCGCGCCAACCTTGACGTGTTCGAGGCCCACATCAACGAGTGGGACACCACGCCCGTCATCTACGCAGAAGTGTCGATCTCCGACGCTAGCACCGTCGACCCCAGTGACGCCTCCGCCTTCACGTCCATGACGTCGATCCTCACGACGCTGTCTACCCGCGCCTCTCGAACCACGGGGACGCAGAAGACGCAGAGGACGCAGAAGAAGACGAAGAGGCAGAAACAGCTCGCCAAACGCACCCCCCCCAAGGCGAAGAAGGTTCTCTTCCAGGAATCAGACTCCAGCGAGGAGTCTTCGGACGACAGCTCTGACGAGGAGCCCGACAGAGCCGCCAGTCTGGAGAAATTTGGCAGGCCCTGCCGCAACAAGGCCGGCAAGACCGTTGCCAAGTGCGGTGACTGCTCCTTCTTTGCCACGAACAAGGTGTGCGCCTTCTACCACGAAGACGCGCCACCTGGCACCACTGGCAAGCGCTCGACTCTGACCGAAGCTGCTGAAGCAAAGCTTCTCAAGTTGGGAGCTTGGAAGCGGAGAGGGCGCCAGCGATAGGAGGGAGTCCAGTCGTGCGTCGACGCGCGAGCTACTGCTCACGCACGACAGGACCCCCTCTTACCGGAGTTTGATCACCCCGGCCACACCCGCCCCCCCGAGCCTGCATGCCACGCAGCTACGTCACCCACGCCGGGTGGCGCAGCATTGGCACCGCACGACAGCGTCGAAGCTGCCGCTGACCACTCTGACGTGGCGCCTGTAATGGGTGCTGCAGACTTGCCAGACGCGCTTGCTGACCACTCTGACGCAGCGCCTGTAATGGGTGCTGCAGATTTGTCAAGCGCGCTTACGCGGAGCCCCCGAGCCGCGTTACCCTCAACAGGTAGCGCAGCATGGACGCCGCACAGCACCGACCGACCCAGAGCGCTTGCTGACCACTCTGACGCGGCGCCTGTAATGGGTGCTGCAGATTTGTCAAGCGCGCTGATAGGTGCTACAGATCTGCCAGACGCGCTTGCTGACCACTTTGACGCGGCGCCTGTAATGGGTGCTGCAGATTTGTCAAGCGCGCTTGTTCGGAGCCCCCGAGCCGCGTCACCCTCAACAGGTGGCGCAGCATGGGCACCGCGCAGCACCGACCGACCCAGAGCGCTTGCTGACCACTCTGACGCGGCGCCTATTATCGCCGCCGCTGATTTGTCAAGCGCACTGATAGGTGCTGCAGATTTGCCAGGCGCGCTTGCTGACCACTCTGACGCGGCGCCTGTAATGGGTGCTGCAGATTTGTCAAGCGCGCTTGCACGAAGCCCCCGAGCCGCGTCGCCCTCAACAGGTGGCGCAGCATGGGCATCGCACAACATCGACCGACCCAGAACCGCGCGGAGCCATCGAGCCGCGTCACCCATGCCGGGCGGCGCAGCACAGGCGTCGCCTAACGTACCGATGAACTCCCCCTTCGCCCCTGGCAGCGACCACAGCAGTTTCGGCCCACGTAATGACGCCACCGCGACCAGTGATGGCCCCGGCGGTGTCAGTAGCAGCGCAGCCGCGCCGAGGCTGTGCGACGAGCACGGGGTGTCGCGACTCCACGCCTACGTCTTCAGCGACGACGACGACGACGACGCTCACGCCTACGAGGCTTGGATGCGGGAGCACCGTCATGTTCGCAACCGGCCTCCAGACCACAAGACCTGGATGGCTACGAACGGCAGTTGTGAGAGGGCACTTCGTGAACGGGGCAACATGCAACGCGTTCGGTTCCAATTAGAGGGCTGCTACACGCCCTCCAACATGCGCGGAGCTAAAGAGGCAAAGACCGGGCCCCGCCGGACCCGGTACGAGCAGCGGCACGACAGACAGTTCCTGCGCCCGCCTGGCGGCCGCGTCTATCGAGGGGTCTCGTTCTTCACAGGATGGGGTATCTTCGACGAGGCCGCGCGACTGGGAAAGATTTCCATCTGCCACGCTGCCGAGACCGACAAGAGTCAGCGTCGGATCTACCACCGCAACACTGGCGTGACTCCCTACCACAGCAACGAAGCGCTGATGGCCGAACTACCAGACGACCTCGACATGGCCATCTTCGGGTCGAACTGCCGCAGCATCGCGGAGAACGGCCTGAAGCGCGGACTCGGAGCCACCGAAGACTGGGCAGCGTTTGGGCGAGTGGTGCACCACCTGAAAGGATCGCGCATCACACAGTTTGTCTACGAGCAAGTAGGTAGCATCGTCGACGACCCACAGTGCGCAGACGTCCTCGCCCATGTGCTGTCAGCCTTCGCGGACGCTGGCTACGCTGTAAAGTACAGTGTGGTCGACCCATGCAACTTCGGATGTGGCGTCTCGAGACCTCGGGCTCTGTTCCTGGGAATGAAGGAAGAAGCCGCCGCGCTAGTAGGCTTCCTCGACCAGCCAGTGATCGCCAGTGGGCCGCTGGGATCGCACCGAGTGACGAACAAGTGCGTGGCCGACTTCCTCGACCAACCGCGAACCGAGACTAGCGACCCAGACGTGGTCGAGTTCGAATCCTGGAAGAGAGAGAGGGAGGCCACGAGTGACGAGGTTTGGGAGATCAGGTGGTTCGAGAGGTACAACTCTAGAGTGAAACGGGACGCGATTCGAAGGGCTGCGTCCGTAGCTAAGTGCCAACCGATCACGCTGGGCTACGCCGCCATCGTTGGAGAGAAGACCGTGACGTACACCGGCCACAAGGTGGGGTCCATCTATGGGCTGCTCCACGGCCTCACCCACTCAGACATCGCGAGCGGGCCTGGCAAGAACACCGCCATGTACTACGACCCGAAGACGGGGCTGGTCGCGACCCTGGGCAAGCGCATCATCCAGAAGATGTGGAGCCTCGAGGGACTAGAAGGCCTGACCGTGCAAGGAATGGGTCAGTCTGCCCATCCTGTTCCCTCGACCGCCAACTTCGCCGTTCAGACTCTCTTCCTGGACAAGTACTACGCAATCATCGGTAGCGTCCCGCGCGTGCCACGGGTCGCCTTCCGGAACATCCGAGACGTTCTCACCGGGGCCGGGGTGAACCGGATCAAGAGGTGGGTCAGCGAGGTCGAGGTGTGGACGCAGGCAAAGCGCGACCACCCCGGAGCGCGAGTGCCCGCCGTCCGGCCGCTGGTACTCGGCGACGAGGTCACGAAGTTCTGGGCTCGGGGGTGGATCTTCGACCTGCGCGGCCACGGGCAGGGACGGGCGCCCGAACGACTCGAGCGACGAGGGAGGTGCAAGCACGACATACGCTTGAGCAACCTGCCTTACATGGAAGACTACGACGACCCCGACGTGTTCGCGATGGACGTGAACGGGTTCAGTACGGGGAGCAACCCTGTGCGACAGCTAGTCCTCCACTGCAACACCGAGAACTTCGTCGAGCAAGAGGAGCACGCCATCGAGGGCATCGAAGAAGAAATCCAGAAGGGGTGGCTGGGAGTGACCGACTTCATTCCGTTCTACCCGTTCCAAGCCTCAAACTTCTTCATGATCCAACAGAAGGAGAAGTGGCGACGAATCTACAACCTCAGCAAAGAGACCAGGGGTCGCTCAGTGAACCAGCAGCGCACCGTCTTCGTCAAGGCCAAGCTCGAGCTGGTCCAGCACCTTTGGCTGCGCGAGCAGCTGCATCGGGCGGCCGTGCTGGTCGCGCGAATGAGATCCTGGGGCTGGGCGGTGAAGGTGGAGCTGTTCGTTGTGGACTTGTTCAAGGCCTACAACCAGATGTGCAACGATGAGCGCGAGCTGTGGTTCAACGGCTGCCACTACGTGGATCGGAGCGGCGTGCTGAGGTTCATGACCGGGGAACGGACGGGCTTCGGGGGGGAGAACGCCCCCCACGGGTTCGGAGCTAAGGTCACGAGAGCGACCAATCACAGCGTGGACGCTGCCTTGGACAGGGCGGGCGACGGGTACCAGCTACAAGCAGCCTACCGACGCGAGCTGACGTTGCGCGAGAGCGAGACGTTCGAAGCACCCGCGATGACGGTGCGACGGCAGAGAGGCTGCTGCGCGCTCAGAGGCAGGGACCTCATCGGGGAGATCCAAGAAGAAGCAAGGAAGATCAAGGAAGCGGCGCGGAGAGCAGAAGAGGAGACCATAGCGGGCGAGTGGTACTGGACGCCGCTGAAGAGAGGGCAGGGGCTGGTAGCAGAGACGCCACTCATGGAGCCGGGGCCCTCGGTGAGCAAGGGTCGAGCTGACAAGACCTACTGCGTAGGCACGTACTTGGACGACGTGTTCGGGACCCTGATCGTGTTCGACGACGCGAAACCGGGGCGGCGAGCCCACAGGGGGGAGGAGTACACGACCAACAAGGCAGACGCTCTGTCCAAGTACCTGAAAAGGGCGCGAGGGAGCAGACTCTGCGAAGTTAAGTCCGCCATCAGCAGAGTCGAAGCAAGCAAGAGAAGCAGAGGAGGCAGGACAAAGAGCTTGCGGAACCAAGGCGGAGAAGAGCTTCGGAGGGAGTACGTTCGCGGAACGCTCGAAGCTGGAGGGATGAAGGTGGTGTGCGACGCGAAGTCGCAGAAGAAGTACGACGGCGGAGCGTGCGCCGAGGTGCAGGAGATACTTGGGCTGGTGTACGACACCACCGACCCCACCAACCCACTGACTGGGCTGCCAGCTGGAAAGCAGGACGAACTGCGAGCAAGGCTGCGGGTCCTGGAGGCTGAGACCAAAGACGAGGTAGAGCACGACGAGGTCGAAAGCCTGGCCCACAAGCTGAGTGCGGCTGCGCTGGCGACCACCCGAGGCAGGATCTACCTGGGGGGGTTCTTCGAAGCTCTCCGGAGGAAGAGGGGACGGAGGGGGACGAAGATACTCTACACCAAGTGGCTACGGCGCAACGTGGAGTGGTGGCTCGCCTTCTTTGAGAGCGGAGCGCCACGAATGCGAATACTGGTACCAACGCCGAACCTGGCACAGAGGTACTGCCCCCACACAGACGCAAGCACCACGTGGGGATTCGGCGGCCACTGGATCAAGGAGACGGCAGCAGGGCCCGTATGCTACTACATCCAAGGAGAGTGGACGAAGAAGGAGCAGCAGCTTATTGGGCTGCACAAGGAAGTGGGGATAGCCTTCTTGGAGATGGCGGCAGTCGACTTCTTGCTGGGAACTGCCGTTGGCATCGGGTTCGAGGGGAAGTCGTTCGAGTTCTACTGCGACAACCAGAACGCCATCAACATACTCACCTCCTACAAGTCCCGGACCCTTCCACTATCCCTACTACTAGAGTCAATAGATAGGCACCTAGAAGTAGGAGAGTATACTACTGCTTTCGCGTACATCAACACCTTGCTCAATATGGGCAGCGACGCGCTCAGTCGTGGCTGCCTGAGAGAGTTCAAGGAGTACATAACCCGTACCTATGGTGTCACGTGCTTTGTACACCTACAGGTCCCAGCAAGCGTGCGCCGTATCGAGACGAGCATCGAGCTCTTCATGGAGCACCCAGAGTGGATCGTCCTCGACGGGGACACGGGCACTTCGGCTTGATCCGAACCAGATGAGCGGTGTCCGACTGCAGAAGGAGTTCGGAGAGCAGGGGTGGTTTGAGGGGAGAGTTGCGGGGAAGAAGGGGAGGTACTACCAAATCGAGTACGACGACGGGGACGGGGAGGATATGACGGCTGAGGAGCTGAAGAAGCACGTGCACGTACCACCTGCAGTAGCTCCGAGGGGGAGGAAGAGCAAGGATGCACTAACGGTGGCGACGGGTGGGAAGAGGAGCGAGGCCTGGAGAAGGAAGACGGAAGAGAGGGAGAGAAAGACCAGAAAAGACCAAGAAGAGAGGGAGAAAGAGGGGAGGAGGAGCAGACGACGAGCCAGAGGGGGGAGTGGGCCCACCACCCTAGGCGCAGGAGAGGGCTATAGACAAGCAGCTGTCGACAGGCTGACGCGAGGGCTGGCCGCGAGCACCCAGTCTAAGAACAGGACGATGATGAAGCACTTCAAGACGTACTTGTTCCTCGAGAGCCTTGACTGGAACGAGCTAGCCCTGAAGCCTAGAGGAGAGAGCATCCCTGAGATGTCGAAGCAGAATGAGACTACGTTCATGGGCTTCGCGGAGTACCTGGCAGTTGTGAGAGGGATTGCAATGAAGACAACCGGGCGCCAATACGTGACTGGGGTAAAGACCTTGTTGGGGACCGAGAGCGGGTATGACCCAACGTACGGGCAGAGATGGATGCGACTCAACCGAGTGCTGACACGCCTCGAGATCGCCTATCCTTCAGCACCAAGACGACGTGACGGGTTCCTGCAGCAACACCTGCTCCAGCTGAAGGGAAAGCTCGATTTGACCAAGCGACAGTTCAAGATGTACTGGGCTCTGTCACTTATGCTCTTCTTCGGCGTGAGTCGAAAGGGAGACCACTTGCCTTCGTCGAGAGTCAAGTTTGACGCTACAACTGACACGACCGTATCCGACGTGACTAGAGTCGCCGAGGACGTGACGATGGTGAAGATCAAGCAGACGAAGACACGAACACGAGACCACCTGCACAACGGTAAGCCGTTCATCCGCGACGAGGGGAACCCACTGTGCCCCGTCACGGCGCTCGAAGACTACATGGTGAGCGCCCCACTCAAAGAAGGTCAGGACCCAAACGTGACAGCGTTGTTCAGACACGAAGACGAGAGTGCCGTGAGCGGCGACGACTTGTCGAAGTTCGTGAAGGTAGCAGCTAGAGCCATTGGGCTCGAAGCCGAGTACTACAGCGGTCACAGCCTGCGCATCGGCGGAGCAACTGCAGCGCTGGCCTGCAAGAGCGGCAACGAGTACAGCGTAAAAGTGTTAGGCATGTGGGTCGGAGAGGCCGTACAGTTGTACACCCGACCGACGATCGAGATGATCAAGACGTTGCTTCTAGAGATGATGAGGAAGAAGAGAACGGCTGCCACATCCACACTGCGATAGAAAGAGAAGGGCCCTACGGGATTGAAGGGGATAGTACCGGTTCCCCCATGGGACCGGTATTACCGGTAGTCCTTTGCACTACCGGTATCTTGGCTGACAGCGAGCTTAGACGACGAAGCTCGCATACTCAGAGGCCACCTACCGCACGCGCTACTGGCGCTCACTTACATATACACTAACAAATGTACCATCATCACCACAGCAACCGCACGCGACACTCCAAACCACGGTCCGGTTATTGGCCTGGGGGGCGGACGGGCTTGACAAGTCCGGTCACCAGGCGCATAGGCGAGCGCTGGTTTCAGCTGTAGCGGGCGGGTGCGCGCTTACAAGCCGACCCGCAGAGCGAGCGGGGTGAGCGAGCCGAGCAGACGGCTTCGACCAGACCACAACTACACTACGCCCCAGCCGCCCAGCCAACCGCCCAACCAACCGTCCAGCCAACTATAGAGCGGTTCGACAGTTTGGCCGAAGAAGACAACTTCTTCAGAACTTGATTTCATTGCGAGATCCTACGAAGAGAAGAAGATCACAGCTTAGACTTAGATAGACAGACTTGAACTAGAACAATTAAGGTAGAGAGATACAGACACAGAAAATCTCCCCACCCCCCCTCCCTCGATTTCCAATGGGAATTTGCCTCAACGGGGGAGGAAAATTAGAGTAGGATAGCCAGGGGATAGTACCGGTTCCCCCATGGGACCGGTATTACCGGTAGTCCTTTGCACTACCGGTATCTTGGCTGACAGCGAGCTTAGACGACGAAGCTCGCATACTCAGAGGCCACCTACCGCACGCGCTACTGGCGCTCACTTACATATACACTAACAAATGTACCATCATCACCACAGCAACCGCACGCGACACTCCAAACCACGGTCCGGTTATTGGCCTGGGGGGCGGACGGGCTTGACAAGTCCGGTCACCAGGCGCATAGGCGAGCGCTGGTTTCAGCTGTAGCGGGCGGGTGCGCGCTTACAAGCCGACCCGCAGAGCGAGCGGGGTGAGCGAGCCGAGCAGACGGCTTCGACCAGACCACAACTACACTACGCCCCAGCCGCCCAGCCAACCGCCCAACCAACCGTCCAGCCAACTATAGAGCGGTTCGACAGTTTGGCCGAAGAAGACAACTTCTTCAGAACTTGATTTCATCGCGAGATCCTACGAAGAGAAGAAGATCACAGCTTAGACTTAGATAGACAGACTTGAACTAGAACAATTAAGGTAGAGAGATACAGACACAGAAAATCTCTTTATTATGGCTCCAAGTTTAAGAAAAAGCAGATCAAGTACCATAAATTCTCCAGAAGAATCCAGAACGAAACACAAACAAACTGTGTTCTCGCTTACCTCCAACGAGGAGTCTAGACCTGACGGAAAGCCAAGATGCAGCGCTTTATTTAAGAATCTTCCCAACCGCTGTACCAACGCGTGCGTTGAGACCTCCGAATATTGCAAGCACCACGTCGGCTGGGCGTCAAAAGCCGGGTCCATAGTAGGCTATGAGAAATACAACCCCACCCTCGACGCCTCCTCCTCCGACGATGACGAAGATGAACGTGATGGCAAAGAGGATTCCGACGACGCCAGCGACGACGCCAGCGACGGCGGCGGCTCCGACGATGAGGGTGCACCTTTTGAGCCCGAAGGTCCACCTCCTGACACCATGTTCTCCAGAACCCGGACTGGCGAACAGCTAAAGCTTGGCGCTATCGACGAGCTCATCGATTACGAGCCCGATTCCAACGATGACGGTTCTGCCAGACCCGGCCTGGTGGCCTCGGAAGACGAAATGCAAGCGTCAACCTTGAGTTCATGGGAGGATGTAAGTTCGCCCAGCCTCCAGAACATTAGGAAGTTCTTCCCTTCTGATGTCCTGAAGGCATATCCACCCAATGACACTCGCTATCGTGACCTCGTCGACGCCATAGTCGGCCAAGAAGTACAACTCCAAGCCTTCGGCGGCGACCAATCAACCTCATTGAACGTCGCATTGTTACTTGGAAAGATCTCGCACACCAAGAAACTCAGCCACCTGTCACAACTGGATGAGATCTTGGAAATTCTTCGGTATGTCAAGCACGAGCTTGATGACCTTTCCGGTGAAGCCGCCCAGAAACTTTGGGTGATTGGCGACGAGAGCGAGGTGACTCACACCATGATCCTGAAGGCCTTCGGCACCAATGTTGCGACTGCCTTGGCAAGTGGCATCCTCTTCAAGTGCAACGATGCCAGGGAAGCCGGCACCAGTATCTTCGACCTGAGTCTCTCCTTCCCTAGATGTCTCATGTTCCTCGCCCCCTCTGGTCATGCCTCACTCGACTACCTTCGCACTCTGTTCGAGCTGGCCCCCTACGGCACCGTGACGTTGGACTCTGAATCGCAAGCCCTTCTCAACGCAGGGGAATGGTCGGCCACCGAGTTCTATGCGAACATGTTGGAGAGTCATCTCACGCAATTGGACGAGACGGTCAAAGGAATCTCAATGACCGAAGAGGGTTGGGCATTGCAACCTTCCATCAAACAGTTCAAGAGCGCTAGCATCCACAACTTGGCGTTCTACGTGCGAGGGGTCACCAAGGCCCTCGAAGCTCAGAAGCGTTCCTCAACCCCGAAGCGCAAGAGAAACGCACAGTTTGCTGGTGGCAGTGAAGGCACTTCCAAGTCGAGGCTCCTCTCCAAAGCCCACCTGCCGTCCTTTCCTGCCACTGCTGTCATGCGCTCCCGCGACCGCAGTCCTGCACCGGCCCCGCCCCTGAGCCTCTGTCTTCCAGGCCCCACCCCTGAGGCCACCGGCGCCCCCCCGGCAGCCTCCGCCCACTCTTCTGACGGTACGGAAGCTGTAGCACTGACTTCGGAGCAGCGCTCCCAGATCCAGCGCAAGAACTCTCTCGCGTACGCTAACCCCAAGGGAGTCTCCGGCCTCCTTCCCGCGGTCCAGCACGTCATCGCGCAGGGCAAGGGCGACGACACCAGGTACAAGAAACGTTTGAACGGCCCCGCCGCTGGGGCCAAGAAACACTACCGTACTCAAGTCAGTAAGCTAGCTAGAACTCTTGGTATTTCGTTGTCCGACGGCGCTATTGATTACATGCTTCAACGCCAATTCTCCCGCATCAACTTCAACCTCTACGAGCGCAATTCAGCCACCCTAGGCCTCGAGGCCAAGCAGAAGAAGCAGAAGCAGCAGCTCCCTGTCCACGGGCTCACCACGCTGCTCAAGCAGCTCCACTGGTTCGAGAAGATCTACTCTTGCATCGTTGGCCCGCACGAAGCCGCGACCATCGTCAGCTTCTGGATTCGCGAGTTCGAAGAGATGCGCTACGAGAGCAACGTTGACTGGAACACCGCCTACACGATCTGGCGCAATACGCTTGTCGACTACGAGATCCGGTGGTCCGAGTGGGACCCGGACCAGCACGCTGCTCCTCTCATGTGGGACTGGGAGGACCGCACGCAGAAGATCTACGACAAGGTCCTCGGCCGCGCCAACCTTGACGTGTTCGAGGCCCACATCAACGAGTGGGACACCACGCCCGTCATCTACGCAGAAGTGTCGATCTCCGACGCTAGCACCGTCGACCCCAGTGACGCCTCCGCCTTCACGTCCATGACGTCGATCCTCACGACGCTGTCTACCCGCGCCTCTCGAACCACGGGGACGCAGAAGACGCAGAGGACGCAGAAGAAGACGAAGAGGCAGAAACAGCTCGCCAAACGCACCCCCCCCAAGGCGAAGAAGGTTCTCTTCCAGGAATCAGACTCCAGCGAGGAGTCTTCGGACGACAGCTCTGACGAGGAGCCCGACAGAGCCGCCAGTCTGGAGAAATTTGGCAGGCCCTGCCGCAACAAGGCCGGCAAGACCGTTGCCAAGTGCGGTGACTGCTCCTTCTTTGCCACGAACAAGGTGTGCGCCTTCTACCACGAAGACGCGCCACCTGGCACCACTGGCAAGCGCTCGACTCTGACCGAAGCTGCTGAAGCAAAGCTTCTCAAGTTGGGAGCTTGGAAGCGGAGAGGGCGCCAGCGATAGGAGGGAGTCCAGTCGTGCGTCGACGCGCGAGCTACTGCTCACGCACGACAGGACCCCCTCTTACCGGAGTTTGATCACCCCGGCCACACCCGCCCCCCCGAGCCTGCATGCCACGCAGCTACGTCACCCACGCCGGGTGGCGCAGCATTGGCACCGCACGACAGCGTCGAAGCTGCCGCTGACCACTCTGACGTGGCGCCTGTAATGGGTGCTGCAGACTTGCCAGACGCGCTTGCTGACCACTCTGACGCAGCGCCTGTAATGGGTGCTGCAGATTTGTCAAGCGCGCTTACGCGGAGCCCCCGAGCCGCGTTACCCTCAACAGGTAGCGCAGCATGGACGCCGCACAGCACCGACCGACCCAGAGCGCTTGCTGACCACTCTGACGCGGCGCCTGTAATGGGTGCTGCAGATTTGTCAAGCGCGCTGATAGGTGCTACAGATCTGCCAGACGCGCTTGCTGACCACTTTGACGCGGCGCCTGTAATGGGTGCTGCAGATTTGTCAAGCGCGCTTGTTCGGAGCCCCCGAGCCGCGTCACCCTCAACAGGTGGCGCAGCATGGGCACCGCGCAGCACCGACCGACCCAGAGCGCTTGCTGACCACTCTGACGCGGCGCCTATTATCGCCGCCGCTGATTTGTCAAGCGCACTGATAGGTGCTGCAGATTTGCCAGGCGCGCTTGCTGACCACTCTGACGCGGCGCCTGTAATGGGTGCTGCAGATTTGTCAAGCGCGCTTGCACGAAGCCCCCGAGCCGCGTCGCCCTCAACAGGTGGCGCAGCATGGGCATCGCACAACATCGACCGACCCAGAACCGCGCGGAGCCATCGAGCCGCGTCACCCATGCCGGGCGGCGCAGCACAGGCGTCGCCTAACGTACCGATGAACTCCCCCTTCGCCCCTGGCAGCGACCACAGCAGTTTCGGCCCACGTAATGACGCCACCGCGACCAGTGATGGCCCCGGCGGTGTCAGTAGCAGCGCAGCCGCGCCGAGGCTGTGCGACGAGCACGGGGTGTCGCGACTCCACGCCTACGTCTTCAGCGACGACGACGACGACGACGCTCACGCCTACGAGGCTTGGATGCGGGAGCACCGTCATGTTCGCAACCGGCCTCCAGACCACAAGACCTGGATGGCTACGAACGGCAGTTGTGAGAGGGCACTTCGTGAACGGGGCAACATGCAACGCGTTCGGTTCCAATTAGAGGGCTGCTACACGCCCTCCAACATGCGCGGAGCTAAAGAGGCAAAGACCGGGCCCCGCCGGACCCGGTACGAGCAGCGGCACGACAGACAGTTCCTGCGCCCGCCTGGCGGCCGCGTCTATCGAGGGGTCTCGTTCTTCACAGGATGGGGTATCTTCGACGAGGCCGCGCGACTGGGAAAGATTTCCATCTGCCACGCTGCCGAGACCGACAAGAGTCAGCGTCGGATCTACCACCGCAACACTGGCGTGACTCCCTACCACAGCAACGAAGCGCTGATGGCCGAACTACCAGACGACCTCGACATGGCCATCTTCGGGTCGAACTGCCGCAGCATCGCGGAGAACGGCCTGAAGCGCGGACTCGGAGCCACCGAAGACTGGGCAGCGTTTGGGCGAGTGGTGCACCACCTGAAAGGATCGCGCATCACACAGTTTGTCTACGAGCAAGTAGGTAGCATCGTCGACGACCCACAGTGCGCAGACGTCCTCGCCCATGTGCTGTCAGCCTTCGCGGACGCTGGCTACGCTGTAAAGTACAGTGTGGTCGACCCATGCAACTTCGGATGTGGCGTCTCGAGACCTCGGGCTCTGTTCCTGGGAATGAAGGAAGAAGCCGCCGCGCTAGTAGGCTTCCTCGACCAGCCAGTGATCGCCAGTGGGCCGCTGGGATCGCACCGAGTGACGAACAAGTGCGTGGCCGACTTCCTCGACCAACCGCGAACCGAGACTAGCGACCCAGACGTGGTCGAGTTCGAATCCTGGAAGAGAGAGAGGGAGGCCACGAGTGACGAGGTTTGGGAGATCAGGTGGTTCGAGAGGTACAACTCTAGAGTGAAACGGGACGCGATTCGAAGGGCTGCGTCCGTAGCTAAGTGCCAACCGATCACGCTGGGCTACGCCGCCATCGTTGGAGAGAAGACCGTGACGTACACCGGCCACAAGGTGGGGTCCATCTATGGGCTGCTCCACGGCCTCACCCACTCAGACATCGCGAGCGGGCCTGGCAAGAACACCGCCATGTACTACGACCCGAAGACGGGGCTGGTCGCGACCCTGGGCAAGCGCATCATCCAGAAGATGTGGAGCCTCGAGGGACTAGAAGGCCTGACCGTGCAAGGAATGGGTCAGTCTGCCCATCCTGTTCCCTCGACCGCCAACTTCGCCGTTCAGACTCTCTTCCTGGACAAGTACTACGCAATCATCGGTAGCGTCCCGCGCGTGCCACGGGTCGCCTTCCGGAACATCCGAGACGTTCTCACCGGGGCCGGGGTGAACCGGATCAAGAGGTGGGTCAGCGAGGTCGAGGTGTGGACGCAGGCAAAGCGCGACCACCCCGGAGCGCGAGTGCCCGCCGTCCGGCCGCTGGTACTCGGCGACGAGGTCACGAAGTTCTGGGCTCGGGGGTGGATCTTCGACCTGCGCGGCCACGGGCAGGGACGGGCGCCCGAACGACTCGAGCGACGAGGGAGGTGCAAGCACGACATACGCTTGAGCAACCTGCCTTACATGGAAGACTACGACGACCCCGACGTGTTCGCGATGGACGTGAACGGGTTCAGTACGGGGAGCAACCCTGTGCGACAGCTAGTCCTCCACTGCAACACCGAGAACTTCGTCGAGCAAGAGGAGCACGCCATCGAGGGCATCGAAGAAGAAATCCAGAAGGGGTGGCTGGGAGTGACCGACTTCATTCCGTTCTACCCGTTCCAAGCCTCAAACTTCTTCATGATCCAACAGAAGGAGAAGTGGCGACGAATCTACAACCTCAGCAAAGAGACCAGGGGTCGCTCAGTGAACCAGCAGCGCACCGTCTTCGTCAAGGCCAAGCTCGAGCTGGTCCAGCACCTTTGGCTGCGCGAGCAGCTGCATCGGGCGGCCGTGCTGGTCGCGCGAATGAGATCCTGGGGCTGGGCGGTGAAGGTGGAGCTGTTCGTTGTGGACTTGTTCAAGGCCTACAACCAGATGTGCAACGATGAGCGCGAGCTGTGGTTCAACGGCTGCCACTACGTGGATCGGAGCGGCGTGCTGAGGTTCATGACCGGGGAACGGACGGGCTTCGGGGGGGAGAACGCCCCCCACGGGTTCGGAGCTAAGGTCACGAGAGCGACCAATCACAGCGTGGACGCTGCCTTGGACAGGGCGGGCGACGGGTACCAGCTACAAGCAGCCTACCGACGCGAGCTGACGTTGCGCGAGAGCGAGACGTTCGAAGCACCCGCGATGACGGTGCGACGGCAGAGAGGCTGCTGCGCGCTCAGAGGCAGGGACCTCATCGGGGAGATCCAAGAAGAAGCAAGGAAGATCAAGGAAGCGGCGCGGAGAGCAGAAGAGGAGACCATAGCGGGCGAGTGGTACTGGACGCCGCTGAAGAGAGGGCAGGGGCTGGTAGCAGAGACGCCACTCATGGAGCCGGGGCCCTCGGTGAGCAAGGGTCGAGCTGACAAGACCTACTGCGTAGGCACGTACTTGGACGACGTGTTCGGGACCCTGATCGTGTTCGACGACGCGAAACCGGGGCGGCGAGCCCACAGGGGGGAGGAGTACACGACCAACAAGGCAGACGCTCTGTCCAAGTACCTGAAAAGGGCGCGAGGGAGCAGACTCTGCGAAGTTAAGTCCGCCATCAGCAGAGTCGAAGCAAGCAAGAGAAGCAGAGGAGGCAGGACAAAGAGCTTGCGGAACCAAGGCGGAGAAGAGCTTCGGAGGGAGTACGTTCGCGGAACGCTCGAAGCTGGAGGGATGAAGGTGGTGTGCGACGCGAAGTCGCAGAAGAAGTACGACGGCGGAGCGTGCGCCGAGGTGCAGGAGATACTTGGGCTGGTGTACGACACCACCGACCCCACCAACCCACTGACTGGGCTGCCAGCTGGAAAGCAGGACGAACTGCGAGCAAGGCTGCGGGTCCTGGAGGCTGAGACCAAAGACGAGGTAGAGCACGACGAGGTCGAAAGCCTGGCCCACAAGCTGAGTGCGGCTGCGCTGGCGACCACCCGAGGCAGGATCTACCTGGGGGGGTTCTTCGAAGCTCTCCGGAGGAAGAGGGGACGGAGGGGGACGAAGATACTCTACACCAAGTGGCTACGGCGCAACGTGGAGTGGTGGCTCGCCTTCTTTGAGAGCGGAGCGCCACGAATGCGAATACTGGTCCCAGCAAGCGTGCGCCGTATCGAGACGAGCATCGAGCTCTTCATGGAGCACCCAGAGTTGATCGTCCTCGACGGGGACACGGGCACTTCGGCTTGATCCGAACCAGATGAGCGGTGTCCGACTGCAGAAGGAGTTCGG
>Ga0307489_10001233_pt1 | contig 16779 bp, 26 predicted proteins | sample SB12metaG_FD_202247 | JGI IMG/M metagenome (GOLD analysis project Ga0307489, IMG submission 202247) | Sea-ice brine microbial communities from Beaufort Sea near Barrow, Alaska, United States - SB 1.2 | ecosystem: Environmental > Aquatic > Marine > Coastal | place: USA: Alaska | collected...
GGACCTGCTAGACGACGACGAAGACGACGAAGCCGACGAAGATGAGGACGGCTGCGGCGGCGGCGGGCGGGGCGGGGGAAGTGCAAGGAAGCGTGCAAAACGTAGCGGCAGCCGCGGCGGCGGTGGCGGTGGCGGCGGCGGCGGCGGGTCGGAGACACAGCCACCCGCGGCGGTGGCGACGCCGGGGAACGGGGCCGGCGACCAGAAACCCAAGGCGGGCACTGCGGGCACCGTGGAGTGCCCCGTGTGCGGCGGCACAGTGTCTAAGGGCCTCATCAACAGCCACATGGACATGTGCTTGCAAAAGGGCATCTTCGGGGCCGGCGCCAGCCCGTTGCCGGACCCGAACCCGTCGAGCAAATGGCGCGGGCCCGGCGGCGGCGGCGGCGGCGGTGGCGGCGGCGGTGGCGGCGGCGGTGGTGGTGGTGGCGGCGTTGGCCGCGGCGGCGGGAATACTCCGTCGGCATCGACAGAATCGACTGTTGTGGAGCGGCCTCAGCAGGCGTGCACCATGGCCAAGCTGCCCAAGACGTGGTACGACGGTCTGAAGGACAAGCAGCTCAAGCCGCTGCTGGCCAAAGCGGGCCTCGCCACTGCCGGCACCCGCGCGGACCTGGTGGCGCGCCACAAGGAGTTCACGCTGCGCGTGAACGCGGCGATCGACTCGGGGCACCAGCCCAACCTGGCGGGCATCGCGCGTGAGGTGCCGCACCCGTCCACCTCAACCCACCATCCCATCCAAGTGAACCTAACATGCGGGGGGTAATCCACCCATCCACTGTGAACCCAGCATCCCATCCAAGTGAACCAGACACGTTGTCGATGCGATGCTGACTGCTGACATCGCTTCAACTCGAGCTCCACAGGTGGCGAAGCTGGAGCGGGACCGCGAGCGCGCGGGGGCGGCCAGCGCGATGCACGGTAGGGCGGTGCAGGTTGACCCTATGAGACCCAAGTTGAAACCGCCTGGAATTAAGCCCTTGAAACTGGAGTGTGATGTACTGCTTTCAACGTCTGCCTTCAAATTAACTTGCGCCGCTACAGCACGGCGGCGGGTCCGCGGCGGCAGCGGCCACGTCCAAGGTAGGCAGGTACACCTTGACTCCGTGCTGACCGGGCTTGGCTTCCGCGCGAGAAGCTACAATATTATGATCCGGATTCAAACGTTGATGTCAATTACAATTTGCGCCGCTACACCAAGGCCGACACCTTCAGCCGCCTCATCGCCGACACCAAGGCACGCTCGCAGCACCGCCGCGTGGCCGACACCGACAACCCCGCGGTGCAGACCACGCCGCCGAGCGACGCGGACACACACACGGAGGATGTGGCGGAGGAGGATGTGGCGGCGGCGGCGGCTGCGGCGGGAGTGGGAATGGACACGGGTGCGGAGGACGCGGCGGGGGAGGAGGTGGAGGAGGCGGAAGTGGAGGCGGAGGCGGAGGCGGAGGCGGAGGCAGCTGAGGGAGATATGGAGTTAAAGGAAGCGGAGGTGGTAGAGGAGGCGAAGGCAGCTGCGGAAGAGGGACATGCGGAGGAAGAGGAGGCAGCGGCTGTTGTCCACGATGCTGATCCGGCAGGTTTGGCGATGTCTGAGCCGACCGACACGGCGGCACCGGCGGGGGCGGCCGACGGCACGGGCACGGAGGACGAGGCCGAGGCGGCGGGGGAGGCTGAGGCGGCGGCGGGGGAGGGCGAGGCCCAGGCGGCGGGGGAGGAGGATGATGGCGCTGTGGAGGTTGGGTCTGATACACCATGCTCGCCACGTCATCCGCTACAACCATACCCAAGTTTATTGAATTAACTGATGTCAAACGACGCGGCGAGCATGCTTCACGTGGCCCTCGGTGGAGGACAGCTTGGACGACGAGGTGCAACAGACACCGCCGGGTGGTCGGGCGGGTCTGACGGCGCGGGGGGGACTGTCGCCGCCGAGGGAGCCCACGCCGGTGCCCCTGAAGGCGGCGGCGGGAGGAGCCACAATCTCACCGGTCCATCCCAGCGAGTGGCGGCGGCGGATCTGAGGCCGAGGCCAAGGCCAGTGCTGTCGTGTGATGCTCTCGCTACTAGACGATGCTACAAGAGCGACTATAACTAATCTATACTTTTGATACTTAGGCGCGGCCCTCTCTCTGTCTGATGGAGAGCCGCGATGGAGAGCCCCCCACTGGAGAGGATATAAGATATTTGGCGGCAGACTTGAAGTCTGCCGAACCCTAGACTAATTGATCAATACAATCAACGAGGAAATAAACATTGGAAGCGAGCACATCTGTCATAACGGCTGGTCTCGCGCGCTGGACGCGAGCGAGGGCGCCGAGGCGGGAGAGCGCATGGAGCGCGGCCCCTCGCGCGCCGCCGACCGTAGCTGCAGGGTGGGCACCACGGGGCTGCCCCCCCCGCCGCCTAATCCCGTCAGCGGCGGCGGCGTCTTGGCAGGGGTGCGGATCCCGCCCAATCCCGGGCTGCCGCCAAACCCTGGACTTCCACCAAACCTTGGACTTCCGTCGAACCCTGCTCGTCCTCCTCCACCGCCGCCGCCACCGCCGCCGCCACCGCCCGGCGTCGCTGGACTCCCCCCGCCCTGCGCCCCCTGGCCGCCCCGCCAGCGCTGCGCCGCGGCGCCCTGCGCCCGCGCGCCGTCCTCCCGCATCTGCTCGTGGCGCGCCATCCCCGGCCTCATGTCTACGCGCTTCGCCACCGGCGACGCCACGCGCTTCGCGCCACTCCGCATCGCCTCCACCCGCCCCTTGGACCGGATGTGGTGCCGCCCAATGGCCCCCGAGCCCTACGGCCACATACGCAATGCTCGCCGCGTCATAGGATGGAATTGTACTCAAGAAACGAGGGTGTACAATGTGGAGGATAACGTGGCAGGAGTGAGTACGAAGTACGAGTGCCCTACCTGTACCATCTCGCCGAGCTCTAGCTTTGTTTCAACCCGGGCCTCCGCCGCCGAGTTCCAGTGCTTAGGGTCAGGTGATTTATGCTCGCCACATCATAAGATACATCTCAACTCAAGAACCGAGGGTCCAAACTGTGGAGATGACGTGGCAGGCGTGATTGAATCGGCCCGCCAAGTTCGTCATAGGATGCATGAACCGAGGATCTAAACTGCGGAGGACGGCGTGACTGGCATTATAGACTGGGCCCAACCAGTTCTCCTCCGCCGTGGGCACGTGCCGCGCAATCTCCATTTCCTGCGCGAATGCCGCGCCGTGTTGTAGCGGAACAACTTGAAATTGAAAGCAAAAGTTGGAAGCCGTCCATCATATTTGAGTTTCAAGCGTTGGAACCAGGCTCTTTCAACATTGGTGTCAGCACGTTTCAACTGGACAGGCAATGCCTCACCGTGCGTGCCGAGCAGCCGCTGCGTGACGTGCGCCACGCCGGTCTTCACCGTGAACTAGCGGCGCAAGTTGAATTTGTAAGCAAGTTTGAAAGCAGTTTCTCATGTTCTAGTTTCAAGCGCTTAGATCTAGGCGCTTTCAACATGATTTTCATAGGGTCAACATGCACTGCCCTACGGTGAGCTCGTCGTCGTCGTGCTCCAGTCGCACCATACGCGCCAGTGTGCCGTCCCGCTGCAGCGCCGTGCGCCAGGGACTGATTATGCTTGTCGAACTAAGTTAGTGCTGGCGATGGGGGGTTAAACTAAGCTAGTATAAACTAGTTTAGGGGCTAGTGGTCAGTGGATTAGTGGGTTAGTGTTGTGGACTACAGTGGGTTAGTAAACCAGGGGGTATTAAACTAGGCTAGTTCGAGCTAGTTTGCGGGCTAGTGCTTAGTAGGCTAGTTTAGGGGCGACAAGTATGGGACTGATTGCTCACGCTCTCCGCGTCATGGGACACGGGACGGGAGGCTTGACGCGTGGTGGATGACGTGATGGGGCGGTACTAGTCGACTTTGAAAGCAAACCCTGAACGCAGCCGCCTCGTGAGTTCGAACAGCTGCAACCAGGCACTTTCGACACGGGCTGAGCTGGTTTCAAATTGGACCGCCCCAACGCGGCTCCCCTCCCATGAGCCATGATAGGCCGATTTCGGTATATCGCCTGGGTGGAATGCCCACACAGAGTTGCGGGCAAAGCGTCAGCACTCCGCGCGGGGAAGCGGGCGCCAGGTTGAATGCCCATACAGGGTTGCGGGCAAAGCGTCAGCGCTCGGCGCGGGAAACGATATACCGAAATCGGCCTATTGACCGGGCCCTGCCTGGTACCCGACGTGCGAGCCGGCGATGGCGCCCAGCACCTCCACGGCGAAGGTGCGCACCGCGCCGTCCGCGTGTGAGAGCAGCAGGCTCACCGGGCCCGCCACGCGCGTCGACAGCTCCCAGCTGTACAGTCGAAAATTCAAATTCAAGAAAAACGTGAAAGCAGTTCCACCGTTGTTGTGTTTCAAGCGATGAAACCAGGCGCATTTGACACGGATTTCAATGAGTCGGGGAACATGCAGCGCCCCACTGCGGCTAGGGTGGGGTCGGCGCGCACCAGGCGCGCGGCGAGGTCTAGGCCGCGCTGCAGCACCTGCGGTGACTCATGCCTGCCGCCCAAATTGTAGCGGCGCAAGTTGAATTTGAAGGCAGAAGTTGAAAGCAGTATATCATGCTTCAGTTTCAAGAGCTTAGTTCCTGTCGGTCTCAACGTGGGTGTGAAAGGGTCAACCTGCACCGCCCTACCAGGTGCAGCGACACGGCGTGGGCGGTGAGCACCGGCACCAGCTGCTCGACGATGTCTGCGCCCGTGCGCCAGGGGCTTACACTCGTTCCCTTTTCAGCTCAACTTGTGCCGTGTCTGACACTCAAAAAACACCCTACAAATCCTGAAAACCCCTAACACACCCTAAACACGGGCTACACAACCCCTACGCGCACCCCCTATCCCATAAATAGCGGTCAAGTTGAGCTGATAAGTGAACGAGTGTAAGCCCCTGCCGTGCGCAGCGCGGCGGCGCCGCTGACCAGCTGCTGCAGCATCTTGCCGGCCAGCGACCGCGCCACGGAGTCGCCGTGCGCCATGCGCTGCAGCAGCGGTAGCACGCACTGGTTCGCCACCTGTTTCAAAGTTGAGGTTGACAGGAAAGGATCTGAGTCACAATTTCACGATGACGGGATGTGAGGTGCGAGTTGACAGAATGGAGAGAGGAAAGATAAAAGAGGAGAGAAGAGAGAGGACATACTAGAGACGAGAGCTAAGAGAGCAGGTGCTACTGGGCGGGTGTAAAGACCATGGCTCGCTGCATCTCCGCCGCCTCGTCGCCCGTGCCCTCCGCCATGGCTGCCAGCGCCTTGATGGCAGCGGTGGACACGGCGGCGGCGTCGGACCCGAGCTCCGCGTCGTCGTCGTCAATGGCCGCCACGTCGATGCCGTCGCCGGGCGTGCCGTCCAGCCCGTCCACCCCAGTGTATGGCCGCATCACATCACTCACATCGATATGGTCAGTCCACCACATCAGTGACATCGATATGGTCCGTCCACCACATCACTTACATCGATATGATCAGTCGACCACATCACTTACATCGATATGGTCAGTCGACCACATCACTTACATCGATATGGTCAGTCGACCACATCACTTACATCGATATGGTCAGTCGACCACATCACTTACATCGATATGGTCAGTCGACCACATCACTTACATCCATATGGTCAGTCCACCACATCACTTACATCAATATGGTCAGTCCGCCACATCATTCACACGTGTACGGACATGGTCAGTTGACCACATCAGTTACCTCAGTATGGTCAGTTCACCTTACATGTAAGGCTGCCTGGTCAGATCAATAGAGCTCGCCACGTCGCAGGATTACATCTGAACTCGATAAGCGAGGATCTGAGAAGTGGTGCGTGTCGTGGCGAGGAGCACCTGTATCCGTGATGGGTGACGTGGCGAGGAGCGTTTTTATCTCACCCTACCAGCATGTCCACCAGGCCCCGAGGGGCTTTGTGCGCCGGAAGCGAGGGCCACAATACATGGTGCTCACCACGTCAAGCAACTCCATGTAACAACAGAAACGAGGATCTTAAACGTGTTGGATGACGTGGCTTTGGGGTTCACGGTTTAGGGTTAGGGTTAGTGTTTAGGGTTTAGGGCTTAGGGTCTAGGGTTTAGGGTTTGGGGTTTAGGTGGCGAGCAATGGGCAGGCTTGATGTGGCCCACCGGGTTGACGGCGAAGACGTGCAACAGGAAGTGGCGCCACAGCGTGAGGGGCAGCAGCACCCCGCGGTCGGACATGCGCTCGCTGGCGGGCAGCGGCTTGGTGTCCAGCCGACCGTGGTACGGGTGGCCCACCTCCGCGCACCACCGTGCAGGGTCGCAGTGTTGAGTGGGAGTCAGTGGGAGTGAGTGGGAGTGAGTGGGAGTGAGTGGGAGTGAGTGAGTGGGAGTGAGTGAGGGAGGGAGCGGGGTTGAGCGAGTGAGTGATTAAACTCAGTGTCGGGTCTGGTATCGATGATATGGTACCGATTCCGTTCGACCAATCAGAACTCTCCATTTCGAGAATACCACCGACCGACTCGCCGACAGTCCGACCAGGTCGTGATCCTGGAGTAAACAGACCTTCGATCTCGAGGAGACGAACAGGACATGTCGAAGTCCTTCCGACACTGAGTTTAAATGAGTGAGTGAATGAACTCACTATGAGCAACCCGTGTGATTGAGTGAGTGGGCCCCGCCCGGCCCCCACCTGGCCGCGAGCAGGTCGTCAGCCACGATGTGGTCGACAGCGGCGGGCGCGGCGGGCAGGTGGCACATGGCCTGCGCGGCGCCCACGAACATGTCGGGCGCCGACAGCAGCGTGTGCAGCGCCCCCACTATGCGCTCCACCCGCTCCTCCTCCGCCGCCGACCCCGCCAGGCAGGAGAGTCATTAATAATAAGCACTCGAACCGAGTTCGGAGAATTTATGGTTTTAGGCTATAGTGTTTAGGGTTTACAGCTTAGGGCATGAATTACCTTCCAGGTGAATGCTCATACAGACGAGCGGAGGACGAGGAGGACATTCAACGTCGCGGCTGTGCTTGTTCTCAACAACCCCCCTGCAATGCGCTTCCTGACTAGGTCCAGCTCAGCAAGCAGCTGGTCGGTCTCGTGTGTGTTGGTGTCGCTGCGCAGCATGAGGGTGTGGATGCGCTGCGCGCGGCGCAACAGGCTGCGGCGCGCGCACAGGTCGCTGCGGATCACCAGGCGCACCAGGGTGTAGCGGCACAAGTTGACATTCAAAGCAAAACTTGAAAGCGATTCAAGACGTTTCAGTTTCAACACGCTTAGTTCCAGGCGCTTTCAAGGTGGGTTTCATAGGGTCAACCTGCACCGCCCTACCAGTGCCAGGCCCACGTGCGCGCCCACCTCCTGCCGCACCGCCATGATGGTCGCCCGCACGCAGTGCCACCCTTCAGTCCCAGGTTCAACTTAACTTGAGCAGCTTCAAGGTGTTAATCGCGATAACTCACTCGTAGCTCTAGTGTCTGGTCTGTGAATAAGTAAGTTCAAGTAAGTGACTTCTTTGGTAAATTACCAAAATACGTATTTGACTTTTGGCCGATGGCCAAACGGGCCAAATACTGTGCACAGTACGAGATGCTTCCCACGATAACCTCACAGACCAGGCATTAGTCCCGGGTTCAGCTCAACTTGAGCATCTTCAAGGTGTTAATCGCGATAATTTACTTGTAGCCCTAGCGGTTTCCGGGATAAAACGACGTACAGTTGAGGTGCGAAGGGGGGTAGAGTGAGACCCCCTGCCGGAAAGCGGTCGATGAGGAGGTCGAAGGTGCGGGTCACCAGCACAAGCAGGTCGCACTTGGTGTAGCGGCGCAAGTTGAAATTGAAAGCAAAACTTGAAAGCGTTTCATCCTATTTCAGTTTCAAGCGGTTAGTTCCAGGCGGTTTGTCGGTTTGATAGGGTCAACCTGCACCGCCCTACCTTGGCGCCGGCATCGCCGTGACCCGTGCTGCTCAGCGCCCGCTGCTCGGCGGTCAGCGAGCGGAAGAAACCCAGGTACGCGATGATGAACATGCGCCGCGACCCCGCTGTTCCTCCTCCTCCTCCTCCGCTCCCTCCTGATCCTCCACCCCCTCCACCTCCTCCTCCACCTCCTCCTCCTCCTCCTCTTCCACCTCCTCCTCCACCTCCTCCTCCACCTCCTCCTCCCCCTCCGCCTCCCCCTCCGCCTCCTTCTCCTCCTCCTCCGCTCACACCGCGGCGCCTGAATATGCGCCGCCAGCCGCCACCGCCACCGGCGCCGGCGGCGCTGTGGGTGGTGGATCCCTCGCGCATGGTGGCCTGCCCTCGGGCGATGATCACCGATGGGCGCTCCAGCACGAACCCCGAGGCACGCACCCGGTTCAACAACACCACCACCACCGCCGCCACTGCCGCGACGATCGTCACTGCCATCTCCTGGGAGACGAAGCCTCCACCCCCGCCAACACCTCCATCCGCAGCTCCAGCACTTGTGGCACCGGCACTGGCTGTTTCGGGTCCACGGCCGGCTTTGCTCTTGGCCACGAACGACGCCACAGCCGCCACCGTGGCCAGGGCGTAAATCAGGGCGCGCGCGTTGCTGGCGGAGCGCGCGAACCCCCGCAGCGACTGCATCGCGACGTGCGCCGTGAGGTACGGCCAACGATATCATGCTCGCCACGTCATATGATGTCATATAGAATATAATGTACAACACGCGATGGAAGACGGGTGGAGCGTTGTTGACTGCGTCCCACCACGAGGTGCGCTATGACACCGCCCAAGACCACCAGATCGTGCAGATACTCCACGTTCTCCCGGCATCAGGGCCACGTAAACCATGCTCATCTCGTCGTAGGATGTCGTTAATTTTGGGAAACGAGGTTTACTTGTGGTAAATGACGCTGCGGGCATCACGTGCTCAGCCCTACCTGGTACGCTGCGTCCGCGTACACCTTGCCTACGCTCCCCTCGTGCCAGGGTCACTTGAATCATGCTCATCATGTGATAAGATGCAATGAACTCATTACTCAGGGATTTGCATCGCAGTTGCCTACTGGTCACCATAGGATGTCGTCAACTCATTACACCAGGGTTTGCAATGCGGTGGATGACGTGGCGAGCACAAGCATGATCTACGGGCCTGCCTCGTACAGAGTGCCGGTGAGCGCCATGGCGTACTTGAGCGGCAGCGTGAGGAGGACGAACATGGGCGTGACGTGCAGGCGCGGCGTGAAGCGGTGGTGCACCAGCGCGCCGCACACCGCCACCGCCGGCGCCGCGCCCAGCACCATCATGCCCACCTGTGCGCCCGCCGAGTACCGCCACCTTAAGAATGCTCGCCCCGTCACAGGACGTTATGACAAAGTGCGTGAAACCAATTAAACAATTAGCAACCAGTAGTGCGATGTCGTTCAAATGGAGCGTTCTGATTGGTCGAGCGGGACGACTCAATACTACTTGTTGCCAAGTGTCTAAGTGGTTTCACGCACTTTGTCATGTTCAAATGTAACGGGGTCTAAAGTGCAGTGGCGACGAGGTTTCATACTCTTGAGTGGGAGCCCCACCACCTCGTGGCGGCCGACCCAGCACAGTGCGGTGGGGTCCAGGCTCCAGTGCGCCCACGGGTGGTCCGTGTCCTGTCACCACGGCCACTGCAATATGCTCAAAACGCCGTATGATGCGCGAGTCAACTGAAGAAATGAGGGTTGAAAACTCGGTGAACATCATACGAGTGGATGAGTAGAGGCTGCGAGCATTCTATGATGTTGCACGTCTGTCCGCTGGAAGTGGCGGAGGAGGCTGGTTAATGCCCACCATGTGAGTGCCTTGGGGCTTGATGTATGCTAGGTCCAAGCAAAGACCGGTAAAGTGACCCCAGAATTTACCAGTTAACAGACTGTGAAAGTGCTTTAGGGTTTATAGGGTTTAGTTCTTGGGTTCTACGTTCACGAGACAAACCCCCTAATAAGCCCCTAATGCCCTCCTAAAATCAAAGTATCCCTCTTAACTGGTAAATTCTGGGGTCACTTTACCGGCCCTTGCTCGGACCTATATGCGGCCCTGCCTGGTACTGGCAGTCCATGAGCGCGAAGGCGGTGGTGGCGGCGGGCCATGTCATCACACCGAGGGCCAGCACGGCCAGGAGCTTGAGCAGGGCGCGCGACGCCGAGGCCAGGTACCCGACCCCCGCGGCGGCCGCGTGGCTCTGGTGCCACCCGCGCGGCCGGGCCGGCAGCATCAGCGTGCCGTCATCCTCGTTGTAGCGGCGCAGCTTGAATTTGAAAGCAAAATTTGAAAGCGGTTCATCCCGTTTTAGTTTCAAGCGCTTAGTTCCAGGCAGTTTGAACTTGGGCTTGATCGGGTCAACCTGCACCGCCCTACCTCATCTACCACCGCCGCAGGCTTCATCCCAGTCTCGCCGTATTGTCTTCCCACCTTGGCCTGTTTCTCCTTGGATACCGCGCCGGCTAGTTTACTTTGCCACGCCTCGTACTCGTCGAGTGACTCCGCGTTGGCCGCGAGGTGTAGCGGCGCAAGTTGAATTTGAAAGCAGAAGTTGAAACCAGTATATCACAATCTAGTTTCAAGCGCTTAGGTTCAGGCGCTTTCATTTGGGTATTGATAGGGTCAAGCTGCACCACCCTACCGAGGCAGCGCTGCAGCGGCGGCGTCGCGAATGCAAGCGCCGCACACACCACCGTGCCAACGATGTGCCCCACAATGTAGGGGCACAAGTCGAAATTGAAAGCAACGTTCAAAAGCGGCTCATCATAATTAGCTGCAGCACTCAAGCACTGAGATTAAGCGCGATTGAGCCAGATCCAACCTGGGGTGACCCTGCAGCGCCCTACCACGAGGATGGACGTCCAGATCCCCACGGTGTAGCGGCGCAACTTGAATTTGAAAGCAAGAGTTGAAAGCAGATGATCATGTTTTGTGTCAAGAGATTAGTTCCAGGCGCTTTCAACTTGTGTTTGATAGGGTCAACCTGCACCGCCCTACCACGGTGGCGGCGGTGTGGTTGACGGCGAGCAGCAGGGGCAGGGGGAAGTACTGGAACGCGTCCATGCTGTAGCGGCGCAAGTTGAATTGAAAGCAAGGTTTGAAAGCTGTTCGTCAGATTTCAATTTCAAGAGCTGAGTTCCAGGCGCTTTCAACATGGGCTTCATAGGGACAGCCTGCACCGCCCTACCGTGTGGAACGGCGGGGTGTTCTCGCGGACCACGAAGGCCAGCAGCACGGGCGCCTCCAGTAGCACGTGGAGCCACACCGCCATCCCGATTGGCCCCGGGACGCGAATCGTCATCTCCTTTCCGCCCCCCACCACGAGCGAGCCGGGGCGCTTCGCCGGGGTCGGCGGTCCGCCGCCCACGCCCCTGCCTCCTCCGCCCTCGCCCCTGCCTCCTCCACCCCCGCTCCTGCCTTCCTTGCCCCCCGCAGCGGCTGCAGCGGGTAAAGCGGGCTCCTCGTCCTCGAGATCATCAAACTTGGGTTGGCGGAACATGGACTCCATCACGGGGCCCGCCATCACGGAGTTCACGCTACCGCTACTGCTACGCCGCCGACCCCGGGGACTGCTGGCCACGCTCTGCCGCGCCATATCCTTGGTGTAGCGGCGCAACTTGAATTTGGAAGCGAAAGTTGAAAGCAGTTTGTCATATTGCAGCTTCAAGGCCTGAGTTCCAGCGCTTTCAACGTGGGTTTGATAGGGTCAACCTCCACTGCCCTACCTTGTACTTGAGAGCGGCCACGGCGCTTCGGTTGCAAACGTGCCGACACCCGCGGACGATCATCGCGGCGGGCAGCACGCACATGCACGCGACTATCCCGAGGCGGCGGCATAACCTCACGACCTCCACGTACCCGCGGGACACCCGAGCTAGGCACGTCACTCGCGGCTGCTCGATGTCAGCCGCGTTGTCGTCGCCGTCGCCGTCCCTGTCCAGCCAAGCGGGGACCGCCACGGGTTAGGGCCTAACGGATATTGCTCGCCACGTCATGCAACCCACTTTGAACCCTCGTCTGGTGAGTTGAAAGGCAACCTATGATATGGCGAGCAACATCCAGCATGCCCTACCACGGGCGTGGCGTCGCCCTGTCCGGCCAGCCACGCGAAGGGGCGCGCCGGGATGTACGGCAGCAGCAGCAGCGCGCCGCTCATCCCCAGCTTGAACTCCACCATGGTGTAGTGGCGCAAGCCGAGTTTGAAAGCAAAACTCGGAAGCAGTGAATCATATCTTAGGTTCAAGCGCTTAGATCTAGGCGCTTTCAACTTGGGTTTGATAGGGACAACCTGCACCGCCCTACCATGGCCCGGGGCTGGAGCCGCGGAATGGCCGGGGCCTCGGGGCTGCCAGGGCTGTCGGAGCCGGGGGCGCCTCTCTGCTGCTGCTGTTGCCGCGACGCCAAGCTGTAGCGCTGCAAGTGGAAATTGTAAGCAAAGTTTGAATGCAGGTCAATACAATTTAGTTTTAAGCGCTTATATCCAGGCGCTTTCCACGTGGGTTTCATAGGTCAACCTGCACCGCCTTACCAAGCGCGCCTCCTGGAGCACCTTGGTGGTGCCGGCGATGCGAATCGCCTCGATGTACCATCGCAAGTTGAAATTCACAGCAAAAGTTGAGAGCAATACATCATACCTGAATTCCAAGCGCTGAAACCATACATAGGCGCTTTGCACACGGGTTTTGACACTTTTGAGTTGTGGCGGCGTACCTCGAGCTGGCGCGCGGTGTCGTCCTCGTCGCGCACAGCCAGGATGTAGCGGCGCATGCTGAAATTGAAAGCAACATTTGAAAGCAGTTTATGACATTTCAGTTTTAAGCGTCTAGTTCCAGGCGGTTTCAACGTGGGTTTGATAGGGTCAACCTGCACGGCCCTACCAGGATGTCGGCGGCGATGCACACGGCGGCCTCGGGGTCCACCGGCATCACCTGCGCCCAGGGGCTTACACTCGTTCCCATTTCAGCTCAACTTGAGCTCTTCTGTCAACCGTGTAACCCAACTTGACCCTGAATGTGTCTTGGAGTTGCTCAAGTTGAGCTCTAACGTGAACGAGTATAAGCCCCTGCCTGCGGCCAGAGCAGCAGCACCGGCGCCACGCCCACGTACACCAGCACCGCCACCCAGTGCCGGGTAAACAACGCTCGTCACATCACATGTTGTAGGTACTATCTCCTGTACCTCAGGGATGAGGAATATGATGAGCGGCGCTTGGGGACGTCCTCCTCGTCAGCTGATTCAGGACCATATCTTGTCTATCCGTCATTCAAGTCAAAGAAACAATGGTGGAGACTGCGGTGAGAGGACTCGTATCAATAGGCCGATTTCGGTATATCACCTGGGCGAAATGCCCATACAGAGTTGTGGGCAACGCGTCAGCGCGCCGCGCGTGAAAGCGGGCGCCAGGTTGACTGCCCATACAGAGTTGCGGGCAGAGGGTCAGCGCTCAGCGCGGGAAGCGATATACCGACATCCACCAATTGCCCAGCCCTACCACGAGTGCGATGAGGGACCAGATGGGCACGGGCCCCGCCGCGGCGCCGCACGTGGGGTCCCACACCACGGTATGCTCCGCCTCCATAGCCGCCGCGCTGCACCCGTCCGACACCGTCAGGCGGTACCGATAGGCAGGGGCTTACACTCGTTCACGTTAGAGCTCAACATGAGCAGCTCCAAGAGACATTCATGAGTTAAGTTGGGTTATATCGTGGACAGAAGAGCTCAAGTTGAGCTGAAATGGGAATGAGTGTAAGCCCCTGCCGGTAGGTGCCCAGAGCGTCGGGGTACAGGTGCATGCTCACCAGGCCCTGTCCGCTCTGGTCCGCTGCGCCGGACACCTCCTAGTCGGGCCCAGTAGATTTGACTCCCCCACGTCACAACGCGTCACGCACGAATTCAACACACGAGGGTGTAAGCGAGACGAATGACGTAGCGAGCGGAGCGGCAGTATGGTCTGGTAGATATTGCTGAGTCGGGTGATGACTTCGACACAGAGGAGGAGGCGGAAGTTAATGAGGAGGAGGAGGACGACGATGAATGAAGTTATCTTGATGGAATTGGAGCCCATGTGAGTGAAGCCCCGCCTGGTACTTGTCAGTGGCACCGAGCACGGCGGCGCTGGCGGCGGGGCGCGACACCAGGTTGTAGCGGCGCAAGTTGAATTTGAAAGCAAAACTTGGAAGCAGATCATCACAAATTAGTTTCAAGCGCTAAGATACAGGCGCTTTCAAGGTGTGTTTCATCGGGTCAGCCTGCACCGCCCTACAAGGTCCCACGCGTACGTCACCGCGTCATCGTCCGCGTCGAAGCTGCCGTTGCCGCTCAACACCATGTATCTACATGTAGCGCCACCAGTCGAAATTGAAAGCCAAGTTTGGAAGTGGTTCATCATATTTTGGCTAGCTCTACAAGCGCAGAAACCAAGCGCGGTTAACCCCAGATCAACGTGGGGTTTACCTGCACCGCCCTACGTATAGCACATGCCGTTCATGTTCTCCCACACCAAGCTGTAGCGGCGCAAGTTGATTCTGAAAGCAGATATTGAAAGCGGTCCGTCATATCTTAGTTTCAAGCGCATAGTTCCAGGCGGTTTCAACTTGGATTTCATCGGTTCAACCTGCACCGCCTCACCAAGCCCCGCGCCGCCACCTGCGTCGAGGGCACGGCGTTGCAGCGCGCGGTGATGGAGGTGCGGCGCGTGGCGGTCACGCACGGCGCCGTCACCGTCACCCAGGGGCTTACACTCGTCCACTTCTCAGCTCAACCTTAGCCGTTTCTGTCACAAAAGCACACCCCAAACACCCCCTAACACCACATGACACCTGGTAAACACCCCATGAACACCCCCTTCAATGCACCCCCTATCCCACAAAATACGCTTAAGTTGAGCTGACAGGTGGACGAGTGTAAGCCCCTGCCGTCAACGCGAAGTCGTACGTGCCGTCGGCGTCCGGCGTGTACCTGGCGAAGGGGGTGTGGAAGCCGCCCGCGGAGGCGTTGCGGAGGGCGACCGGCGCCGGTCGGCCGGTCAGGTTCCAGGTGGGAGGGCCGTTGAGAACAAGCACCTGAACCGAGATGGAAGCATGACTTACTTTCAGGGAGGCTTGTAGGGTGGCTCATAGGGTGGCTCATAGGGTGCATGCTCATACGGTTGCGCCAAGGAGGAGGAGGAGGAGAAGGAGGAGGAGAAAGAGGAGGAGGAGGAGGAGGAGGAGAATGAGGAGGAGGAGGAGGAGGAGGAGGAGTAAGAGGAGGAGGAGGAGGAGGAGGAAGAGGAGGAGGAGGAAGAGGAGGAGGAGGAGGAGGAGGAGGAGGAAGAGGAGGAGGAGGAGGAGGAGGAAGAGGAGGAGGAGGAAGAGGAGGAGGAGGAGGGGGAGGAGGAGGAGGAGGAGGAGGAGGACGGGGAGGAGGAGGTTCAACGTCAGCCGTGTGCTTGTTCTCAATGTGACCCACCCTGCCAGGAGTACGACACGTACGGGTTGCGGCACATGAAGGGGAAGTCCGACGACAGCTGGTTGACGGGGAACGTGGTGAAGCTGCCCGTGCTGAAGTTCGGATCCGCGTCCAGCGACGCCGCGCCGCAGGGTCGTTCACAACAAGCACTCCAACCGAAATAGAGGCATAACTTTCCATTGACCGTCAGCGTGAATGTCCATACAGATGCGGGAGGAGGAGGAGGAGGAGATTCAACTTCGGTCGAGTGCTTGTTCTCAAACGCCCCCCCCGCCTGGAGGGCGATGCGCACGGCGGTGCTGATGGTGTCACCGTAGAGCTCCAGCACCGCCAGCCGCACCGCCACCGTGTCGCTCGAATTCGTCAAACGGTCCCCCGTGAACCGCTGCGTGTAGATGACCGAGTCCGACTTCTCCTGCGCGTCCGGGGAGCGCAGCAGGATGGCGTCGACGCACGACGTCGCTGTGCTGGTGAACATCTGCGGCGTCCTCGGCGCGTACACGGCCTCGACCGCGGCGTCGGACCCGACGACGGCCCCGCCATCCGCCGCCGCCGCAGCAACTGGTATTGGCATCACCGCGGCGGTGGTATCATTCAGTTTGAGGCCGCGCGCCGCCAGATACGCGGTGTAGTTCTCCATCTGCGCGTGCCCCTCGCTGTAGCCACGCAAGTTGAAATTGAAAGCAAATGTTGATTGCTGTTTATCATATTGTAGATGTTAGCCGATCAAATTTGAGCCCAGGACATTTATTACTGGGACGTAGCATCCTCTTTTTGCATGTGTATTTTCAAGCGCTTAGTTCCAGGCACTTTGAACACGTTTGACTTGCAGCGCCCAACCTGGGCCTGCACGCGGAACGCGACGGTGTTGATGACGGGGGAGCGGTAGGCGGCGGGCAGGGGGTACCACGTTGTAGCAGCGCAAGTTGAATTTGAAAGCAGAAATTAAAAGCAGTCAATCATATAATAGTTTCAAGCGCTCAACAATAGGCGCTTTCAACATGAGTTTTGATACAGTCAACCTGCACCGCCCTACCACGCGCTGCTCCGGTTGTCCACGCGCAGTGAGAAGTTCTTGAGCTCGAAATCCACCAAGAATTCTACACCGGCCCACACGCCCTTCTCGTACGGCAGCGGCCTGAACGCCGCCGCCTCCCGTTCGAAGGTGCTGGCCATGTACTGGCGCCGCTGCTCCTCGGTGAGCACCGGCACCAGGGGGGGAGGGGGGATGATGGCGTAGCGGACGTGGCCGAAGTGACTCTTGTGCGGGACGGTGCTATCGTTCCACCACATGGTCGGCGGCGGAGGCGGGAGCGGTGGAGGCGTAGGAGGACTCGGCGGGGGGGGAGGC
>Ga0307489_10001234_pt1 | contig 16772 bp, 27 predicted proteins | sample SB12metaG_FD_202247 | JGI IMG/M metagenome (GOLD analysis project Ga0307489, IMG submission 202247) | Sea-ice brine microbial communities from Beaufort Sea near Barrow, Alaska, United States - SB 1.2 | ecosystem: Environmental > Aquatic > Marine > Coastal | place: USA: Alaska | collected...
GCGCCCCCAGCTCCCCGCACGCGCCGTGCGCCCGTGCGCCGCGTGGAGGCGCCTCGCGCGAGCGGGGGCAAAATGTCCTCATAAATGTCCTCAATTGAGTACGTACTCATTTTGATATAGGCACTAGACGACAGCAGTGCGGGTTCTATGGTACCTGGTAGCGCACTCTCGTCCATGTTTTGTAGAAGAAAGGCTCACTTCGTCGAATCTTACATTTGCACGATATTGTCTCAGCTGTATAGCACGGCACTGTGTATAGCGCGGGTTCGGCGACGGCGGCTTGCTGAGCTCTAGTGTCTCGTACCGAGCACCCGTGCCGGCGACGCGTCCTTCCTGTCGCAAGTCCGCATCCTTTGACTGTGGCTGACGAGCGTGCTTTGCGGCTGGCGGTTCAGATCCACCATCACACAGCGACCTGTAAGAAGGGGATATGGAGTGGAGCAGGACGTGTATGTCGTTATTGCTTTCCCAGGGCGCTCTTCGCGCTGTTGGTGAATCCTCCGCGCGCTGTGGAGGCGTTACCGGCGCTGGCGGCGACTCGAAGTCCATAACGCGTTCGACAGTCGAGTGTAAAACCTGTACTCGTCCCCGTCCTGGGACATGTGGTGACGATGGATCTGATCCTATACACACTGGTCGACTCCGGCGCTGACACGCTCTCCTCCCTCTGGTCCTATGCACACCTCCCCTATTAGAAAGAGACACGCTTCCGCGTGTGCGAGGAGGCACCAGGCTTTCACCATGACCCCCGTACACCTCCCCTATGAAGCACAATCGCTGACTGACTGCGGCGCTGACATTGGTTACACGCTCACCTCGCCGTCGTCCGACAGGTTCTGCTCCTGTCTGGCCGACGGCAGGCTCTGCAGGTAGAAGGTGCCGGGCCCCGACAGGCGCGCGAAGAAGAGGCCCTCGCCACCGAACACCGCCGCCAGCTAGGGGCTTACACTCGTTCACGTCAGAGCTCAACTTGAGCAACTCCAGGACACTTTCGCGAGTTAATTTGGGTTATACGGTGGACAGACGAGCTCAAGTTGAGCTGAATTGGGAACGAGTGTAAGACCCTGCCGCCAGCGGGGAGGACACCATGCGCAGCTGGTACCCCATGGTCTTCTGGAAACCCACCACGGCGCGCGCGTCTACCACCATCTTGTAGCGGCGTAAGTTGAATTCCAAAGCAAATGTTGAAGGCGTTGATCATATTTGTGGTTTCATGCGCTTAGTCGCAGGCACTTTCAACTTTCAACATGGGTTTCATAGTGTCAACTTGCACCGCCCTACCATCTCCTGCCCGTCCCGCAGGTCCTGCCGGATCACCGTGCCGTTGCCGGTGATGCACGCGATGCCTTTCCCCACCAGCTTCTGCATGAACACCGTGTTGTAGTGGCGCAAGTTGAAATTGAAAGCAAAGTTTGAATTCGGTTCATCACATTTTTAGTTTCAAGCGCTCAGTTCGAGGCGCTTTCAACGTGGGTCTGATAGGGTCAACCTGCACCATCCTACCGTGTTCTGGTTGGACAGAAACAGGCGCAGGCCCATCTGCCCGCGCATCAGCGTCGCCGCCGCCTCGATCACCACGTCGCCCTTATTTAGGGCCGGGCAGATATCGCTCGTCACGTCACAGGATGCCATTTAAACAAACTCAGTGTCGGATCTGGCACCGAAGACATGGTATCGATTGCCGTTCGACCAAACAGAAATGTCCGTGTCGAGAAACCCATCGACCGACTCGCCGAACGTCCGATCGGGTCGCGATGCTTGGGTAAATAGACCCTCGATTCCGAGGAGATAGGCGTCGCGCGCGACGCCGACACTGAAATTAAAGAGACGAGGGTTCATGATGCGTGTCGATGACATGACGGGCGATGTCTGGCCAGCACCCTAAACCCTAAACCCTAACCCTACCCTAATCCCTAAACCCTAACCCTACCCTTGTTGCAGAGGTAGGAGTCGCGTGCGCACAGGAATTCGCCGCCGCACTGGTCCAGGTCCAGCACGATGATCTTGTCGCCCTCGCGCTTGCCCGCCAGCGCGATGTACCCGTCCTTGTCCTTGTCCCCCTCGTCGCGCGAGATGTTCTTGAACGTGTTGAGGAAGAACGGCTCGCCGGACAGGATGCGCGCGATCCCCCCGCTGACGCCGCCTGGCACCATGGGCTTACACTCATCCACTTCTCAGCTCAACCTGAGCCATTTCTGACACAGGGCACCCTGAACACCCCCTGCAACTTCTCAATACCCACTGACACCTCCTAAACACCCCCTCAACGACCCCTACATGCACCCCTATCCCATAGAATGCGCATAAGTTGAGCCGAAAAGTGGACGAGTGTAAGCCCCTGCCCGGCACCGATGTGATGGACCGCACATTGGAGCTCATGTAGCACATGGAGCCCGGCTCGGACTGCAGCGTCTCGCCCTTCTTCAGCTCAATCTGAACGAGCTGCGCGTCGGTGCCCAGCACCAGCACGCCCTTGCAGGGGGGTCTTAGGGTTTAGGATGTAGGATTTAGGATTTAGGGTTTAGGGTTAAGGGTCGGGAGGGTCGTCGAGAACAAGCTCTCGAACCGAGATCGGACGTGCCCGCATGACTCACCTTTAGGGTGAATGTTCATACGTACAGATGACGCGCGGGCTCGGTTCGTCGGAACACGAAGTCGTTCGAGTGGTTGTTCTCACGAACCCCCCTGCCTTGGGCAGCTTAGGGTTGGGGTTGGAGCTGACGTCCTTCTTGTCCGCGGGCAGGGCTTTCGCGTCGAAGGAGCTGCCCTGTACCCAGGGTCTTACACTCGTCCACTTCTCAGCTCAACGTGAGCCGTGTCCGCCACGAAGACACACCCTGAACAGCCCCTAAGAACCCCTGACACCCTCTAAACAGCCCCTCAACGCGCCTCCTATACCACTAAAAGCGCTTACGTTGAGTCGAAAAGTGGACGAGTGTAAGCCCCTGCCTGCACAAGGTCCTCCGCGCGCAGCGCTTTCTCCCCGATGTCGTCAAGCCCGTCACGCCAGAAGTAGTCGAGCGCGAACCCGGCGCCAACGATAGCCAGGATGACGCCGCCGATGGTGAGGAAGGTGCCCCAGCCGATGCACAACGCCACCCCGGCCCACATCACGCCCCAGTGCGGCGACGCAGCGTAGGGCCAAACGGATACTGCTCGCCGCGTCACCCAAGGTGTCTTAACCCTCGGTTCTTGAGTCAAATGACGTCCTATGACGTGGCGAGCAATGTCAGGGAGGAGGAGGCGGCGAATGTATGCGGGGTACACCGGTACACTATGAGCAAACAGTCAGGGAGGAGAGTGCGGCGAGTGTGTGCGGGGTACACCCGTAAACTATGAGTTAACAGTCAGGGAGGAGGATGCGGCGAGCGTGTGCTGGGTACACCAGTACACTATTAGCAAACAGTTAGGGAGGACCAGACCCTGCCTTGGCGAACAAAAAGCAGTACACGGCGAGGCCCACCATGAGCAACAGCCACCAGACCCCGGCTCTGCCGCCCCGGATGAAAAAGTTGTTCTCCTCGCTGTCTGCGTCCGAGTGACAGGGCCACGCACCCGGTCCCGCTGCAGCTTAAACCCAGTCTCCGCTTTCGGAAAAGGAGGGTCTGAAGGCCCTCATATGATTGATTGAGAGCCTCCTTTTCGAAACCGGAGACTGTGTTTAACAGGGGCGTCTTCCGAGGTGTTGGCTTGGGATGGCGGGTGGCTGCCAGGGTTTTAAGGACAAAACGGCTGGCAGTTGAGCGCCTGGGAAAAGAGGATGCCGGGGTCAGGCCCGGCCTCATAGTTCCACGCTCCGCTATCCCCGCCGCCGCCGCCGCCGCCGCCACCACCGCCGTTGTCGCCGCCACCGCCACCGCGCGCGAAAACGCCGCCGCCGTCGTCGAGCGCGGACCGAGGCGCGGCATTGAGCTTATCATTCACAGCCACGCTCTTCCCCGGCGCGTTGATGATGGCGCCCGCGCCGAAGAAGGCGCCCACCACGATTGCCGCCTCCGACCTGGGGCTTACACTCGTCCACTCTTCAGCTCAACTTGAGCACCTTCTGTGTGACAGGGGGTGCATGTAGGGGACGTTTCGGGGGTGTTTGGGGGGTGGTAGGGGGCAGAGGGGGTGTGAGGGGTGTTTATGGTATGCTTTGGTGTCAGAAATGGCTCAAGTTGAGCTGAATAGTGGACGAGTGTAAGCCCCTGCCTCCGACAGCGTCTCCAGCGTGAAGGCGGGGATCAATCGAATCCCCTCGAAGGCGTCCCCGACGCTGCCCTCCAGCATGGGATTGAGCGACTCCAACACATCCTTTAATACCTGGGGGTCCGGAAGCGCAAACGCCGCGGGCGAACGCGGTTTCACCACCGGCGCTCGCCTCTGAACCCTCCGTGTTCGCGGCAGTACCGACGCCCCCATCGCAAACGCCGCGTGCCTGCCGGAGCTGGAAGCCCCCGCCAATCTCACCCCCGCCGCACCCGCCCCCACGCCCCGCCGCGGCCGGATACCGCCTCCTACACAGCTGTTCGCCGACGCCCGGCAGTCGCCCCGCGCTGACCCTCTTATCACACCACCCACCCTCCCCACCGGCGTCGCCGCCCCGGCCGCGAGCCCCATCACCCCCGCCATTGTACTTCCTCCCCGCGTACCTGCTTTTCTGACTATGAATCCTCTCGAAAAACGTTGGACCCCACAAGGCTAACAAGCCACAACAAAACCCTGGGGCGTGGCCGTCGGGTGGTCGATCCCCCTGAACAAACCACCTCCACCACAAAACAATATGGCGCTGGAACCCGCGTAAGTGCCGGACGTAAAGCTACCACGGCTGTGGCGTCGGAGAAGAGGATGGGAAGGTGATGAGGGCAGAGGGAAGACGGGGACGTGGAAAGATCTTCAGTAACCCTAAACCCGCCTATAAAACCCTAGAAACCCTAAACTCGCGCACCCGGTCGCGGACGGCGCTGTTCTCGTTTCAACGGCGTCTGCGAGGCTCGTCGTGCGCGCGCACGTCCAGGGTCACTGGCCTCTCCACACACACTGGACGACACGATATGGCTTCGATCGTCGACGAGGGCGCAGCGCGAGGGGGGGCGGGGGGGAGCGCGAGTCCGCCCGCGAGCCCGGCGGCAGCGAGGGGGGCCGAGCCTGGTGCTGCTGCCTCGGGGGATGGTGACGGGGACGACGTCGTTGAGTTGCTCGAGAGCCAGGCGACAGAAGCCGACTCCGACTCCGGCGACTCCCCACCTGCCGGCGGCGGCGACGTTGCCGCCTCACTCCGCCTCGCTTCGGCGAGACAAACGGCGGGTTCGACGCATGCGCTGGCAAGGGTGAGCACCCCACCCTCCCGTGTAGTGAAACCCCCTCCCAGGTCACCCTCCTCCCCCTCCTCCTCCTCCTCCCTCTCCTCCTCGCCCTCCTCCTCCCGCACATCCGCCTCCTCCGCCTCCTCCTCCTCCCTCCGCATCATCCCCTGATCCTCCTATCCTCCGCCTCCTCGTCTTTCCTCCTCGCGTGCTGGGTGCACCCTTTTCTTCAAGTAACCTTATTTTTTGTCATTCTTAGGCGACAGGCATCACCGCCCTCCCGCACACGCCTACCTCAGCTCTTACTTTGATACTCACATGTATGTTTGCGTGCACGTGCAGAGCCTGCGGCGGCGCGGCAATGACGGTGCGGTGCTCCCGGTTGTCCCGGACAGCCCCACGGTGGACCTGACCGCGGACAGTGACGACGATGAGCAGGAGCCCCCGGCGGGAGGAGGAGCAGGAGGAGGAGGAGGAGGAGGAGGAGGAGGAGGAGGAGGAGGAGGAGGAGGAGGAGGAGGCGGGGAGGAGGAGGAGGGGGAGGGGTCGCAGTCCAAGCCTGAGCCGGAAGGAGCGGGGGCGCCGGGGCCGGGGCCCCGCTCGGCGGAGCAGCTGGCGGAAACATCGAGCGCGGCTTCCGAGAGAGAGAAAGCGCGGTTGGCAGAGCAGTGGAGAGGTGAGGAGAGGGAGAGATCGGTGGAAGTAGAGCGAGCTAGGGCTGTGGAGCGGGTGCGGGGGGTGGCGGCAGGGGCTTACACTCGTCCGCTTCTCCGCTCAACATGAGCCGTTTCTGACACTCAAAACAACCCAAAAACGTCTTAAACCCCCTCCACCTCGCTACAAATTCCCCCTAAACACCCCCCTAACCCCCCCATGTCCCACAAAAAGCGCTTACGTTGAGCTTAGAGCTGGACGAGTGTAAGCCCCCTATCCCACATAAAGTGCTCACGTCGAGCCGAAAAGTGGACGAGTGTAAGCCCCTAGGTGGCGGCGGAGCAAGAGCGGGCGCGCCGCATGCAGACCGAGCGCGGCGGGCGCGCGCCTCGGGGCGTCGCAAGCACTAGCACGAACAGCGCCGCAGCGGACGACGACGTGGTCACGATACTGGACTCGCCGCCACGCAGTGGCAACGGCGGGAATGGGGGGGGTGGGGGGGCAGGGGCTTCGACAGGCCACGCGGCGCCGGTGTCGGAGTGCGCGGGTGCGGCGCTGGCGGCGGGGGTCAAGTGTGTCATCTGCATGGACGTCATCAAGGTAGGGCCCGGCAGATATCGCTCGCCACGTCATTTATTCGCACTTTTAACCATCACCTTCTGTTTTAAACTCAGTGTCGGGTCTGGTACCAAGAGTATGGTATCGAATCCCGTTTGACCAATCAGAACTGTCCATTTCGAACATCCCACCGACCGACTCGCTGAGAGTCCAACCTGATCACGATCCTTGAGTAAACAGACCCTCGATATCGAGGATCTCATCTCAGGGTGACCGGTCGCCCCGACACTGATTTAATCGGCACCCTATGACGTGGCGAGCATATCTGCCAGGCCCTACATGAAGGACATGGCGAGCACAGTGTGTGGCCACGTCTTTTGTTTCGACTGCATCAAGGAGTCCATGAAGGCAAAGAAACAGTGCCCCACGTGCAGGAAAGCGCTGCGAGCGAATCAGATTCACCGACTGTACATCTAACGATCTAGCTCATGAAAAGTGCGTGAAAACACTTTGACACTTTGCAACAAGTAGTAGTAAGTCGTCCGAATGGAGCTTTCTGATTGGTCGAGCTGGACGACTTAACACCAAGTCTCACTAAGTGTCTAAGTGGTTTCACGCACTTTGTCATACCAGTGACAGAGCGCGTAGAGAGTCTTTTAGTCTGAGACGTAGGGATACTAGCTCGGGGCGGGATCGGAACGCATCGCATACGATAACTAGTTGCTCTCTATGTTTCATGTTGTAACAATGATCATGATGAATGTGGTGGACCCGAGCAACAATCCGTCGCGAACAGGATTCTCGCCCCTCCTATTCTCGCGCCATTGGTGCCAAGGTCACACACTATCAAAACGATAGACGTCAAGGCGGCGATACGTGCTTCCTCTTCGATTTGTTTCTATACCTGGTAGAGCTCTAGACTCTATGACAAACCGAGATTTTTTTTTTCCCGGCGGTGCTGATCCGTTTTACATCCGTCGCAAATTCGAGCCCCAATCATCACGCGGTGTTCTCCTCGACGAGGATGGCGGCGCCGTCCCGCACGCCCAGGTGTAGCGGCGCAAGTTGGAATTTGAAAGCAAGTTTGAAAGCGGTTCATCATATTGTAGCTTCAAGCGCTGAAACCGTAGGCGCTTTCAACACGGGTTTTGATACTGGCGCGACCTGCACCGCCCCACCGAGGTAGGAGATGTCGTAGTCGTCCGGCTCCAGCAGCTCCGGCATGGCGCGCCCCGCCTCCCGGCAGGGGCTTACACTCGTTCTCATTTCAGCTCAACTTGAGCTCTTCTGTCCACTGTATGACCTCAATTAACTCATGAATGTGTCCTGGAGTTGCTCAAGTTGAGCTCTGACTAGAACGAGTGTAAGACCCTACCTCCTGGTAGTACAGCTGCATGCTGTCCGCCTTCACCGTGAAAGAGGGCTCGCCACTAAATGGGTTCAGAACGAGTGTGTGAGTGTATTCAGAAGTAGACTAGGCTGACGGGTCAATCGAATCACCTAGACTACAGAACAACATTTTCATAGAGGGTATAAGGTATAGCTGTCTGGTAGCTCTCAGAGCGACCATCCAGTAAGTCCTGTTTGTGTACAGCTTCAAAACGTCGATGTGTATCAGGCGCGTGGCATGTGACTACTCAAGAACGAGGGTTGGCGAATATGTCGAAGGATGTGTTGAGCAATGTCTGCCAGACCCTACCTTGAACAGCTTCTCGCACAGCAGCTTCAGCTTACCCACCGTCATCTGCATGGGCACCTTCGAGTGGTGACATGTGAATAACCATGAAGCCAAGTGAATAATAGGCCGATTTCGGTATATCGCCTGGGTGAAATGCCCATACAGAGTTACGGGCAAAGCGTCAGCGCTCCGCGCGGGAAAGCGGGCGCCAGTTTGAATGCCCATACAGAGTTGCACACAAAGCGTCAGCGCTCGGCGCGGGAAGCGATACCGAAATCGGCCTACTAGGCCCCATGCGGCCTTACTCCCGGTAGACCGGTTAGTCTGTCCGTTTGAAATGGCGGATGGAGTTGCTTATTGCTCACCATGTGAGCGCCTTGGGGCTCGACTGACGTCAGTTGAGAATGAATCAATTTGGGCCAAGTGAATGACACCTGGCGTGACACGTCATACGATGCCGTTCAAATCCATAAAAGAGGGCTTCAAATGTGGTGGATGACGTGGCAGGGCATGTATGGTTGGACCTCACCTTCTTGACCTGCGGTGCCTTCTCACCCGCGCTGGCCGCCACACACGTCAGAGTGACCTGCACCCAGGGGCTTACACTCCTCCAAATTTCGGCTCAACTTAAGCGCTTTCTGTGGGAAAGGGCTACATCTAGGGGCTGTTTGAGGGTGTTTATACGGTTTAAGGGGGTATGACCGGATGTTGAGGGTGTATGTTGTGTCAGAAACGGCTCAGGTTGAGAAGAAAAGTGGAGGAGTGTAAGCCCGTGCCTGAAGCATGTCCTCGCCCATCTTACCGGTGCCGATGGCGCGGGTCACGTGTGTGGCCAGCTGCCCGTGCGAGTCCAGCAGCGCCTGCAGCCGCGGGTGTATCGCCGCCACCGCCTCGCTGCCCCTCTGTGCCCCCCGCCCCGCTCCCGCCTCTTCCGACCCACCTGCCCCCGCCCCCGCCTCCGCCGAGCCCACCGCCGCTGCCGCCGCCGCTGCCCCCGCCACCGCCCCATCACCCTCCCCTGCCACGGCGCCGGCACCGTCACCTCCGGCCCCATCCCCGACCCCCGCCCCCACCCCTGTCCCGGCCCCAGCCCCGGCCCCGGCCCCGACCCCGGCCCCAGCCCCGGCCACCGCTGCGGCGTCGACCGCGCCGCCAGCGCCCCCCGCGGCTACCAGCTTGGCCTGTTCCACCAGCCCCAGCACGCGCCGCAGGTACCGGATCTCCGCGTCCTTGCTGTGGCGGCGCAACTTGAATTTGAAAGCAAAAATGAAGCAAAATTGAAAGCAGTTGCTCACATTTTCGTTTCAAGCGCTTAGTTCCGGGCGCTTTCAACGTGAGTTTGATAGGGTCAACCTGCACCGCCCTACCTTGCGCTCCTGGTCCGCGATGAGGCTCCCGTTGAGGCAGCTCAACCTCCCCACGCGCGCCACGATCTCGTGCCGCGTCGCCGCGCTCGCCGTCACGGGGTTGCCCGTCAACCTCGCCTCCGCCCAGGGGCTTACACTCGTTCAGATTTCAGCTCTACTTGAGCTATTCTGTCCACCGTGTACCCAACTTAACTCATGAATGTGTCCTGGAGTTGCTCAAGTTGAGCCCTAACGTGAACGAGTGTAAGCCCCTACCTCCGCCATGCTCGGGAAGTCGTTGAGCGCGTCCACTGACTCCCAATCGCCCAGCTGGTTGTCACCCAGCTGTAGCGGCGCAAGTTGAATTTGCAAGCAAAGTTTGAAACCATTTCATCATATTCTAGCTTCAAGCGATGAGATCCAGGCGTTTTCAAAGTGGGTTTGATTGGGTCAACCCGCACCGCCCTACCTAGCAACAACGCCTTGAGGCGCTGAAACGGCAACTCCCGGTTGCCGCCATCGGGATCGGGAACACCGATGAGGTGCGCCGGGTACGCCACGCGCGTCAGGCCGTTGCCGCCCAGGTGCAGGCGCTCCAGGGCCGGGAGGAGGGCCAGGCGCTCCACCTGCTCCCACTCCGTCACGGTGTTGCCCTCCAGGTTCAGCGCCTTGAGCTTCGCAAAGCCCGGGATGTAGCGGCACAAGTTGAAATCGAAAGCAAAGTTGAAGCGAAATTGAAAGCAGTTCCGTCATATTCCAGCTTCAAGCGCTTAATTTGTGGCGCTTTGAACGTGGGTTTTATAGGGTCAAACTGCACCGCCCCACCGTTACCATGGACGGGGTGGAGGTTGGGTCAGCCGCGGCCGCGCCGTCGGGGCGGGGGGTCTCCGGGGCGCCGAGGAGGCCGATGCCGCAGCCGGCGATGCTGAGTTCTTCGAGTGAAGGCAAGCACGTGGAGAGCGCCGCCGCCTGGGCCCACTGGATGCCCGAGCGGTTGAGGATGAGCACGGAGAGCGATTGGAATCCGCGGAGTGGCGGGGGGGCGGCTGGCCACGCCGCGTATACGCCCGTTAGGTCCAGCGTCGTCAGCGCGGGGAACTCCTCTCCGAAACGCGCGACCGCGTCCCAGGGGATTGCACTTGTTCACTTCTCAGCTTAACTTGAGCGCTTTTTCTTGGGATAGGGGGTGCGCGTAGGGATTGTGTAGCCCGCTTCAAGGGGGTGCTAGGGGTTGCTCAAGGTGATCAGGGTATTTCGTTGTGTCAGACACGGCTCAAGTTGAGCTGAGAAGTGGACGACTGTAAGCCCCTGCCGCGTCCCAGTCTGGAAGCAGGTTGCCCGCGAGGTCGAGGATGGACAGCTTGGCCGCGTCCACGCCGCACGAGGAGGCGTCGCCCGCCGCGCCGCCCGTGTGGATGCGCGCGTCGGGCAGGTAGATGCGGTCTAGCGTGCTCAGCACCAACCCCGCGTCGTCCTTCTCCTAGAGCCTGGCGCATATTGCCCGCCAAGTCATACAACGCATTCTGAACCCTCGTTTCTTTAGTTACATGGCATCCTGCGAGTATGACGTGGCGAGCAATGACTGCCAGGCCCTACCTTTTTCAGGCACAGCTCGATGCTGATCTTCTGCCCGCGCGCCGACAGCGCGTAGTCAACAACGGCATCGCTGCCGCCGCCGCCGCCGCCGTCTTCCCCGGCCGCTGCCGCTGCCGCTGCGGCGATTGCTGCGTCTGTTTTTTTGGCGGTTGCTGCATCTGTATACTTAGCTTGTACCGCTTGCAGAAACGTGAGGCTGGGGCGGATCTTGTGCACGCGCACGAAGGAGCCGGGCAAGGCGCCGTCAGCCGAGGAGTGTTTACACTCGAAGTAGCGCGCGCCGCCGTGCAGGAGGGTCAGTGAGAACAACGTTTCGACCGACGTTGAGAAGACGAAAAACCACATTTGGGATCCCCGCCGAGGGTACCAGTACACGCTCGTACGACGGTCTTGGCCACCAAGAACAGAGTCACGTACGTCTGCATGAGCATCCACCCTGAAGATAAAGTAAGTTGTGCGGGCACGTCTGTTCTGCGTCCGAGTCGTTGTTCTCAACAAGCCCCCTTGCCGTGGGAGCCGTCGTGCTTGCCGCGCGTCGGGTCGTCCCACTCCACGCCCACCCATTCCCCTTCCTGCCCCGCCACGGCACCCGTGTACCGCACCACCGCGCGCGCGCCGTCCGTTGTCTCCAGCCGACACCCCACCTGCGCGTAGTCCGGCACCACCATTGCTGGCAAGCCGAGACGATCTAAAGCGCAGGACGCGCGTATCCCTGGTCAGTGCGCGCGCCGGTGGGTCGGAGACGACGACGTCGAAGCAGAGGTGCCGTCTCGAAAAGACCGTCTGTTCAAACTTTGATCGCCGATGACGGACACCCCGACCGGCCTCCCTTATGAGAAAATGAGAACTCGATTTGAAAGGAATGACGAAAGCTGTTGAAAGGTGATTCTTTGGAAGTTGAAACCAAAATGACACTTGATCGAGGACCGGCAGTTCGGCACCCACGACGCGCGCCCGCTCCGCAAATCCTCTCCACACTTTTTCTCGCGCGCCGGCTGCGTGCCGCCGCGTGGTTCCCCATTGTGATGGCGGGAACGGACAAATATGGGATTGACACGCAGACCAAGGTCGACGCGCTCATGAGTCTGGCAAGGGAGTTCGTGCAGGACGACTGCCCGCTGCAGGCTATCAAGTGCTACGAAGCCATTTGCAACAAGAGCTGTATGAACGCGCTCCCCTTGCCCGAGGCGCGCGCGCGCGTGCAGTTGAGTTACCTGCTCCTGGAGTTCACCGACAACGTGCACCGCGCCAAGACGCACCTCGAGACCACGGTTCGCATCCCCTCCTCTGCCATACATCTCCACCGCCTCACGCGTCAAGCAACCTCTCGCGTCAACCGGATTCTGGCTGAACGTATTTTTTGGGCTCCTCCTGTCCGCTCGTTGTCGAGATTGCATTGCCTCCCCTTCAACCTTGGCTTTTCCGACGCAGACATACGGCAGGCTGACGATGACGCGCCCCTCCGCACACATCCACCACCTCACACGTCCACCACTGCATGCGTCCGACCTGCTTAATCGCTGCCTGACGAACCATGGTTTTGTGGCTGCCCTTGTTGTTTACTCGTCGCGAGATTGCGGTGCCCATTCCCGCGCCCTCCAACAAACAACCTTGGCTTTCTTCCGAGGAAATGACAAGCGGCGGGCTGACGATGACGCACGCCCTCCGCCGCTTCCGCAGCAAGTACTCATGCGCAACATCCACGGCTACGAGGACCTCAAGTGCAGCACATACAGCGGCCTCAGCAAGTGCTACAAGTGCGCCGGTGGCCCACCCATCTTTTTTTCAAGCTAGGCACCCCTCCGCCCTCCATCACACCCTTGGGCACCCCTCGTGCCATTCAAAACGACCTGAACCTCCCCCTACCAACGCGTTCGTGTGAGTAATGAGTCAGCACTGCCCCTCGATTGGGACGTTTGACCTCGAGCTATGGTTCAGAGAGCGCCGCCTTGTCGTCCGCACTCGTATGCTACTCAGTGCGCTTGCCAGATGCCCTCTCACTCATGGTTTCAAACTTTTTCCCTTGGATCACAGGCTGATGGGCCCGGAGCTGCGGCGCAACCAGACCAACGCGGTGCAGAAAGGCCTGGACCTATCGCGCGCCACTGCCAAGAAAGAGCCCGAGGTGAACACGTGGCAGATGTGGCAGTTCCACTTTCACCTGGAGAAGGCCGAGCTCAAGATGGCCGACCTCGACTTCCGCAGCACGGTCGGGCGGCGCAGGGTGACCCGGATTTGACCGCGCTTAGTTGCAGCACTTTAAGATAAAGTATGATGAACCGCTTTCATTTCAATTTTGCCTTCAATTTCAACTTGCGCCCCTACTTCACGGAGCAGGAGATCGCAACAGGGCTGGCGCTGGCGGAGACCCTGGACCAGCCCCGCATCGAGCTGATCTTCGCACTGGCGCAGCTGCAGCGGGCCATCGCGCAGAAGGCGGCGGGCGCGGGCTCCGGCGCCGGGGTCGGCGAGGCGGGGGACCGCGCCGACCGTGCGCTGGCCGCGCTGGCGGAGCGCGTCGGGAAGGTAGGGCGATGCAGGTTGACCCTATCATACCCAAGCTGAAACTGCCTGGAACTAAGAACTTGAAACTAAAATGTGATGAAATGCTTTCAAAACTTGCTTTCAAATTCAAGTTGCGCCGCTACAGCAAGGTGGAGTGTGCGCCCATGCGGCTGCACCACCACGTGGTGCGCATGCTGGGGCGGCTGGCGGCGGGGGACGTGAGCGCCGCGGCGGGTGACCCGCAGCGCATCCACGTGCTGTTGCAGGAGATCGACGGAGGGGGCGGCGGCGAGGGGCAGGGGCTTACTCTCGTTAACTTTTCAGCTCAACTTGAGCGCTTTTTATGGGATAGGGGGTGCGCGGAGGGGTTGTGTAGCCCGTGCTACGGGAGTGTTTGGGGTTGTTTAGGGTGTGTAGGGTGTTTTTGTGTGTCAGACACGGCTCAAGTTGAGCTGACAAGTGAACGAGTGTAAGCCCCTGGCGAGGGGGCGGGTACTTCGGAGGCGGGGCGCGCGGTTGCTTCAGGGGCGGGAGGGGCGGCAAAGGGGGCGGAGGCAGATGAAGGGGGAGGAGAGGGCGGCGGTGGAGAGGGCGGTGGGGCCGGAGGGGCCGGGGGGGGCGGGACCGAGGTTGGGCCTGGTACACAGTGCTCGATACAGCATGCACCACATTTCCAACCCTGATTTCTGGAGTGCACTAGCATTATTTGACGCGGCGAACACTATTCGACGTTCGCTCCCTGTGTGGCTCAACCCTGATGTTTGCTCATAGTGTACCAGTGTACCGGAACACACTCGCCAACCCTAAACCCTAAACCCTAAACCCACATTCTGGGGCGGCCCTGGGACGAGGAGGCGCTGGCAGCGCAGGGGTACCGGCAGGGGCTTACACTCGTCCACTTCTCAGCTCAAGCTGAGCCGTTTCTGACACAAAAAACACCCTAAACATCCCGTAATACCCCTCACCAATCCCTGAACACCCCCTGAACAACCCCTAACCGCACCCCCTATCCCACATACAGCGCTCACGTTGAGCTGAAAAGTGGACGAGTGTAAGCCCCTGGGTACCGGTGGCTGCCGGCGGCGTCCGCCACGGCGTTGGCGCGCCTGCTCGTGGCCGAGGTAAAGAGGTGCACGTTGACCCTATCAAACCCACGTTGTAAGCGCCTGGAAAGCGCTTGAAACTGAAATATGATGTACCGCTTTCATTCGTTGCTTTTAAATTCACCTTGCGCCGCTACACCGAGGCGCAGCGCCCTCTGGGTAAGTTCTCCGACGCGCGCCGCGAGCTGACGGCGGCTATCGCGTCATGCGACGGCGCGCTACAGACCCTGGGGGCAGGGTTCAGTGGGAACACGTACTGTAAATGCTTCGTTGGATGCCACGCAAGATGCTGCGTTTGAATGACGTCCTATGACGCGGCGGCCTTAATTTGCTTGATCCTAGCTAGGGGTGCTGCCTGAGGGGGGCGACGCGGCGGCGGCGTCGACAGCAGAGGCGGCGGCGAGGGCGACGGCGGCTGCGGAAGTGGCGGCGGCGGCGAATCCGGATGCGGCGGAGGCGGCGGCGGCGGCGGAAGATGCGGAGGAGGCGGCGGCGGCGGCCGCAGGGCCCTCCGGGTCCGGGGCCCGGGGCAACCGGCGCTCGTTGTGGAAAAGTGCCAAAAGCGGTAAAAGCGACAAGTCGCCCGCGACTTCGCCACTGCCCCAGCCCCCAGTAGGGTGGTGCCGGTTGACAGTATCAAAACCCGTGTTGATAGCTCATAGGGTTTCAGCGCTTGCAGCTACAATATGATGAAACGCTTTCAAACTTTGCTTTCAAATTCAACTTGCGCCGCTACACCCCGGCCACTCCGGCGGCGCCGGTCGGCCGCAATTTCGTGGGCAACGAGGTGGGGCGTTGCAAGTTGAAACCCAACCCCCGTGTTGAAACTGCCTGGTTTCAGCTCAGCGCCTGAAATTGAGGCCTGAAACTAAAAATGTGATATACTGCTTTTACAGTTTCGCTTTCAATTTCATATTTTGCCCCTGAGACAAGGCTGACCTATCGTTCCGCACGGCGTGGGACGCTTCGCCTTACCTGACGATTCGTATGCTGGCGCTGCAGACGCTGGTCGGGGTGGAGCTGACGTCCACTCGGCTGAGCGAGGCGGCGGCGCACGCTGAGGTAGGGTCCTCACTGCTTGCTCACCTATGTACCCACTATGTACCCCCAATATACCCCCAAGATGGCCCCTGTGTACCCCTCGTAGTGTACGAGTACACACGTGCACACTACCGCATCCTCTTCCCTGGCCTGGCCACTTGTTCCCGGTTCAGCTCAACCCGACCAGACCTATCCACCAAACAGAGAGGCGCGCGATTGGGTACACCTGACCAAATGATTTGTGATTGCGGTTGTGACGCTATACGGAGTCGATGCGCGCGATGGTGGCGGCGTACCCGAGAACGTTGCGGCGGGTGGCGGCGGCAGCGGACATGGCGGAGGCGCAAGCAGGGGCTTACACCCGTTCCCATTTCAGCTCAACTTTAACTCCTCTGTCCACCGTATAACCCGAATTACCTCATGAAGGTGTCCTGTTGCTCAAGTTGAGCTCTAACGTGAACGAGTGTAAGCCCCTGGGCGCAGGTGCTGCACTCGCTAGGGCGGCCGGCGGAGGCGGCGGTGCGCTTCAGGGCGGCGGGGGCGGCGGCGCCGGCGCCTGCCACGCGCGACCTCGCCGCCGTCTGCGGCGCCCTCGCCGAGCTCGCCCAAGGCTTCCCCGAGGTAGGGTGGTGCAGGTTGACCCTATAAAAATCGTGTTGAAAGCGCCTATGGTTTCAGCGCTTGAAGCTAGAATATCATCTCAACTGCTTTCATCGTTTGCATTCAATTTGAACTTGCGCCGCTACACCGAGGCCGTGAGCCGCGCGCTGGATCTGGTGAGCCCGGTGTTGGTGCGGCACGAGGCGCAGGCGGCGGAGGCAGCGGCGCCCAGGCAGGGGCTTACACTCGTTCACGTGAGAGCTCAACTCGAGCAACTCCAGTACTCATTCATGAGTTAAGTTGGATTATACAGTGGACAGAGGAGCTCAAGTTGAGCTCAAATGGGAACGAGAGTAAGCCCCTGCACCCAGGGCAGCAGCACCCGGCACCCCCACCACGGCTG
>Ga0307489_10001235_pt1 | contig 16770 bp, 26 predicted proteins | sample SB12metaG_FD_202247 | JGI IMG/M metagenome (GOLD analysis project Ga0307489, IMG submission 202247) | Sea-ice brine microbial communities from Beaufort Sea near Barrow, Alaska, United States - SB 1.2 | ecosystem: Environmental > Aquatic > Marine > Coastal | place: USA: Alaska | collected...
GGCGAAACGGGGCTCAAGCATGTCACGCTCTTTTCGGTAGCCTCAATCGTTGGCCGCCGGCCATCTCCCCGCACGATGGCGCGCATCTCCCAGGTGAATGCCGGCCTCCTATGCCTCGTGCTCCTGGCGGGCTCCACCGTCGCCGACGAGGTGACCCCCGCCCCCGCCCCTGCCGCCGACACCGCCGACGCCGCCGACGCGCCATCCATGCGGCGCCACCTCCTGGACGATATCCCCGAGGCAGGGGCGTACACTCGTCCACTCTTCAGCTCAACTTAAGCGCCTTCTGTGTGACAGGGGGTGCAGTTAGGGCTTGTTTCGGGGTTATTTAGCGGGTGGTACGGGGTATTTGGGGTGCGTGGCGTGTGCTTTTGTGTCAGAACCGGCTCAAGTTGAGCTGACGAGTGTAAGCCCCTGCCCCGAGGCCAACGACGACATCGACACCGTGCACGTCTTCCCCGACCACCAGTACCCCTCGGGCGGGTTCCCCTCCGGCGGGAGCCTGAAGGTGTTGCTAGGGTTCCGCAACAACGGCGAGAGCCCGATGAACGTGAGCCACATCGCGGGTTCCGTCAACTCGCCCCAGCAGTTCTCCATGTACGTGGTTAACCTCACCAGCGCCGAGTATAAGACCATCGTGGGCAGGGGCTTACACTCGTCCACTTCTCAGCTCAACTTGAGCCGTGTGTCACGAGAAATCACCCTACACACCCTAAACACCCCCTTAACACGGGCTTCACAAGCCCTACGCGCACCCCCTATCCCATAAGAAGCGCTCAAGTTGAGCTGAGAAGTGAACGAGTGTAAGCCCCTGATCGTGGAGCCCGGCAAGGAGGCGTCGTTCGAGTACCGGTTCTCGCTGGACCCGCAGCTCGCGGGGCACGACTTCACCCTGGCCCTCACCGCCTTCTACCAGGATGACAACGAGCTGTACGCATCCACGTTTTTCAACTCCACCGTGCCCGTTCTGGACCCCGTGGGCGTATTCGACACCCAGAGCTTCTTCATGTACATCGCCCTCCTCGGCAGGGGCTTACACTCGTCCACTTCTCAGCTCAACTTGAGCCGTTTCTGACGCAAAATACACCATAAGCACCCAACGATACCCTCTGAGCACCCCTTTATTACCCCCTAAACATCCTCTAAACGCACCCCTATCCCACAGCAAGCGCTCACGTTGAGCTGAAAAGTGGACGAGTGTACGCCCCTGCTCCTCGGCCTCCTCGCCGGGGGTGTGCACCTCGGGCTTCAGGCCACCGGTACGCTCCCGGCGGCGAAAGCGTTCGTGAAGACGTTCGCTGGCAGGGGCTTACACTCGTCCACTTTTCAGCTCAACTTGAGCGCTTTGTATGGGATAGGGGGTGCGCGTAGGGGTTGTGTACCCCGTGTCAAGGGGGTGTTTAGGGTGTGTAGGGTGTTTTCTTGTGACAGACACAGCTCAAGTTCAGCTGAGAAGTGGACGAGTGTAAGCCCCTGTTCGCTGGCGCCAAGAAGCCCAAGGAGATGGGCACCGGCGGCGCCGACTCGTACACCAGCGAATGGCTGGAGGCAGGGGCTTACACTCGTCCACTTTTCAGCTCAACCTGAGCCGTTTCTCACACAAATAACACCCTAATCACCCCCTGATCACCCCCTCATACCCCGTAACACCCCCTTAACACCCCCTAAACAACCCATAACTGCACCCCCTGTCCCACAGTAAGCGCTTACGTCGAGCTGAAAAGTGGACGAGTGTACGCCCCTGGCTGGAGGGCACCTCCTGGACCACCTTCGACAAGAAGAAGAAGGAGAAGAAGGGCAAGTAATAAAATGTCCCCGAGGAGGTATGTGCTGATGTGTGATGAAAAGTGTGGAGGTTTAGGGTTTAAACCCTAAACCCTAAGCCCCAGCGAGAGTGAGAGCAGGGACAGATGGTTGTGGTGATGTTCAAGTTCGAGGCGCCCGCCCCGTTGAGAGGCACCGTCGAGGTGAGTGCGGAGCGGAGCAGGGCGGCGGCGAGCGGTGCCTGGACATATTTGGCGGCATCCCCACGGAGGGGGTGGTTGTAGCGGAGTTCGATGTTTGGCGCGACGATCACGGATCCTTCGCGGGGGTGTTCGGCCTCTGATTAGCTTGATAGTCTCGGGACGATTCAGATGTCATAGCCATCCGATTGGCTGAGGATTAGGACGATTAAGTTTACCCGCGCCTGATTGGTTCAGGCTTGAGATGGTTCAAGAGACGGCAACTTCATGGGGGTGGTCGGCCTCTGATTCACCAGCCAGGCCACGCCCGCTACACATCCATTGAACAATCATTCGATTGCTATTTAACGAATACTATCATTACAGTACTAAGCCGGAGAACTAGAGTAGGAACTAGGCTATGATCTGACAGTCTGATAATCAACTCGTGAAACCGGAAGAGGAGAAAACATTCTAAAGCTATTGCAATACTTATAGTAGAGCCGGCCATCTACGTAAAGCTGCCGCTTTGTACAAGAACAGAAAACACGTCCGCGAATCGAGGTGTACCGGTACATCACTCCACGCCACGCACAAACACTCACGTCAATGGACACCTGCGGCGGTCTGGTGGGGTCCAGTCACATGGTGCGCGTGCTTGGCACGGTCATCTATACCAGCAGCACTAAACTAACCCCATCCACCAGAACGAGTCAGGTGCCCAGGTGGTGTGATATGGGTATATGGCGAGGGGCGGCCGCTATGCTAGACTCGTACTATGACTTTAGAATCGCACCCACGTGTCATCGCTCGGCGGCGGCTGCAGCGGCAGAGCGTCCCAGTCGATACCACTGAAGAACCCCGTCAGCTTGAGCTCCGACAGCCCGCCCTGTCCGTCCAGGCGGCCGGCCAGCCGCGCCGCGGAGTCGCAGAGCTCCCGCCCCGTGCGGCGCGTCATGCCGCGGATGACACCCTTGCTGTAGCGGCGCAAGTTGAAATTGAAAGCAAAGTTTGAAAGCGGTTCAGCATATTCTAGCTTCAAGCGCTGAACCACAGGCGCTTTCAGCACGGGTTTTGATACTGTCAACTTGCACCGCCCTACCTTGCACTCGTCCGACAGCGGCGGGTCCGGCCCGCCCTCCTCCGGCCGCGGGAACTCCACCCGCCGCGTGGTGATGAAGTCGAAGGTCTGCTCCCGCCACCGCGCCTTGAAGGGTGTCCGACCGTGGGTCAGCTCGTACAGCAGGATGGCCAGCCCCCACCAGTCGGAGGCCGCGGTCTGCGCCCACCCCTTGATGACCTCGGGGGCTATGTACTCCTCGGTGCCCACGAAGGCCGGCCGCCGCGAGGAGGCCTCTGAATCGTCCCCATCCCCGCCTCCGATGCTAAATTCCCCACCACCCCCACCACCACCACCCCCACTACATGCGCTACCACCGACACCACTACCATCGGGCCGGCTCCCGACACCCCCACCCCCACCGACCCCATCCCCACCACCGCCGCCGGCGCCGGCGCCCTCCACACCCCCGCCGCCACCCTCACTCCCAGCCCCACCATCACCGCCGCCGCCCCCCCCGCCCGGCGGCGCCGCCTGCACCACCGCATCCCCACCCGCGCCACCCCCACCATCACCCCCGCCGGGCGGCCCCGGCTGCACCCCCGCACCACCATCACCCCCGCCTACCCCCGCCGCCGGCACCGCCAGGTCGAAGTCGCACAACATCACGTGACCCGTCACGCCGCGCACCAGGGCCGCCGCACCTCCTCCACTTCCCACCTCAACGTAAGCACTCTTTCTGGGATACGCTCCTTGGTTCCAGTGACAAAAACGGCTCAAGTTGAGGCGGCAAAGTGGGCCCCGAGTGTTGGTCCCCTGCCGTGCAGCAGGACATTCTCGGGCTTGACATCGCGGTACACCATGCGCGCCACGCGGTGCACCGCCTCCAGCGCCAGCGCCACCAACGCCGCGTAGAACCGCGCCATCACCTAAGGCCGCTGACATCATACATACGCTTGCCCTCAGGGATACATTCGAGTTGAATTAGGGATGAGGGGTGAGGGATGAAGGACGAGGATGCGGGATGAGGGGCGAGGGGTGAGGGGTGAGGGGTGACAGGCGGCGCTGCCCCCGTGCCTGGGACTCGGGCAGCGCGTGGCGCGGGGCGGCGGCCAGCAACGCCATGAGGTCCCCGGCCCCGGGGCACCGTGTCATCACCATGTGCGCCACCACCCGCCCACTCACCGCCGCGGAACAAGGCCTCCCACACATCCACTTATCATCTCAGCCTCAGCCGTACAGTCACTGAAATTCCATTAAACAGCCAACGTATCCCACAGAAACTGCTCACGTGAAGCCAAGAAGTGGAGGAGTGCGCCCCGCCCGCGCCCCCTGCCTGGGAGACGATGAAGAAGTCCAGGAGGGCGGGGAACAGCGTGCGCGTCGCCGCGGTGCACCCCTCCAGGCGCCGCAGCGCGCTCACCTCGGCGGCGACGCGCTCGGCGCGGCGCGGCAGGCCCGCCTCGCGCCACCCGCCGTCGCCGCCCGTCCCCGTCTCCCACTCCCCCGACACGACACCCGCACCCTGGCTCGCGCCCGGGGTTGGGGTTCGCGCGCTCAGGTCCACCGCCTTCACCGCGCAACTCTCCCGCGGCGCCGCGGCGGCGTCGGCGTCGGCGGCGCGGTGGCACTCGAGCACGCTGAACAGCGGAGGCGAGACGCACACGGCTCAGTTCCCCATTTCCTCGCGAGAGCGAGAGCAAGAGTGAGCAAGCACAGGAAGGGCACCAAGTAGTCTTCGGAAAGACTGGGTCCTCTGATTGGTGGGGCGTCGACGCCACCCACCAGTCCACTTGGGTTCGAGCACGAGAAGCTGACGCCACGTGCGGGTTTGTTTTGCTCCGACCCTCGGCGAACACTCAGCGTAGCTAAGTAGCAGAGCAGAGAACGCAGCGCACCACTTGGCGCGGAAAAAGAGTTCCCAACGGAAAGGGGCATCAGTGACGCCGTGGCTGGGTCGCAGCGCGCACCTGCCGAAGCCGCCTTTGGCGATGACGGGCCCCAGCACGTAGCGGTCCGCGGGGCACGTCGCCAGCCGCGCCAGGCACTCCGGCACCGCCATCACACGTGCCGCCTCACGGTCGCTGTTCTGCCAGTATGTAACCGACTGGTCTGATGCTATGGTCCCTTCGACCGTTCAGTCTGTATATGGTTTACCTTCGTATATGACAAAGTGACGGAAAGTCTGTGACGAAAACGATATACCCTGCTGTGATTTTGCCGAGGAAAAAAACAGTTGAGATGTCGACCAATCACAGCAGGGTATATCGTTTTCGTTTCGTTTTCGTTTCGTTTTCGTCGCAGACTTTCCGTCATACTAGCCCCTCTTCGTGCCACGTGGCTATTTCGACCGACCACTCACCTGCTTGTCCGTTCGTTCGTGTGCGGCCTTTTTGTGTTCGGATACACTGTTTTTGCATGTGCATCATAACCGCGCGCGCATCTCGAGAGAGACGCACAACGCACTCGCACGCGAACACGCCGAGCCCCACGCTCACGCGGGCCGACGTCGTGGGCGTGTCTAGTCTGCCTACCGAGATACCCCAAGGGTTGCTCTGGTCCGTTGAAAACTCGTTTTGCATTCTGGGGGGCATTCGGCCGAAACTGAGTTGCGGGAAGACGAGCAAGTTGCCACATCTGAGCTCTGCTACGCGCGGTGTCCGAGGTCGAGGCCGACCACCACGTGCAGGATCACGCGGGGTTCCCTGAGCGCGTCGCAACCGTCAGGCACGCTCCTCGCCAACGTAGAGAACCCGGGTTTCTGACCACGGACCGTTCCATCGGCTCGGTGTGTGCCGAACTCGCCTTCATACCCCTCCACGGCTTGGTTCTTCGGACAGGAGCGAGACACTGGGCTCACGGGGGTAAGGCCTGCCAGATGTTTTCCGCCACGTCATCCAACGCAACATGATCCATCGCTTAATGAGTTAATTGGCATCTTGAGGAATTGCGGAGAGGGTTGGTAAAGCTCACCATGTCAAGCGCCTTGGGGCTCGATGAACGTCATATAGAACAAAAACAAAATGTGAGGTTGCGAGCAATATCTGCGAGGCCCTGGAGCGGGGTGATGGCGGCCAGGGGGTGGGGCGCGGCGGGGCTGCGGAATATGTTGGAGACCGGCAGCGAGGCGCACGCCAAGGCGGCGGACGACGGGGACGACTCCTGGACCGAGGAGGACGAGGTAGGGGGATCAGTCAGACGAAGCACTCGACCGACGTTGATGTGACGGTCGTTTCGTCGGTCGAGTCCGCGCGTTGTATGAGCATTCACACTGACTCGGGCGACGCTTACTCTGAGATGAGTGACCCTGCTGCGAGGCGGCGGCGCGCGAGGAGGTAGATGAGCTGCGCAAGCACCTCGCGCGGTCCTCGGTCTCGTCCCCGGGTGATAGGACGAGCCCGGGCGGCGCGGGCGCGGGCACGGGCATGGGTGACGCGGCTCGGCACTCGGACCCCAACTCTGAACCCTTCGCGGCTCGGCATTCGGACCCCAACTCCGAACCCTTCGACAACTACAACGTGGACGACCTGGGTGACGAGCTGGGGCGCACCAGCTTGACCGCGTTCCAGAGGCAGAGGGTCGGGCCTGGTGCTGGTACACATCGCCCGCCACGTCATCGGCCCTCCACACGCACTTTACCCTCGTGTGGGGAGTCTTGAGCCAAAACGGTATCATAGGATGAGACGAGTGGGGAGCAACAAGCAACAGCAATAGCACTTCTGCCATGTCCTACCAGCAGGGGTACGGGGGCGAGCGGCGAGCGAGCGCGGCGCCGCTGTCCTCCCCCGCCCGCGGCGCCGCCAGCTTCTCCGCGGCACAGTCGCCCGGGGAGCAACAGTCGCCGGGCGGCCCCCGCGCCGAGAGCTTCTCTTCCTTCCTCGGTTGGGCCTGCCAGATACTGCTCGCCACGTCATCGTCATAGGATGCCATGTGACTCAAGTAACGAGGGTTCCGAGTAGTGGCGCCGGCCACTGCGGGCGTAACCGACAGAGCAGTGGCGCCGGTGTTCGAGCGGGCGGACGACACAGCAGCGGCACCGCGGCAGCGGCCACTACGAGGGTGAAATCCATGTGCATGTGGGTGACGTGGCGGGCGCTGCATCTGCGTGTCCCTGGTCCCGGGCGGTCGAACCCCCCCGCCGGCCTACAGCCGCCCGGCCAGCGCCGGCCGCCCGCGCAGGGGTTCCGTTGACAGCGACCGAGTGTCGGGCCTGCGGACTGAGCAGAGCGACCTGTCCCGGGGCAGTCCGTCCAGGGTGGGCAGCCTGCGGTCGGTAGGGCCTGGCCACTATGTGCAAACAGTCATGGGGCGAGTGGCCTGGCCAGGGAGGCCAGGGAGGCGGATGCGGCGAGTGTGCACGGTTACACTGGTACACTATGCGCAAACAGTGAGAGGGAACAGGTGTGCGGCCCTGGCGGTGGGTGGGCGGTCGGTCGGTCCAGTACGACCCGGCGCGCGACCCGCAGGAGGCGGGGCCGATGCACCACCCTAAACCCTAAACCCTAAATCCTAAACCCTAAACCCTAACATCACTCTGTCCCTCACCGCCAGCTCATAGTATACCGCTTTTCCCGTGCATACTGTTGCATCCTCTTCCCTGGCCTGGCCACTCGTTCCCTCTCCGGCTCAGCCTGACAGTTAGCTCATAGTCTACCGGTGTACCTGCACCCGTACACACTCGCCGCGTCCTCCTCCCTGTCCTGGCCACTGACCGCCCACCACCGGACTGAGTTTGAGGCGAGAGAGGTGGGGGAGTGGTACGAGTACAGCTAACAACCCGGCTTCATAAACTATGTTGATTTCGCAGATGTGCCCTTCTTCAAGCATCTATTTTGGGCTATTTTGGACTTATTTGGGCGATTTTGGGAGATTTGAGGCAAAAAACCCGATTACCACAACTGTTGATTGAAAAAGGGTTGTGAACTATGCTCTTGAGTCCCTGGGCGGAGGGGTTCATCGGGCACCCCAAGCACTACGGCTTCGGCAGCACCAAGCGCTTCTGGGACCCCGCGTCGGGTATGGTCCCTGCACCAAACATCACACCACTCTGTTTGGGCCCCGCACCAAACATCACACCACTCTGTTTGGTCCCCGCACAAAGCATGAAATCGAGCATGAGACCACTTTGTTTGGTCAATATGGTCAACTTAATGAAGAGCGCTGTCTCACATCGAGCCTTGGTGAGATATGGTCCCTGCACCAAACGTGATACCGCTCTGTTTGGTCAGTTGACCAAAGAGTGGTTTGGGGCAGCGGGCCTTGGCGCTCGGCGGCGAGAAAAAGTCAAGTTCGCTGTGTTACTTCGGAACACCGGACAAGGAGCGCGAGCGGGCGCTTTCGCAAGCGTCGCGCCGCACCTCCAGCACTCCGGAGGCCGGCGCTGGGCGGGGCGGCCGGGCCGGCGGCGGCGACGGGCGGGAGGCGCGGCCGTCGGTGATGAATGAGACGGTGCTGACGCCCAACGGCAAGCTGTGGAAGCCGCTGGGTGCCAACTGGCAGGCGGGGCCCGCCGGAGCATCTCACAAACCCGCCTCTCTTTGAGCGGGCCCCGCCGTCGCTTCTCAAAAACCCGCCTCTCTTTGTTTATTGGTCGTGTACCAGCCAGGTCCATATCAGGTCCACCGTTATGGTTATGTGACCAACAAATGATTCACATGTGTTTGAGGGGGTGGGTGTCATGGCACTATGTCGGTATCGAACATGGGGACCCGATTATCCGATCACATGGGTAGAGGTAGAAATCGTGTGAGGTGAAGCAACCATGCTGATGTGGGCGGCAACGTGCAGGGCGCCGGCGGCGGCGGCGGCAGTGGTGTACTGGTGCACTGTGCGCAAACAGTCAGAAAATGTGTGACGGCCCAACTGCGAGGGGTCGAACATCGGGTCGGCGGGGCTGGCGCCGCGCTACTCCCGCGACGCCAAGGGCCGCGAGGTGAGCCGCATGATGGGGGCAGTGCCGCGCCAGAGCGGATCCAGCGGCGGGTCCGCCATATGGCCGGTGCAACGCGACCCCACCATCACACCCAGTCGCCTCTCGCGCGCAGTCGGTGGGGCGGGATTGGGATTCTCACGCACCCGCCTCTCTTTTTATATTGGTCGTGTAAAGCGACCAACCAGGTCCACACGGCGCACCGATGTGGTCGCGTGACCAACAAACAATTCACATGAGATTGATGGGGTGTCATGTCTCTACCCAGTGGCGGCGGAGACGGCGGCGGCGGTGGCCCCGGCCCCAGCCCCGGCGACGGCCCCGGCCCCGGCGACCGCTTACGCTCAATGAGCTTCTCAGTGAACGACGGCGCCGGCGGGCGCCTCCGCTCGATGAGCGCGGGGCAGGGGGGTTCTTGGGAACAACCACTCGCCAAACGTTGAACGTCCTCCTCCTCCTCCATATACTCCGCGCGTCTGTATGAGCATCCACACAAGGTGATGCATGTTCCGATCTCGTTCGAGTGCTCGTTCTGAACGACCCTGCTCTCGGGCCGTCCCGGCCGCCGCGGATGTCGGAAGGGTTCGGCGGCGGCTACAGCCCCGCGCAGGCGGGGGCGGGCCGCATCTCCCAGGTGCCCGGGTCCGCTGGCGCCCACTACGGGCAGGCGGGGCGACTCTTCAACAACAGCGGCGGTGGCGGTGACGGCGGCGGCGGCGGCGGCGGCGACGATGGGGTGGCGCGGAGGCTGGCGCTGGAGGCAGGGGCTTACACTCGTCCACTTCTCAGCTCGACCTGAGCCGTTTCCGATATATAATACCCCCTAGATAGCCCCTAATACCCCCTGAAACCCTCTGAACACCCCCCAAACAACCCCTAAACAACCCCCTATTCCACACAAAGCGCTTACGTTGAGCTGAAAAGTGAACGTGTGTAAGCCCCTGGCTGGAGGGAGCACGGATGAGCACCATGAGCGTGGCCAGCAACGTGAGCGAGCGCATGGACTGGCTGTCGCAGCCCAAGAAGCGCCGCGACGACGAGGCGTCCCCCGCCTACTACAACGTCGCTGACGCTTACGACGCGTGCTACAAGAAGAACAAACCGAAGCTGACCTTCTCTAAGGCGCGCGGGTCCACGCGGCTGCAGTTCGAGGAGGCGGCGCTCGAGCGCTCCGCCTCCCGCCAGTCCTTCGGGTGGGATGCGGGCGGCGCGTTGGATGAGGAGGCCTCGGAGTTCGGGTCTATGCGCGGGAGCGAAGGCGGGTCGAAGGCGGGCGAGCGCCTGCCGCGGAACTCGGTGTTCCACGAGCCGCTGAGCAGCGGGTCGGGCGCGCCGCGCAAGTCCGTGCTTGTGAACCAGGGGCGCGACCCGCGTGCATCCACTGTGGGGCGCCAGCGCGAGATCGCCGAGCAGCTCTACAACGGCGAAGCCATGTTCAACCCAAGCGGGGCCACTACACCGCGCCCTCACTGTTTGCTCATAGACTACCCGTACGAGTGGGCTCTTTAAATAATGTTCCGAGTCAGGTACGCACCACAGTTGTCCCGGAGGTTCCAACCGCTCAACGGTGGGATATTAGGCGATTTTGGGCGGTTTTGATCGATTTTGGGCGATTTCAGCGCAGGTACGCTCCCAAAACACATCTAGGTTCCAGGTTCCAAGCTAGGTACGGAACATCATTTAAAGAGTGCACTCGTACACTCTCTCGCTCATATTCCATGCTGTGATTGGCCGAGGCCCGCTTCGTGTTTAGACACCGTGCTGTGATTGGCTCAGGCCCATGTCGTGTTTATATATGGTGTTGTGATTGGCCTGTGCTGTGAGTGGGCTGCGGCTGTACCCGCAGGCTCCACAGACTTCGATTGCAACGCACACAAGGGGTTCGGGGCCAAGATCGACGGGCGCCCATGGTTCTACTCGCAGTACAGTCCGGCCGGCCTCGAGGCCATGCACAACGCGCGCCTCCAGGCGGGGATTCGCGTCTGCTTGTGTGTGTTGGCTGCCCCTCCTCCTCCTCCTCCGCCTCCTCCTCCTCCGCCTCCTCCTCCTCATAGTGTACCCGCGTGCACTGGCCCCCGCTTCTTCACAATGTACACGCACACATTGACCTCCTCGTCATAGTGAGCCCGTAAACACTGAGCTCCTCCTCATGCTGTTTGAAGGAGGAGGAGGAGCATTCGATGTATTAATGCTCACCATGTCAGCGCCGCAGGACTCGATGAACATTAGTCTGAACATGTAAGAACGCGACGAGCATAAATCATCCGGCCCCAAGAGCAGGAGAGGGCGGGGGGTAAGGGAACCCCGGGTAAAGTGTACAGTAATGGCGGCGGCGGAGCGGCGGGAAGAGCGTCGTCGTCGTTGGCGGGAAGAGCGTCGTCGTCGTTGTCCAAGGGGAGGCCGTCGTTTGCTTCAAAGGCCGGCTCTGACAGGGGCGGGGGCGGGGGCGAGCGCGGCAGGCCCGGCAGCGCGGGGCGGCAGCGGCGCGGGTCGGCGCCGGACTCAGGCTTGGCGGGGGACTCGAGGCGGCCCTCGTATGTGGACTATGACGACTCGGCTGCCGGGGGCGGCAGGATCAGTGATGAGAGGGGTCGCGACAGGAATGATGAGAGGGGGCATGAGCGGGGTCACGAGAGGGGTCATAAGGAGATTCATGAGGAGGATGAAGAGAGGGAAGATGAGAGGGGTCGTGAAATGGACGATGAGAGGGGTCGCGAGAGGGGTCATGAGAGGCATGAGGAGAGGGGTCATGAGAGGCGTGATGAGGGGGGTCATGCGAGGCATGAGGAGAGGGGTCACGAGAAGCATGAGGAGAGGCGTGATGAGAGGCGTGATGAGAGGCATGATGTCCCAGAAACTTTACAGGAAGAACTCCAAAGACTGCGAAAAGAAAACGAAGTGTTCAGAGGGAGAGCAGCGGGCGGGAGCCGGAGTCCCCCTTCCGGCGGACGCAGGCGGCATGGGGCAGCGGGCGGCAGCCGGGGGGCAGCTGGCGGCAGCCGCAGCCCCCCGGCCGGACATAGGGCGGCGGGCGGCAGCGGCGGCAGCCGCAGTCCACGCAGTGTACCCTCCCCCTCCGCTGACGAATTCAGGAGCCTGCAGGCAAGGCCTTCCACTGCTCCACTTCTCACTGCAACCTGAGCCGTTCTCGTCACTTCATCACTGATAATCCATGAAACCGCCCAACATTTCCCAGAAAAGTGCTCACGTCAATCCTAAGGGTGGATCAGTGTACGCCCCTGCCTGTGGGTGTCCTCGGGAGACGAGCGGTCGGTCGGCGAGCGGTCGGTGGGCGCTCGGTCGGACACGGCGGGGTTGCGCCCCGGCAGCGCGTTGCTGCGCCGCGGGGAGGGTAGGGCCGTGCTTGTCGCCAGTACACTACGCCTCTAAGCACTAGCCATAGATTACTGTAGTTGACTAGATGCTCACCCCCCTCTATTCTCTGGGGATGAGTAATGGGGGTCAGTTTCCAGTCTGGGGGTGATTGGTGTGTAGGGACGTTTGGATCATACACATTGTGTACTGGGCTGGTACACAGTGTATGTTGACGGGTCATTTTGCCCATACGAAACACCGTCAAGCACTACACTAACTTTATAGGAATTACTAACCTCAATCTACCCTGCACTACGAGTGAATTAGACCCCCCCTCAACCACAACTATGCTAGCTCGGCATGTACAGCAGGGCCAATATTGCCCGCCACGTCATAGGATGCCATTCAACTCAAGAAACGAGGGTTCAAGAGTCTTGACGATGGCGTTGACGTAGCGGGCAGTATTTGCTTGTCTCTCGGGTAAGGCAAGGGCGGGGGCGCCAACCGCGCGGTCGGCGCCGCGGCGCGTCCGGCCGACCGGGACGCGCGGGCGAAGGACCCCCGCGAGAACGGCACCTTTGGTGGGGATGGAGCCAGACGCCTGTTCCCACCACGGGCACACTGTGATGGGGTGGTCAATCTACTTGGGTAACTCTATATGAGACGGAGGAGGACAAAATAAAAACATGGTACGCCGTTCCTCCTCCCTGGCCTGGCCACTCGTTCCCATTTCAGAGAGAGAGAAGTCAGAGAGAGAGACGTGTGTAAGGAGGCACCTGGCTTTCGCCCCGGCCCAGGTTCCCTTTTTCCCAGCTCAGCCTGACTGGTTGTTGATAGTGTCAGCATGTGACGCGGTGCGTCCCCCCCCCCTCCCGACCCTGCGCGCGGGGGAGCCGCCGCTGCTGCCGCCCAGGAGGGCGGCCAGCCCGGTGCCCAAGGCAGGAGGCTCATTCAGTACAAGCACGCGACCGCCGTTGAATCTCCTCCTCCTCCTCGTCGTCCTCGTCCTCCTCCTCCTCCTCCACGCGACTGTATGAGCATTCACCCTCGAGGTAAGACATGCTCCGATGTCGGTGGAGTGGTTGTTGAGAATGGCCCTGCTGCGCGAGCGGCGCCCGCCCCGCCTCCGGCACCTCGGCCACGGCGGCGTACCGTGCGGCGCGCTCCAAGTCCGACACGGTGAGGCCATCAAGCGGTCGGGCGGTGACGCCGTTGACCGACCTGCTGCACGGGATGCACTCGGACGGCACCATGTACATCCCCAAGGCGTACCTGAAGAAGTGAAGTGACTCAGCCGTGGGACAGGCTGAGGGCGAGGGGGGACGGAGGGAGAGGCAGAGAGACGCACGCTTCCACGTGTATATAAGGAGGGACCAGGCTTTCGCCCCGGCCCAGCCCCGTAGCCCTAGGACTCATAACTCGTCAACGCTGGCGTGAAGTGAACGGTGCGTGAAGTTGAGATCTTAGCCTTGAAACGATTTATTAACCTTAAACAAATATGTATAAAGTGAACAGTGGCTGAAGCTAGATCTGTTTAATCTATTGAATTTAATTAAACAAAGTGGCACAATGTTCAAACGAACGAAAGCTTAGCCGGAGACAGGTTGCTTTTCGTCACCGCATTTGGTCGCTCTACGGTGTGGAAATGGAGCCGGGCGCGCCCTCCGCGGCCCCCTCGCGGTCCTGGTGCTTGCTGCGGCGATTCCTCCGCTTCTCCCCGCCGCCGCCCTCCCCCTCTCCGCCGCCGCCCTCGCGCTCCTCCTTCTTGCGCCGGTGCCGCTCCTCCCGTTCTTCCTTCTTCCGCTCCTCCTTCTTTCGCAGCGACCGCTCGTCCGGACCCGCCGCCTCCGCATCCGAGCGCCAGGGTCATTCAGCACAAGCACTCGACCGTCATCGGACCATGCTTACATTCAGGGGGAATACTTATTCAGACGCGAGGAGGAGGAGGAGGAGATGCAACGTCGGTCGAGAGCTTGTTCAGAACAACCCCCCTGCCTCGTCACCGGCGCCGCCCTGGCTGGAGGTCCGGGAGTCGCGGCGCGCGGCAGGCGCCGGCGCCACTTCGGGCACCAGTGCCATCGCCGCGGCTTGGGGGGTGTGCTCACTCACGCCGCCGCCACCGCCGCCGCCGCCGCCCGCCGGCAACTCGCCGCCGCCGTCGTCGTCAAACCCGTCATCGAAGTCCGATCGACCCGGCGGCTGCGCGTGGAACGCGGGCGCCACCAGCGGGGCCACCTTGCCTTTCTTCCGCCGCGCCTCGCCCACGCGCGTGCCGTCCGCCTTGCCGTAACCGGCGCCTTCGCCGTACCCTTGCCCCCCGCCCCCGCCCCCGCCGCCGCCGCTGCCGCGGGGGTTTGATTCTTTGCGTAGCATCCTGGCCATAGCCCCCTCCGGCTCGCCGGCCGCGGTGTCGCCGTAGCCGCCGCCGCCGCCGCCCCCCGCAGTGTCGGCGTACTCGGACATATCCATGGCCAGGGAAGTGGCGGCGTTTTTCCCTGCGCCCGCCGCCGCCGCCGCCGCTTCCTCCTCGTCCACGACCCCCTCGAAGCCCGGCGGCACCGCCGCGTCCTCGCCGCCCGCGATCACGCTCGCCGACTTGGGCACGTAGTCGTACAACGGGTTGTCCTGGATGCGAAACGTCCTGAGGCCCTTGATGAAGCGGCGCAAGTTGAATTTGAAAGCAAAAGCTGAAAGCAGTACATCACATTTTAGTTTCAAGCTCATGGCTCCCGGAACTTTCAACATGGGGTTCATAGGGTCAACCTGCACCACCCTACCTTGAGGATCTGGTCCGAGCGCGCGATGGACAGGTCGGGCGTCATGCTGAACTCGTCAGATCCGATGATGTTCAGGTCCGGAAACAGGTTCGCCATGTAGCGCCGCAACTTGAATTTCAAAGCAAAACTTGAAAGCGCTTCATCATATTTTAGTTTCAAAGCGCTTAGTTCCAGGTGCTGTAAACATGGTTTGCATAGGTTCAAGCTGCAGCGGCCCACCTTGACGGCGTGGCGGATGGCCATCCAGTTGCGGTACACCACGTACGCCACCACCATGAAGAAGAGCACCACGACAGACACGGCGGCGTTGCCGCGGTCGAGCCGCTCATTCAGGTTGAACTGGTCGCCGGACGGCACCCCGGTGTCTTTGCCAGTGGGCGCCAGCAGGTCGTCCAGGATGGTGATCTGGTAGATGTAGGTGGGCACCCCGGTGTAGCTGAGCATCCAGCCGGCTATACAGATCTTAAACACGGAGGCCCACGGCATGATACCAACGAAGATGTCGGCCATGGCGGCGTCGTAGGGCGGCGGGCGCTTGGAGTGGCGCAGCAGCGTCAGCTTGGCCTCGCTGTACACCATAAGGCAGAAGGCGGCGGCCAGGGTGTAGCGGCGCAAATTAAATTTGAAACCAGAAGTTGAAAGCACTACATCACACTTTAGTTTCAAGCGATCAGTTCCGGGCGGTTTCAACTTGGGTCTCATAGGGTCAACCTGCACCGGCCTACCAGGGGGATGAGCAGCGGCATGGCGGCGCCGAACATGACGCACGTGAACAGCATGGACGTCAGCTGCGCGTACCGCTCCGACAGCCGGAACTCCCCGCCCTCGCCGTAGCGTCTCAACTTGAAACCGAAGCGAGGGTTTAGGGTTTAGGGTTTAGGGTTTAAGGTTTAGGGTTTAGTGATTAGGGCTCAGGGTTTAGGGTTTAGGGATGAGGTTGAAAGCAGTAACCTCGTGTTTTAGGTTCAGGCGCTGAAACCAGGCGCTTTAAACACGAGTTTCGACATGTTTCAAGTTGCAGCGCCTGACCTCGTGCAGCTCGTTGAGGGTGCGCTGCGTGAGGGCCCAGCGCGACAGCAGCACGCGCTTCAGCCGCAGCGCGCCGTTCATCCCCAGCGCCGTGGCCGGGTAGATCACCGCGTTCACACCCTTGCTATACGGCCGCATGCTCAAATTGAAAGCAAAGTGTGCAAGCAGCTTCTCATACTTTAGCTTCAAGCGCTGAAGCCAAGCGCGGTCAACCCGGGGTCAGTCAAGCTGCGGCGCCCCACCATGGTGATGCTGATCAGGTTGGCCACATTTTGATACCACCCCACGGAAAAGTCCTTGCTGTAGGGCGGCAACTCAAACTTGAAAGCAAAACTTGATGAAAACAGTGCACTGTAATCTAGTTTGAAGCGCCGGCAGGGTGGAATGAGGCGCTTTCAACGCGGGTTTGGACTTGCGCTTCGCTTACCTGATAGGGTCCTTCGAAGAGGTAGGGGATCCAGGCCAGACTGTCAACCTTGGCGTACACCAGCAGGGGGATCACCGCCGAGTTCACCGTGAGTGCCAGGAACAGCTTGATGCTGACGGAGGCCTCCAGCCAGGGGCTTACACTCGTCCCCTTCTCAGCTCAAGTTGAGCGCTTTGTATAGGATAGGGGGTGCGCGTAGGGGGTGTGTATCCCGTATTAAGGGGGTATTAGGGGGTGTGTAAGGGTGTGTAGGGTGTTTTCCTGTGTCAGACACGGCTCAGGTTGAGCTG
>Ga0307489_10001237_pt1 | contig 16762 bp, 34 predicted proteins | sample SB12metaG_FD_202247 | JGI IMG/M metagenome (GOLD analysis project Ga0307489, IMG submission 202247) | Sea-ice brine microbial communities from Beaufort Sea near Barrow, Alaska, United States - SB 1.2 | ecosystem: Environmental > Aquatic > Marine > Coastal | place: USA: Alaska | collected...
AAACTAAACCTAAACTCTAGACCCTCATGGATAGCCTGTCGCCACGTCATCAAACGGGTTCTGAATCCTCGTTTCTTGACAAAAACGGCATCCTATGACGTGGCGAGCACTATCCAGCAGTGGACAGCGCTCGCCACGTCAGCAAGCGCTTGTTTACCCCTCATATCATGAGATGTATGACATTCTATGACGTGGCGAGGGGTATCCATGAGAGACCCTGTGCGGTCGGCGGCGCTGGAGGAGGAGCAGACGGCCAAGGCATCGGCGAAGAAGGAGCTGAAGGTAGGGCGGTGCAGGTTGACCCGATCAAACCCAAGTTGAAAGCGCCTGGAACCTAGCTCTTCACACTAGAACACGAGAAACTGCTATCAAACTTTGCTTTCAATTTGAAGTTGCGCCGCTGCGTGAAGGAGGCGCGCATGGCGGAGATGGACGCCAAGAAGATCGCCAAGCAGGTCGAGGCGGGGACTGCCGGATAGTTCTCGACTACTCCACGTCATCACACACATTGTGAACCCTCGTCTCTTGAGTAAATTGACATCACATGACGTGCCGATCACTGTCCATGAGTCCCTGTGAACCCTCATCTCTTAAGTTAATTGACATCCCATGACGTGGCGAGCGGTGTCCACCAGTCCCTGGGGTCCGGTGAAGCGGGCGCGGATGGCGGCGGGCCTCAGCGCCGAGACTGGGGTAGGGCCCACGGCCGGCACACGAGGCTCCACTTCTCACCCGAGCCGTTTCTGTCACTGGAATACACTGATACCACCCAATGTGTCCCTGACAGAATGCTCACGTCCAGCCGAAAAGTAGACGAGTGGAAGCCCCTGGTATACACTGATAGACAGTGCTTCCGCCGCGTCATAGGATGCCGATTTGACTCAAGAAACGGGGGTTCCACACGCGTTTGATGACGTGGCGAGCACTATCCATGAGTCCTTATACGGGGGAACTGAAGAAGAAGGCGAGCGAGTGCTGCGTGGTCATGTGAGGCGGAGGGCGAAGGGGAGGGGCGGGGGGCGGGCGGAGGGTGGGGGGTGGGGTTGGGGGGTCGGCGCGCGGCGTTGCGTTGCGTCGATGGGGGATCGCTGCGCGGTCACGTGAGGTTGGAGGCGCTGCGCGACGGGACTTGAACTGAGTGTGTAATTATGTGCGTTTCCGTTTCGTTCTCTGACGCGGTGTTTGATTGTAGACTTGCAATGAAGACGGACTTTATTATTTCATACATATGAGGCAGGGACAACACGCGCGCGAACGCTGAGCGCTGATTCTGTTTCCCAGTGTAAGATCGCGATTGCGCGGTTGATACTCTATGCATTTTACGAAAAGCGGGGGGACAAGTCCATCTAAGATGGCACCGAGGCCGGCTGCTAAAGCTAATCCTACATATAAGTATCATATATCGTTGTCGAACGCTCCGACTCAGAATCAGAAGACGGCCGCGTCTGGCCGCACGGGCTGTGCGTGTGGCCTGTGACCCGCTGTGGTGAATGTCCACAACACCTTGTTCACCTTCGCGTTAGACCCCACCCCCCGCGCGCCCGGCGCGCGGCGTGAAGCCCTTCGGCCTGCTGCTGCGGGCCGCCCGCTCCCCCAGCAGCGCATGCCTGTGCCAGTCAGCCAAACACATCAAACCATCCCGCCACATCAGCGACAGTCCGCCCACTCCCCAGCAGCTCCTTCAACCCGTGCTCCTCGCAATGCACCTCGCAATGCCGCCCGTGTCACTCACTCGGCGTGCGCATTCGCCGGCGCCGCCGCGGATCAGGGTCTTACACTCCTTCCCGCACTGTTCGCCCAGGCACCATCTACCAACCCCGCCTAGCCACACGTCCCACAAAGATATCACTGATATAATTAGACCAGCACCTCAATTGGGAACGACGACGCCTCCTCCCTGGCCTGGGAAATCGTTCCCTGAAGTCTGCTTCTACTCGTACATACACACTTGCCGCACCCTCCCTGGCCCATCCACTCGTTCCCCGACTGTTTACTCTCAGTCATAGTGCACCAGACCCTGCTGCGGTCTTGGCCGGCCAGGTGAAGGAGTTGGCGGCGAGCAGGAGGCCCACTATGGAGAGGGCCGCGGTGCCGTGCCGCGTCAGCACCACACACCAGGGTCACTCAGAACAAGTCCTCGACCAAGATCGGCTCCGGGATTCAGGCGTTCTGGCTGGTTTGCATTCAGGGTGGATGCTCGTCCAGCGCGCGGAGGAGGAGGACGTGGAGGAGGAGACTCATCGTGGGTGGAGTGATTGTTCTGTATACCCCCCCGTGCCAGCGCCGCCGGCAGCGCCACCAGCAGCACGCGGCACACCGCCGACCACTGCACGCCCGTGCTCAACCCAAACACCGTTCGCCAGGGGCGACCCTCCACTTCTCAGCATGACGTGAGCACTATTTGTGAGGTAGCTTTGATGATTCCAGTGACAAAAACGGCTCAGGTTGGGCTGAGAAGTGGATGGACGATGTGGAAGCCCCTGCCGTCCACTCGTCGGGGTCGGGGCCGGCGGGTGCCGCCCCCGCCGCCCCCCCCGCCGCCGCCGCCGCCTCCTTCGCCGCCGCCGTGGAGGCCGCGCCGCGCGCCTTCTTCAACGCGCCCATGCAGCCAGTGCGCCGCGGCCGCTAGTGCCGCGACCGCTGCGGCCGCGATTCAGTTCCAGCCGTTAAAAATTGGCGATAGAAAGCCGTTGGTTGACAACCCAAAAAATGAGATCAGTTTTCTCGGCTTTTTTTGACGGTTGGCTCCGTCGTGGGCGCTGCTGGTGCGCGGCCGCCTTGGCACTTGACACTGCACGCACACCGTATCGTGTCGACGTTCCTGTATATCCGTGCCGTATCCGTGTCGTCAAGCGCACCCGCGTCGATAACCGTCGCCCGGCGCGACGCTGGCACCGCACAGGCCACGGCGGGATTTCAAAAACCAAACACGGTTTTTGGCATCTTTTTGAACTTGGTTGGTGGTGGCACTTTCCTGAAACACATTTCGGGCAGCAGTAGGTAGCAGTGCGCCTGACGAGAGATGGCGACGGCGGCGGCGGCGGGCAAGGGGGTGTCGATAACCAGCACTCGACCGACGCTGAATCTCCTGCTCTCATCCGTACACTCCGCGCGCCTGTATGAGCGTTCACCCTGAAGGTAAGTCGTGCTCCAACCTCGCTCCAACCTCAGCGACCCTGCTGCCGGGAACGGTGGTGGGAAGCAGCGCGGCGGCGGGAGGGGCGGCAGTGAGAGGGGTGGCGCGGGTTTCGCGCGTGCATGGCAGGGCCGTCCACTAGTTTTCCCGCCTCCGCGCGTAGCCCAACTTGAGCGTCTTCTAGCTCTTCTTCGAGGTTCGAAATGGGGATGGTCGGGATATAACTGGAACTGCAGTGAAATGATCAATGCAGGGACGACGACGTGCTGGCAGTTGTTCAGCTGCAACGATAAACGAGGATGGGCCCTGGCTCACGGGCTCCGTGCGGCGCCGCGACGAGGCGCGCGGCGGGGTGTCGGCGTCGTCGGCGGCGGCGCTGTTGACTCCCTGGCCGGGCACAGCGCCGGGGGTGGTGTCGGCATGGTGCCGCGCGCCATGTGGGGGCTGGGCTCGCTCAACTTGATGAACTTGAGCAAGAAGCCAAAGGCGGTGAAGTTCACGATGAAGTCGCAGGCGGAGCAGGCGCGGCAGGTGGAGGCGGAGATCGACGCGGCGCGCAGCTTCCCGAACGCGAACCTGTCCGTGGCCGACGCCGTGTGGAAGCTGTCCAAGGCAGGCACTCATGAATGGTGCTCGAGTACTTCACGTCATAGGATGCCATGCAACTCAAGACACGAGGGTTCAACATGCGTGTGATGACGTGGTGAGTACTAGCCATGGGTCCCTGGTCCAAGGGCCCGCTGCCGCTGCGCGACCGCGTGGTGTGCTGCGTGGCGGCGGAGGCAGTGCAGGTAAGGCGCTTACACGCGTCCACTTCTCAGCTCAACGTAAGCACTTTTTGCGGGCTGCTCGCGTCCACCTCTCGGCTTGACGACAGCACTTTTGGGGGCCGATTTTGGGGAGTTTCGTACACTCAGATTGAGCTCAGAAGTCGACGCGTGCTGTGGCGTTAGTGACCAGAAACGGCTGAGGTTGAGCTGAAAAGTGGAGGAGTGTTGGGCCCGTGGTGCAGGTGCTGTGCGAGACGGGGCTGTCGGGGGCCGGGCTCGTGGTCACTCTGGCCATGGCGGAGGCGCTCAAGCACAACGGGGTGGACGGCGCCGTGCGCCCGCGGGCGGGCTACATGCCGGGCAGCGGCGGCGGGGGCGGCGGCGGGGGCGGCGGGGGAGGGGGCGGCGGCGCCATGGCGCACGCGTGGCTGGAGGTGGACGGGCGGGTGCTGGACGTGTGCTCCGACGGGTTGGCGCTGTGCGAGGCGGCGCGGCGGGGGGGTATCGACTACAGCGACGAGCCGGCCATGGAGGAGCTCTTCGGCCGCGAGGCGCTGGCCGCGTGCAACTACACGCCGGCAGGGCCTTACACTCCTCCACTTTGCACCTCGACCTCAGCCGTTTGTCAGTTACACCACCTAATGCACCCACCGCATCCCCCAAACAAGTGCTGACGTTGAGCTTAAAAGAGGATGAGTGTAAGGCCGTACAGCCCGGCGGCGCAGCGGCCGCTGACCATACTGAACGTGGCGGTGCCGGTGGGCGGCGCGGGGACGGCGGTGGTGCCGGCGCGCCTCACGCTCAAGACGCCGCCGCCCACCGTGCCGGGCGCCGCGGAGGCAGCGGCGCTCGTCACCCGCTACACGCAGGCATGGATTGACAGATAGTTATCGCCACGTCATCAGACGCACTTTGGACCATATTTATCGAGTTACATGGCATCCTATGACGTGGCGAGCACTATTCCTCGGGACTCATGGATGGTGCTGGCCACGTCATCACACGCACATTTGACCGTCGTTTGTTGAGTTACAACGGCATCACATGAGGCGGCGAGCACTTTCCATCAGCCCCTACACGCAGGTGTTGGAGGCGAACACGCCGGAGGTGCACGTGCGCGAGATGCCGCCGGAGGTGCGCCACGCGCCACGTCATTGTTTGCTCATACTGTACAGCATCTCCACTCACACTCAGCGCATCCGCGGGCCACGTGGCTTCCCACGTGACCGCTCGTTCCCGCACTGCTTGTGGCTCATAGTGCACCGGTGTAACCGTGCACACTCGCCGCATCCTCCTCCCTGGCCTGGCCACTCATCCCCTGGCTGTTTGATCGTGGTGCACCCGTGTAACCCCACGCACTCAAAGCTCGCTGCATCCTCCTCCCTGGCCTGGCCACCCGTTCCCTGCTGGTTTTGCTCGTAGTGTACCGGTGTACCCACACACACTCAACCCCCACCGCATCCTGCTCATCGCTCCCCGCTCCCGCTCCCGCCCCCCCCCCCCCCGCAGGTGCGCGACGTGTACGAGCGCATCGCGGGCATCCGGCTCACCACGGCAGGGACTGATGAACAGTGCCCGCCACGTCATAGAACGCCGTTTAATTCAGGAAACGAGGGTTCAGAATGCGTTTGATGACGTGGCGAGCACTATTCATCAGTCCCTACGCCACGGTGGGCGACGAGAAGCAGCGCGCAGCGCGCCTCAAGGAGACCAGCGCGTGAAAGTGTACAAGTTAAGTTAAAACAAGTCGCGAGCAGCGCTCAGCACTGCGGCGAACCGCGTGCGCACGCGCGTGCGGCTCCGAACTTCCAGGGTGAAACCTGTTGAGCTTCCTTTGGGTGTTTCAATGGAGAGCCTAATTTGTGTGTTTCCGTTGACGTTGCGTGTGATGTTACTTAGACTTGCAATAAAGAAGAAGTTATATTTCAGGCGTAGCAGCGTTGCGTCTTGGTTGTGCACCGGTACCATAATTTGCATAAGCCGGCGGCGTGTTGTCGCACATGAGTCGTCTGTTTTGTTTATGTTCATAAATGGCTCAAATTATAAAAATGGGGGAGCAGGATTACAGGCTGACAGGCGAGTGTCAATATCTCTTGCGTTGACTGTGGCCTGTCAGCCTTTGATTGGTCTTGATTGAAGAAGACCCTCCAATCATCCAGCACGCCCCTTCTTTTCTCACTCGGCATTTCGAGGATGTGCCAACGCTTCTTGGTTGGTCGGACGCGGCCACCGGACAAATCTCTGTACCCGAGAACCCGACAAACGATCGTATCCAGTCGTCATCCGTAGATAGTGCTCTCACATTGCAATTCAACAGCTTGCAAACACAGGACCGCGGCGCTTCCTCACAACGCCCCACGCTTGCAAGTGTGGAAGCAAGTCACACATCGAGGAGCTCGAGCACGGATGGATTTCCTCATGCGCGCGGCGAACGCCCCGTCGGAGCCACACGACACGCTGGTTCCGAATATCACTGCTTCCGACGAGCAGCCCACAATGCCCATCCCTGGCGACAATCTCGGCGACTCCTCCTCCGGCTCCTCCGTGGAGCTGCTCACCGACGAGGCAGTGCCCGACGAGCTGCTGAACGAGTGGAACGACGTCGGCGCCGAGTTCCCGACCATCGCGGACTTCATCTGCCCGCTGTCCAGCCGCGTCATGCAGGACCCCGTGAGGGCGGAGGATGGTTTTACCTACGAAAGAGCCACCATCGAGGACTGGCTGGCAACGCGCGACACGAGCCCGCAGCTGCCGGGTGTCTCGATGGGGGATCCACGCTCGTGCCCGACCATGAGCGCCGCGACGCCATCCGCGCGTTCGTCGCTGCGAAGGCGGCACCCGAGGTAAGGGGGGCACCCACGCGTTCCCCGAATGCGTCCAAGAAACAATTTATTCTTCAAAACTTGGAAACTGTGCACCCCCGCTACCACAAAAACCACCGCACGCAACCCAGAACACCAAAATGAAGTTCTGTTCCTCATACATGCGTTGTACGTTGTCGTGGAGCCTCTGCTGGCGTATACAAAAGGGGCTTCGTACTGATCTTCGTTGCGACGCCGCGCACGAGAAAACATGACACATAACTGAAAAACGTGGGACTGAGTGACAGTGACAACAAAAACCATGCACCCCACGCCACAACCAAGGTTCATCATCCCGTGTATTGGTTGCTTGGGGCCCTCCGCTGGCGGCGACCACGATGTCGGGCATCGAGTGGGCGGCGCACGGTCTGCAGCCCGCGGACGCGCCGCGCCGCATCCCGCCGCCGCCGCCGCCCCCGCCGCCCGCCGCCACCACTTACGCGTCGGCGACGGCGGGCCCCATCGATGAGAAGCCCGGTGCCGCCGACATGTCGACGGCGCTGTCGAAGTTCTTCACCGTGCTGGACCCCATGCGCGACCTCCTCGCCGCCGTGCTCGACGGCTGGCAGGGCGGACCCCGTACACATTGTGCTGGATGACTTATGGCGAGCACCGGTACACTATGCGATGGATAACGTGTGGCGAGCACATTGTATATGTCGCTACGGATGGGCAGCCGCCCGCGGTGATCGTGGTGGGCGACGAGAGTGCGGGCAAGAGCACCATCCTCGAGCAGCTCGCCATGCTGCCCGTCTTCCCCCGCAAGGCAGGGGTTTCAGGGGGGTATCCAGGGCCTGCCAGATATTGCGCACCGTGTCATAGGATGCCATCCAATCCAAGAAACGAGGGTTCACAATGCGTCGGATGACGTGGCCTGCCAGATGTTGCTCGCCGCGTCATAGCATACCATTCAATTCAATAAACGAGGGTCCACAATGCGTTGAATGACGCTCACCCCCAATATCTGGCGGGCCCTTATGGTGGAAGCGGTTCTACACGCGGCTGGCCATACACGTGCGGCTGCGCCGCTCGCACGACAAGCCTAGCGTGGCGCGCCTCACCGTCACGGACCTCTCGGGCAAGCGCGTGCGCGTCGACGGCATGGCCTGACACTGGTTCCTATCTCAGCTTAACTTGAGCCGTTTCGTCCCTAACAGCACATTGGTATTCACACCTAAAACCTCAAGTACGCTTACTTGAGCTGAACTGAAAAGGGAACGGGTTAGAGGCCCTGGTTGACGGACAGACCGACGAAGAGGCCGCGGTAGGGCGGTTCAAGTTGATAGGGATCGGACAGTTAGAACACGTGATGAAAGCGCCTGGTCTCATCGCTTGAAACCAAAATATGATATACTGCGTTCAAACGTTGCTGTCCATGTCAACTTACGCCGCTATGCCAAGGAATACGCAGGTTACTTAGACTTTGACACGGACATGGACGGCAGGGGCATACATTCCTCCACTTCTCAGCTCAACCTCAAAGGTCTTTTGTCGCTGAAACTCTGAAATCACCCGCAAAAGGTGCTCATGTTGAGCCAAGCAGTGGAGGAGTGTATGCCCCTGGTGAACGGACCGAACTACGTGGTGGCGATTCCCATCGCGAACGGGTTCAAATACGTCCAGGCAAGGGGGGTGTTCAGAGCACGCACTCCACCGACGTTGAATCGCCTCCTCCTGCTGCTCCGCGCGTCTGTATGAGCGTTCACTCTGACGGTAAGTCATGCTCCGACATCGGCTCGAGTGCTTGTTCTCAACGACACTCCTAGCCGGACAGCATGCAGACCATCTGCGACGGTCAGGTGCGGCGCGGCGAGGCGGACGCCGCCACCGGCGTGGTCACCAACCGCATCCTCGTGCTCGAGGCAGGTCCCTCCACCACAGCTAGTTCACTTGTCGCCTCAACTTGACCCACAAGGGGCCGGGGCGCAACGCCTGGTCCCTCCTCACACACACGGGGGCCAGGGTGAACGCTTTGTGCGAGCCTCGTTGTACCTACGGAAGTGTCTTTCTAGCTTCCCTTATTTTATCAACTTGAGCTGTCGTGTGTCTTCTGTCTCCTGCGCTCAAACCACTTCATTTGTGGGACTCATTACGTCACAGTTGCAAAGCTTGGTTTGAGCTGAAGATACGAATTGGAGTGAGGCCCGAGGTGGAGGTGCAGCACCCCAACTGCCGTCCATCGACCTCGTGGACCTCCCGGGTGGGACCCACTGACCCGACGACGCCCGGGCGTCGTCGATAACGCCCGCCACGTCATCAACAACACCCGCCATGTCATCAAAACGCACGCAGCTCCCGCCATGTCAGCAATAGCACCCGACACGTCATCAATGAAGCCCGCCGCGTCATAGCATGCCATTTAATTCAAGGAATGAGAGCTTAACGCGTGGAGGATGACGTGTCAGGCGCGGTGGATGACGTGGCGGGTGTGATGGATGGCGCGGTAGGCGTGGTGGATGACGTGGCAGGCGTTATGAACCAGACCCTGCTGCTGGGGCTGACCACGTACCCGGAGAAGAAGGCGGCCGACATCCGCGACATCATGCAGGTCTGTCTCACGGGGGGGCTCACTGTCTGCTTACAGATAAAGATACAGAGAGCTGCTTCCGCGTGTACAAGGAGGCACCAGGCTTTCGCCCTGGACCCGTGCCCTGACGGTTTGCTTGTGGCTTAGCGTTTACTGCCCCCCCCTCGCGACTGATGTTTGCGCCCCCCTTCCCATGTCGCAGAGGGCGGTGGAAACGGACGCAGCGCGCGGCGGGCACGCGATGTACCTGGCCATCGTGCCCGCCAGCGGCGACGTGCGCCCCAACACCAACAACGCCATGGCAGGACCCGTCACCGCATGCCGGTTTCATGTTTCAGCTGCTTAAACGTCCACGAGGCATTCAGCGCGACATCTTGAGTCAGTGTGGTTTCCGGGACAACCCGGCTTCCGTTGTGCTGAAAAGGAAACTTAAAGTTTAAGGCTCAGACACGCATCGCGCAGTGTGGCGGAGTGAGGACGTACTGAAGCGCGTAGACATCACCTCCGTCTGGCCTTACATTTGGCAAAGAAAATAAGCCAACTACGCTGGCAGTGAGAGGCCCTGCGTTGTGGCGTTCATCGAGAAGCACGGGCTGAAGGGCAAGACCTTCGGGGTGTTCTCCAAGTGCGACCAAGTGACCGACCCGGCAGGGCCGGCGCCGGCCCCGCACACATGGCCTCCTGCCGGAGCCGCGCTCTTGACCCGTTTTGAGGAGACAGCAGAGAGACGCTTCCGTGTGTATACGGAGGCACCTGACTTTCGCCCTAGGCCCAGTACGTGAGCCGTTTACATCCCTGACCACACGTCACGTACACTGGAAGGTGCTCAACCGAACAGGGAAGAACAGTAAGACGCTAAGAGCCGGATGTGCTGCGGTCGCTCATCACTGGGTGCGACACGGAGGACGGCGACAGCGCCGACGACATGGGCAGGGTCTTACACTCCTGACTGTTTGCTCATAGTGTACCGGTGCCACAACGAGGACGGACACAGCACCGTGACCTGGACACGGCCGCACACTCTTTTGTCATTCCCTCCGCAGCCTCAACTTGAGCCATTTTGTCCCTGAAGCCTTCTAGATATCCACTTTCATAGCTCAAAGATCCCATAAGTTGAGCTTCCACGGGCAGGATTGACAGACCCCGGGCGGATCGCCAGCATGTTGAAGAAGCCCGTCACCGGCGGCCGGGCCACCGACCCGCGCAAGCTCAAGTACTTCGAGCAGGTGTACGACACCAAGGCAGGGGGGGCTGCCGACAACAACCACTCCACCGACGTTGTGTTCCGTAGAACCCAGTCTGTGCGTCTGTATGCGCATTCACCCTGAAGGCACGTCGTGCGGGCTCGTCCGACCTCGGTTCGAGCGCTGGTTCTGAAGGACCCTGGTGGCAGGGGCTGCCGGAGGAGTACTTCGACACGCACAACGTGGAGCGCCTGTACGTGCAGAAGCAGGGTGGGGCTCGGGGGGCGCGCCCGCCCGCTTGTTCCCTGTCTGTTTGCTCGCTAGCGTACCAGCGTTACCGCGCACACTGGCCCAAGTGATGGTGTCAGGCCCTGCTCCCAGGCGAGACCGCCTTCTTCACGCACCAAGCCGCGGATCCCGGTACGGGGGGGGCACTGAACCGCGCGACCCGCTCGCCACGTCGTCCACCACGCCTTAACCCCTCGTTTCCTGAATGATTCGTCATTCATCATCCTGTGACGCGGCGAGACGTGGCGTTACGTAGTGGGCCCGGCCCTTGACCTGGTGTTGCACGAGCTGCACGCGGCGGGGCACGCCGGCATCGGCAGCCTGGTGGCGCGCCTCGAGCGCGAGTACGGCGCGTACCTCCACCACACCTGGCGCCTCTCTGCCATGGAGAAGGTAGGCCTTCACGGATCATGCCCGCCACGTCATTCGCCGCATCTTACAACCTCGCTCCTCGAATGAAGCGCCACCCTGTGACGTGTCGAGCACAATCCGTCAACTGCCTGTTAGACCCTCGTGTCTCGAATAGAGTGCCACCCTGTGACGTGTGGGGCTTAGTGCGGACGACCCTGCTTCCAGATACTGACGAAGCTGGACGAGAAGACGTTTATGCTGAACCTGAACGGGCGGGCCACGGACCTGCCGGACGCTGAGGGCGCCGCCGCCGCCGAGATGGCACGCCCGCACACCGCACACTACCTCCCTTTTCGGCTGTTTGGATACTTCATCCGGTGTCTTCCTGTAGCTGAAACCCCTGAAGTTATTTAACGTCAGTACCTCGAACATGCGACAGTCGAAGTGGGAAGGGAATTGTGTGGGCCCCTGCGACATGGATCGCCGCCTGGCCATCGTGGATCAGATATTCGACAACTTTCAGACGGACTTCCTGCTCAACCGCCTGGCAAGGCCGTGCACTTGTGCTCCTTTCCAGCTCAAGTGCTTGAGCCGCGTTATCCCTGGACCCGCTGCAGTCATCCCTCGAAGGCGCTAACAGTTGAGCTGACCAGGGAACCAGTGGCCAGGCCAGGAAAGAGGATGTGGCGAGGGTGTAGACGTACCCTGGTGCACTATGAGCGAGCAGTCAGGTGTTGAGTGTATGGCCCAACCGGGTGGCCACACCGCTGGAGGAAGCACTGAAGGACATAATGGCGCGTAACGCGATCATGCACAACGACAAGCACGGGCGCCCGCACGTGTTCGTGGCGTCGCCGCAGTGCGAGGAGCTCGTGCAAGCCCTCCGGCGTGGCCTCACACAACAGAGTCCCCCTATCATATTAGCTTGAGCCGCCTTGTCCCTGATAGCTCTACTACTCGCGTCATCCCCACACACAGCACCTCGAATTTGCCGACGTTGAGCTACCGCGGGACGCGTGTGGTGCGGCACTGCTTGGAGGGACGCGTGCTGCGGCGTGGTGTGCACGGCACTGGCGGAGGTGACGCCCTACTGGCTCGACACGCTGCGTGCCACCGTGACCGGGCAGGCCCAGGTCAAGCAGGAGACTGTTCCCGGCATGGCACACATCTCACAGAATGACCTTCTGCATGTTTGCCAAACCTCATCCTTGATTTCACTGCTGCCCGGCTGATGTTTTGCGCGATGTCTGCCGGGCCCTACTCCTTCAACACGTCTTGCCAACCCTCGTTTCTTGTGTCAAATGCCACCCTGTGATGTTTTGAGTATTTGCTGCCGGGCCGTAGTTCCCGGCAAATCTAGTCACGGCAAAGCGACAACACTGCAGTCCATCAGCTTATCCATCCCATGGCTGACCGGCGGCCGCCCGCTAGAGTTCATGAACTATGTCCACACGTTCATGTCCATGCGATCCCTGCACATGGTAGGAATGTACACGGGAACCTGCTCTTTCTCACAGCGACATACGATTAAAGCATCGGTACGAGTTATATGTCAGCAGAGCAGACACATTTTCGCGTGTAGAAGGAGGCACCAGGCTTTCTACCTGGCCCCCGTGAGTTAAACATCATCCATTGACGTGGTGAGCATCATCCTCTGGGTGAGTGGCTCTCCTTAAAGGCGGTGGATGTGGCGCCGCCGTTCCAGCTCAGCAACTACACGCAGTACACCCACGCCGTGCTGGCCAAGATGGACCAACTCTTCGTTTCCGCACAGGCAGGGTTCATAATGCGTGTCCCATGACGTGGCGAGCAACGCTCTGCAAGGCCCATTGCCGTTGCCCGACGCGTCATCGACGGGTAATCCGAACTCTCGTTGATATACTTGAACGGCACCCTGTGACGTGGCGTGCAATGCCCGTCAGGCCCTACGCAGCGGACAAGCTCGGCAAGATTACCTCTGAGATGGCGGCGTTGATCTTCACGTCGTACCTGCCCTCCACCCCCAGCGACCCCAACCACCCCGCCGCGGCCCTGTTCTCCATATCCCCGCTGTTGAAGCAGGATCCCAACTTCAATAGCGGTGCGCCCAAGCTCACCGGCCCAGCCCTGGTAGGGTTGGTTTAGGGGTTAGGGTTTAGGGTTTAGGGTTTAGGGTTTAGGGTTTAGGGCCTGCCAGACTATGCATGCCAGTCAGCATCGCATGCCGCAACATCGCAATGCACGCCACGTAAGCATATTGCATGCCGCGTCATCAAAATGTATGCAATGTCATCAGCTACGTTACAGACCCCCGTATATTTCGTGAGTTCAATGGCGTCACATGACGTGGCTCCGCATGATCTGGCTGGCCCTGCGCCCCGGTCAAGGTCGTCATGAACGTTGTAGGGCCGGGCGGGATCGACACGTCATAGGATGCCGTTTAACTCGAGAAATGAGGGTTTGAAGTGTGGTGGATGACGCAGCGGGCATTGTGTGGCAGGCCCTCGGAGGCGGATGCCATCTCAGCGCACTTCGCCACCGCCTTCATCCGCGGCGCCCCGTCCACCGCGGCGCTCAAAGCGGCGCACAGCGGCGTCCCACTGGGCGTGGAGAGCGCGGCGTCCGTCAAGCGCCGCGCGGTAGGCGCCACCCTGCCAGAAAGTACTGAATTCGTCCTTCACCTCGTCTGCCAAACCTCGTTTTGTTATAGTCACATGCCACTCGCCTGATGTTTTGCACCCATATTTTGCGGATCTCCGATACGCTACTGTGCGGATGCCCGATGCCCTACTATGCGGAGCTGCTTGAGGACATCGCGAAGATCGAGACGGCGCGCGACGGCTTATGCTCGGTGGGGCCGGGGCTAAGGACAACGGGGGCCCTTGGCGGCGAGGCGGCCAATCGCAATCTATCCCAGGCACCCCCTTGGACCACCGCGTGACCCCTCGCTCCCTCGCTCCCTTGTCCTGCAGTTGCCTGCCACGTCGAAGGGTGCCATTCAACTCGAGAAACGAGGTCCACAATGTGTTGGATGACGTGGCAGGCAATATTTTCCCGGCCCCAGTGGTTGGCGCTGAACATCACCGCCGACGAGGTGGCGGCCATCCGCGCCGACATGGACGCAGGCGCCGCCGGAGCCACAGAGGCCGCCGCCGCGTGAATTCGGAAAGTCTCACAGTTTGCGTGACTCTCTGAAAGCTGAGAGATGCTTCCGCGTGTTTTAGGAGGCACCAGGCGTTCGCCCTGCCCCACGTGTTTTAATATGTGTATGACTCATTGAACTAAATTACGATGTCGAAACAGGAAGCTTCATGCATGATCGCTGTGTACTTTTAATGTTACGCATCTGCTATGCATCAGTGTGTCGCGCCTGAGGTATCTTCGCATGTTACGCTCGGGCTATTGGGCTTGTATATTGCTACTTGGGCTAGCTATAGCTGGTGTGATCGAAAGTGGTACATTATTGTGTTATCTCCGTGACCCGGCGATAGCGATAGCGACGGCGACGGCGACGACGATGGTGATGGCGACGGCCTGCACGACACCATCTCCGTCGCCGTCAGATTGTGATGCCGACCGCGTCGACGATTGTGTGGCAGATTGTGTGGCAGATTGGCGGCGCGCCACATCTTCCCCGTACAAAGACAGTGCATCCGCATGGGGAGGAAAACAATTATGCTGCATAATTCCAACTGGCCAGGTCTCGCTGCCGTATTGCAAGGTCGGGCAAATTTTAGACTCCACGTCATAGGCTGTCAATCGCCAGGGTTGACCTGCGGTGGATAACGTGGCGGGTAACACTGACCGGCGCCCGACCGGGGTGCCGAAGCTCGTACTTGATGAAGTATTCATTGTCGGCGTTAAACCCATCGCGGTCGATAATCTTGCCCACGGCTTCAACACCTGTGCCGGCCCACTCGCTCCGCGGCACCACCGCGACGTCGGGCCGAGGCAGATATTGCTCGCCATGTCGTCAACACGCGTGTTGGAACCCTGGTGTCTCGAGGCAAACAGAATCCTATGAGAGACGCGGCGAGCGACGTGTACCAGCCCCTACCGTGAGGCGCGGCGCGTGCGCGTCGGCGCCGTCGGGGGAGGTCGCCACCTCGATCACGGGATGCAGCGCGCGGTGCTGCCACGCCAGGGCAATCACCTCTATGCGCACGCTTCGTGGCAACGTGTACGAGTACCATTCCTGCAGTGCAGTCAAGTTTTTCTTGCCACCCGCTCCTCTGGCTCTCTTCTTCTCCTCACGCAGTCTTTTATTCTCTCTGATGTCCTTGCACAAAGGCTTGTGCGAATCCCAGTCGGCGCGCTGGCACTCGACGCTGCAGTATCGCACCTTGCACCGCTGGCAGTACCGCAGCGTGCCACCCTCCGCCGGCTTTTCGAAGCACTTGTTGCAGACGAACATGCTGTGTTCCTGTGGACCAGTGACGGTGCTGGTCTTGGGGCGTAGGCCATGTTTCGGCATTTATAACCGCGAGCCGAAGGGCGCCGGTGCTGCCAGCCGCTGCGCTGTGAGCTCGGGGTGGAGGCGGGCGCCGACCGTGTTGGTATGCGAGGCGGCGGTGGCCGCCGGCCGCGTTGTCGCGCGAGGCGGCGCAACTCCAAGAGGAGTGGAAGAGGAAGGGGGACGGGTTTGGTGCATGGTGGTCAGCTCCACTGCCGTTTCCAGTGGGCACCCCATGAACCCCATCTGGTATCGAAGGGCGAGTCACCACCGCCACCCACGCCAGCGCTGCTGCGCTGCCGAGGTACATTCTTCCCCACCCTCGCGTTGTGGTTGCGCCGCCTCCTTCCCAACGCGGCCGGCATCCACCTCCGCGCCGAATCACGGGGCGCTTTCTCGCAGACCGGCGTCTTCGGCTCGTGGGCATACTGTTCTGTTGTTCTTGGAACGAACTGAAATAAAGCGGGCATCGGATGTCCGTCGCTCTCGCTCTCGCCCTGGTGGCGGCGGGCCTCGCCGCCGCCGCGGCGGAGGCGGCCCGACTCGGTGCCCTCCGGCGCATGCGCCACTGCGACGCCCCGGAGCGCGACTGGACGCGCGTCGCCGCCGAGCTCAGTGACTGCACGAGCCACGTGCGTGTCCTGGAGCGGGAGGCGTTCAGCGCCAAGCGCCTCGCGCTGGCGCAGGCCGCGGAGCTGTCGGATGCAGTGGAGCGGGCCCAATCGGCGCTCGCGCGGGAGGTGATAGCGCGGGCGGCAGAGCGCTCAGGCCGGGTGCGGGCCGAGCGAGGGTTGCGGAAGGTGGAGCTGCGGCTGCTGACCACCTCGGGCGGTGACGGCGCTGACTTGTGTGGCGGCAACGACGGCGATGTCACGGACAGCACAGGTGACCCGGATCGTGTCCTTGCCGCCGCCGCATCACGCGCCCCGTCAGCACCAGCCAAACTGTCGGCGGCTCCGGCGCAGTCTGCCCCCCCAGTGTTCCCGCTGGCAGCGTTGGGCACGTTCCATTCGAGCTTCAGCCAGCGCAACGGCACCCCCCGGCAGCCCCAGCTGGTGCCCATGGCGCGCGGCCGCGTCACCCTCAACCCGCACATACCCGCCGCCGCGCTCGACGGCCTGCACGAGTTCAGTCACGTGTGGCTCGTCTACGTGTTCCACGCCAACACCGACCTGCAGCAGTCGCTAGGTAGGGCGGTGCAGGTTGACCCCAG
>Ga0307489_10001239_pt1 | contig 16739 bp, 13 predicted proteins | sample SB12metaG_FD_202247 | JGI IMG/M metagenome (GOLD analysis project Ga0307489, IMG submission 202247) | Sea-ice brine microbial communities from Beaufort Sea near Barrow, Alaska, United States - SB 1.2 | ecosystem: Environmental > Aquatic > Marine > Coastal | place: USA: Alaska | collected...
TGCCAACAATTGTATATGCATATTGTTGATATATGGCATATATGTTTATGGTTTAAAATTAACGTTTTTCAGCATGGCGTCCAAAGGACTTTCGATATTTTTATTGTTAATATGAATCGTTTTGGTGTAGATTTCTGTGGTTTTCGGAGAGTTGTGTCCTAGCATATTCTGTAAATACCTTAAATTCACATTGTTTTCTATACAATGTGTAGCAAACGAATGTCGCAAGGTGTGCACGGTTGACCAGGGATTTGAATTTGTTTCTGCTACTGCTTTTCTAAAAATAGCGCGTACACTTGCAGTGCTGTATTTTCCTCCTGTTTGTCCTTCAAACAACCAATAAGAGGGCTTTTCTTTTTGGTAATAGTTGCGTAATAGCACGACTAAATGATTTGATAAAATAGTTTTTCGATCTTTTTTTCCTTTGCTATCCTTCACAAACAAGTATCCTTCTTTAGAATGAACATCTATAATTCTCAAATTTAAGACTTCAGAAATTCGAAGTCCAGCACTATAGATAGTCCATAAAATGGCTTTGTGCTTACTATTTTTAGGATGCTGTATAATTTTTAAAACTTCTTCTTTACTTAAAACATTTGGTATGCTTACCGCCTTTTTTGGGCGTTGTATTTCATAATATTCTCTAGGTAGTTTTAAAACGTGCTCATAATAGGCTTTAATAGCGTTTATAAGTTGATTTTGATAACTCTCGCTAATTTTATTTTTTGTAATTAATTCATAAACAAAACCTTCTATTTCTTCTTTGGTTATTAGGCTAATATCTTTATTAGAAAATTTGGTTAAAAAAACGCTAAACATATTCTTGTAGGTTCGCACACTCGAATCGCTATACTTCTTTAAAACTATCGCTTTTTCCAATCTAAAAAGCTGTTCGATAGCATATTGGTTCAGCGGTCTTTTTTCAATAGGGGTGGGCGTTACCTCATTTACAGTTCTATAGTTTTTACCAAAAAGGTTTTTTATCAGTACCATGTTTTCTTGTGTATAGATAATAGACCATAATTTTTGATTGGGATGCCAAAAAGTGGTATTAATTTTCTTAAAAATAGTACGTAGTTCCTTTAGTTCATATGGGATATGAATTTTAATGCGTTTTGCATTCTTTAAAGGCTGATAAATAATTGGTATGTTATGCATAATGGTACTACTAATGGCTCAAATATAAAAGAAAATAGAATCATTATAAAGTTGATTTAAATATAAGTGTATACTAACCGTTAATAACGAATAGCATGTAATGACATATAAAACGTACCTTGTTAGCTATATGAAATGTAAAATATGTAATAACTTAGTAAAAGGACGAAGCGATAAGAAGTTTTGTTCGCAGCGCTGTAAAAATTATTATCATATTAATTTACGAAAAGTAACTGCCATTGCAGTCAAAGATATCGATATCATTTTACACAGAAATCGATCCATATTGTTAGAAGTTTTAGGAAAAAATTTGTTGCAAAAAAAAGTGCCTCGAATACTGTTAGAAAAAAAGAAATTTAATTTTAAATACAATACACATTGGCATATAAATAGCAAAAATAAAACCTTTTTTTGGGTATATGATTTTGGCTGGATGTCTTTCTCAGATGATGAAATATTGCTTGTTAGAAAAAGAACAATATCTTAATACTTGTGCCTATTTTCAATAACTTTAACCTTTAAAAGACATCCATTTAAAAGTCTTTTTTATTTCAGTTCTTCTTTAGTATAAACCTCTTCTCAAATTTTCGAAAAGGGCTAATGATTGGTTTGAAGCCAGGTCTATATGGTTCGCTTAAAGCTTCACAGAAATGTGAGGCTTTTTTGTTTTTATTCCATGTTGTGAGGAATATTGTTTGAAGTAAATTATTTTAAAGTAATTTAAAAACTATCTAAAACTATTGAGCCCGCCTTTTTTATTTTAATTTTGACTATTGAACAAATAGCCGTATTTTTGCAGAATATTTAAATGTTTTCACTCGAATACTATTCAGAAGTCCGTAAAAGTAGCAATTAAATCAATTCATTTAAAAATAATTATATCTACAAATAACAGAAACTTAAGTATGAAAAAAAACAATGAGCAAAAGGAGTATGTCTTTGCAATTGCAGCAATATTTTTTGCAGTCCTATTTTTAATCACATTATTTTATTTTAAATATTCAAATGAAAATAGTACTATAGATCCAAAACAAAAACAACAACAAGAGGCAATTAGCGCTGTTACTATCAAAGGTTAATTAAATGGAGTTCTAGTGAAAACCTTTTGCATAGCTAGAAAGACCAATACTATACTATGAAAACGTAATAAAGTATCAGTTCAAAAGATACGGACATACTGTTTATAAATTTAGGAAACAACGTATAGCAGGCCTCTTAGGAATGTTAGAGTTTAGGAAATTATTACAAAAGCTTCACAGAAATGTGGAGCTTTTTTGGTTAGAATTTAAGGGTATTAAAGTCTTCTAAAAAGAACAAAGTATGCGATTTTTAAATATTTGAAAGAATACCAACGTTTATAATTTGTTTTCTTGGTGTTTTTGACAGACACTTGACAGCCATTATAAAAATTCGAAGAACTAAATGGTGAAGGCAAAGTAACTGAAACATATGCAACGCTATTCTGGGGGGGGTAAAAAATGTTGGAGTACAAGTTATAGCTAGAATATAAATATTGAGGAAATATAGAACGTTTCAAAAGTACGCCTCGGCATTTTTTATTGGTTTTTCATTGAAATAATAGAATTCATGAATTCAATTGCCTAAATCTAGATAACGTAAGAATTTATTTGGATACGGCTTTTGTGTATCGTTGCTTATCCATTTACCATTTGCCGTAAAACGGAAAACTAATCGGTGTACTAAACTAGGCATCCATTTATAAAGATGATAAAGAGCTGTTTTAGGTTTGTTTGACGCGGCAAGAGATATGACCACTAAAAAAACAAAAAGTTAATTATTGCTAACAAAGAGCTGCTCTTTCAATTCGAACTAAAGAGAAAGCATGCAGAAGAGTTCTTCATAGTAAAGAACAAGGCGAAGAATCAGATCAGTTAAAACCAACTTTTTTAGTGAGCACGTCTCATGAGATAGGTGCGCCTTTGAATGGTATCATTTGGTTGGTGTATACAAGCAGCTATTTCCGGAGAAATGGCATATCAGGGAGCGGGTTTAGGCGTGTCTATTTTTAAAGCATACGCAGCGCTGCTCGGTGGTAAATTTAGATGAAAAGTGAGGAAGGGGAAGAATCTATATTTCATTTTATCCTGCCATACCAAACTAAATAAAAAGAAAAATAGTGCGGATACTTAGGTTTAAGTAGGAAGCTATTCAACTAAAACACTAAGTACGGAGGATGGTGAAATATCGGAAATGTTTTTATCATTGATGGGTTCTATCAGAGTTAAAAATGTAGGAAGCGCAAGAACTGATATGGAAGCATTAGATACTTATAGTAATGATATTGATCTGAAGCATCCTTATAAATTGGGTAATTTAACAAAGAAGGTATTAGAATAGCAACAGACAGGTGTGGGGATTTTTTCTGGCAGCGAAAGAGCGTAATTGATTCAAATATCCAGTGATTGTGATTAAAAACTGAGTAACAAATACAAATGAATTGCATGAATACAAAAGTAAGTGAATACATAAACATTGCTAATAATTAAAACACAGACCTTTTTATCGCACTAAATAGAAAGTGAACTTGAAAATTAAGACTAAAAATAGCTATCAAAGTGCAGATCTTACGCTACTTTTTTTATTGGCAACTATTGCTAAATGCGTGTGAATTACTCCATGCTTAAAAATGAAAAATTATATTTTAGTCCAAGATTAACAAATGTATTGCTTAGGTTTCCACCTTTTGCTTTTACATAACCAACAGCACTTCTAATACTTAAAGTATTTGTTATTTTATAATCAACACCAAAACTTGGTTTAATTATAAGGCCCTCGCCAGTGCTTATACCTCCTCCACCAGCAGCACCAGCTAAAACTTGAGCGAAAAAATTAGTATGGGTGTATGCTATAGTATTCGTTTTAATACCAAAGCCAATAAGACCTTCCCCGTAGGCTCCTGCATTCCCAAAGTTTGCAAAGGAGGTCTGACCAGCTAAAAATAGATTTTTGTTTACATCAAAATTAATTTGCAAAGATATTTGATGCATATCTTCAAAAGTATGTTTAATTCTCATTGGGTTAAAATACCAATCTTGTTTTAGTACAACTTCAACACCTTTAAATACGCCTTTTTTAAAAGTCTTTTCATTAGAGAAACTTCCATTTTTTTCTACATAATATTTTATACCGATACCATAATTTGAGGTAGATAGAAGACGATTTGGCGTGCATAAATACCCTTTATTAATAGAGATATAAACGCCACTAAATAAGTGTTGTTCAATAGAAATATCAGGATGTAATAAAAAGCCTCCGTCAGAATCTATACCGCCACCTCCACCAGCACCAATCCCAAATTTTGCTATAATATTGGTCTTGTTCTTATTTAAAGAAAGATGGTACCCTCCACCTAAAAAAACATCCATGTAACCTCCTCTAATTCCAGTATAAGCGCCATCTACTTTTAAAAATGCAAACCAATTATTTGTTAAATAATGCCCATACTCAAAACCAGCCAATCTTATTGTGTTTCCTTGCAGAAGTCCCTCACTTTTGACTTTTAAATTATTTAAATGAACTGAAAAATAATTTTTTTTAGTTTCTTGTTTCCAAGAAGAGTTGTTTAAAATTTCTGAGGAAAAATTAATTCCGGTATTGTTATAATTTGAATATTTAAAATCTAAAGGAATTTCTAAAGCCACATTTAATTGATTTCCTTTGATAAGTCCAGCATCAAAAAAGTTGACATAACTCCAACCTGTATGCACAGAAAAATGGTTAAAATTATACCCCAAATTAAGGTGTGGTAAAATAAATGCACCACCACCATCCCGAGCTTCAGCGCCACCACCGCCACCAAAATAGAAACCAGTATCGATATATAATTTATCATTTAAATATTTTTTATATCCTGCATTGATTCCCAAAGTAAAAAAACCACCTCTTTTACCGCTCACAGCAGCAGAAATACCAACACCTGTATACACGTATTCATTTAAAAAAATATTGTAATGAATACCAGAAAAACCCATATTTGGTTCATTTACAAATTCTGCTTTAGGCATGTCAATAGAAAGAAAATCAATTTTAATGAAACCTTTTTGAGTGTTCACTTCTGGAATACCCTGTGTCTGTGCCGCTAGGAAATGACTACAGAACATTACTAAAATTAAAAGAAGTAAGTTTTTCAGAGGTTTATTTTTAAGAATAATTCTACAAATATAATTTATCTTTTTGTAATACTAATAATTACAGTTTTAGACGCAGGTGTATTGCTTATTTTAGCAACACTTTTAAGTGGAACTAAAACATTTGCTTCAGGGAAATACGTTGCTGTGCATTGTTTTGGTATGTTGTAACCTACCACTAAAAACCCTTTTGCAGTTCTTTTCTCATTCTTAAAATGACTCGTTAAATCGACTAGATCTAGCTGTTTTAAGCTTTGTGTTTTCATGTCTTCTTCGTTCATGAAAACAACTCTTCGTTCATTTAAAACTCCTCGATATCGATCGTTTAAACCGTAAATAGTCGTATTGTATTGATCATGTGTCCGAATGGTCATCATGATAAATTGATTGCTTTCTAGCTTTAAATCAGAGGGGGCATTTAATGTAAAGTTTGCTTTTCCTGAAGCAGTAGGACTGTAGTTGTTTTCTCTTGCATTGTTGGGTAGATAAAAGCCTCCTTGTATTCGAACACGTTGGTTATAATTTTCAAAGCCAGGAATGGTTGCTTCAATTTTAGAGCGAATCAAATCGTAATTGGAAGCAAATGCCGTCCAATCTGTTTTCATGTTTTTAAAAGTTGCATTTGCCAAACCAACAACAATGGCAGGTTCACTTAATAATTTTTCAGAATGTGGTTTTAAATGCCCACGAGATTGATGTACAACTCCCATAGAATTTTCTACCGAAACAAATTGCGCTCCAGAAGCCTGAATGTCTTCTTCAGAGCGTCCTAAACAGGGTAAAATTAGTGCTTTTTTACCATGAATTAAATGACTTCTGTTCAGTTTTGTTGAGATTTGAACCGTTAAGCTGCAGTTTTTTAAAGCTGCTGCTGTAAATTCGGTGTCTGGGGTTGCAGAAACAAAATTTCCTCCCATCCCAATAAAAACTTTTGCCTTTTTTTGATGCATTGCTGTAATCGAATCAACAACATCTAAGCCATGTTTTCTTGGGGCTTTAAAACTGAATTCTTTCTCTAGATTATCTAAAAAAGAATCAGACGGCTTTTCCCAAATTCCCATAGTCCGATCTCCTTGTACATTAGAATGGCCACGAACAGGACAAGTTCCTGCGCCTTTTTTTCCAATGCTTCCTTTTAGTAATAGAATATTTACCAACTCACGAATATTATCTACCGCATTTTTATGCTGTGTCAAACCCATTGCCCAACAAATAATTATTTTTTCATTGTTGATAATAAGTGCGGTGGCTTCTTTTATTTTTTCTAATAAAAGGCCCGTTTGTGGAAGCAACTCTTGAATGGAATAGTTTTCTAGAGCTTCTAACATTTCTGCAATACCAGCAGTTTTTTTATCGATAAAATCGTGGTTAAAAACACTTCCAGGAGATGCTACTTCCTTTTTTTTCATCAATTTTAAAATGATTTTCAACAATGCGACATCTCCATTAATTTTCACTTGTAAAAATAAATCCGTTAAATCTTGTCCAGAGCCCATCCATTTTAACGGGTTTTGAGGATCTTTATAATTCATCAATCCAACTTCTGGTAAGGGATTTACAGTAATTATTGTACCTCCATTTTTTTTAGTTTCGCTTAAAGCAGTCAACATTCTTGGATGATTGGTCCCTGGGTTTTGTCCCATGACAAGCACTAAATCCGCATGCTTAAAATCATCTAAAGTAACAGAGCCTTTACCGATGCCTAGTGTTTCTACAAGTGCCGCACCGCTAGATTCGTGGCACATATTAGAACAATCGGGCAAATTATTGGTTCCAAATTGGCGTACAAATAGTTGATACAAAAAAGCAGCTTCATTACTTGTTCTTCCAGAGGTGTAAAACAATGCTTCGTTTGGAGAATCTAAGTTGTTTAATTCTTCTCCAATCATAGAAAAAGCCGCTTCCCAAGAAATTTCTTCATAATGATCTTTTCCTTCTTGTAAATACATGGGTTGCGTAATTCTACCACTTTTGCCAATTTCATAATCAGATAATTTAGAAAGTGCAGCCACAGAATGTGTCGCAAAAAAAAGTGGAGAAACTTTGTTTTTAGTTGCTTCTTCGGCGACTGCTTTTGCACCATTTTCGCAATACTCTGCTAAAAAAGCACGTTTGGCATCTGGATCTGGCCATGCGCAACCAGGGCAATCAAAGCCATCTTTTTGATTGATGTTCTTCAACAGATGAATGCCCTTTACAATACCTACTTCGTCTTTTATATGGGTTAATGCGGAAGTAATAGCCTGAATGCCCACCGCAGAATGTGGAATTTTTGTTATTTTAATTCCGGTTAATTTCTCGGGTGTTTGTGCCTTTATTTTGTGAGCCATACCTTAGTTTTTTTTCAAATAAGCAGGATTCGAGTAAATAGTCATTTTATGTTCTCGAGTAAAACCAATTAAACAAATTCCGAATTCTTTTGCAAAGTCTACAGCCAAAGAAGAGCATGCAGAGACAGCAACAATAATCGGAATTTTAGCAATAAATGCTTTGGACACAATTTCGTAAGATACCCGTCCGCTAACCAATAAATAATTTCCCTGTTTTAAGCTGTCTTTAATCAAGAGATTCCCAATAGTTTTATCAACAGCATTGTGCCTTCCAATATCTTCCTTAATGGTTAATAATGCTTGATTTTTATCAAAAATAGCAGCTGCATGACTGCCTCCTGATGTTTTAAATGTTTTTTGAAAACGTTTCATTTCAGAAAACATTCCATGTAAAATTTCTGATGAAAAAGTAGCCTTTGAAATTAGTTTTTCTCCAGTAACTTTAATGTCTTTTAATTCTTGTTTCCCACAGATGCCACAAGAAGAAACAGACAATAAGGTTCTTTTATTCAAGTAGCCTTTTCCGATACTTTCTTTTGGAATGGTTGCATTTATAATGGAAGGAATCTTGTGCTCCTCTTTCATTATTTCAAAATAAATAGGACTGTTGTTTTTATAAATATCTTCGGCGTACAACAAACCTCTGATAAGTTCAAAATCATTATCAGGAGTTCGCATGACAACCGTGTACGCTTCCTTGTTAATATTAATTTGGAGTGGCGCTTCTACAACCAAAGCATCGTTCACGGCAGCTTGTTGTCCATGGGCTATTTTTATTCCTTGATAAGAGATGGTCTGCATACACGAGAGAGTTTAGCTTGTGATACAAACTTACTGAAAAAGTAGTCTTGTAAATAAACAAAAGTCTCAAAATTGTCCGAAAATAATTGGTATCTGTTACAGATACTAGTATTATGGCCTTTTATTTTATCGTTTCGAGCAAAAAATAACAATAAACTTATTGTGCTTATTCGTAGTAAAGAATAGAAACACATCACCACCGTCTTTAATTTTTGTTTCTTGCCTAATTTGAGCTACCGATTTTGGGAAATTTCTAGTGGTAATATTTGCTTTTTTATCTGAAATCAACTTGCTTATTTTCTTTTTGTCGTACGCAATAACGGTTTTAATTTTAAAAACTCTACCGGGAAAATCTAGTATATTTTCTGAGGTATACAGGTGTGAATGTTGGTGTAATTTAAAAACATTCAATTCTCTCGCTATCTGATGAAATCCGCCAGATTTTAAGAGTGCTGCGTTTGGTTCATACAAATAGGTGAGTGGCTCAGCATAGGAAGAGGAAACACGTTCATTTAATTTAAAATTGAACTTTTGAGTTCCCTTTTTTAAGATATTAATCGTTTTTATTTGAATTTCTTTTTCGTAATTTTTCTCTAATAAGAACAGTACTTCTTTTACTTCATTTTTAACAGCAATAACATGAATTTCTTTTACAAATTTCAATTCGTTGATAGCACTTGTAATGTCTAAAATTGGAGAATTTTTTAGTAAAATTTGATTCGTTTTACGGAATAAGAAATCAATGTTTGCAGGGACATTAGGCAAGCAATCTTGTAATAAAAAAACTTTTCCTTTGTGCTCATTTCTTCTGGAAGGGTCTATGTAAATACAATCAAAATTGGCAGCTGTATTGTTTAGATACGTGATGCCGTCACCAGAAAAAGTAACAATATTTTTTGTGTTTAATTGTTGGTAATTATGTTTTACAATTTTGGATAATTCGGTGTTAATTTCACAATGTATAACTTCTTTAAATCGTTTAGAAAAGTAGAAACAATCGACCCCAAAACCACCGGTAATGTCAATAATTGATGCGCCTTCAACCAAGTTTGATTTGTAGTCTGCTGCAACTTCAGAAGAGGTTTGCGCTATGCTAACTTTTGGTGGGTAATATATATTCTTGGTTTGAAACCAAGAAGTTAGTTTCCGTTCAGACTTTTGTTTTGAAACAATCTGATTTGCCAATTCTTGAATAGAAATATCTTTAAAAGGACTTCCTTTTAAAATTAGTTTTGTGATATCAGATTTTAAATTGTCAGAAATAAATTGCTGAACAGCTGTATGTAATATGTTTGGATTCAAAAAAAACTACATGTTTTTAGTTAAGGATTTTACAATTTTATTATCCGCCAAAAATTCTTTTAAAATCACTTTTAAGGCAGTATATAAAGGAACCGCAAAGATCATTCCTACCACGCCAAAAAGTAAGCCTCCAATAATTATTGTTAAAAATATTTCTAAAGGGTGAGACTTCGTTGTTTTTGAAAATATAATTGGCTGACTTCCAAAATTATCAATCAACTGAGCAATTAAATACCCAATCATAACATACATCGTGGTGGGTAAAATATCATTTTGAAAATCTTGTCCAATATTACTTATCATAGATAAAACAAACATGATAACTGCGCCTATCATTGGTCCAACGTACGGAATTAGATTTAGTAATGCACACAAGAAGGCAATGACAACTGCATTGTTAATGTCAAAAATCAAAAGAATACAGGTGTACAAAAGAAAAAGGATGGTAATTTGAAACAGCAATCCAATAAAGTATCTTGACAGTAAATTATTAATGGTTTCTAAAGATTTAGAAAACCTGCCTTCGGTTCCATTTGGGATTATTGTGATCACACCTTTCTTTAATAATTGGCTGTCTTTCATAAAAAAGAAAGAAATGAATACTACAGAGAATAAGCCAACACTTAAAGAACCAAGTGCTGCTAAAACAGCATTTAAGAAATTGGGAATTTCTTTAAATTGAGTAAGAAAATCAATGTTTTTTAATTCACCTAAAACATCAATTCCTTTTGCCGAAAAATAAGCGATTATTTCATTGAATATCTCTTGAATATTTTCCTGTAATTTATCTACTTCTAAAAGAGATAGGCTTTTTCCTTGTTCTGCAATTAGTGGAATAAACATTAGTACTAAACCAGTTAAAAGACTTAACATGAAACACATGGTAAAAATGACCGCAATTGTGTTTGGAAATTTTAGTTTTTTTCTTAAAAAAAGAATTAGAGGTCTTGCTACTAATGATAAAATACCTGCAATTATAATATAACTAATTACAGATTGAATCGCATATAAGAAATAACTCAAAAGAAAAATTCCTACTAAAATTCCTAGAGCTCTTAAAATTCCGTATGCTATTGTTCTTGAGTTCATTAGTTGTATCCTTTTACAGTTCCCATACTTAATTTATTTCCGTTAGAAAACCTGTGATTTGTGGGTAATAATGTACCGCTTTCTGTGGGTGTCCAATCGTCCCAAGTAGCAAGAACTCCGTTCATTTTCATACTTGGTACAAACATTTTGTAACTTTTTGGAACATAGGTTGTATCTAAAATCCAAAGATAAGAATCTCCTGGAGTAGAACCACCTTTGGTATATTTTACTAACAGCGTTTCTTTACCAGCTACTTTTTGGATGCTTCTTATCACTCCTTTTTCGAATAATTTATGTGGAGCAACCAACCAAAAAGAATCATTATTAAAAATATTCCAAGCTTTTTTTATAAGTGCAGCGTTTGCAACTTCTTGTTTTTCTTCGTTGAAGAAAACAGTACTTTTTTCTAGATTTCGAGTATGTAAATTTACACGAGTTGTGTCCCAGGAAACGTCTACTATATTATTTTCTTTGTCCCATTTAAAAGATCTTCTGCCACCAAAACTCCATTCTAGAAAACGTGTTTTTTTATAAGCATCGTGGTGTATCGCTTTTAAAATTTTGTTTGCTAAAATATTTGCTTTCTCATTTACCGCTTGCACATTACCCATATAAATTTCCAAACCAAATACAGAAAGCGTATGTTTTGTTGGTAATTTTATCCCTGACTCTGTATTTTTCCAGTCAGTCCAAGTAGCAGAAAGACCACCAATAGGAATGATGTTTGTCCACATTTTAAAAGCAGTAGGTTGGTAGTTCTCGTTCAAAATCCATAAATAGGAATCTCCAGGAGTACTGCCTCCAGAAGTATATGTAATAAGTAGCGCATCTTTACCTTTGTAATTTACAATGCGTCTTTCTGAACCGGCATCAAATACTTTATAAGGAGCAACCAACCAAAAGGAATCATTATTAAAAAAGGCGGTTGCTGTTTTTATAATTTTAGTATTTTCTACTTTTTTACCATGCTTAAAAGCCTTGGTTTTTTTTGGGTTGTTTGTATGTAAAATGACCTTGTTATTCTCCCAAGAAACAGTGACAATATTTTTTTGTTTGTTCCATTTATAAAAATGTTCATTTCTGAAATTCCAAGCAATGGTTTCGGTGTTTTTGTAGGTTTCGTAGTTTAGTGCATGTAGCATTTTAATTGCCAGAGCATCCGCCTCTTTTCCTTGCTCTCCTTTTGGAAGCGGTTCGTTTTTTGCAAGGTAAAAAATAGCTCCAGCTGCAATGAACACGAAAAGAATACTTCCTAAAATTTTAAAAAATTTCTTCATCTTGAATCTATAAAAATTAAAGAAGCTAATTTATTACTTTTTAAAGGAACTTATTTATTTTAAAGGGATTAATCTAAAACATGTTTCGAAATACGTTTGTTTTAGATTCCTTTATTCTTTTAAAAATAAATGAAAAGATCAGGAAAAATTTTTCTAAACTTCTTGGGCAAGTCTTTGGTTATAGAAATTTCATTCTTGGTAAAAGGATGCACAAAGTCTAAGGTGGCTGCGTGTAAAAACAGTCCTTTTCCATTTAATTTTTTATCTTTCAAAAAATATTTTTTGTCTCCCAAAATAGGGTTTCCAATTTCAGATACGTGTTTTCTCAGCTGATGTTTCCTGCCTGTTTTTGGTGCCAACTTTACGAAGTTTAAACACTCAAAACGTTCTGAAACTACTGTTTTTAAAACTTCGAATTTTGTTTGTGCTATTTTTTCATCAATCAGGAAATTGATATGTCCAACTGTATTCATGGCTCCAATGGTAATTGCAAAATACGTTTTTTTGATTTCTTTATTTTGAAATAGTTTTCCTAGTTCAATAATTGCAGTGCTTGTTTTACCAACTAATAGCAGTCCGCTTGTTGGATAATCTAATCTGTGGACGGGTTGAGGTTTAACGGCATCTGATTGTTTGCTTTTCTTCAAATTTTGAGCTAAGCCATTTGCAATGGTAACAAATTTATTTCCACTGACTAAAATTCCAGCAGGCTTGTAAATAACTGCGAGATATTCGTCTTCAAATAAGACTTCTAAGTTGAGCTCTAAACGTTTAAATAGGGACGCTTTCTCAGATTGGAAAAGTTCAATTTTTTCATTTCCAGAAATATATTTTGACGTGGTCGCTACATTTCCGTCAATATAAATAAGTTCTTTTTTTATGGCTTTTTTGATGCCAGATTTGGTTGGAAGTGTGTTGAAAATACCCACTCCATATTCTTGAAAACGAATTGGGTTTTCTAGTTCTTCAACAACATGGGTTTCTATTAACTGCATTACTTTGCAAACAATTGACGCAGGTCCTTAAACGCTTTAAATTCTAGCGCATTTTTTTCTGGATCTGTAAAAAACATGGTTGCTTGTTCGCCCACTTTTCCTTTAAAACGTATGCAAGGCTCAATTTCAAATTTTATGTTTGCTTCTTTTAAACTATCTGCTAAAGAATGCCAATCTTTCCAGCTTAAAACAACTCCAAAATGCGGAACCGGAACGTCATAACCGTCTACAGGGTTAGAAATTCTTGTTGCTGTAAAGTCCTCTTTTTGGTGAATGACCAATTGATGTCCAAAGAAATCAAAATCTACCCATTCTTCGGTACTTCGTCCTTCTTCACAGTTTAAGATATCGCGGTAAAAAGTTCTACATTTTTTTAAATTTTGAACTGGAATTGCTAAGTGAAATGGTTGTATCATTATTTGTTTTTTTTTGTAGTTGATCCTTGTTTGTCTCTTTTAATTTAGAATTTAGAGATGCTAGTGCTAGTAATTCTGTTTTTAAATAAAATTGTATTGAGAACCTTTTTGACTTGAGACATTTTAATTAATATACGAGTGAAGTCAATATAGTTTTTTTTTTCTAGCAGCCTAAAATTTTTTAAAAGCCAATTGCTTTGTCATCTCCTCTTGCATCTGCGCCCCCTTCTAATTTCCCGCTTGGTAGTACTAAAATCCCTTCAACTTTTCCAATAACAGGACTGTCTTTTTGGTTAATTGAATAGCCTAACTTTTTCAATTTGTCTGTTGCTTTTTTGTCAAATTGGTTGGGCTCCATCATAATTACATCTGGCAGCCATTGATGGTGAAAACGGGGCTGATTGATTGCTTCTTGCATTCCGAAACCAAATTCATGCACATTTAAAATTGTTTGTAAAACAGAAGTAATGATAGTAGAGCCTCCTGGTGTTCCTACAACCATCCACAGTGCACCGTTTTTCTCTACAATTGTGGGTGTCATAGAGCTTAACATTCTTTTTTCTGGAGCAATTTCATTCGCTTTGCCACCGATCAAACCAAACATGTTTGGCGCTCCTGTCTTGCTAGAAAAATCGTCCATTTCATTATTTAAAAAGAAACCTAATTCGCTTGAATATAGTTTAGAACCATATCCTGCATTTATGGTTGTAGTTGCAGAAATTGCATTTCCAAATTGGTCTATGATAGAGTAATGGGTTGTCTCATCACTTTCTACCATTGTGATACTTCCGTGAGAAACATCGGATGATTTGGTTGCTTTATTAAAAGAGAAGTCATTCATTCTGCCTTTAATATACGCCTTACTAATTAAAGTTTCTACTGGGATTTTTACAAAATCTGGATCTCCTAAAAAGAAACTTCTGTCTGCATAGGCACGTCTTTCTGCCTCTGTAATTATTTGAATTGCTTTTACAGAATTATGCCCATATTTGTCCAGATCATAAGGTTCTATTCCGTTCATAATTTGTGCCAAACAAATACCTCCACTAGATGGCGGAGACATAGAAATTATTTTTAAATCGTCATATTTAAAGGTAATTGGAGTTCTCCATTTTGCTTCATATGCAGCCAAATCCTCAAGGGTCATAATTCCGCCGTTTGCTTGCACAAATGCTGCTAATTTTTTTGCAGTTTCACCTTTGTAAAATTCATCTTTACCATTTTTTTGAATTCTAGTTAAGGTAGCTGCTAACGCATTGTATTTTATGGTATCGTTTTCTTTCCAATTTTTATGAAATAAGATAGCCTCTTTATTTGCACTTAAAAACTGACTTTGATAGCTTTTTATTCTTTTTGCCTGTTTTTTAGTTACAATTACCCCACGTTTTGCCAATGCTATTATGGGATCTAAAATAGCCTTCATAGGCAATGATCCAAACTTTTCATGTACTTTAAAAACTCCTGCAACAGTGCCTGGAATTCCTACAGCCATAGCGCCAAGGGTGCTTTTTTCTTTAATGATATTCTTATCAGCATCTAAATACATGTCTTTTGAAGCTGCTAAAGGTGCTTTTTCTCTATAATCTAAGGCACCAATTTCACCATCACTTCTCCTGTACACCATAAAACCACCACCACCAATATTTCCTGCATATGGGTATGCAACCGCTAGCGCTAATTCTGTAGCAACCATTGCATCAAATGCATTACCCCCTTTTTTGAGAACGTCTGCACCAATTTTAGAAGCTTCTTCTCTGGCAGACACCACCATTGCTTTTTGACTGATTAAGCCTGTAATTCTTTCTTTTTTTTCTGGTGTTTTGCAATTAAATAGTACAATCGAAATTGCAATTAGTGAACATATTTTTTTCATACTGAAGTTCTAGTTTTTGTTTGTTTTGCTATTTTAAAAGTCTCTATTTAAGTTGTTTATAAATATATTCTAGAAATAAATCCCTTCCTTATTCTTTGTTTGGAATGACAGTTAATTCTTCTGTTTTCTGCTTTGTATGTGCTATTAAATCTTTGAAAAACAATGTAAAATCCTCTTGAAGTTCGGTTTCTAGGTTCCATAAATCTTCAATCGCTAAATTCATTTTAGATTTTCCTTTCGTTCTTTGGTTCATTCCATTTAAAACTTTTTCAATTCCGTCTTTATATTTATAATTGAATAAAATATTGTATTCAATCATGTATTTGATAAACTGTTGCGATTTTAAGGGCAATTCTAATTTTATTTCATCAAATAAATTATAAATTGACTGTGTATAAATTTCTAAAGGAATTTCAGAATAATTTGCCCAATTTTTTGCCAAGAAATAATCATAAAATATATCGATGATTACACCATCATAGTGCCCATATCGCGAATGTAAACGTCTTTTACTTTTCCGTACAATTGCATGAGCATCTGTAAATGTATCTATTTCTCTGTGTAGAAAAATACCTTGTTGAATTTCTTTAGAAAAACCTTCGTACTTATTACCTCTAATATGATCTGCAATAAAATTGCCAATCATAATGTTGGTATTGTTTTGTGATAGATATAAATGTGCTAAGAAATTCATCTGATAAAAGTAAGCTATTTGCAGGTATATTTATGAACATTATGAAACGCGATACTTATGAAAAATGTAAAAGCCTTTGAAAAAGATATTTTCTTAATGAAAGTTGTTTAAAATATTTTTTATTGAATGGTAGAAATAATTTAATGGACTTTGGTGTGCACGTACTTTGGCTAAAATAGAATTATTTTCGTGTTTTTTTTATATTTCTTTGTTAATGATTTTTTTTTGGCAGCCCAATCTAAATATTTAAGACAAATTCTAAATTTTGCAATCTAGCTAATTTTTATAAATACCAATTCTTTTAATTTTTATGATTGAATTGATACCCATATTACATGCGGTATGTATGGAGTGGATGTATTTGAAAACAACACTAATTTTAAGGTACACTCAATATATAATATTGCAAAAAATAGGGTGCATCACATGTAATTTTTAATGAGTTATCCGCGCGGTCAAAAACATCGTGATAGTAAAGTTTACACAGAGCTATTTAAGGACTATGCTCTTTAAAATCATTTTTTAATGATGAATGCTCTTTTTTTAAAGAACTTTTAAACTCTTTTAGGTTGTGAGGTTTGTTATCCTAGTTGTACAGTTTTGTTGTTTTTGGAGGTAGTTTTAATGTGGCTTGCCTAGAGCTAAAGGTATTTCTA
>Ga0307489_10001240_pt1 | contig 16739 bp, 24 predicted proteins | sample SB12metaG_FD_202247 | JGI IMG/M metagenome (GOLD analysis project Ga0307489, IMG submission 202247) | Sea-ice brine microbial communities from Beaufort Sea near Barrow, Alaska, United States - SB 1.2 | ecosystem: Environmental > Aquatic > Marine > Coastal | place: USA: Alaska | collected...
CCCCGCCACCGCCCCCGCTACCCGCGCGCCTCCTTGACGGCCTCCATATCCCCCATCCCCGCCGGCAGCGGGTGCAGGCTCCGCACCGCGCCGTTGAACGTGTCCGCCATGAATCAGGGGCTTACACTCGTTCAAGGTAGAGCTCAACTTGAGCAGCTCCAGGACACGTTCATGACCTAAGTCGGATTATACGGTGGACAGAAGAGCTCAAGTTGAGCTGAATTGGGAACGAGCGTAAGCCCCTGCCATGATGCGCATGAGCGCCAGCCCCTCCTCTGTCACCACCTCGCTGCAGCGGCGCAAGTTGAATTTGAAAGCAAGGGTTGAAAGCAGCTTATCATATTCCAGGTTCAAGCGCTTAGTTCCAGGCGGATTCGACTTGGGTTTGATAGGGTCAACCTGCACCGGCCTACCTCGCCCGCCTGCAGCTTCAACCCGCCGGCCATGGCCCGCTCACATAAATACAAGGGGGTGTATTAGGGGTACATAAGCGGTGCTTTAGGGGTGTATGTGGGGTGCATTAGGGGTGCATTAGGGGTGCATCAGCAGCGCATTACGGGTGCTCTGGGGATGTATCAGGGATGCATCTACAGTGCATTAGGGGTACATTAGGAATGTATTAGGGATGTGTCAGGGATGTGTTAGGGGTGTATTAGGGATGCATCAGCAGTGCATCAGGGGTGCAATAGGGATATATATTAGGGAGGTACAGGGGTGCATTAGCGAAGCAATAAGGATGCATCAGGGGTGTATTGGGGGTGTTTAAGGAATGTATTGAGGGTGTAACACAATGACAGGATGACACGATAGCGGCGGGCCCGACCGGCGTCAGGGTCCCAGTCGGGCGGCAGGGGGATCTCCGCCAGCTTCGTGAAGAATCCCGTGCATTAAGGCCTGGTTTGTTAGCTCAGTAAGTTGAGTATGTAAGTAAGTGATCTGACGATTTATTAACTCGTTCATAGTGCTTACCAGCCAAGTAATGACGCTCACATACTAGGCACGAGGGCCGGGTGATTCATGCTCGCCGCGTCATATGACGTCATTGTGGCCGATGACGTGGTGGATGACGCGGTGGACAACGTGGCCCCGATATATGTTTTGAGTGTCCCCTGCCGTGCTACCGGCCGCGCCCATCAGGCCGCGCTTGTCGAACTTCCACACCTTGGCGCCGGTCTTGTCGGAGAGGATGGGGCCCCAGGTGTAGTGCATGAGGCACCCGGCGCCCAACCGCACGTCCGCCGGGGGCCAGGGGCTTGCACTCGTCCACTTTTCGGCTCAAACTTCAGGACCTTCGGGACACATCGCTCACGTTAGAGCTCAACTTGAGCACCTTCGGGACACATCCACGGGATAATTTGAGCCACACGAGGGACACAGTGAGCTTAAGTTAAGCGGAAAGGGGCACAGTAAGCTCAAGTTGAGCGGAGATGGGAACGAGTGTAAGCCCCTGCCGGGGGCTGCACCATGAGTTTGTTGAACGGCACCGGCGGGTAGTGCACCGTCAGCCCCACGCGCACCGCCGCGAAGTCGAAGGCGTACATGTCGCGCACCCACCCAAAGATGCGCTTGATCACCGCGTTGGTCTCCCCAAACTCCACCAGATCCGCCCAAATCGGCGCCACCGCGCGCAGGTCGTCGCCCAGGATGGCCTGCGGCGCGTTGCCCGACTGCGGCACGTCCTCCAGCGGGCCCCACTTCAGGGGCTTACACTCGTTCACCTTAGAGCTCAACTTGAGCAACTCCAGGACACATTCATGAGTTATGTTGGGTTACACGGTGGACAGAAGAGCTCAAGTTGAGCTGAAATCGGAACGAGTGTAAGCCCCTGCCCCACTTCGCCACGTCGTGGAATTCCAGCGACGCCGGCGCCGCATCCGCGTGCCACGGGATGATGTACCCGAATAAGAAGCCGTAGGAGTTGCCCGGCGCCAGGGGCTTACACTCGTATACTGACCGGCTCAACGTAAGCGCTTTGTGTGTTCTTGGGGGTGCATTTGTGGGGTTACTTAGGGGGTGTTTAGTGGGTGTCAAGGGGGTATGAGGGGGTGTCTAGGGTGTATTTTGTGCTAGAAACGGCTCAGGTTGAGCTGAAAAGTGGACGAGTGTAAGCCCCTGCCCGGCGCCAGCATGACGGAGGGCGGCGGGCTCTTCACCACCAGGTAGGGGCTTACACTCGTCCACTTCTCAGCTCAACCTGAGCCGTTTCTGACACAAAATGCACCCTGAACACCCCCTGATGCTCCTTGATACCCCCTGACACCTCCTAAACACTCCCTAAACAACAACTAAATGCACCCCTTTCCCACAGAATGCGTTTCAGCTGAGCCGAAAAGTGGACGAGTGTAAGCCCCGACCAGTAGGTAGTCAGCCTCCGCCATGAGGATGTGGCTGCACCGCTTGGCGTCATCCATCTGTGACCACACCGCGATGGCCCGGGCTCGGTCCTTGACGCTGTAGTCGCACCCGTTGTCGCACTCCGCGTGTGTGGGGTCGATGCGCACCGTGTTGTAGCGGCGCAAGGTGAATTTGAAAGCAAGGTTGAAAGCGACCTGTCATATTTTCGTTTCAAGCGCTTAGTTCCAGGCGCTTTCAACGTGAGTTTGATATGGTCAACCTGCGCCGCCGTACCGTGTGCACCTCGCGCATCAGCTCGTCGTCCCTGGTTGTACAGGCGCAACTTGAATTTGAAAGCAAAGTTTGAAAGCAGCTCGTCCCATTTTTGTTTCATGGGCTCAGTTCCAGGCGCTTTCAACGTGGGTTTGATGGGGCCAACCTGCACCATCTTACCTGGTGCGGTGCAACACGCGCGTGAAGTGCCGCAACGGCGACCCGGGTTCCTTGATTCAGTGGCGCATGCTTAAATTGAAAGCAAAGTTTGAAAGCAGTCTATCCTGTTCCAGTTTCAAGCGCTTAGATCCAAGCGCTTTCAATGCGGGTTTCACAGGGTCAACCTGCACCGCCCTACCTTGGCAACCTTCTTCCACGTGGCGTGGAACACCCGCGTCTGCCAGTTCATGTACGCCTGCCCGTTGGAGGTGATCATGGTGTGCAGGCACGCCGGCCGCCATGGGCTTACACTCGTCCACTTTTCGGCTCAACGTAAGCGCTTTCTGTGGGTTAGGGGGGCGCGTCCAGGGGCTGTTTAGGGGCTGTTTAGGAGGTGCCAGGAGATGCTAGGGGTTATTCAGGGTACATTTTGTGTCAGACCCGGCTCAGGTTGAGCTAAAAGTGGACGAGTGTAAGCCCCTGCCGGGCGCCCGCCGGCGGCAGCGTGGTAGCGCGGCTGCACCGGGTTGTAGCGGCGCAAGCTGAAATTGAAACCGAAACTTGAAACCAGCTTCTCATATTTTAGTTTTGAGATTAATTCCAGGCGCTGTCAACTTGGGTTTGATAGGGTCGACCTGCACCGCCCTACTGGGTACAGCACGCCGGAGGTGAGCCTGATGCCGGGGTTGATGTTGGGAGGCTGGTAGGCATTTTTGAGGTGTTTGAGCCAGCACTGGTGGGTGCCGGGTTCCCACGACCACGTGTTGCACAGCTTCGCGTTTTAGGGCCGGGTGCATATTGCTCGCCACATCATCCGGCGCATTTTGAACCGTCGTTTATTGTCTTAAATTTGATGCTATGACGCAGCAAGCATCATCCAACGCACTTTGAACCATCGTTTATTGACTTAAATTCGATGCTATGACGTGGCGAGCAGCGCCACGTCATCCAACGCATTTTGAACGCTCGTTTGTTGACTTAGATTCGATGCTATGACGTGATGAGCAGTATCTGCCAGGTCGTACCGCGTCTGCCTTCTGGCACGACTGGCAGCACTTGGCGGCGGAGGGCTGCGGGTTGTCGGCGCCCTGGAGCACCCCGGGGGTCGGGTCGCCGCCCCAGTAGTCGGTGTGTTCGCTCGTGTGGCACAGGTCCTCGGGGGCCTCCACGAACGCAACCGCCCCCGCCCTTGCCGTCTCCTCCTCCTCTGCCTCCACGGCCGCCGTTGCTGTTGCCGCTGCCGTTGCTGCCGCCGCCTCCGCCTTCCTAGCCTCCGCCGCCTCCGCGGCTTCCGCCGCCGCTGCTGCTGCCGTTGCCGCCGCCGCGGCCCTCCCAGTCGCCGCCACCTCCACAGCCGCCGCCGCCGCCTCCATCTCTGTCTCCCTCTCCTCCACCGCTGCCGAGGTCCCCGTCGCTGCCTCCACCACCAAATCCTCCTCGTCCTCACGCTCCGGCCCCCTCACCTCCTCCTCCTCCTCCTCCGCTTGCGACGTCATACCAGCAGCTTCTCTATGCGACGCTGCATCCACCGCCGCCGCCGCCGCCGCCGCCTCCGCCGTCCCCGCTGCCTCCGCCGCCGTAACCTCGCCCCGCGCCGCCTTCCACCTATTGCGGTGCGCGGCATGTCCCGGCCGGTGCCTCTGGAAGTTCTCGCGGCTGAGAAAGTCCTGGTGCTCGCCCATGCCTGCGGCCAGGGTTTTACACTCATTCACTTCACAGCTCAACTTGAGCCGTGTCTGACAAAATAAAACACCCTACACACCCTAAACACCCCCTACCCCCCTTTTAACACGGGCTACACAATCCCTACGCGCACCCCCTATCCCATAGAAAGCGCTTAAGTTGAGCTGAGAATTGAGCGAGTGTAAGCCCATGCCTGCGGCGTCGCCGGAGGTGCCCGCCTCGTGCAGCGCTAACAGAAATGCTGCGGAAAACAAAACGCGGAGGGCGGCGCGCTGCGTGTCAGCTTCGGCGATGTCGCTATACAGCGCGTTATAGGTTGGAAGGCTGGAGGGTGGGGGGGATGGGAGGCTGGGAGGTTGGGGTACGGTGGGGCGGGAAGGTGTGGAGGTCGCGAAGCGAGGGCGCTGGACATCGAAGAGTTGAAGACAGATGGTGATACCGACTGCCGTTCACCAAACTGGCAGCGTTGGTGGAGAAAAGCAGCGGCGGCTGTGCGTTGCTTCGGCCGTCGCCGCGGGTGGCGGTGGTGGCGTCTGTGGGCTTCGCGGGGGGGGCAAGCTGCGCTGGACGACGCGGGTGGGTGGGTCCCTCGGCGCGCAGTGGTGCGGGTGTTCGAGCGAAATGCAGTACTAGTGAGATGGAGATTGTTGTGTTGGTTGTTTGGCGCGCGGGTGGACGGGTGGACGGACCGTAGCCGAGCAGGCCGAGCAGGGAGATCGCGCCGTACACCACGAGCTTCACACCGCGCGGCCCGCTCCCCCCCGTGTGCGGCGCCATGCTTACCGTCGCGCCGCTCACCCCGTGCCCCGTGCGGCGTGTGTGGGGCTAATTTGACAGCGACCTCGACTGTCTCCTATCTCGAAGCTCGGCCGGACACAACACTACAACCGACCGCAAGGCGTTTTCTTCTGTGCGCGCGACCATTTTTCCACAAACGTTGATAGACGTGCATGACCGTTCACAAGCACCAAGACGCTCGCGCTCACGTGCGTGGTGGTTGAGTCGTGGTGGTGGTGGATATGTTCAATTAAACATGTCTCTCTCCCTTTCTCTCTCCTCACTCCCTCCCTGATTTACGTACGCGTATTACACGGCAGACCAGGCGGCACGGGTCTAGTCTCTTTATCTCTCCTGTCTCCCTCCCTCCCTCCCTCCCTCTCCTCTCTCTATCTCTCCGTAGTCTACTCACGCGTGTAACCATGGCATACTGTATCAGGGCGGGCAATGGTTTACTTCTGCGGGCACTGGTTTAGTCAATAAGTCCTGCGGGCAGTGGTTCAATCCTTCTTAGTGGGCTTGGGGGCGGGCAGCAGCATCGCCTTGCCCAACATCATTAGCCCCGTGCCAGTGCCCTGCACCAGTTACCATGTCAACCTTAAACTCAGTGTCGGGTCTGGTATCGAAGATATGGTATCGAATCCCGTTCGACCAATCAGACTTGTCCATTTTGAGACTCCCGCCGACCGACTCGCTGACAGTCCGACCGGGTCGTGATCCTTGAGTAAATAGACCCTCGACTTGCTCGATGACCGGTATTTAGGGTTTAGGTTTTAGGGTTTTAGGGTTAAGGGTAAACCCTAGGCCCGACCCCGTGACTTTCTCGATGACCCCGAGGCCGAAGAACATGTGGCACAGCGCCTTGCTGTAGCGGCGCAAGTTGATTTTGAAAGCAATTTTGAAAGCAGTTTAACATATTTCAGTGTCAAGCGCTCAGTTCCAGGCGGTTCAACTTGGGTTTGATAGGGTTAGCCTGAACCACCCTACCTTGCAGAAGGCAAAGGCGCAGGACTGCACGGGGTGTAGCGGCGCAAGTTGAATTTGAAAGCAGAAGTTGAAATCGGTTCATCACACATTAGTTTCAAGCGCTTAATTCCAGACGGTTTCAACGTTGGTTTGATAGGCTCAACCTGCACCGCCTTACCGGGGTACTGCAGCGGCGGCGGAATGTCCGTGCGGATCAGCGGGTACTTGTCCACCACCAGGCAGGGCCGAGCAACCAATGTCGGCAGTACGATCACTGCAGCTTCGAAGAATAGGAGCTTCGTGTTGTTCGCACGAGTTCAGCGCACGTTCTCTAGCGTCCGAGCGTTGTAGTGTTATCTATCGACACGTGTCAGGCTGAAGTAGAGCGTCGCCTCGATACGCTCACCATGGCATCGGAAGCCTTTACCATAAAAAATAACGAGGGGTTAACGCGCAGTGGATGACGTTGTTTGCTATTCCCTGCCACCACTGACTTGGCGACGCAGCACCCACAGGTTTAGGGTTTAGGGTTTAGGGTTTATGGTTGACTAGTCCCTGCCACGACAGACTTGGCGACGCAGCAGCCGCGCAGGCCCTCGATGCCGGCGAAGCGGTCGAAGCCGGAGTCCTTGACGTGGCGGCGCAAGTTGAAGTTGAAAGCAAAGTTTGAAAGATGTCCATCACATTTTGGTTTAAAGCGCCTAGTCACAGGCAGTTTCAACTTGGGTTTGATAGGGTCAACCTGCACCGCCCCACCTTGACGCCGCCGAAGGGCAGCGACTGCGCCATGTACCAGGGGCTTACACTCGGTCCAATTTCAGCTCAACTTGAGCTCTTCTGTCCACCGTGTAACCCAACTTAGCTCATTAACGTGTCCTGGAGTTGCTTAGGTTGAGCTGTAACTTGAACGAGTGTAAGCCCCTGCCATGTACGTCGTGGCGAAGTCGTTGATGCACGTCATGCCCGCCGGAGCCTCGGGCCCGCTATCAAACTGAGGTTGGTCAGATGACCATACTGAGCGGTATCGTGTTGGATGAAACGCCCATACTGACGTGGATCAGACAATACTGGGACCAATAGTCAGAGGCGGACGAGGATGAGGAGGGGGATGGGGTTTAGGGTCGAGGGTTTAGGGTTTAGGGTTTAGGGTGTGTTGTCTACGGGTACACCATGAGCGAACAGTCTGGATGATACCGGGCCTTGCCTCCAGCTGTGCGCCCACCTTGAGCGCCCGCTTGCGGCTGCCAAACACGTTGGAGCCCAGGCCGAAGTCGCAGTCGTTGGCCAGGACGTAGCGGCGCAACTAGGAATCCAAAGCAAAGCTTGGGTACATCTTGCGAGATTTGTGGTAAAGATTGGGTAGATTTGCAAGGTTCAGTGGCGAAGATTGGGTAGATTTACAGGGTTCAGTGATGGACATTGGGTAGTTTGGCGGGTTAAGCTGCAGCGCCCTGCCAGGCGCACCGCCTCTTCGTCGCTCGATATCTTGCAGACGGCCAGCACGGGGCCGAAGACCAGGGGTTTACACTCGTTCACTTTTCAACTCAACTTGAGCCGTGTCTGACAAACAAAAACACCCTACACACCATAAACACCCCCTTAACACGGGCTACACGATCCCTGCGCGCACCCCCTATCCCAAAAAAAAGCTCAAGTCGAGTCGAGAAGTGAACGAGTGTGCCCCTGCCGAAGACCTCCTCCTTCGCCATGCGCATGTCGTGCGTCACCCCCACGATCACTGTCGGGGGGTAGAACTGCCCCGCGGAGAGATCGGGGTTCATCTTACCGCCAACCTTGACCACCGCACCCTTGGCCACGGCGTCGTCCACCAGGGACCAGGGGCTTACACTCGTCCACTGCTCAGCTCAACCTGAGATGTTTCTGACACAAAATACACCCTGAACACCTCCTGATACTCCTTGATACCCCGTGACACCTCCTAAACACCCCCCCTAAATGCACCCCTATCCCACAGAATGTGCTTAAGTTGAGCCGACAAGTGAACGAGTGTAAGCCCCTGCCAGGGACTGGATGTACGCGGCCTGCTCGGGCATGCACATGGCGCCGCAGTCCACACCCGCCGACAGCGCCCACCCCTGCCGCAGCTTCAGAGACGCCGTCACCACGCCCTCCACAAACTTGTCGTGCACCTTTTCGTGGACGTAGAAGCGCTCCGCGCCGGCGCAGTTTTGGCCGCACGACTGGAAGGCGCCGCGCAGCGCCATCGTGTAGCGGCGCAACTTGAATTTGAAACCAAAATTTGAAAGCAGTCCATCATATTCCAGTTTTAAGCGCTTAGTTCCAGGTGGTTTCAACTTGGGTTTTTTAAAGGGGCAACCTGTACCGGCCTACCATGGGCACGCACTGCGTGAGGTCCGCGTCCTCAAGCACGATGAAGGGGTCCTTGCCCCAGGGGCTTACACTCGTTCCCAATTCCGCTCAACTTGAGCTTACTTTTCCGCTTTCCGCTCAACTTGAGCTCACTTTGTCCCCCATACAACCCAAATTAACCCGTGGACGTGGCCCGAAAGTGCTCAAATCGAGCTCCAACGGTACCGATGTGTTACCGAAGGTATTCAAGTTGAGCTTTGAAGGGAGCGAGTGTAAGCCCCTGCCTTGCCACCCAGCTCCAGCACCACTGGGGTGAGGGTCTCCGCCGCCGCCCAGGGGCTTACACTCGTCCACTTTTCGGCTCAACGTAAGCGAATTTTGAGGGATACGTTGGGTGCATGATTCCCCCCCGGTCTATTGGACAGGGGGACACGGGGAGGTGTGACCAAAACGGCTTAGGTTTTGCCGAAAAGTGGACGAGTGTAAGCCCCTGCCGCCGCCCTCATCACCATCTTGCCCACCCCCGTGGACCCCACAAACACCACCTTGCCCACCCCGCCCGTGACCAGCGCGTTGCCCGCCTCGCCGTATCCCGTGATCAGGGGCTTACACTCGTTCCCATTTCAGCTCAACTTGGGCTCAACTTGAGCTCCTCTGTCCACCGTATAGCTCAAATGAACTCATGCACGTGTCCTGGAGTGGCTCAAGTTGAGCTCTAACGTGCACGAGTGTAAGCCCCTGCCCGTGATGATCTGCACCAGGTCCCGCGGCGCGCCCGCCGCGTCCAGGATGGCGCTGATGGCGCGCCCGTAGTAGTTGGACGACCAGACAGCAGGGGCGTTCAGAACCAGCACTCGTCCGACGTCAGATGGACGCACCCAGTCCGCGCGTCTTTGTCAACATATTTCCTGAAGGTAAGTCATGCTCTGAGTATGCGTACGAGTGCTTGTCCACAACACCACCCCCGCCAGGAGGCGTATTCGCTGACCTTGATGACCAGCGCGTTGCCGGCGAAAAGATTGGCCATGAGCGGGTTGAACACGTTGTGGAAGGGGTAGTTCCATGGCACGATGGCGCCCATCACGCCGATGGGCTGGTACTCCACGCACGCCGACTTGTAAAACATCATGAGCCCCGCGCTGCGATACTCGGGCTTGAGCCAGCACTCGCCCTCCCGCAGCAGCCACGTGATCTTCTCCAGCGACCAGGGGCTTACACTCGTCCACTTCTCAGCTCAACTTGAGCGACTGACACCAAATGCACCCTGAACACCCCCTGATACTCCTTAGTACCCCATGACACCTCCTAATCACCCCCTCAGCACCCCCTAAAGAACCCCTAGATGCACCCCTATCCCACAGCATGCGCTGAAGTTGAGCCGAAAAGTGGACGAGTGTAAGCCCCTGCCAGCGACACTAGCACCTCTCCAAAAGCGGCGTCCACCAGCGGTTTCCCACTGTCGCGCGCGGAGACCGGGCAGCAGGGGCTTACACTCGTTCCCCTTTGAGCTCAACTTGAGCTCTTCTATCCAACGTATAACCCAACTCATCTCATGGATGTGTCCTGGAGTTGCTCAAGTTGCGTGAACGAGTTTAAGCCCCTGCTGGGCAGTAAGGTCTGGCGGACCTTACTCGCCATGCCTTAGGATGCCGTGTTCCTCAAGAAACGAGGGTTTGAAATGCGTTGGATGACGCGGCGGGGGATATTTGCCAGGCACTACCTGGCAGATGGTGTCCTGGTTCTCCAGGATGAAGCGCTGCAGAATCTTCATCAGCATCCGGCGCTGCTTGAACGAGCTCTTGCCCCACTCCTTCTGCGCCACCTTGGCGCGCGCGATGCGCTCGCGCACCTCCGCCGCCGTCATGGCGTGCATGTCGGGTCCCAGCATCTCGAGCGTGCCCGGGTCGTAGCAGGGGATGCGGTCCTTGGTGTCCTTGGGGAATGGCGTGCCGGGCACCAGGGGCTTAACACTCGCTCCCATTCCCGCTCAACTTGAGCTTACTTTAACCCTTTCCACTCAACTTAAGCTCACTATGTCCCCCATGTACCTCACATTAACCCGTGGATGTGTCCTGGAGGTGCTCAAGTTGAGCTCTAATGGGGCGATGTGTTCCCGAAGGTGCTCAAGTTGAGCTTTCAAGTGAGCGAGTGTGAGCCCCTGCCGGGCACCCATTTCTTCCCGGGCACACCGGCCCTCTCCTCGGCGGTCAGCGCCACGTCGACGCGGGGCACGCGCTCGGCGGTCAGCACGGTGAACGCGACGTACGCGGCGACGGACACGCCGGCGTAGGCCGCCACTGTCGTGGCCTCCTGCTGCTGCGCCCACTGCAGGGTGTCCAGCGCGCCGGCGAGCATCGCCTTGGCAACCTCCTTCATGACATCGGGGATCGCGTTCGCTGACATCTTTGTACTCGCTCGCGCTGAGGTATCGAGCGGCGGCGCCGGCGCTGGGCGTGGGAACGGGTAGTCGGATGCCGCTGGAGCGAGCGGGCGTTTATAATCGAGGAGGAGTAGCTCTCCACTGGCTTCGCGCTGCGCGGCGGCAAGTGCGGGGAGGCGCGCGTGTTGATTCGAGTACGTAATTCGGGTATTTTTTGCGCCGTTTGACCCCCTATTTATGCCAGGTCACCCCCTTGCTTGGTGCCAGCGATGACCCCACATTTTAGTGGATTATAAACAGGGGGTCAGCAGCAGCAGGGTCGGCACTTTCTAAGCCAGAATGCGTGCAGTCGCGACGCCGTGCGCGAACGAGGACAACGTCCCGCCGCGCGTTGTTGCCACCACACCCGGCCGGCGCCAGGACTCGGTCGTTAACGTAGAGCTTTGACGGAAGGAAGACGAAGGGTGCGTGCAATGGTCGCATCGTGGATGACGGGCGTCGCGCTGCCCGTGGGAGTGATGGCCTTGTACCTGGCGGAGCTCATCCTGTCAGTCGTGGCGCCCAACTGGCGCCGCCTCTTCACGCCGCGATACGCGCGGCGGCACCGCGTTGCGGGCGCAGTGTACCTAGCATTACTCGTCCTCGGCAGGCTCTTACAATCTTCCAGTTTTCGCCTTCACCTCCTCCTCCTCCTCCTCCTCCTCCTACTCCTCCTCCGTTTGCTTTGCACTTTTTCAGCTCAACTTGAGCTGCTCTGTCCCTGAAACCACTCATGGTATCGCTCTAAAAGATGCTCGACAGCTCGAATTAAGCTGCAAAGGGAAAGAGTGGTCGCTAAGTTTCGGCCTGGGCGACCTCGCCATCGGGTTCCTCACCACCAGCGCGGGCAGGGGCTTACACTCGTCCACTCTTCAGCTCAATTTAAGCGCCTTCTGTGTGACAGGGGTTGCAGTTAGGGATTGTTTTCGGGGGTGTTTAGGGGGTGGTTGGGGGTACTCAGGGTGTTTAGTGTGTGCTTTGTGTCAAAAACGGCTCGAGTTGAGCTGAAAAGTGGACGAATGTAAGCCCCTGAACGCGGGCCGCATCGCGTTCGACGCAGCGCTGGGCGTGGTGGGGGTGGCGCTGGCGCTCAGCGCGGCCTTCGACTTCCGCGTGGCACACGCGCGGGTCGCCAACGTCGGCAGGGATTTACACTCGTCCACTTCTCAGCTCAACTTGAGCCGCTTCTGACACAAAATACACCCTAAACACCCCCTGATACTCTTTAATACCCCCTGACACCTCCTAAACCCCCCCTAAACAACCCCTAAACAACCCCTAAACAACCCCTAAATGCACCCCTGTCCAACAGAATGGGGTTAAGTTGAGCCGAAAAGTTGACGAGAGTAAGCCCCTGAACGTGGGCAGCGGCCCGCTGGACGCTAACGCCACCGTCACCTTCTCCGAGATAGGGCGGTGCAGGTTGACCCTATCAGACCCACGTTGAAAGCGCCTGTATCTTCGCTCTTGAACCTAAGATATGATGGATCGCTTTCAAACTTTGCTTTCAATTTCAACTTGCGCCGCTCCACCGAGATGATGGAGCACTCCTTCTACCAGCTCCTCAACCTCGGTGAGGCGGTGCACGTTGACCCTATCAAACCCAAGTTGAAACCGCCTGGAAGGAAGCGCTTGAAACTGGACCATGATGGACTGCTTTCAAACTTCGGTTTCAAATTCAACTTGCGCCGCTACACCTCGCTCAGATCATGTACCTCCACGCCGTGTGGCGCGCGCCGGCGCTGTGGGCAGGGGCTTACACTCGTCCACTTTTCAGCTCAACCTGAGCCGTTTCTGACACAAAAAAAGCTAAATACCCCCTAATACCGTCCAGCACCTCGTAAACACCCCATACACACCCTATGCCACAGAAAGTGGTTACGTTGAGCCGAAAAGTGGACGAGTGCAAGCCCCTGGCTGTGGGCGCGCCTGTTCATGCTCCTCGCCGTCACCGGCACGGCCCTCACCCTAAACCTTAAACCCTAAATCTAAGCCCTAAACCCTAAACCCTAAACACCACCGGCACGGCTGTCACACTCAACACCTTACCTGTAGAATACACATCAGCTGCCACTCCAAGCCGTTTCCACCTCATGTGTGTTGAGTTATCTCACTTGACATGCGTGTTGACTTATCCCACTTCTCAACTGCATATGCATCTGGACATACCTCAGGGATAATTCTACGCTCTGGAAAAAGGTGAGCTGAAAAACATTGGCGAGTGAGTATGCAAGGCCGTGGTGAGCGGGGTGTGGCTGTTCCGCCCGCTGTTTCCCGGTAGGGCAGTGCAGGTTGACAGTATCAAAACCCGTGTTGAAAGCGCCTATGTTTTCAGCGCTTGAATCTCTAATATCAAGAACTGCTTTCAAATTTTGCTTTCAATTTCAACTTGCGCCGCTACATCCCGTGAATCGCTTCAGCGACAACTACACCATGGCCGGGCGCGACCCGTGGTAAGGCGGCGCAGGTTGACCCTACCAAACCAAAGTTGAAACCGCCTGGAACCTTGAACTAAGCGCGTTGAAACTAAAATGTGATATACTGCTTTCAGATTCTGCATTCAATTTCAACTTGCGCCGCTACACCGTGGGCGCTGACATCCGTGCTGTACCGATTGAAGAAGTATCAGTACATATTCTACAAGCACTTTTTGCTTCACGGGCTCAACGTGAGCGCGGCGGTAACGGGCGGCGGCGCTGGCAGTGGGGCCTGGCAGATAGTGCTCGCCACGTCATCGAACGCATCTTGATTCCTATTTAAATGTTATCCTATGCCGTCAAATGTCATCCTATGTCATCCTATGCCTTTAAATGTCATTCCATAACGTGGCGAGCAAATGACGTGGCGAGCATTGTGGCAGGCCCTCGGCGGCGGCGGTGGGGGCGGTGGGGGCGGTGGGGGCGTTGGGGGCGTTGGGGGCGGTGGGGACGGTGGGGGCGTTGGGGGCGGTGGGGGCGGTGGGGGCGCAGGTTCCAGTCCCGGCGGAGGCGGGTTGGCGGAGACGCGGTACTTCCGGCTGTACTGGCTCGCCCTCAACACGGCGTACGTCATGGAGTTCTTTACCCAGACCTTGGTCAAGAAAGGGTACATGGGTCAGTGGAGGCAGGGTCCACTCCAGGGGTTTACACTCGTTCACTTCCCAGCTCAAATTGAGCCGTGTCTGACACCCTACACATCATAAACACCCCCTAACACCCCCTTAACACGAGCTACACAATCCCCACGCGCACCGACTATTCCGTAAAAAGCGCTCAAGTTGAGCTGAGATGTGAACGAGTGTAAGCCCATGGTCCAGTCAATCATGCTACCCCAACGCCATCCGCATCCGCCGCACATTTACCCCTCGTTTATTGGGTTAAACAACTTCATATGATGTCGACGGACATTGTTGTTATTTGCGTGCCCCTGGGTGGAGGATGCTGCGCATGAACCAGTTTCTGATGGGGGTGTCAACGGCGGTGGCGGTGCGAGTGTTGGGGGCAGGGGCTTACACTCGTCGACTTCTCAGCTCAACTTGAGCCGTGTCTGTCACAAGAAAACACCCTGCACTCCCTGAACATCCCTATACACGCCCTTATTACGGGCTACGCAACCCCTACGCGCACCCCCTATCCGATAAAAAGACGCTCAAGTTGAGCTGAAAAGGGGACGATCGTAAGCCCCTGGTTGGGGGGCGTGTGTCTGCCCGCCGCGGCGCTGTCGCTGGCGCTTAATGTGATGCACGGCGGCAGGGGCTTACACTCGTTCACGTTTCAGCTCAACTTGAGCCGTGCCTGACACACACAACAACCCTACACACCCCCTAACACCCCCCTTCACACGGGCAACACAACCCTTACGCGCACCCCCTATCCCATACAAAGCGCTCAAGCTGAGCTGAGAATTGGACGAGTGTAAGCCCCTGCACGGCGGGCACGAGTGTGCGAACACGGCGGTGGCGGCGGCGGCGGCGATGATGTGGTGCGGCGGCGGCGGCGGCGGCGGCGGGGGAGGGGGCGGTAGCCCGATAGGCGGGTTCGCCGTGTTTGTGGCCCTGTCGGCTGTTCCGCTGTCGTGGGTGGACGAGTGGACGCGAGACTTCGCACGGCGGCGACAAATCACCAAGGAACAATGATGTCAATAGGTTTAAGGTTTTATTTTTGCTTTTGGAAACGTTCATCGAGCCCCAGGTAGTCGTGCGTTGACCATTCAACCAAATCCATCCACCAGAGCGTGCCTCGGGGCGTTGTGATTTAGGCTTGTATCGAGGTACACATGAGCAATCAGTCTCACGGCCGCGCCGGCACCATAACAAACACACAGACAGTGTCACGGGCGCCCCGTGGCCGCGATATTCCGGCGGCGCGCGTCCGGTACACACCGGTACGCTATGAGCAAACAGTCTCACGGGCGCCCCGTGGCCGCGATATTCCGGCGCCGCGCATCCGCCTGCGCCTGTTTCATCATCTTGACGATCTCCCGCGGGGGCCGGGGTGTAGCGGCGCAAATTGAATTTGAAAGCAAATTTTGAAAGCAGTTTATCACTTTTCGGTTTCAAGCGCTGGTTTCCAGGCGGTTTCAACATGAGTTTGATAGGGTCAACCTGCACCGCCCTACCGGGGCAGGTGCCGCGTGCTCTGGGTGCTCCTGGACGTCACGCGCATGTACTGCCCTGTCACCGGGTGCCGCACCAGAGCCGCCTGTGCCGACGCCGCCTGCGCCCAGGGGCTTACATTCGCTCACTTCAGAGCTCAACTGGAGGACCTTCGGGAACACATCGCTCACGGTAAAGCTCAACTTGAGCACATTCGGGACACATCCATGGGCTGCATTGGGTTTTATGGGGGACACAGTGAGCTTAAGTTGAGAGGAAAGGGGCAAGGTCAGCACAACTTGAGCGGAAATGGGAACGAATGTAAGCCCCTGCCTGCGCCGCCCGAACCACCGCTGCCTGCCGCACCACCGCCGACTGCTGCACAGCCTGCCGCACCACTGCCGACTGCTGTAACGCCGCCGACCGCACGGCGGCGGGCGCGGGCTTAGGCACCTTGACAGGCTTGGGCGCGGGCGCCACGCGGGCGCGGGGCGTGGCGGGCACCGGCACCGCCGCGTCCGATCCCCGTACGGGGGTGTCGATCAAGGGCTTCAGGGCCTTGGGCCGAGGCGCTTTGGACATGGGCGTCGTCGGCATTGCCCGTGCCCCTGCCGCCGCCGCCGCTCCCGCCCCCGCCCCCGCCCCTGTCGCCGCCTCCATCGCTTTTGCCCCCGCCCCCGCCCCCGTCCCCGCCCCTGCCCCCGCCCCCGCCGCCGCCCCCGCCCCTGCCGCCGCCGCCGCCCCCGCTAAGGCTTCCTGCCTCGCCCGCTTGGGCATGTTCTTATCCCACCACGCCTCCACGCCCTCCTTGAGCCCTCCCCGGAAGTAGGGCCTGCCAGATATCGCCCGCCACGTCGTCCAACGCCTGGTAGACATTACTCGCCACGTTATCCAACTCTAAATACATCTTGAGCTTAACCCAGTCTCCGCTTTCGTAAAGAAGGGTCTGAAGGCCCTCATATGATTGGTCGAGGGCGTACTGGTATCCTCTCGCCCAATCATAGGAGGGCCTTCAGACCCTTAGGCTCGGAAAGCGGAGACTGGGTTTAATGGCATCCTGTGACGTGGCGAGTAATATTTGGCAGGCCCTACACGGAAGTGCAGCGACAGTGCGGACTTGCCGGCCAGCCGCGGGGTGGTGGCGTACATGAGCGGAGGGAGCAGCGCCACGTCCGCGCCGCTGGCGCCGGGGTGTAGCGTCGCAACTTGAATTTGAAAGCAGAA
>Ga0307489_10001241_pt1 | contig 16731 bp, 26 predicted proteins | sample SB12metaG_FD_202247 | JGI IMG/M metagenome (GOLD analysis project Ga0307489, IMG submission 202247) | Sea-ice brine microbial communities from Beaufort Sea near Barrow, Alaska, United States - SB 1.2 | ecosystem: Environmental > Aquatic > Marine > Coastal | place: USA: Alaska | collected...
CGGCGAGCGCTGACGCTTTGCCCGAAACTTTGTATGGGCATTTCACGCAGGCGTTATACCGAAACCGGTCTATTGGCCAGGCCGTGACGGCGGGCGAAGGACGCGGCGGCAAGCGGGCCCGCGGCGGCACGGCCCCGCAGGCAGGGGCTTACACACGTTCCCTTTTCAGCTCAACCTGAGCCCTTTCTGACACAAAATACACCCTAAGAACCCCAAATAGCCCTGACTCCTCCTGAACAACCCCCTAAACAACCCCTAAACGGACTCCCTATCTCACACAAAGCGCTTACGTTGAGCCGAAAAGTGGACGAGTGTAACCCCCTGCCCGCAGGAGGCCGACCTGCCCGTCACCCTGGAGGAGCTCTTCGCAGGGTGGGACACGGTTTAAATGAAATAACGTTCACCACAGCACATCATCCGCCGCATCACGGTCACCGGATGAGCCGCCACAACGGCGACATCGGTGACATCGGTTCCGCCACTTGGCGCGTTATCAACTCGGCCTGACCCTGTCGCCGGGTGTCACAAGAAGCTGCGCATCACGCGGCGCGTCAACGCCGACGGCCCGGGCGGTGCCGAGCGGGCGGTGCCGGGCGGCGGCGGCGGCGGCGCCGGCGGCGGCGGGGGCGGGCGCGGGCCAGGGGTGGTCATGCGCGAGATTTCAGAGGTCATTGAGGCAGGTCTCCCCACATCATCCACCACACAGCGGTGGGAGTTTGGTGCCTTTGTAGTCGTACACGCGGAAGCGCAGGCATTCACCTCCATCTAGGCTTAGAAACAGGCCAATTACGGTATATCGCCTGGGTGAATTGCCCATACAGAGTTGCGGACAAAAATCGTCAGCGCTCCGCGCAGGAAAGCGGGCGCCAGGTTGAGTGCCCATACAGAGTTGCGGGCAAAGCGTCAGCGCTCAGCACGGGAAGCGATATACCGAAATCGGCCTCTGATAAACCATTGGTGAAACCCTGCGTGGCGGTTGACATCAAGGCCGGGTGGAAGGCGGGCACGCGGCAGGGCCGAAGGTTTAGGGTTTAGGGTTTCCCAAACCCGAAAAGCCTAAACCATTATTCCCTTACCACCTCAGCTTGAGCCGTTTTGTCCCTGACCCCTCTTCGGTCCTCCCTCTAATGTGCTGAAGTTGAGCTGGAAGTGGAACGGGTGGCCAGGGCAGGGTGAAGAACGCGGCGAGTGTGTACATGTACACTGGTATACTACGAACAACGTGACAGGACGCGAGTGCTCGGCCCTGGCACGCGGCTGACGTTCGGCGGGAAGGGCAGCGAGCGGCCGGGGCGCCCGGCAGGGGCTTACACTCGTCCACTTTTCAGTTCAACTTGAGCGCTCTGCATGGGATAGGGGGGTGCGCGTAGGGATTGTGTAGCCCGTATTAAGGGGGTATTAGGGGGTGTTCAGGGTGTGTAGGATGTATTCTTGTGTCAGACACGGCTGAAGCTGAGCTGAGAAGTGGACGAGTGTAAGCCCCTGGCGCCCGGGGGTGGCCGTGGACCTCGTGATCGTGATCCGCGAGAAGCCGCACAAGTTCTTCAAGCGCGAGGGTGACAACCTCATCTACAGAACGGCCATCACGCTGCAGCAGGCGGGGCTAGTATAATTTGGGGTTTAGGGTTTAGGGTTTAGGGTTTACTAAACCCTAAACCCTAAACCCTAAAGCCTAGCCCTAGACCCTATACCCTAAAATCCTAATTCTAAACCCTATACCAACCCTAGACCCTGCAGTGTACCGGTGCACCATGTGGTCCCTGACGACCCCCCCCTGGGTGCTCTACCCACTCTGGATACCCACTGGCGGGTCAGATTATGCGCGTCAAAAGGCGTTTAATTCCAGTCTCCCCCCCCTCGGGACAGTCCGCCCCCCCGGGACAGTCCATCAGTTCCCCGCGTCCCTGATTGGTCGAGAGGCCGTATTTGGGGGTTTCAAGGGGTATTCTTGCCGGAGACTGGATTTAAGACATCATTTTTTTACTTCACGTTTATGTGCTACATGGCGACATCTTTGAGTGATATGGTGGGACAATAGAAGTTGTGCCGGGCCTCAGTGGCAGGCGCTATGTGGTTTCAAGATCACGCTGGATGGTATGGACGGGCAGCCGGTGGTGCTGAGCGTGGAGGACGGCACGGTGGCAGGGGCTTACAATCGTTCCGATTTCAGCTCAACTTGAGCTCGTCTGTCCACCGTGTAACCCAACTTAATTCATGAATGTGTCCTGGATGAGCTGAAGTTGAGCTCTAACGTGAACGAGTGTAAGCCCCTGCACGGTGGTGACAGCTGGCAGCAAGGCCAAGGTGGCCGGCGCGGGGATGCCCAATCAGAAGACGGCCAAGCGGGGTGACGTTGTGGTGGTGTTCGATAAGGTCGAGTTTCCGAAGAAGGCAGGGTGTGTGGGTGTGTGGGGGTGCAGCGTATACCGGTACACTATGAGCAAACAGTCAGGCCGTACCGGTGGCGTATACCGGTACACTATGAGCAAACAGTCAGGCCGCACCGGTGCCGTATACCGGTACACTATCAGCAAACAGTCAGGCCGTACCAGTGGCGCATACCGGTACACTATGGGCAAACAGTGAAGCCGTACCGGTGGCGTATACCGGTACACTATGGGCAAACAGTCAGGCCGTACCAGTGGTGTATACCGGTGCACTACGAGCAAACAGTCAAGCCGTACTGGTGGAGTATACCGGTACACTATGAGCAGACAGTCAGGCCGTACGGGTGGCGTATACCGGTACACTATGAGCAAACAGTCAGGCCGCACCGGTGGCGTATACCGGTACACTATCAGCAAACAGTCAGGCCGTACCGGTGGCGTATACCGGTACACTATGAGCAAACAGTCAGGCCGTACCGCTACTAGTGTACTGTTACACTATGAGCAAGCCGGAAGTTGCAACAGAAGAGGGAAGGCATGTGACGCCAGGAAGGACAGGGGTAAGTCAAGAATGCTCGCCGCGGTCATCCACCACATTGTAGACGCATAATTTTGTTAAAACCCAATTGTTGAGCTAAGGAGATGAACACTGTGTTCACTCGGCCCTGCGATGAGGTGTCCCAGGCGCAGAGGGTGGCGCTCAAGGCGGCGTTCAAGATCCAGGACGAGGTCTGAGAATATATCTGAGGAGCTCTGAGGGGAATGAGAGATATGGACCGCCGCGTTGGTGTCTTGCGGACAAGATATGGTGACATCTGAACCGTCGCGTTGGTGTCTTGTGGCGGGGTGGCGGCGGGGGATAGAATCTGTAAAACATGGATCGTTAGGGTTGGGTAATGCTCTCCATATGCCGCGCCTTGAGACGCGATGTAGAGAAGTACAGCTGGTAAAAACGTTGGTAAAAAGGAGGGGAAAGTTTGCGATTTGAAAGAAGATGTGTGTAGAGCTGCGGACACGGCCTGTGTAAGAGAATATGATGAGAAAAGAACGTTTCAAGCTTCACTTGCTAATGCGCGTGAATCGCACCATCTCCCACTGGGCGCTATCTACTGTGTCTGCAGGCTAAACCCTAGCACAGGTTATCTTCGTCGTCGTCGGCGCTCACCGCGGTCTTCTCCGGTGTCCCCGCCGCCCCTGCCGCCCCTGCCGCCCCTGCCGCCCCTGACTGTTTGCTCGTAGCGTGCCGGTCCTCACCCGCCCCGGCCTCGCTGATTACCTCAGCTCCCTTTCCCGTTCGCGCCTTTTCTGACATTGGCGCGCGGGGGGTCGAGGGCGCGGGCGGCGGCGAGACACCCTCGGACGACCCAACATTTGAAGAGTCGGCCGAGTCTGCCTGGTGCTCCCCAGCACCCGCCCCTGCCCCCGCCTCCGCCGACTCCGCCGCTTCCTCTGCCCGTGACTGGTTGCTCATAGTGTGCCTATAGTCCACCGCTGCCTCCTCCTCCGCTGCCGCTATCGACTCTGCCCCCGACTCCGCTGCCACCTCCACCTCCGCCTCCTCCCCTGCCCCAACCTCAGCCCTGACTCCCCTCTCCCCCTCCTCCCCGGCCTCCGCCTCCGCAGACACGCCCGCCTCCGCCGCCACCGCCTCCGCCACCACCACCGCCGCCGCTGCCACCTCTGCCTCCACCGCCGCGCCGGCCGCCGCCTCCCACGCCGAGTCACCACTAGCTAACGACCAAGTCCGCCTGGGGGTTGCACCTGCCGCCTCCGGCCCGGCCTCCGGCCCGGCCTCCGGCCCCGCCTCCGCCGCCGCCGCCGCCGCCTCCGCAGCCACCAGCTCCGGCGCCACCGGCCCCGCCGGCTCCGCTTCTGCCGCACACGGCTCCGCCGCCTCCATCTCTGACTCTGCCACTGAATCCGGTCGCGAATGTGGCCCCACCGCAAGCTCCGTCGCCCTCTCCCCCGCCGCCGCCTCAACCCCCTCCACCTCCTCCTCAGCCTCCTCCACCTCCTCCTCCTCCGCATCCATCGCCTTCTCCACCTCCTCCGCGTTCGCCGCCTCGGTCTCCTCCGGCATCACCTCAAGCTCAGTCTCCAACTCCACCGCCGCCTCCACCTCCGCCGCCTCGGCTTCCGCCGCAGCCGCCTCCGAATGCTCCACCTCCCTTTCCGCCTTTTCCCTCATCCGCCTCTCGTGCACCTCCTCGCTGATGTGGTTCAGACCCTCCAGCGCCAGTTGATACCGCGCCTTGCCCGCCGCCAGGGGCTTACACTCGTTCCGATTTCAGCTCAACTTGAGCTCTTCTGTCCACCATGTAACCCAACTTAAGTCATGAACGTATCCTGGAACTGCTCAAGTGGAGCTCTAGCGTGAACGAGTGTAAGCCCTTGCCCGCCGCCACATCCCCCAGCAGCGCCGTCACCGCCGCCTCCGCGCCGTCGCATGCCGCCTCCGCCTGCGCCTTGGCCGTGAAACAGGGGCTTACACTCGTCCACTTCTCAGCTCAACCTCAGCCGTTTCTGACACTCAAAACATCCCCTACAGCCCTGAACACCCCCTCTACCCCCGCCATCAATATACCATAAACAGCCCCTGATAACCCCTTGTCCCACAGAAGCGCTTACGTTGAGCTGAAACGTGAACGAGTGTAAGCCCCTGCCGTGAAGTAGGGGCGCGCCCTCTCCACGCTCTTGGCGGACTTGACCTTCAAGCCCATCGCCTCGTTCACCGCCTGCGTCGCCAGCTTCGTGTTCTCCGCGTGCGCCACCTCGCCGTAGGGTCTGCCAGATACCGCCTGCCGGTTCATCTACACCCGTTTCGAACCCTCGTTTCTTGAGCTCAATCTCATCCTATGACGTGGTGAGCAATATGACAAAGTGCGTGAAACCACTTAGACACTTGGCAACAAGCAGTACTAAGTCGTCAAAATGGAGCGATCTGATTGGTCGAGCGGGCACTAAGTCAGACTAAGTAGCACTAAGTCAGACAAGTGTCTAAGTGGTTTGGCGCACTTTGTCATATCCGCACGGCCCTACCTCGGCGCGTCGCTTCATATTCCCCATCTCCACCACCGTGCTCCCGGCGTCGCTGCACTGGATCATCAACTCGGTGTCGAACTTGCCACCCTCCATCCGCGCCTCCAGCTCGGCGAACGCCGCCTTGGTGTAGCGGCGCAAGCTGAATTTGAAAGCAGAAGTTGAAACCAGTGTACCTCACTTTAGGTTGAAGCGCTTAGTTCCAGGCGGCGTCAACTTGGGTTTGATAGGGTCAACCTGCACCGCCCTGCCTTGGCTCCCGCGTGCATGTCGTGCGCCCGCTCGTACGTGCGCAGCGCCGTGATGGACCGTACCTGGTATAGGTGTGCCGTGCTGTAGGGCCGCATGTTCAAATTGTGAGCAACACTTGAAAGTACTTTATCGCAAATAAAGCGGTAAATAAAACAACTAATAAACAGGGTCCCACGGACAGACAATAACACCGGACTGCCAGACCCATGACTTCTGGTTTCAAGCGCTGAAAGCGGCGATGTCACCACGGGTTTTGACTGGCAGCACCCCACCATGGCCTGGCGGTGAAAGAACGGCACGGCGGAGCGGACGCTGGAGCTCAGGTTCTTCTCAACCACGGCCATCTTGAGCTGTTGCTCCGCCACCGTGCTCTTGCGTCTGCGCCGCGCGGCCATGAGCGCGCCCTCCAGGCAGGGGCTTACACTAGTCCACTTTTCGGCTCAACGTAAGCAGTTTCTGAGGGTCAGGGGGGAGCATGTAGGGGTTGTTTAGGGGGTGTTCGGGGGTGTTTAGGGTGTTTTGGGTGTATTTTGGGTCAGAAACGGCTCAGGTTGAGCTGGAATGTGGACGAGTGGAAGCCCCTGCCTCCAGGTCGTTGACGGCGGTCATGGAGTCGTTGAGCTCGTCTAAGGCGTGGCCCACGCGCAGGGGCTTACACTCGTCCGCTTCTCAGCTCAACCTGAGCCGTTTCTGAAACAAAGTCTCACCCTGCACACCCCCTGATACCCCCTGACGTCCACTGAACACCCCCTGAGCAACCCCTTAACGCACCCCGTATCCCACAGAAAGCGATGACATTGAGCTGAAAAGTGAACGAGTGTAAGCCCCTGCCCACGCGCGGGTCCATGAGCTCCGGCACCTCCAGGTCCGTGTCAGCATCCAGCGGCGCACCGCCCAGCGTGGGTGACTCGGGCAGCGACGAGGGGGGTGCGCTGCTGCTGCTGCCCGCGTCGGAGTCGTGCCGGAAGAACGACGGAAACAGGAAGTCGTCGATGCTCAGCGTGGGGATCTCCTCCGCGCAGGGGCTTTACAATGACTGGACCCTTTTCACCTCACCTCAAGTAGCGTCTTTAAGGTACCGAGCACACTGGGGTCCACTTGTTTACATTCACGAGCTCGCTGTTTCGGGGACGCCGCATCAGCGTCAGGCCCCTGCCTCCATCGCGGCGATCTCCACCTCCATCGCCGCCATCTCCCGGTTCACGTCGCTGGCGGTGGCGGCGGCAGCGGCAGCGGGAGCGGCGGCAGCAGCGGCGGCGTCCATTGAATTCACCGCTGTAGGTTGCCGACCCGTGTCCGAGGAAACCGTGGAGTGGGAAGAGAGCGCCGCGGGGGACCGCGCCGCCGCCTCCACCTCCACCCCGCCTCGCGCCTCCACCTTTACCACCTTCTCACCCGCCCCCGCCATGCTGGCGCCTGCGCCTGCGCCAGCAACCCGTGTCGCTCCCGTCCCGTCAACAGCAGCAGTGTCGCCGTCGCCGTCGTCCCCCCCGACCACTCTTGTCGTTGAGGGTGCCGTTGACGTTGTTGCTGTGGTCATCTTGCGAAGCATCTGGCTCGGGTAGGGGACGGCGGGCATGGCGGGCATGGCGGGCATGGCGGGCAGCGCGGCGCGCATGCGGTCCGCCAGCGGCGTGGCGCCCGATGTCATGCCAACGCGCAAGGGGGCGCGCGGTGTCTCGGAGTGCCGAACGAAGAGCCATTTCTTGACGTCAGCGTCACCACGATTTCTATGTCTGTTCCTCAAAGCGCGTTCAGACGGTTGCCCGAGCTACCGAGAGATGAGTTTTGAACTGTTGCTGTTGCCGTGTTGGTCGGCACCAAACTGCGCTGGCCGCGCTCCGCCGCATATCGAGCGACGGCGGCACCGCCGAAGAGCCGCGGAGAGCCGCCAAGCCGAGCGATACCTCCCTCCTGCACCTCCTCCCCAAGCCGGGCTCACAAAGCGCTCTCCCCCAGCTCCTCGAGCAGCAACACCAACACGATGCCCCGGCTTCTGTGCGTCATCGACCCAATGGGCCGCCCGCTGCTCGCGCGCACCTACGGCGGCATGCCCGCGCCGCCCTTCCCCACCGTCGCGCTCCTCTCCACCGTAGCGGGGTTCGCGGACAACATCGGCATGGCCCTGCGCCGCATCGGCACGCCGGACGTGCGCGTCGTGTTCCGCAGGTGCGCCGGAGGGCTGCTTCTCATCCTGGTGGCCAGCGACCTCGCGGATTGCGAGGGGCATTTGAACGGCCTGCTCCGGCGCTGCGAGGACGTCGCCGTGCTCCTGGCCGGGCGCGCCGCGCTGGACTGCGCCGCGCGCGGCAACGGGCCCGCCAAACAGAAGCCGCTCCTGCGCGCGATGTGCCCGGCAGGGCCTTAACAACACTCGTTCCAAATTCTGCTCAACATCAGCACCTTCAATGGATATTTCACGTAGGGTCAGGGACAAAATGGCTCAAGTTGAGGTGAATACGAGTAAGGGAACGAGTGGCCCGGCCCTGGTGACAGGCGTTGGACCGCATCCTGGAGGAGGAGCACACGATGCCCGGCGTGGTGATGGGCACCTGCCACGTCCTGCCCAGACTCGTTCCGCCAAACACAGCTGGCGGAAGGGAGCCCACAGCAGCGGCGGCGGCGGGCGGCGGGTGGGGCGGTGTCGGCACCACTCTGGTGGACCTGGCAGCGCGCGCAGGTGTGCAGCACGCCGTAGGACCCGGCAGATATTTCTCGCCACGTCATATGTTGCTATTCAATTTAAGGAACGAGGGTTCACAGTTCGATGGATGACATGGCGAGCAATATCTGCCGGCCTGGCAGATATTGCTCGCCACGTCATGTCCTATTAAATTCAAGCAACGAGGGTTCACAGCTCGATGGATGACATAGCGAGCAATATGTGCGGGAATCGAGGGTTCACAGTTCGATGGATGACATGGCGAGCAATATCTGCAAGAAATGAGGGTTCAAAGTTCGATGGATGACACGGCGAGCAATATCTGCCTGGCCCCACCATGCGGCGGTGCTGGCGGGTGGACTGGTGCTGGCGGCCACGCCCGCATGGTAGGGTGGTGCAGGTTGCCGGTTTCGAAACCCGTGTTGAAAGCGCCTATGGTCTAAGCGCTTGAAAGTACAACATAATAAACTGCTTTCAACTGTTGCTTTCAATTTCAGCTGGCGCCGCTACAGCATGGGACCATTTGCACGTCGACGACCGCGTCGCCTTGCAAATCGCGATGGCGTCCTTGCCCGAGGTAGGGTGGTGCAGGTTGACTGTATCAAAATCCGCGTTGAAAGCGCGACCGATTTCAGCACTTGAAAGTAAAGTGTGATGAACCGCTTTCAAGTGTTGCTTTCAATTTCGAGTTGCGCTGCTACATCGAGGGGGCGGTGCTGCGTGACGTACCCGTGCACCTGCCGCGCAGCAGTCCTGACACCGCGCACCGCCTCGTCACAGGTGGGGCCCTCACTCTCCGCTATGTTCCAGGGTACCTCGAATGGCGGTCAACGCTCTTCGAATCGGAACACTCGAGTTGATAGACGGTCAGATGTGCCATACAATGGTACAATATGGCGATTCGACCGGAATTGGCGACCGCCATTTGAGGTACCCTGGAAAAGTGCGAGGCTGTTTGCACCCTTCTCGAAATGGCGGATGGAGTTAGCAGATGCCCCCCATGTCAGCGCCTTGGGGCTCGATGAAAGTCAGGGAAATATGAATAATTGTTCCTTGTGATGTGCCGGGCCTGAGCGATTGGTCTGCTGCACGATGATGTGGAGGTGGCGATGCTGTGCGGGCCGGAGCCCGACCTGTCGCGCGCGGGTGAGCTCATGGCGGCGGCGGCGGCGCGCATAGGGCAGGGGCTTACGCTCGTTCCCATTTCAGCTCAACTTGAGCTCTTCTGTCAGCCGTGTAACCCAACTTAACTCATCAATGTGTCCTGGAGTTGCTCAAGTTGAGCTCTAACGTGAACGAGTGTAAGCCCCTGGTAGAGGGCGCCGCGAGTTAGCGGCTGCGGCGGCGGCGGCGCGGGGGCACGGCGTGCCGGCGGCGGCGGCGGCGGCGGCGGCCGGGGCGGCGGCGGGGCTCGGCGGCGACCGCGTGTTCCCGCCGGAGGTGGCGGCGTGCATGTGTGTAGACACTGCCACGTCACGCATGTGGAGTTACCGCGCAGACACGGGCGCAGCGGGGGCGGCGGCGGCCACGGCACTGTTGAGTTTCTGCCTCGTGGTGGGACCCTTGGTGCACAGTGTCAGCGACGGCGACGGCGGCGGGGTCGACGGGGGCGGGGGAAACGGAGGTGGCGAACATCGCAAGCACGTGGCCTGGGCGGGCGCCGGCGGGGGCGGGGGCGGGGGCGGGGCAGGGCCTCACCGATATCGCTCGCCACGTCATGAAACGCATTTTGGTCCTCATTTATTGAGTGACATGATATCCATTGATTTGGCGAGCAATATGTGTCAGGTCCTAGGGCGGGGCCGTGGGCGGGGGCGGGGGCGGGGGCGAGCACTCGCTTCCGCGGAACAGTGACGCCGGCGACATTCAGATGGTGCTGGGCGGGTGGCGCATGGTAGGTCTGTGCAGATTGACCCTATGAAAGCTAAGATGAAACTGCCTGGAACTAAGCGCTTGAAACTAAAATTTGACAGACTGCTTTCAGCTTCTGCTTACAATTTCAACTTGCGCCGCTACATCATGGCGGCGGCGGCCGTGGACGGCGGCGGCGGCGCGACGAGGACGGGCAAGAGCGGCGCCGGTCGGGTCGGTCGGGTGGTCATCTACGCCGCCCTGGACCCCGCCGTGCCCACGTTCCAGGCAGCGAAGCTGCTGCGAGACATCACCGCCGCCGGCCTCGCATGACGCCTTGTGCCTCGATGGATGTCAGCTTGAAATTTAATAAAACGATCGAGGCACATACTTTGTATCTGTCTAGCTATCTAGTCCGGGCGGGCATCTAGTCTAGTCAGCTATCTAGTCTAGTCTAGCTAGCACGTTTTCTAGCTCTACTGTAGTCCGTTCCTGTTCTCTCACAGCCACGTCGATAGGGCGCTGCTCAGATGGGTGACGAGGTCATCGTCAGGCCGCCCGTGCATGTTGTCGCCAGGGTCAATGCCGCCGTCGCTGCCGCTGCTGCCGCCGCCGCCGCCGCCGCCGCCGACCCTCCGCTGCGGCCACCACAGGCACCACACCTGTGTCGCCTTCTGCCCAACGAGCACCTGTGCTCCAATCACCGCGCGCCCGGTGGCGTCCAGCGCCTTGCACACCTCTTGGGCTAACTCAACAGCCCGTGACACCGTGTCCTTCATTGGCCGCCCGGACGCTGGGATTGGCCCGGACGTCGGAGCCGGCGACGTGATTGGTCCGAGCTCCACCACGACGACGCCAGGCGTGCCAGCGGTGCCGTCGGCTCTCAGCCAGCCCTCCTGATAGGGCCCGGCAAAAGTTCCTCGCCGCGATATATAATGTCATTTGAATCCAGACAAGAGGGCTGTACATATGTTGGATGACGTGGCAGGCAATCTGCCAGACCTTACCTCTTGCACCCGCGGCACGATATCAAACGCTACCGGAAGCGGCAACGGAGACGGGGGGGCGGTGACGTGGAGGCTCAAGGAGTCTTGCAGGTGCAATCCGTGCCGGTGCTCCCGCTCGCCACCACCGCCGCCGCCGCCGTCCCCTCCTCCTCTGCCGCCGCCCCCACCCCCTCCGCCGCCACCTCCTCCGCCGCCGACCCCCCCTCCTCCGCCGCCGCCACCGCCGCCGCTGTCCCCCCCTCCTCCGCCGCCGCTACCATCGCCGTTCGACCGCCACACAACGATCAACCCCGCCCGCGCACACGGACACACCGTACCGTCCCGAACGATCCTCTCGTGAACCCGCTCCAACCCCTCTCCGTCGTTCCCCACCGCCGGCATCATGTCAACGGCGGCATCCTCTGACCCGTTGCCCGCAGCGTACCCCAGCAAGCCCCGCGCCCGCCGCAGCAGCCGCATCAGCCGCCGCGAGTGTGCGAAGTGTTCCTTGTCTGACCGCCGCGTGAGCTCGTCGTCTGGCGTGTTGGGGCAGGTTCCACCGCCGCCGCCACTGCCACCGCCACCGCTGCCGCAGCCGCCACCGCCGCCGCCGCCGCCCCTGTCTGGGCCGTCTTGGCCGCTGCCGCCGCGTTCTTTGACGAAGCGGCGCCACGCAGTGCCGCACGAGGTGGCGTGCGGCCAGGCCAGCGGGCACCGCGGCAGCGCGCCGCGCGACGGCACCCAATCCAACGCCGCCGCCGCCGTCGCCGCCGATGCCTCCCCTGTCTGTTTCATCATACAGGGAGCCAACGCCGCCTCCGTCCCCGCCTCCGTTCCCGCCCCCGCCGCCGCCCCCGCCACCACCACAGCCGTGTCATCCTCACCGACTTCCAAAGTCTGCACCGCCATGCCCGGTGTCCAGCCGCAATCGCCGCCCCCACCTCCGCCTCCGCCGCACTCTAGCGGCCGTTGCATGCACAGGAACATTTTCTTGTTGGGAGTCTTGTGCGGGTAGTCCGTGACCGTCGCCCAGGGGCTTACACTCGTTCCGATTTCAGCTCAACTTGAGCTCTTCTGTCCACCGTGTAACCCACCTTAACTCATGAATGTGTCCTGGAGTTGCTCAGGTTGAGCTCTGACGTGAACGGGTGTAAGCCCCTGCCGCCGCCCCGGCCAGCCCCGCGCGCCTCGCGCAGTCCTCCATCAGCCACGTGTCACCAACCGTCGCTGGATACACCTGCAGCACGGCTCGCGAACCCGGGCGCAGGCATCGCGCCAATGCGCGGAAGAACCGCTCCAATTTTTCGCAGGCTTCCGACGGGGTTCCGACGCAGAGCCACTGCACCGCGGAGATGGACACGCAGGCGTCGAACGCGTCGGGTCTGAAGGGCAGGCCATGGCTGAAGTCTGCGAGCGCGACGGCGCCCCTCGCGCCGCCCGCGCCGTGCCGCTCGTGCGCCTGCCTGCCGCCGCCGCCGCCCCCGTTTATGTTCTGCCCGTCGCCTCCGCCGCTCTTCTGGCCGTCGCCCCCACTACCGCCGCCTCCACCACCGCCCACTGCCTCGGATAGCATCGATGCCGAGGCATCTAACCCGACCCACGCGTGGCCCCGGCGCGTCAGCTCCTCCCCGCTTAGTCCCGAGCCGCACCCGACGTCCGCTATTACCGCACGACCGCCACCGCCGCCACCACCGGAGGAGCCGTCTATAGGTAGCACCAGGAGCTCCATCGCGTGCGCCGTGAGCTCCCGCTGCGTCAGGACGTTGACGCGCGTGTACGCTGCCGTGGTTGCACCATCGTAGTACTGCCCCGCGGCCAAGGCGTTGTCCTCCGGCCGCACACCCGGCGTCATCAGCCCGCCGCGCGCCGCCGGGCCGCGCGGGGGCCGCATCGCGCGCAAGGATTGTGATGCTGCAGACAGAAACGTTGGGGAAACCGCCACGTCATCTGTTGATTCCTTTTCTGTTCGCAAGAAATCAGGATAATATGCTCAATCCGTCGCTTCGTCGCGCGCCATGCCCTGCACGTACACGCGCCCACTACTCCCCCGTACGCCCAACGTGAACCGCCGCTCCACGGAGATCGAAACGCGCTCCTCGTGCGGTGACTCGAGGGCGCGCGTGACTCTTGGGAGCGGCCGTCCAGATGAGTTTACGTGTCGGCGGATTAGGAGCCGCGCCGACGGTGTTGGGTACGCCGGGGACTGGCGCGCGAGGCGGGCCACGGCCCGCGCTCCGCTCGCCGGTTCCGGCGGCAGCGGGCGCGGGCGGCGTCACTGTCGATCGTACACCCCCCCGCGGCGGAGCGGTCGCGGCGGCTCGTAGTATGAGCGTGCGTGTGGCGCCTTCGCGACCGCGTGCATTTGGTGTTGGAGGCACAGGCGGAGGCGGAGGAGGAGGCGGAGGTTTGGGGGCGTGGCCGGCTGAGCAGCGCTGCGGTGCGCCGCGGGCGTCTCGGGCGGCGGCGGCGGGGCGCGTCTCCGCCTCCTATGCCGGATCCGCCGCCGCCGCTTTCGGGGGGGAGTTCAAGGCCAACCGATTCAAACCGCTGGAACAGACGTCTGGGCCAACGCCATCGACATCGGGCGGGGACGGGGACGGGGACGGGGACGGCGCCGGCGACGACGCCTATCCCCCGCAGCCGCCGATGTGGACGGGCCCGCTGGGAACTGTAGTGCGCACCGTTCTTGCGTTTGTTGCCGCCGCGTTTATGGTCTACGTCCGCCCCGCGTTCGCCGCTTCTGCCGCCGCGGCCAACGCCGCCGCCGCGGACTCTGCCGCCGCCGCCACCGCCGCCGCCGCCGCCGCCGCCGCTACCGCCACTTCCACCCCGTCAGCCGCCGGTCTCGTGGTAGGGCCTGGCGGACATTTCTCGCCACGTCATAGGTCCCATTCAACTCGACAACAAACGAGGGATCAAAGTGCTTTTGTTTCGATGACGTGGCAAGCATTATCTGGCAGGCACTAGGTGGAGGGCGGCACGGTGGGGTGCCTGGTGGTGTACGCCTTCTTCTCCATCTCCGAGACGGCCATCACCACCCTGTGGCCGTGGAAGGTGCGCGAGATCGCCGACAAGGTGGGGCGGGCGGTTAAACCAGATTTATCAGCGCTTGGTTGTAGCTCGTGAAACTAAGATATGATATAACATTTGAAGATAAGCCCACGCTCGAAAATGTAAATTTTGACCATCTTAACTCAAGACGTCTTGAGTTCGCATATATTTTCGAACGTGGGCTTGTCTTTAGATGTCATAAACTGATCTCAAATTTTGCTCTCCATTTCAACTTGCGGCTATTCAAGCAGGAGGGCCCGGACTCGCCGTTCAACCTGCTGCGGAAGGACATCACCCGGTTCCTGACCACCATTCTGATCGGTTCCACCTGCTCTGGCATCGGGTCCGCCGCCCTGGTCGGGCGGTGCAGGTTGACCCTATCAAACCCACTTTGAAAGCGCCTGGAACTAAGCGCTGCAAACTGAAACATGATACACCGCTTTCAATTTTGCTTCAATCTTGCTTTCAAATTCAACTTGCGCCGCTACACCCTGGCCTCACAGGCCGCTATGCACATGTACGGCGAGAGCGCCATCGGCAGGGGCTTACACTCGCTCACTTCAGAGCTCAACTTCAGGACCTCGGGAACACATCGCTCACGTTAGAGCTCAACTGTAGCACCTTCAGAACACATCCACGGAGTAATTTGGATGATATGGGGGACAAAGTAAGCTTTAGTTGAGCGAAACAGGGCAAATTAAGCTCAAGTTGAGCGGAAATGGGAACGAGTGTAAGCCCCTGGGCATCGGCATCACCACCGTGCTGCTGACGCTGGTCACGCTCATCTTCTGCGAGATCGCGCCCAAGTCCATCGCGGTTCAGCACGCCACGGCGGCAGGGGCTTACACTCGTCCACTTTCCGGCTCAACTTAAGCGCTCTTTGGGATAGGGGTGCATTTAGGGGTTGTTTAGGGGATGTTTAGGAGGTGTCAGGGGGTATTAGTGGGTATTCAGGGTTTAGTTTGTGTCAGAAACGGCTCAGGTTGAGCTTGAAAGTGGACAAGTGTAAGCCCCTGCACGGCGGTGGCGCGCGTGGTCATCCAGCCCATCGCCCTGCTGTCCATCCTGGTGTTCCCCGTGGGCCGGATCTGCACCGGGCTCGTCAACGGCGTATTCGCTTTATTAAACATCAAGGTAGGGCCGGGCCGGGCTATTATTGCTCGCCGCGTCATAGGTTTGCCATTTATCACGAGGCGAGGTAGTGAAAAATGCGTTGGACGACGTGGCGAGCAATATTCGGCAGGCCGTACATGAAGGGGAGCGCGGAGCCGTTCGTGTCGGAAGAGGAGCTGAAGCTGGTGCTCAGCGGCGCGCTCAAAAGCGGGCAGGCAGGTGCTAACACTCGTCCACTTTTCAGCTCAACCTAAGCCGTTCTGACACAAAATACACCCCAATCACTCTTTGTTGCTCCCTAACACCCCCTAGACAACCCCTAGACAACCCCTATGCGCACCCCCTATCTCACAGGAAGCGCTCACGTTGAGCCGAAAAGTGGACGAGTGTAAGCCCCTGCGGGCAGGTGGACAGCGGCGAGCAGGAGATGATCCAGAACGTGCTGGAGATGGGCAGGGGCTTACATTCATCCACTTCTCAGCTCAACCTGAGCCGTTTTTGACACCAAACACCCTCAGCACACCCTAGTATCCCATGGTAACCCCAAACCCCCCCCAAAAACCCCCCTATCCCTCCCGAAACACACCCCCTATCCCACAGAAAGCGCTTACGTTGAGCTGAATAGTGGACTAGTGTAAGCCCCTGGAGATGGGCGAGACCCCCGTGCGTGAGGTCATGACCCCGCTCGTGCAGGTCGTGGGTAGGGGCTTACACTCGTCCACTTCTCAGCTCAACCTGAGCCGTTTATGAAACATAAACTCACCCTGCACACCCCTAATACCCCCTGGAAAGCCCTAAACACCACCCAAACAACCTCTACACACTACCCCTATCCCACAGAAGGCGCTCACGTTGAGCTGAAAAGTGGACGAGTGTCAGCCCCTGGTCGTGGGCATTGAGCAGAAAGCCTCGCTCCTAGACCTTCAGGTACAGCCCTGGCAGATGCTGCCCGCCTCGTCATCCAACGCATTCTGAACCCTCGTTTCCTGAGTTAAACGGCTTCCTGTGACCTGGGACAAGCGAATAATTGGTGCCACGTCATCAACACGCATCCAATGACGGGGGCGCGCACAACATCCGCTAGGCCCTTCCTGCAGGCGCTGTGGCGCAAGCACCGGTACTCGCGGGTGCCCGTGTACAAGGACCGGGTGGACAACATCGTGGGCAGGGGCTTACACTCGTCCACTTCTCAGCTCAAGCTGAGCCATTTCTGGCACAACATACACCATAACCACCCCCCAATACCCCTACGTTCCCCCTAGCACCCCCTGCACACCCCCTACATAACCCCTAAAGGCACCCCCTATCCCACAGAAAGCGATTACGTTGAACCGAAAAGTGGACGAGTGTAAGCCCCTGATCGTGGGCGTCGTGTACTCCATGAGGATAC
>Ga0307489_10001242_pt1 | contig 16728 bp, 18 predicted proteins | sample SB12metaG_FD_202247 | JGI IMG/M metagenome (GOLD analysis project Ga0307489, IMG submission 202247) | Sea-ice brine microbial communities from Beaufort Sea near Barrow, Alaska, United States - SB 1.2 | ecosystem: Environmental > Aquatic > Marine > Coastal | place: USA: Alaska | collected...
CCGACCGCACCCCCCCCGCCGCCGCCGCCCCCGCCACCACCGCTGTCGCCGCTGTCACTCCCCTTGGCGCCGCCATCCCCCCCGCCGTTGTCACTCCCCCCACCGCCGCCACCCCCCCCGCTGCCGCCGCCGCCGCCGTCGTCCGGCACAGCGCGGTGCGGGAACAGCAGGGGGAACACGCAGCACGGCACGATGGCGAAGGGCTTGCCGTGCGCCGCCGCGAAGTCCACGATGGCCTCCGTCGCCTGGTCCGGGTGCATGCCGACCACCACGGAGCAGCCGGCGAACAGGTGCCAGTTCGCGGGCGTGAATTCCGTGCGCACCTGCGGGCACAGCACGGCGCCCGCCTCCAGTGAGGCGCTGTCAACGCCGCCGCCGCCGCCGCCTCCTGCTCCTCCGCCGCCTCCTCCTCCGCCGCCACCTCCGCCTCCGCCGCCACCTCCGCCGCCGCCGCCGCCACCGCCTCCGCCTCCGCTGCCGCCTCCACCTCCTCCTCCCCTCCCGTCCATCTCCTCCTTTGGATCAGCACCCTCCTCCTGCAGGCCCTCGGCAGCGCCCGTGCCCTCCCTCTGGCGCCGCTTCTTGAGCCACTTGTGCTGGTGACGGTTCAGCTTCCGCGGGCGCGGCTCCACCAGCGTGCACGGCACCCCGCGCATCGTGTGCAGCTCGAAGGACACGTCCCCCCGCCCCCCCGCCACGTCCAGCACCCCGTCGCCCGCCGCCAGCGCCGCGCGCCCGAAGGTGGCGACCAGCCACTCGGCGAAGCGGCCGGCGCGCTGGCCCTTGGAGGCCACGCCGTCCATGCCGTGCGGGTCGCCCTCCGCCAGCACCAGTGCCCGCCGCGCCCGCTTCCGCTCCGAGTGTAAGGCCCGCTACATTACGGCCGATCAGTCTGATGGAACAACATCCGTATCCCACGTGTATGAAAGCGGTGTGTGGCGGGGTACCGGTACACTACGGGTAACCAATGTGCGCTGGCAGGCTGGCAGGTGGGGGCCCGGGGCTTACCTGAGATCCACTCGAGCTGCCCGTCACGGCCGGCGGAGTGCGCGTACTTGCACCGGTCGCCCTTGAAGCACGCGCCCTGGTTCAGCCAGAACTTGCAGGGCTCCGCGCTGCCGCTCGGGTCTTCAGCCTTGCTCGTCGTCGGTGCCACCGCCACCGCCGCCGTCGCCGTCGCCGCCTCTGCCGCCACTGTCGCCGCCGCTGCTAAGGTTTTTTTCTTCCCCTGCCCGGCTATTTGGTAGCGGCCCTCGCCCGCGGCTCCGGCGGCGGCGGCGGCGGCGGCCGGCGCGGCCTCCGTCGGCCGGCAGAAGTGTAACCCCGTGCGCAGGGCCTCAACGTAGGTACTTCATCTCGACTTACACCACGTCAGATTACTCAATAACGCAAGCGGCATCAGGGACAAGCGGGTGAGAGTGCCTGCTGGATAGTAGTGGCGGGCCCCGTGGCCCCGCCCGGGTGCGCCTCGGCCCATCGCTCCACCACCTCCAGGCCGTGGCACTCCGCCGTACAGGGTCCGCCACACTGCCCGCCATGTTATCAACACGCACTTATAGCCCTCGTGTCTCGATTTAAACGGCATTCCCGCTCCCATGGTTGTGGCGAGCAATATTGTGCGACGGCCCCACCAGCACCCACTCGCCCTCGCCGCTGACGGACCACGTGCCGCACGCACGCACCACGTTGCCGAGCTTCAGCGCGTCCTTCTGCGCCGCGCCCAGGGCAGCCTCGTCCGCGAACCCGCGCGTGCCAGCCTTGGCCACAAGCTCCACCTGCGTTACCACTCCGCCGCCCGCCCCCGCCGCCGCCGCCGCCGCCAGGGTGCCGAACGACAACTCGGCGAGCTCGCGGACGTCGTAGAATGCGAGGCGCTTGGAGCAGCGGCGCTTGCCCACAATCCGGCCCGTGACGTAGCCCTCGGCCAGCGGGCCAGACGCAACGCCGCCTTCCATCGCGGGGGTCCAGACGGCGAGTGCGACTGGGCGATGGTGGCGATGGCGGCGCGTCTCCGGTTGGAGCAAGAGGCCTTAGAAATTTCCCCAAACGGTTGGGAGGTGACACGTCAGCACGTGCGTTCCCAGTTATCTCAGCTTGGGCGCAACAACCACGCGCGCGCGCACAAGCACGACGCGGCGGCGCAGCATGTCGTCCGCCGTCCTCCGCGGTGCGACGGCTCCGCCGGGGACCCACCGCGCCACTCGCCGCACCCCGCCGAGCACGAGCGCCAACAGAGCAAGGCCGATGCGTGTTCAAGCCACTTCCTCGGCTGGTGCCGGCGCGGGTGCCGCCTCCACCGCCGCGGCGACGTTCCCCGGCGAGATGCGGCGCGCGTGCGAGGCCGTGCAGCTGGCGTCCAAGCTGTGCGTCGCCACCCAGCTGGTGCTCCAGTCCAACGAGAAGGTGAGCAAACAGGACGACTCCCCGGTCACCATCGCCGACTTCGCGGCGCAAGCCGTGGTGTCCTACTGGTTGCAACAGGAGTTCCCGGGCATCGCACTAGTGGCGGAGGAGTCGGCGGAGTGCCTTCGCGACGGGGCGGAGGGCGCGGCGCTGCTTTGGCGGGTCACAGACCTCGTCAACCAGGTGCTGGCGGACGCGCCCGGCGGCGGCGGCTCCGGCCCTCTGTCCTCCGCCGTCGTGGCTGACCTGGTCGACCGCGGCGCGTCGCAGGGCGGGCGCACGGGCGCGCACTGGATCCTGGACCCCATCGACGGCACCAAGGGGTTCATCAACGGGCGCCAGTACGCCATCGCGCTGGCGCTGATGGTGGAGGGGGAGGTGGTGGGGGGGGTGCTGGGATGCCCCAACATGCCGTGGGATGCGGTCCCGCGGGGCGCCACCTCGATACCCACCGCCGCGCCCGGGGTCATTTTCGCGGCGTACAAGGGGTGCGGCACCGTGGTGGCTCCCATGGACGCGGCGGCGCCGCTGGAGGTCGGCCGCTTCGTCCGCACGCACGCGGCGACGAGCGGGGCGGAGGCGACCTACATGGAGTCGTGGGGTGACTCCATCGTGGCGGACCACGGTCGGACGGCACAGCTGGCGGCGGCGCTGGGGGTGCAGGCGCCGCCCGTTCGCATCGACAGCATGGCAGGGGCTTACACTCGTTCACTTTTCAGCTCAACTTGAGCCGTGTCTGATGCACAAAAGCACCCTACACACCCTAAAAACCCCCTACCAACGCCTTTAAACGGGCTACACAACCCCTACGCGCACCCCCTATCCCATAAAAAGCGCTCAAGTTGAGCTGAGAAGTGAGCGAGTGTAAGCCCCTGCAGCATGGCCAAGTACGGTGCGCTGGCGAGGGGCGACACCGACATGTACCTGCGGTTCCCGCCGGCCGGGTATCGCGAGAAGGTGTGGGATCACGCGGCGGGTGCCGTGTTGGTGGCGGAGGCGGGCGGGGTCGTGTCGGACGGCGCGGTAGGGCGCTGCAGGTTCACCCCAGGTTGACCCCGCCCTGGATTGAACGTGCCCCCCGGTTTCAGCACTTGAAGTTGAAATATGATGAAGCGCTTACAAACTTTGCTTCCAATTTCAACTTGCGACGCTACGGCGCGGGGCGACCGCTGGACTTTGGCACCGGCCGCTTCCTAGACATCCAGGCACGCCGGTTCTTCAGAACACCCACACCACCCACGCTGTGTTCCCAATAATCGAGTCCGCACGAGTGTACGAGCATTCACCCTCGAGGTAAGACATGCTCCGATGTTGCTGGAGTGCTTGGTCTGAACGACCCTGGCACGAGGGGGGTATCGTGGGCAGCAGCACCCCCGAGCTACACGCGCAGCTGCTGGCGCAGATTGCAAAGGCGGATGCGGCGTTGTAACACCTATGAGTAGTTGTGTGGCGTTGTATATCATAGTTTAGACCAGGACATCGTTGCGAGCCGAACAAGTCGTCGTGACAGAAATGAGTAGCGATGGAGCGTTGTATACCATCTTTACACTAGGAAGTCGCTGCGCATATTTCGCTCGGACGCACTAGCTCATGACTGTGGGGTTGGCGCGGTGTGGGCGCTGGGCGGCAAGGATGATTGTTGGGGGGGGGTGGAGGGGGGGCGGGAAAGGCGGCTTAGTTGCGTGCTTGAGATTGATGTCATGTTACATATGTGTCTTCGTGACTGCGCCGTGCTTGATCGTGAGACTGGCATTAACGACGGACACCACTACATTCTATATTGTCGGTTTATCTTTGTCACTGGGAGTGCTGCACCAGTCAGCACCAGTCACACTTGGGTGCAGCGCCGCCAATGGCTCTCTCGCATGGGTGCTGGCTCGTGCGTGCGTGTGCAACGTTTTGCTACAAGCAGACACGCCGATTGCTCCGTTGACTGGCACCCGCCGCTGCCGCCACGCCCGCCCCTGCCCCAGCACCCGCCCCTGCACCCGCACCCGCACCCGCACCCGCACCCGGCGCCGTCCCCGCCCCTCGCATTGCCAGCAGCTAGGGACCAGCAGACATCACCCGCCATGTCATCGACACACATTTCGAACCTTCGTGTATTGAGTTAGCACACATCACATCCTACGACGTGGTGAGAAACAGGGGAAGGGTGGGGTTGCTCAGAGTGAGGCCCCGGCCTTACACTAAAACGCGTATAAATTGATGGGCCATGCAAGTTGAAATTGAAAGATAAATTTTCAAACATTCGCCTCGTATTTTAAGTTTGAAGAGCTGAAACCGGGCAGCTTCAACAAGGGCTGAACTGGTTTCAATTTGCTGCCCCCACCATTATTACGAGGAGAAAATCCTGAGAAGATCTCCTGCGCAGCCGCCAAAAACGGGAGGCTCCAGAAAGAAGGACACATGGACTGAAAGCGGCGCTCCGCCGCCACCCCGCCCCCCGCCGCCCCCCGGGCCCCCTTCAACGCCTTCATGGGAACCGTCACGGCCTCATCGTTGTCAGCCTCTTCGATGCGCGGCGCGGCGCGCTTGCGGCTCACGGCGTGGGCGGCGGCAGCGATAGCGGCGGCGGCAGCGGCGGCGCGGGCAGCGGCGTGGGCGGCGGCGAACGAGGCGGTCAGGTGCTGCGTCACGGTGCTGCGGTGAGGTGAGGTGGGGTGCGGTGGGGGGCGGCGGGTGCTGCGGGTGTTGGAGGCGGGAGCGGCGGTGACGGAGGCGGCGGCGGCGGCGGCGGTGACGAGGGAGGCGAGGTGGCCCGACGCGTCGACGTCGGGGGCCGCCCGCGTGCTCGTCGCTATCGCCGAAAGCTTTTGGGAGACTTTTGCGTCGTGGTGGGATATGGTCGCAAAGGTAGCGGCGAGCGCGGGGGGTATGGCGTTGTCGAGGCACATCATCGCTGGCGGTGGCGGTGGCGGCGGCGGCAGTGGCGGTGGCGGCGGTGTGGTGTGTGCGTGCTCGATGGTGTACGTTTCCGTTTGTGCTTTGTCGTTGCGTTATTCGACTCGTGGCTTCGACAGATCACGCGTCTAACGTGGCAAATCGTCCACGTGTCGCAAAAGTGCAAATCGTCAACGTGTCCCCCTGAAAATCGTCCACGTGTCCCTCTGTACAGCAGTTCTGCGACTCCCCGCTGCGCCGCTGGCAGCCTTGGCGCTTATTCCGCCTCATCAGCCCCCGTCGCTGCATCACCTTACCCCGCGGCAGCTTCGTCTAAGACACGTTGGGACAACTCATATTGGCGACTGTGAGGGGTCCGGCGGGGCGGGGGTGGAAGGGCACGTCGACTTGGGGTGTTGCTTGTGCAGGACGGGAGCGGGTCAGCGGGGAGAGCCAATTCAGGCACGTCCTCGACTGGTGTGACAGCGTGATGGAACGCGCGGAGTGTTTAAAGTCGGCTTCGCGTTGGCGCGCGCGAGCTCGGAGGCTGGGGAAGCTATCGAAGAGGCGGGCCGCCGTTGATGGGCAACTGGAGGCGTTGAGTGGTCGCGCAGTTTTGTAAACGTGATTGTGTAGGTTGTGTATTCATCAAAGTAATCAGTTGCACCTTGTGCCGCACAGTGCGCTGTTCTAATCTCAAGTGTCGTCGTATCATATTCGTATGTGGTGCGTCAGACATGGGGCAGCCATGGCTCTCAGCCACGGCTTCCATGTTCGTGTGTCTGTGGTTCGTATCAGAGTGGTGTGTGGTGCGTCAAACGAGGTAAGCGCCGGGGCGCCTTTGGGTCCCCCCCCGATCAGAAGGGGTTGGAGCCGGGCTAGAAGGGGTTGGAGCCGGGCTAGAAGGGGTTGGAGCCGGGCTAGAAGGGGTTGGAGCCGGGCTGTTCGATGAGCACCCGCTGCTGGTCGTCGGTGAAGTTGTACACCACCGCATCCCAGGGCCGCGTGCATCATACTCGCCGCATCGGCGAGAAAGAGCGAGAGCGAGAGGGAGCGAGGAGGAGAGGGAGAGAGGGGGGGAGAGAGATTTACGCTTGTGCGTATATGGGAGCGCCAGGGTTCCGTCCTGGCAGCCGTAGGTCACGCCCAGGACATACGTAGGGTGGAGAGGGAGGCAGAGACGCCTCCGCGTGTGTAACGAGGCACCAGGCTGCCGAGGTTTTCGCCCTGGCCACCGTGCTCGCGACTTCATATGATGTCGTTTAATTGGAGAAACGAGGGTATCAAACGCGGAAGATGAAGTAGCGAGGAGCAGTGAGCGTTGATTAGCCCGGCCTTCTCCAGAGCGGCGGCCGGAGTGAAGGGGAACGGCGGCTGGTACACCGACGTGTCCACCGAGGTGCCGTAGTCCACGCCCACCTCGAACGCGGCCCACAGGGCCAAACACCACATGCTCCCGAGCCGGCGTGAGAGCGAGGAGAGAGACGAGAGAGAAACGAAAGAGAGACGGTTCCGCGTGTGATACAGACGCGGAGGCGCCTCGCTCAAGTCTCTCTCAGTGGTTTCAGCGTTCAGGTACAAACGGCTCGAGTGACTCAAGCTGCGGTGGGCGGGGAGCAGGCTGCCAGGCCCCGCCTTCCTCCATGGAGTACTGGAGCTGCGTCCACTGAGTTTCCATGGTAGCGGACGGCACGGTGGTCCCGTTCACGTACATGGTCAGGTTGGCGCTGGTCCCCCTCATTAAGGCCCGCTGGGTGTCATCCACTTCATTACGGCCCAGAGGGTTGACAGGGTTCATCCACGTCATTCTGGTTCACAGTCTAGCAGGCACCCCAGAGAGAACCCTTCACTTTTCATTGCACGCACGATACCAGCATAAGGAACCAGCGGGGCGTACCGGTAAGTTGCATGTTTGAAATGAACAGGCGAGCATGAACCGTCAGGGCCTTGCCAGTGATTGAGGTGTTAGAGGGGAAGACGACAATGTCGACCATGAGTTCGATGGGCCCGGCCGCCGGCAGCGCTGCGCTGGTCATGGTGGTGCGGTTCGCGCCCGCCTGTAGCGCCGCAACTTCAAATTTAAAGCGAGACTTTAAAGCAATTTATCATATTCTACTAGCTTCAAGCGCTTAGTAACAGGCGCTTTCAGCGTGGGTGTCACAGGTTCAACCTGTGGGTCTTATAGGCTCAACCTGAACCGCGCAAGTTGAAATTGAAAGTAAAGTTTGAAAGCGGTTCATCAGATTATAGTTTCAATGCGCTTAGATTCAGGCGCTTTCAACGTGGGTTTGATAGGGTGAACCTGCACCGCGGTACCCAGGAAGTTGAAGGTCATGGCGGCCTTGTTGTCCTTGATGTAGACGGCGTACCCTCCGATCGTCAGGGCCCGGCATCACTCGGAGTCATATTGACCAAACCGAGTGCTTGCGTGAGATGAGGTAGAATGACAATGTACTGAAAAGCGTGTGGCGTGTGGGAAACCGCCAACAGCTGAAAGAGGTGACTATGCTGCACACCATGTATGGTTGTTGTACTAAACAATGGAGGGGGGGACAAGTAGAGCTATTGACTGACGCGGATGGGATGGGATGATAGCGGGCAGACGGGGGCGGGGGGCGGGGGGCAGGGGCAGGGCCGGGGGGCGGGGGCCAAGGGCCAGGGCCGCACCCGTCATGCCACCGACCGCGGCGACGATGCCCTCCGCCGGCAGCGAGGTGATAACCGCGGTGATGGTGTGGTTCATCGTCTTGCCCGTCCGCCAGGGCCCGCGACCAGCCGTAGCCCCGCCATCGTCCATGCCAGAACGCTCACGTCACCAAACGCATCACCACACAACTGGTCACTTTACCAACGACAAGCCCCGGTATCATCCACGCCAACACGGTAATTTCAACGGACACTGTACCACCCAATATGGGGGAGCCGCTATAGCAAAGAGCTCTCACAACGGGCCGATGTCGGTATATCACCTAGGTGAAATGCCCATACAGAGTTGCGGACAAAGCGTTAGCGCTCGGTGCGGGAAGCGATATACCGAAACTGGCCTATGAGAGAGCGGGCCTTGCCAGCTGAGCGGCGGACAGAGGCTCGTTGATGCGAACAGCGCCGGGGGTCCAGTACGTGAAGGTGTCGCCCGGCGGCGCGAAGTGCGCGTAGGCGTCCCGCAGGCGCTGCGCCAGGTTGTCGTTCAGCGGGAAGATGTTGTACTTGATGGCCTCCTCCACCCACAGCCGCTGCAGGGAGCGCAGCCGCCCCGTACGGCCCGGGGAGTTGAAGGTTTACGGTTCACGGTTTAGGGTTTAGGGTTTAGGGTTTAGGGTTTAGGGTTTAGGGTTTAGGGTTTAGGGCTTAGGGTGCCCGTACGGCCCCCTGTCATGGTTGCATCATATAGGCACAGGGTGTGGTTACTCAGGCATGCATCAACCACTGTGGGTTCTTCGGCGTTTGAACTATATCAGGTGGAATGCCCGAGCACACGGACGTGGATAACAGATAACGACGGCAGCGGGCCCCGTGCAGCCGGCCTCGGGCCCTGCTTCTCCGGGAACTGAGCGGACACGTCGTAGCTCTCGGTGGGATCCTCGTCCACGTGGTACAGCTCCCATATGTCGTCCACGCGAATCAGGGTCCGCCGCCGCATGCCACATACATCAATCTAGTAAAATTCCAATCGTGGCCTCACGTTAGCAATGTATGGTCATGTTACCCAACACGATATCACTCAATATGGTCCTATCACCTAATCACACGATGCCACTCGGTATGGTCATGTCACCGTCCACGTCACCACTCGATGAGGGCACGTCACCTCACACGACACCACTCTATGTGGTCATCTCGCCTCACACGATACCACGCAGCATGTATCACGATGACACTCAATGTCGTCATTGTGAGGTTAAACAAATTGGTTGCCTAGGGTGGGTGGGATGCGATGAAAAACCCATGGGACCCAAGAGACCCCAGTAAGGTGAGGTTGGTTCCCCTGCCGAAGGGGAAGGTGGCGGCGATCTGCCAGGGCATGCGCTCGCCGTGCAGGGTGACGGCCTTCCACCCCTCCGAGAACATCGCCATGTTCCCGTACCTGTGGGTGATCGGAGCCAGAGTCACATTCTTTTAGTTGATTGGGTGAGTGAAACTACTGCATGCATTTGCAGAGAACACGAGAGTCAGAGAGAGAGAAAGAGACAGACGGAGAGAGAGAGACCGAGAGACGATTCCGCGTGTGTAAGGAGGCACCCGGCGTTGGCCTCCGGGGCTGAAGTCAGCTCACAGGCGGGCAGGGGCCCGGGCAAGGGCCGGGGCAGGGGGAGGGGCTGGGGGCTGAGGCTGGGGCAGGGGCCGAGCCCGGGGCCGGGGCCGCGGAGCTCACATCTCGTAGTACTGCTGGGTGCGCTTGGCCGGCGAGTCGGCCGCCTCCGGATCAAACAGGTACGCGAACGACTTGCCGTGCTGTACCGCCACAACTTGAGATTCAAACAAAATTTGAAAGCAAATGATCGTGTTTTAGTTTCAAGCGGTTAGTTCCAGGCGGTTTCAACTTGAATTGCATCGTTGAAGCTAGGCCGCCTGACCATGGATGGGCTGCTGTGCGAATCCGTCCACCACGGCCGGCGCCTCGATGCCCACCGCCTCCAGAATCGTGCTGTACCGCCGCAACTTGCATTTGAAAGCAAAGTTTGAAAGTTGTCCATCATCAGATTCAGGCGCTGAAATCAAACGCGCTTTGAACATGGCTTTTGATGCTGTGAACCTGCACCGCCCTACCGTGGGAGCGATGTCGATGATGTGCGCGTACTGCTTCCGCATCTGCCCGACGCTCACGGGCCCGTTTATCAAATGGACATCATTTTGTTTTCATTTCACAGTGCTTCGCTCCGAACTGCGGGCGGTTTCCCAAGTGCTGCACAGATCAAGTGGCAGAAGCGTTTCTCTCTTTCTCCTCAAGCGAGTGTCGTGACACCATGAGGTAGATTGAGCACAGTGGCGTGGACGAGAGCAGGCCTTACCCGCGCTGTTGCCCACTCCCTTGGGCCAGTGCACGTACAACAGGTCGGACTCCCCGCCGCGGTGCACTGCGGGTGTGGAGGGTGGAGGGTCAGAGCGTGTCAGGAGCGAGCATGTTCAAAGATCGTGGGCTCCTCCGTTCATATGATGGTAGGCATCAATATCGTAAGCAGCCACGCTCAAGAATGTCGGCAGGATGTTAGTCTCACGCTGATGTGAATGAATGTTGGGATAAATACGGTCAGAGTGTGCATACCAGACTGCTTGAAGTATTTGAAGGGGGTATTGCCGGCCCAGGCCCACCCGGCGTGGTAGTGGTTGTACGTGTCCGTCGTGCCCCCCGCGCAGGGCCCCACATCGTCCTAGCTGCTATGGGCATTTCACCAAACACGGCAGGCCTTGATTTCATCCACGGTGGTATGGGCATTCCGCCTCACATGGCGCCGCTCCATGGCCAGGCAGGGGCGGGTCGACCCCGACCACCTCCACGTCATGGGGTGCGGGCCACTGGGCACTGGCCCATCGCCCGGACATGTGTATACCGAGTAGCATACCGACTCTCATGACCGTTAAGAGGCAATGGGAAACACGTGTGTTCGAACACGGGCGACGCGGGCGGCAGGCGGCGGGCGGCGGTTGGCCAGCTATGGGGTTTAGGGTTTAGGGTCTAGGGGTTAGGGTATAGGGTATAGGGTTCAGGGTTTAGGGTTTAGGGTTCAGGGTTTGAATTTAGGCTTAGGGCTTAGGGTCTATGGGCCTGACCCACTGGTCGATGTACGGCATGTTCTCGGCAGCGGAGGTCTGGATGCCGTTCAGTACGCGGATCTCGTTGTACGTGCCGCCCATCTGTAGCGCCGTTACTTGATTGTGAAAGCTCATTTTGAAAGCGGTTCATCACATTTCAATTTCAAGCGCTTAGTTCCAGGCGGTTTCGAATTGGGTTCGATAGGGTGAAGCTGCAGCGCCCTGCCCAGGCCGCCCTCGCCCGACGCGCCGCGTGCAAGGCCCGGCGTCACCCACGTCATCCACGTCAGACATGTCATACGTGACACCCACGTCATCCACGTCATTCACGTCATCCACATGGTTATTCTACCTACATCACGCCAGCACGCGGGTTTATCGGCTTCGCGTGAGTATAAAGGCAACAGGAAAAGAGCTCCAAACGATAGCGGGCCCCGGGCCATACCCGTTGTCGGAGACCACGATGATGAGCGTGTTGTCCAGCTGCCCGATGCGCTCCAGCGTGTCCACGATGCGCCCGCGCGCAGGGCCCGGCGTCGCCCGCGTCATCGGCGGTGACCTCATTTCACCCGATGTGCTCTGTCACTCTGTGTCGTGATCATCTTGTAAAGGTTCACGCAGGGCCGGGGCCAGATCCCGATGCCTCGGCGCACATGGTACATCTCTCTCTCTCTGTTCAACCGAAAGAGGTGTGTTTGCACGCGGGCCTGACCCGAACTGCTCGTCGGCGTGAGTGAGCTGCGCGGCGAAGGCCTCCTTCTTGTAGCGCCGCAAGTTGAAATTGAAAGCAAACTTTGAAGGAAGCGTATCATACTCCAGTTTCGAGCGCTCAGATCCAGGTGGTTTCAACTTGGGTTTCACAGGGTCAACCTGCACCGCCCTACCTTCTGCCGCGCGTACAGCCGCTTCTCATCCGCGCTCAGACTGTCCCACGCCGGTATGCTCCGAGGCCAGGGCCGAACCCGCCGCTACCCTCCCTTTAGGTCCGGACAAGGGCCGGTAAAGTGACCCCAGAATTTACCACTTCACAGACTGTAAAAGTACTTTTGGGTTTAGGGTTTAGGTCTGAGGGTTTTATTTTCACGGGACTCCCCCCCTCATACCCCCCTAATACCCCCCTAAATAAACATATATATCCCTCTTAAGTGGTAAATTCTGAGGTCACTTTACCGGCCCTTGCTCAGACCTACCCTTCTCACCTGGGAGTGTTGACCATCCTCGAGGTGCCGGGGGGCACGGCGAAAGCCCGGTGCCTCCGCATACACGCGGAAACGACCCCCTTTCTCTCGAGGTGCTAAGTTGCGATGACTACCACTGGTTTCGGGAACAAAACAGCTTCAGTTGAGGTGATGAGAAGGGAGCGGCGTGTGACGGTGTGCGGGCGCGGCCCTGCGTCGGGGCGGGCGGTGTTGTTGGTGCCCGGCGGGAAGAGGCCCATCTCGAGCTGCTTGGCGAAGATGTCGTCGCGCTCCACGTCCCAGCCCTTGTCGAACTTGCCGCGGTACTCGGCGAGGTAGGCGTCGGGCGCGTGGTGCGGCGCGTGCACCGCCCCCGCGCGTGGGGCCCATCATCATCCGCATCATATGTGTAATTGGAGATCGAGTGAGAAGAGAGAGAGACGCTACCGCGCGTATAAGGAGGCACCAGGCTTTCGCCCTGGCCCCTGTGAGATCCAGTGAGAAGAATAATATCGGACCACGAAGAGAGAGGGACAGAAAGAGAGAATTTCGCGTGTAGCGGGCCTGACCGGTGGCGAAGTAGGCGAAGAAGGGGCGGTCCTGCTTGGCGCTCTTGATGCCCGTCACGTAGCGCCGCTAGTTGAAATTGAAAGCAAAATTTGAAACCGTTTCATCATATTGCAGCTTCAAGCGCTCCTGATTGCAGACACCATAGGTGCTTTCAACACGGGTCTTGATACTGCCAACCTACACAGGTTTAGGGTTTAGGGTTTAGGTTTAGGTTTAGGGTTTAGGGTTAAGGGTTAAGGGTTGGGTTTAGGGTTTCACCGCCCTACGGTGATGTACTCGATGGTGCGGTTGGCGATGTCCTCCGTCAGGTGGTACGTTTCCGTGCCCTCGGGCCCGCCGCATTGCGCTCACCATGATTCAAACTGACACTTCACTCAACAAAGGGGGCATTTAATGAAAGGAGAAGGGCTATGTCACTGCAGAATAATATAAAAATAAAGGAGCCATTTGATGAAGGAAGAAGGGCTATGTCATACACCAGGGTTTTTAAACATGGGTAATGACACAGAGAGGCAGAGATAGAGACACGCTTCTGCGTATATAAGGAGGCATCAGGCTGTCACCGTGGCTCCCGTGAGGGAGAGACGCTGCCGCGTGGATAAGGAGGCACCGGGCGTGCGCTCTGGCCCCGAGAGAGCGAGAGACGCTTCCGCGTGTACAAGGAGGCTATAGGCTGTCGCCCTGGGTCCCGTGCGGGTGATGACGTGGCACACATGTTCCGCCGGGCGCGGCCCCGGGCGCGCCCCCCCCGCCCCGCCCCCCCCGCCCCCCCCGCGCCGGGCCCCGCCTCGCGGCCGAGGCTGGGCTCCACGTGGCGGTGGTTGTCGTAGAACACGGGCTTGAAGTTGTGCGAATCCGCCGCCGTGCTGTACGGAACAAACCCAACGTGTGCTGGCATATGGTTATCAGTGTCACGGTCGCCAGATGACCGAGTACCGTCACACGCAGCATTCAGTCAGACACCCCGGTGTCTTAGTATATTCCACAAGTGGTAGGCGACGGGTGTGGTTACTCAGAGTGGGCAATTATTGTAGGGTGCCACTAAGACGCGTAGACGTTCAGCTTATTAGATTTGGAAATGAAAGATAGACAAATGTTTGACATTGTTGGGCCATACCATGAAGCCGTAGAAGTGATCGAAGCCGTCGCCCGTGGTGTAGCGGCGCAGGTTGAAATTGAAAGCAAAGTTTCAAAGCGGTTTGTCATATCTTAGTTTCAAGATCATAGTTCCAGGCCCTTTCGACTCGGGATTCATGGGTTCGATCTGCACAGCCCCACCGTGGGCCAGTAGTTGAAGGGGCCCGCAGCGGACACGTGTCCGAAGGGGGTATGGTCCCACTTGCCCAGCGCCATGGTGTGGCGGCGCAAGTTGAATTTGAAAGCAAACGTTGAAAGCAGTCAATGAAATTCCACTGTCAAGCGCTGAAATCGTAGGCGCTTTCAACACGGTGTTTGATACCGTCAACCTGCACCGACCTACCATGGTGCTGTACCCGTTCTGCTGCAGGATGCGCGCCACGGACGCCGCCGACTTGGGCACCCGCCCCGCGTACCCCGGGTACCCCATGCCCGTCAGCATGTGGCTACCGAACCCGATCGAGTGGTGGTTGCGCCCCGTCAGTATGGCGGCGCGCGAGGGGCTGCACAGCGCCGTGGTGTGGAAGTTGGTGAACTTGAGGCCGCCGTCGGCCAGGCGCTGCAGCGTGGGCGTGCGGATGGTCGGACCGCCGTACGCCGACGTCTGCGCGAAGCCGGTGTCGTCCAGGATCCACAGCAGCACGTTGGGTGCGCCCGCCGGCGCCGGAGAGTGGGGACGCCGCCCGCCATATGGGATTGTCAGTATGGACATGCTATGTATAGCATCGTCCACTCATCGCATCAGTGCAGGCCCGCTGTAGACGGCATCATACACTCGCCACGTCAGTACATACATACCTCCATGACACTCGAGGACTCGACATAGTTACGTCACCAAAAAAAAAACCGTCTGAGACCGGCGCGGTCATTGCGTCATCACAGCTGACATGCCGTCTCTCAATATCGTGGGTTTACGAAGGAGCTCAATTTGATACACGTGTCACGTCATCACTCGGTACTGTCGTTTGTGGCAAAGAGCCGCGAGGATACAGCGGGCGCGGCGCGGGGCCTGGCGCGGGGCCCGGCGCGGGGCCTGGCGCTGGGCCCGGCCTGCTTTTCTTCCGGCCACTGGTCCTTGGAGAGCTTGGTGCTGAACCCGATCTCGCCCTTGAACACGTCCTCGCCCACGTTGTAGCGGCGCATGTTGAATCTGAAAGCAAAACTTGAAAGCAGTTAATCACATTCCAGTTTCAAGCGCTTTGTTCAAGGCGCTTTGAATGGGGGTTTGATAGGGTCAACCTGCACCGCCCTACCACGTACACCGTGCGGTCCGCGTACGAGGCGGTCGCCAGGGGCGGTGCACTGGTCCACGTTTCGGTCATCGGCTTCACGTGAGCACTTGTTGAGGGACCACAAGTTGGGTGGTTGCAGTGGATTTCATTGTCAAGAACGGCTGACTGGAGGTGTGAGAAGTGGAGGGAGGTGTGGCGCCCCTGCCGGTGACGAGGGCGGAGAGGCAGGTGCCGTTGCACACGCGCGAGTCCAGGTACAGCATGCCGGGCTGCTTGTCCGTCGCGCTGCCCACGCTGTCCGTCGCGTCCTTCGCGTCCACGCAGCACGCGTCGATCATCGCGCCGCGCTTCTTCTCCTTCTCCTTCTTCTCCTCCTCCGTCGCCTTCTTGGCTGGGCTCTCACCAGAACCAGTATCGGGGCCTTTTTCTTTCTTCTCCTTCGTCCTCTTGGCCGCGTCGTCTCCCGCCGCCTCGTCGGCCGCCGCCGGCGTCTTGTCCTTAGCGGCGGTGGGCTGCTCAATCACCTCGGCAGCTTGGTGCAGCCGCCTCGTCGCGCCCAGCGGCGCCGTGTGGGCAGGGGTGCCGTCGGCGGCGCAGGCGGTGGCGTCGGCGGCGCCGGTGAGGGCCAGGACGGCGAAGAGAGCGGTGAGCGCCGCCGCGCCGCACAGGACCGCGGGCATCCATGCGCGGGGCGGCGGGCGGGGGCGGGGGCGGGCGGGGGAGGGAGTCATCCTACTGGACGCGCAGGGATCTCTTCGCTGTGCGGCGTGTGTGTTCCGCGATATGCACAGCGACGCACCTCCGGAGTGGCGTGTGTGGTGGTTGGGGAAAGAGCAGCGAATCTAACATCGTATCTGGTACGAGTAGTGGACGAATCCCGAGGCTCCACCTAGCTAGCTGGGGTGCCGAAGTCGTCGTTGTTAGCTAGCTCTACCACATGACTGATGACTGTGCAAAAAAGGATCAAAATATCTGAGTGTGCACCCAGTGTTATTTTTGGAGTTTGGTGGGGATGGTGTGGCCGGTTGGTGTGGGCGGGGCAAATATCATTTAGAACAAGCTCTTCCCCACGTTACACCCAGTCTCCGCGTTAGCGCTAACGCTGAAGGCCCTCATATGATACACCCATTTCGGTAAAGTTTTTGAGTTAATAGACCGTTCATTCGCCATACATCGACCGACTCGGAAATGCTTGGTGGGGCGGAGGCACGCAAACAGAAAACGCCACTGTGATCCGCAGTCTGCATCGCGACGGGGCGGAGTGCCGCGCCGGCGGCAGCGACACTCCGAGCGTGCCAGAGGCATAGTATGCCTCACGGGAAGACGCGACTCTGGCGGATACGCCAGTTTCGGCGCGACGGCGTGTGCAGCGCGCATTGTGTTTCCCATATAAATGACCCAAGAGTTAACTCGTCAAACACAATGCGCGCTGCACACGCCGTCGCGCTGCACACGCCGTCGCGCTGCACACGCCGTCGCGCCGAACCTGGCGTATCCACCGCAGTGGCGTCTACCCATAACCGATATTAAGCCCCTGGCACGCTCGAAGTTTCGCCGTCGCCGCCGCGGCGCTC
>Ga0307489_10001243_pt1 | contig 16725 bp, 18 predicted proteins | sample SB12metaG_FD_202247 | JGI IMG/M metagenome (GOLD analysis project Ga0307489, IMG submission 202247) | Sea-ice brine microbial communities from Beaufort Sea near Barrow, Alaska, United States - SB 1.2 | ecosystem: Environmental > Aquatic > Marine > Coastal | place: USA: Alaska | collected...
CTGAAACCCACTGAATTTATCACACGTAGCTCAAGCTTGTTGAACATGCTCGAGTCAAGGTGAAGGTGAGATGAAAAGAAATAATTATAGTGCAGGGCTCTGCCGTGTGGCCAACACTGTGCACACTGCCATGTTCATCGGTGCCATCGCAAAGTTGTCCGCTCAGGTTTGGGCGGTGTAGGTCGAACCCGGGTTGACCGTCCTGTGCTTTCACCGCTTGAAACTATAAATATGTTGAACCGTCTTCAAACTTCGGGGCGGGTGTGGGTTGGAGCCCGGTTGACCGCGCTTGCTATTAGCTCTTGAAAACATAATGTGATGGACCGCTTTCGTAATTCAAACGTCGTCACACTTTGTTTTTAATCTGAACCTGGCTGCACCCTTCCTGCAGGTCAATATCATCAACATCCTCGTCATCGGTAGGACCTGTTGCATAGCTCCTGTCACGTCATGTATTGCGTTTTAGACCCTCGTTTCGTGAGTTATGTCGTAAAAGCCTTCATGTGCCATGGCAGGATTTATTCACCTGGCCCTTGTCATCGGCGACGATCGGCAGCTGCCGCCCTATTGGCCGGTCAAGGTAAGACTTGCCAAAATATTCCTGCCACGTCATTACCCTCATTACACACCCGTGATCGTAGAGACAAATATAACCAAGGGACGTGTCATGACCCGGTTGTTCTCATGACCCGGTTGTTCTCCGGGCTATAGCTAGGCGGTCTGAGAGCTGCCACGTGCCACGTCATCACCCTCGATTGTAGGGTCACAAATAACAAAACGCCGCGCGAAGCGCTGAAGCGAAGAATCAAATGGAGTCCTATGACGTAGCATGAACCAATGATTCGTCTGGTCCTAGCTGCAGGACGGCACTCTCAAGCCCGGCTCACTTTTTGGCCACGCTGCCGAGGCGGGGCGTGTAATTTGACCCCAGCTTCACCCAGGTTGACCCCAGGTTCACCCCCATTGACCACGCTTGCTTTACGCGCTTGAAACTAAAATATCATGAATCGCTTTCAAATATTACTTTCTGTTTAAACTTGCATGGGGGCTATGCAAACTGCAAAGTGCAAGTTGACCCCTGGTTGACCACGATTGGTTTAAGCACTTGACGCTTCGAAGCTGAATCACGATTAATCGCTTTCAGACGGTGCTTTCAAATGAAACTTGCGCCCCTATGCCGAGGTGACGCAGGCGGTGAAACTTTGTCAGCAGTACCGCGTGCCCCGCTTCGTCATGGTGGGGCGGTGCAGATTGACCCCGGGTTGACAGCACTTGAAGGCAGTTGACCCCGCGATTGCTTTCAAGCGTTCACACCAAAATCTGAAGAATCGCTTTCAAACATCGCATTTTATCCTGCAACCTGCACCCTACATTATGAAAGTGCTCAACAACCACTTTTACCCCGACACGCCCTTGCAGTACGACAAGGCAGGGTGAACCGTGCAAGCTGAACCCCGGGTTCAAAGCAAAATGAGTTTCTTCCATTGAAGACTAGAGTGAAACGACTAGAGTGAAGTGACGCTAAACCATAATGCGCTGCTTTCAATTCATCCTTATCACGGGGCGCGGCAAGAGTGCAAGTTAAACCCGCCGTTGAAAACACTTGGGTTGAGCATTTGTCACTTGAGCACTTGAACACTTTAGCAGTTGAGCACTGTAATACAAAACATGATTTACCGCTATCAAAATTTGCTTACTTTCCATTTGGCGGGAGCCCCCACGCCACGACAAAGGATGCGCACCTCGACGAGCCGCACCCTGTGTGGATCAATGTTGAGTCAACTCCTTCGCCTGGTAGGGTGGTGTAGGTTGACCTTGCTTTCACCCCAGACTGACCCCGCTTGTTTTCAACGCTTCAACCTGACATATCAATGATGGTCTGCTTTCAAACATTGCTTTCACTTGAAGCCTGCGCCACTGCCCCCCGGCGACGAGCTGGGCCCGGGCGGTCGTGGCGTCAAAGGTGGCGGGCGGGGCGGTGGGCGCGGGGTAGGGCAGTGAAGGTTCACCTTACGAAACCCACATGGAAAGCGCCTCGATCTTAGCTCTTGAAACTAGAAGATGAGAAACTGCTTTCAAACTTTGCTTTCAGTTTCAGCTTGCGCCGCTTCAGCGGGGGATGGGGCGGGCGCGGCGGCAGAGGCAGGGCCATGGTGGAGGGGCGCAGGTTGAAATTGAAACCAAAGCTTGAAAGCAGCGTATAATCTGTTAGTTTCAAGCAATGAAATCAAGCTTTGGTCAATTGTGTGAGCCCAGGGTCAACCTGCACGGCGGCAGAGTCAGGGCCAGGGCCTCACATCTGTCCCATGTCTAACTTAACCTGAGATTCCCGTTCTGTCACCGTTCTGTCACCATTTTGTGCCACAGAACCCACCCAACTCGTTCTGCTCAAAGTTATCAAGGCGAGTGATGAACCACGAGCAAAATACAGTATAACTGTGTACGGCCCCAGGCGGAGGAGGCAGCAGTGATGACAAAAAAGCCCGCAAGCTAGCTGAGACGTCTCTCGAGGAAGCCGAGGTGGGGAGGTACAGTTTGACTCCAGGCTGACCCCACGTTGACCCTGCATGCTTTCAACAAATGAAACTAAAGCATGATAAAACTGCTTTCAACATTTGCTTACAACTTTAACCTGCGTCCCTCCACCGAGGCGGTGATAGCGGAGGTGAAGCTGGCTATGACAGCTGGCAAGAGCGTCATTATCGCCACGCCGTATAAGCACCAGCGGTAGGGCTCTACTGCCTGGTCTGTGAGCCGTAAGTAATTACTTGGCCAGTAAGTACTCGGACGAGTTATTAACTCGTCAGATCACTTACTTACTTACTCAACTTACTTAGCTAACAGACCAGGCACTAGTCCACTTTTCACCTCATCCTCAGATGTTGTCTGCAATTTTCGTTGTCGCGTGAAAACAAATACCCAACTCATCACACAGAAAGTGCTCGGGTTAGTCACTCAGATCGAGCTGAAAAGTGGACGAGTGTCAGACCCTGACCATCGCGTGAAGATTGACAGCTTGATCGCCAAGCGTGGCCTTGGTAGGATGATGCATACAAGTTCAAACCGAGTTGAAAGCGCTTGATTTCAGCTTTTGAAACTAGAACATGATGAATCACTTTCAAGCTCTGGGTGGTGCAAGTTGAATCCAGTGCTTGGTTTCAAGCTCTCAGCTTTTGAAATTACAATATGATAGACCGCTTTCATAAAGCTTTGCTGGCTTTGCTTTCTAAGTCATCTACTCGGTATGACTTTAAACCTCGGCGTGCACATTAAGAGTGGTGCCCTTGTCTTGTGCACGGTCGACGGAGCGCAGGGGATGGAGGCAGTAGGACTGATATAATATTGGCTTACTGCCACGTCATAGCTCTGTACGGCGTTTTGGGACCTTATCTTTGACGACATCCTAGACATGTTTTGACATCCTGTGACATACTACCACAACATCCCATTACATCATATGACATCCAATGACATCCAATGACATCCCATACATCCTATGACTTGTCTAAGAGCTACCAGGAGTGTGTCATCCACAAATGCGCTTTATGCAGTACACATGCGTGTTATGCAGTGTGTCGCTTGTGTTGAACGGCATCATATGACTACATGCCTGACCCTAAGTTGCGGACGTCCTGATCGTATCGATGGTGAAGCCAATTTCTGGCAGGACGTTACACATGCCCTCAGATTAACTTCTAATCAACTTTGTAACATTTAAATTGTGAAATTGCACAACTTCAGTAGGCCCCGGGACATACTTACTTACGGTACGCTCAAGTGAAATCGAAAGAATATAAGTAGAGTGAGGCCCTGCTTTTCGGACAAAAATCGTCTTTGTGTCATGCTGAGCCGCGCGCGCCAGCGTCTTGTGATGGTATGGCTATGCCACGTCATCCAACACATGTAGACCCTGATATCTTGATATGAATGTCATCATACGCGGCACTGGTATATGGCTGGCGATCGTGTTGTGAATAAACATGTATTGCCTCATCCAGCATCCGTGTTGTTAACCCGTGTTTCTTGAGTCAAATGGCCCTACCTGATGGTCGGGAATCACGCAGCACACGTGAAATGCAACTCCAAACCACTCGCGGAGGTCGCTGGGAAGTCGGAAGTTCGGAAGTTCGTGCAGGCTGAATTGTGAAATCCAAGCACGCTGAGGTGTTGGGGTGTGCGAGTGATGATTAATATCACTGGTATGTGATCGGTGCAGAGAAACGAGCGCATCCAAAATCTGCACACTGTATGATGAAGCGCAAATCATTTGTAATTGCACTCCTGTGAATGCACTAAACGCGCCGCCCCAATAGTGAGTTGTTTTGACTTCAATGGTTTTATCAAAGGATTCATAGGTGTTGTCAAAGGTCTCATGGAGCTACTGGTAGCCAGCTACAGCTAGTGTTTTCTGTCTATTGCGGTAGGTTCTCTCTCTTTGTGCGCGCTCGGCGTTGCATGCGTTCGTCTTGCCACTTTTCTGTTTCGCCGCGGCAGGTTCCCGCGGATGTGCACCGTGACGTGCGCCGCATGCCACGCCGCGCCGCGAGTCATTTTCTTTAGACAACTATACGCACATCACACGCCTTTTACTATCATCAAAGAATGTGCTCTACAGCGGATGTGGAAACCAACTGTCCTTGCGCCACACGCGATCCCTCCAGGACGCTGAAGTCGGCTTCACGCTTCAGCCAATCAGAGAACAGGTCTTCGCGGACTTTCGTCTGAGAACCCCTGTGTTGCCTGAAACGGCCGATAGCTGTCCCGACGTCAAACCACTGTTCTCAGATCTCAGATCTCAGATCTCAGATCCAATGTTCGAATTTAGGCGGCAGGTTCTCAGGTGACACTGACCAATTGTCGAGACTTTTTGGGTCACAGAATGACATATGGGAAGTCGCTGTTTGGACGGGCTCTATGAATCGAGGATTCTGCCACGTGTCAACACGATAACAAAACGACCGTTTCTTTGCTCGGTTGACATCCCAGCCGCCCGCCACCAGAGGGTTTAGGGAGCAGTGGGTAGGAGGGTTCCTCAGGACCTACAAAGACGCGCAGCCGGCGATCGCCTAAGTTGGCAATTAATCAACGCAATAGACCTGTTGCCACACACCTCACACTTTTTCAGTCTTGTACAAAAGTTTACATCTTTACATTATTACAAAATCAAAGCAGCAGCGCGACTGAACAATGAATGTTAGCCATGGTAAGACATAAACGAACGTTCCGTTACCACAATGGCTATTCTGGCAGTCTGGCCTGCGGCGTACGGCAAGCGCGGCGGCGGAGGCAGAGGAGGCAGTGGCGACAGCAGAGGCAGCGGAGCGGAGGCAGATGACGAAAGCCGCAGCGGCGCGTTGTCGATGCTTTTATGCATCGTGTTCCAGCGCGCGGACGAGTCGTCGACTGGCTTGAGTAGGACGTTCGAGCCGCCACCTCCGCCGCCGCCGCCGCCGCCGCCGCTGAAGACGCCGACACCAGCGCCAGCGCCGCCGCGGCGCCCCCCACCGCCGGCCCCCTCGCCATGCTCCCGCATCCGCTGCTCACACTCCCGTACCCGCCGCTTGCGCAGCCGCTCGCGCCGAGCCTGCGGGAAGAAACGTCACCTCGCATCGTGTCAGAAAGTTGCGGCACGTCGCCACGGGACTATCGCAGAACATCGAAAGGAACAAACGCAAACCGCAGCACCCACTGATGACGCGGGGGGGACACAGCACGAGTGATGGGGAAAGTGGCGGGAAGGTGACGGGGCACGTGACGGGGCATGTGACGGGGCACATTGCAAGCGACAGGATAAAGTGCCAGATATGGCGGCATTGAGCGAGCCCCGCCGCCGAGCCCGTCGCCCGCAGGAGCGACGCCAGAGGGAAGAAGAGGAGTGACGCTTCTGGCTAAATGTGTCAAGAGAAGGTGATACAACGCCGACGCGACGGCTCCACATCAGTGGGTTCAGCTCAGGGTTCGGCCTGTCGTACTACGAAAACATGGGGCAGGGATGGGACGGGTGTTATGGGGAGCTCCCCGCACCCACCGCGAGGCAATCCGCGCAGCACGCATGCCCGGGGTTGAAGAAACCCAACGGCCGGTGCCGCTTGCACGACTGCGACAACACCGCACAGCGTTAGTTAGTGGCCCCGAGCGAGCTGAGGATCGGGGAGCCGCAAAGAAAGAAGTGAAGAGGGGAGGCACAGATACAAGACAAGAAAACCCGAAAATGGGGTGCACTTCCTTTTCGCACGCACCCCGCATAGCGACAGCAGAGCGGAGGCAGAGGACGAGGACGTCAGCGGCGCAAAGTCCGCGCCCCCCGGAACCGCCAGTCCAGAGGTCTTGCCGGCGGCGTAGGGCGAGGGCGGCAGCGTAGGCATAGGAGGCAGCGGAGCGGGGGCAGACGACCAGGAGAGCGGAGGCATCGGCATCGGCAGTGGCAGGGCAGCGGCAGAGGTAGAGGCAGCGGCAGCGGAGGCAGCGGCAGCGGAGGCAGAGGCCGCGGGCAGCAGCGGCGCGTCGTCCGCCGGGTCCGGGAAGTTGAGCCGCTTGAGGTGCATCCACCCGCGCTGCCGCACCTCCGCGTCGTACGCCCGGGCAGCTTCCTCCTTGGTGTAGCGGCGCAACTTAAATCTGAAAGCAGAAGTTGAAGGCAGCATACCGAACTTGAGTTTCAAGCGCTTTGTGCCAGGCGGTTTCAACTTAGGTTTGATAGGGTCAACCTGCTCCGCCCTGCCTTGGTGGCGAAGGATCCTACGGTGTATTTATGGTTAGTGCCGGACACGTACACCTCTGCCTTCCATGGAGTTGCCTTGCTGTAGTGGCGCCAGTTGACAATAAATGCAACGTTTGACAGCGGTTCAGCATATTCCAGTTTCAAACGGTGACACCAGGCGCGGTCAACACGGCTACACGGGGTCAACCCAGGGGCAACATGGGGTGAACCTGCACCGCCCTACCTTGCTAGCGGTAGAACTTGTCGACACTCCGAAGAACCCACTCTTGCCAGGCTTTAGAGTACTGAGTGACATCTGCGGCCGCTGAGCCGGCGCGCCTTGCACGGCGAAGGCGCGGCCGCACTGGGTGCTAGCATATGGGTTCGGTGCGAGCGAGAGCGGCAGGCCTCGCTCGTCGCAGCGCTCACCGGCCTGCGCGTATGCCGCCTGCTCCTCCGGCTGCGGGAAGTTCAGCGGCCGAATGTGCGCCCATCCGCGCCACCGGACCTCCGCGTCGTACGCCCGTCCGGCGTCGTCCACGGTGGCAAACTGTCCGAGCACGCGGGGTCCGATGCCAGGCAGGCGCAGCTGTGCGCGCCAGTCACAAGTGGCTCACACTCGTCCACTTTTCAGCTAAACGCAATAACTTATTGTGGCACTTGAGGGATACAGTGGGTGGTAGCGGTGACGAAACCGGCTCAGGTTGAGTTGAGAGGGAGGACGCGAGGGTACAGTGGAAGCAGCCCCTGCCAGTTCCCACCACCCTTCTTGACATGCTCGTCGTCGATGTAGGTCACGCCGTGGCGCCCTGACTTGCCGAGCCGCGCGACCGCGAAACCAACACCAAGTCGCTTCAGTTGCTTGGTCCTGACGGGCGCAGGCGCAGGTGAAGGCGCAGGCACGTCGGCGTCGGCGTCGGCTGAGGTACTGCGTCGCCGCTTGGTCTGATGCTCGCTACCCGCAGGTATGCTCTGGCGAGAACGCGCCCCGCCGTCCGCCGGGGCGTGCGCTACCCCGGCCGCCCCCGCCGCCGCCGCCGCGCCCGCGAGCAGCAGCAGCGGCCCCCGCGCCGTCCCGACCGCGTCCTCCCCGTCACCGGGTCGACCTGGCCACGATCGCCGCCAACGCCCCGCCCACTGTAGCGTTTCGCTCACCTCCCCGTCAGTGTCTTCCCCGCTCGTGACGTCCTCGAGTGCCAGCAACCGCGCGGGCCCTGGCGCCGCCCCCTCCCACCGCGGCCTGCCTGCCTCCTCTACTTTTGGGGTCACCTCCGTTGAGGTCTCCACCACCAGGGGAGGAGGGCCGTCGCTGCCAGGGGCGGGCGCGGCGGCGACGGCGGCGGCGACGGCGGCGGCGCGTTGCTGCTCGCCCGCAGCCCCATCCTGGCACCGCCGGGGGGCGTACTTCTTGTGCGACATGCGTTGGACGGTGCAACGCCGCGTGGGGGAAAAGTGTGTGACCAAGAGTGGTCACGCGTTTGCATAACGCACTTTATGTGTACAGGTGGCACACAGAGACGATTCGCCGGGGTGAAAAGACGCGGGAAAAGGAGTGAGATCTTTTGGAACAGAATGTGTTTGCGCCGCCCACACACTTTAGTTGCGCAGGCGCTACTCAGTTGCGGGGCGGGGGCGATGGGGAACGACCTTGAGGCGTGCGGGGACTGCGGCCGGCAGTTCAACTACGAGTCCAGCGACCTGGTGGAGTGCGATTACTGCGCCAAGATCATCTGCGTCAGTTGCGCGGACGGGCTGGGCGACGACGTGTGCGAAGGGTGCGCGGCAGGGGCTTTCACTCCACGTCCTTTCACTCCACGTTCAGCTCAACCAGAGCGCGGGGGGCAGGGGGGCCGCCTGAGGTCTCCTCATACACGCAGATAGGCGGAAGCGTCTCCCTTACTAACTCACTCTCGCAGCTCTTCAACGTGACCCGCTTTTGTCACTGACAGACTGACGGGTGACGCCACCCGGTGTGACGTTGAGCCGGAAAGTGGACGTGTGAGCATCTACTGAGCCCCTTGTGCGAGGAGAACACCTTCTGTGGCCACCGCAACGTGGTGACCGTCGCAGGGTGCGGCGCCCACGGCTGCGAACAAAAAGACTGCTGCGAGGACTGCGCTCCGGACTACAAGCACGCCACGGACGGCAAGTGGGCGGGGTGCGGGCACTTCAAGTGCGGCCGCGATGCTCTCCTGGGGTACGAGGAAGAGGAGGGCCTCCCGCTGCCGGGCAACGCGGCGGCCTGCCCCGAGTGCGTGGATCTGGCCGCCGCCTCCGCCGCCGCTGTCGCCGCAGTCGCCGCGGCGTCGGATGCGTCGGCGGCGGCGGGCGTGTAGGCGGGCCTCCGCGCCGCCGACGCGCCCCGCGTCCGCTCGTTCCTCCACCTCGTGCACTCGGCCGAGCTCCTCAACTTCCTCAACGACTGGCTGCTGAAGTAGGATGGGGACCGACCCGCGCCCGAGCAACCTGGTAGGGCGGTGCAGGCTGCCACGGGGGACAGGCTGAAGCGTCTCTCTCCTCTCTCTTCGTGCCGGTAGCCAGTATAGAAACCCGTGTTGCACGCGCCTGTGCTATCAGCGCTGGAGGCAGCTAGAATATGCTGAAACGCTTTCAAATCTTAATTTTAAATTCACCTTGCGCCGCTACAACCTGGTGTTCTCGGCAAGCGCAAGAGTGAGGGCGGGCCCAAGTTCTCCCTTGACAAGGGCTTCACCTTCGCTTAGAGCGAGCGCTCCACACCTTCACCGCGAACCCCGACACGTCCTTCAGCGAGTGCCAATGACAGCCGCCCCGTCCCCGGAGCACAAACCAAAGCTGATAGGCGCAATTGACGGCACCTAAGACGGAAAGAGCTAAACATGAAATACCTGAATGACATTCAGTTAGAAGGCTGAATGAGCGCCTCGAGATTGTCGCCAAGAACCCCGGCTGGTCCACCGACAGGCGACAGGCCGAGCACCCAAACGAAATATCAAAAGAAGCAAAACACCATAGCGATCATAGTACCGCTAGCACCAGGCGGGGCAAACGTAAGCCGACCGAATCCGACAGCGGAGGGAGGGCTTCAGCAAACGAGAACGAATGATGCACACGCAGAATCGCGACCACATAGAGATACGTTGCATTGAATAACGTACAGATGATGTTCCAAGCTTGTCTATACTTGAGATGAAACGAATAATGTGACAAGAAAAGCAAGCGCTCAACGAATATAGCATACGACAAAACCGGCTAGCTACTAGTTAGCCGTAGGACCGCCCGGTCTGCCTGCAAAGTCGATTGCGCTCAGTCCAGTCTCAGTCCACTCCCCTCATTCCACTCCCATCAGCCCACTCCCATACTCCACCCTAATCCGGGCCATAATCCACCCTAATCCACCCAAATCCGGGCCCTAATCCAGCTGTCTCAGTCTCAGTCCCCCATGCCGGGCGAAAAGTTGGCTTCACTGTCCTTGCCGTGCACCTCCTCCCGGATGTACCTCTGCCACCCTGGCTGCAGGGGCACAGATTGAATCGGAAGGCCAAGTTTGACAGAAATCCATCCATCTTTTGGTTTCAAGCGCTGAAAAACCCTAAACCCTAAACCTTAAACCCTAAGCGCAGGGTCAACTGTGCAAACCTGGGATCAACCTGCACCGCTGAACCGCCCCACCCTGCATGGTCGCCCGCGCTTTGCCCTGGTCCACACCCGGCACCGCAAACATTTCGTACCCGTCCGCGTCGAACCCCAGGCTGAACGCCGGGTCCAAGGGCTGGTCTTGCTCACCCGCGCGCAGCACGATGTCCGGGTCACGCTCCAACCGCTCCAGCCGCTCTATGGCGTTCTCCTTCGGAAACCACCGCGCCATCGTCGCGACCACGGAGGCGCACTGCCGCGGGTCGAACAGGTCCGGCAGGGCGGACACCAGCACCCCAACGTCTTGAGCGCCGGCGAGTAGGCGCGAGGCCAAGGGCCGCAGGTTGAGGTTGAAAAGCAATTTATGAAACCGGTTCATCATATTTTAGGTTCATGCGCTGAAACCACGCGATTCACTCCGAGGTCAACCTGGGGTCAACCCCACCTTGGCCTGCACGGCGCGGCGCCGCAGCTGCTCCTCGTTGCAGGTTCGCAGGTTCAAGTTGAAAGCAAATCTGAAAGCGGTTCATCGCATTTTAGTTTCAGAGCGCTAGAACCAAGCGGGGTCATCCCCGGGTGAACCCCGGGTCAACCCAAGGTCAAGCCCGGGTCAACTCAAGGTCTAGCCCGGGTCAACCCTGGGTCAAACCCGGGTCAAGCCCGGGTCAAGCTGCCGGGTGAACCCCGGGTGAACCCCGGGTGAACCCCGGGTGAACCCCGGGTCAAGCCCTAGTCCACCCCGGGTCAACCGCGGGTCAAGGTGCAGCGCCCCACCTCGTCCTCCGTGAGCAGGCGGGGCCGGCGCGCGATGAGCTCTTGCACGTTGAGGGTGGGCAGCTCCGTCTTGAGCACTATGATGCGCCGTGTCAGCTGGGGGACGTTGAGCGCCAGTGTGTAGCGGCGCAAGTTGAATTTGAAAGCAAAGTTTGACGAAGGCGGTCCATCATATTATAGTTTCAGGAGCTAAGTCCCAGGCGCTTCCCATGTGCGTTTCGTACGAGAGGGTCAACCTGCACCTCCCTACCAGTGACGCCCACTCTGCGTCCTTCATGCCGCCCTCCGCGGGCGTGAAGGACCCTGGCTCCATCACCAGGAGCATTTCCAGCGATGCCCAGCCAGCGATGACGGTCTCTAGATCCGCGCCGCCGCTCGCCGCCGCCACCTGCTTCAGGCGCCGCGCCCGGTACCGCGCGCGTATCGACAACCCGGTGACGTCGCCCGCGCCTGCCCCGGCCCCCACCCCGACCCCCGCCCCCGTCCTCGTGATGACAGCCGCACGCGCAGCGCCCTTCCTTGACGCCGCACCCTCCTCCGAGTTGCTGCTGCTCCCCCGCCGTGCAGACAGCAGCGGGGGGGTGGCGCGACACGGGAGCTGGGCACGCGTCATCAGCAGCTTCGCGCACGTCGACATCCTTGCCCCGGTTCCGGTCCCCTCCCCGCTACTTGAGGATCGAGGCGTCCCGTTGAGGTATCCGATGCATGCTGAGGCCGTGCGCCTCCGCCGCCAACCCTCGCCTGTCTCGGTTTCCCCGCCGCTGCCGCCGAGCCTCTGCCCGGGCCACGGCGAGCTCCTAAGGAGCGACGTCGTCGTCGTCGCCATTGTTGTCGTCGTCCGAGCCTCAGTCCCGCGCGGCGCGTGCGCCGAGTGGACGTGGCATTGAGACACGAGAGGACCACTCGACGAACTCGAACCGTTACAAACCCTAAACGACTAAACACTTTAACCACTAAACCCTAGCCTTGAGAAACCCTAAGACCTAAACCAAACCGCCAAAAAATAAGGAGCAAGGCAAGCGTCCCGTCACCACGGCGCGTCGCCTTACAACGGCCGGCGTCGGTGTCCCTCTACGACTGTCGTGTGAAGGTCCGTCCATCGCACGCGCCCACCCGCGGCGGCCGCCCCCTCTCGGCGCCACAGGCGAAACACGCCCGCGGAGGAGTCGAGTCGTTGCGGTCGAGACTCGAGCCTGGCTGGGTGCCCAGTGACTGGCGTCGGGTGACGCATCTGTTGCCGCGCGAGGCCCACTGCCGCCACCGCGCCGCCGCCCGCCGGTCGTGACGAGCATGACGAGCGCTACGCTGATGTGGGACGCGGCGAAGGAGGACGCGGCGGCGGCGGCGGCGGCTGATGCGGAGGAGGACGCGGCCGCGGAGGCGGCGGCCGAGGCGGAGGCAGCGGAGAATGCGGCGGCAGCGGCTTATTGGGAGGAGGAGGACGACGAGGAGGAGGAGGAGGAGGGACTGGGCGGGGAGGAAGGGCTGCTGCTGCTCGCAGGGGCGGCGGGGGACGCGGGGGACAACGGCGGGCGGCGGGGGCGACGGCGGCGGCGGCTCGGGGGGGTGGGAGGACGGGGGGGGCAGATGTTGTCGCAGGACGACGGGGGAGCACCTCGCAGGAGCACCCCTGCGGACAGGTAGGGGCTTACACTCGTTCACGTTAGAGCTCAACTCCAGCAACTCCAGGACACGTTCATGAGTTAAGTTGGGTTATACGGTGGACAGAAGAGCTCAACTTGAGCTGAAATGGGAACGAGTGTAAGCCCCTGCGGACAGGGCGGCTCGGGCGGACCGGGGACGAGCCGAGACCGCAGCCGACGACGCCGAGCCTGACGAGCCTGTGCTGAAGCGGAGGCGGCAGCAAACTGGAAGAGGAGTTGCAAACGTCGGGAAGTCTGGGCGACACGGTTCGGCGGTGCAGCTTGACCCCAAGCTGACCGTGCTTGGTTTCAACGCTTGAAGCCAAAACATGATGAAGCGCTTTCAAGTTTGCTTTCAATTCCAACTTGCGCCACTACAACACGGCGTGACTGAGCTCACCGGAAATGACGTTAGGCTGGCCACCCCGCATCTCATATGGCGCGCGATACTGTGCCTGCCCGGCCACAACAACCTCGTCCTCGGACATTTTCGCACCGTGGACGACGCCGCCCGGGCTTACGACGAGGAGGTTCGGCGGCGCGAGTGGGCGCACGCCAGGCAGGGGCTTCAACTCATTCATTTCTCAGCTCAACCTGAGCCGATTTTGACACTCAACACATCTCCTAAATGCCTAAACACCCCCTCCACCCCCGCCATACATACTCCCTAAACACCCCCTAAATACCCCTTGTCCTACCAAAAGCGCTTACGTTGAGCTGACAGGTGGACAAGTGTAAGCCCCTGACGCGAGGCCCCTCAACTTCCCGCAGCCAGAGGAGCAGGCAGCATACGCGCAGGCCGGGGAGCGCTGCGACGAGCGGGGTCTGCGGCAGGGGCTTACACTCGCACACTTTTCGGCTCATTTTAAGCGCTTTCTATGGAGTAGGGAGTGGGGTTGTTTAGGGGGTCTGTAGTAGGTGTCAGGGGTTCTTCAGGGACGTACAGGGCGCACTTTGTGTCACTTTGTGTCAGAAACGGCTCAGGTTGAGCTGAAAAGTGGATGAGGGTAAGCCCCTGGTCTGCGGCTCTCGCTGGCAGCGGAGCCGTCTATCGGCGCCCAGGTCCTGGCCGCCACGCAAGGCGCCTCGGGCGGACGATACGACGGACGAGCTGGCAGCACCAACGGAGATCTCAGCACTCAACAGCCGGGCAAGAGAGGTTTCTTCGGGGTGACGAAATATGGCGACAAGTATTACAAGTCAACACCATGGTAGGGCGGTGCAGGTTGACCCTATGGAACCCAAGTTGGAACTGCCTGGAACTAGCCGCTTGAAACTAAAGTGTGGATACAATGCTTTCAACTTCTGCTTTCAAATTTAGATTGCGCCGCTACGCCATGGCGGGCATCCATGGTCGTGCACGGCACTAATCTGCGTTACATCATAGGACACTTTCCTATAAAGGTGGAGGCCGCCCGGGCGTACGACGCGGAGGTCCGGCGCCGCGGTAGGGCAGTGCAGGTTGACCCTATCAACCCCACGGTGAAACCGCCCGGAACTAAGCGCTTAAAACTACAATATCATGACCCGCCTTCAAACTTTGCTTTCAAATTCCACTTGGGCCGCTACACCGCGGCTGGACGCTCCTCAAGCGGCTCAACTTCCCGGACCCGGCGGAGGCGGCGGCGGTAGAGGCGCAGGCAGCGGCGTCGGCGGAGGCAGCGGCGGCGGTGGAGGCAGCGGCGGTGGCGCAGGCGCAGGCGCAAGCGCTGCCAGCCCTGCCGCCCTCCGCCGCGCGGGCGTACGACACCTACGTCAAGGACGGCGTCGTTTATGATCGGTCCTCTCGGTTCAAGGGTGTCAGCTGGATCAAGAGCCGCGGGAAATGGCATTCGCGGCAGGGGCTTACACTCGTCCACTTTTCAGCTCAACCTGAGCCGCTTCTGACACAAAACACACCCTAAACACCCCCTGCTAACCCCTGACACACCATGAATCCCCCCTAAACAACCCCTAAGTACACCCCCCTATCCACAGAAAGCGCTTATGTTGAGCTGAAAAGTGAACGAGGGTAAGCCCCTGATTCGCGGTGCAAGGAGAAGCACTGTGGAGTCCACGCCACGGAGGAGGCTGCGGCGCGGGCGTACAACGTCGAAGCTGAGCGCCTCGGTCTCCCCCTCAACGTCATCGCGCTACCGGCCCTGCCGCCCTCCTCCGCCGCCGCCGAGTGAAAACACCACGCGCACCTTTCGGTGGGTGGCGCATCCCGGAGGGAGAGGGGGAGGGGGGGGAGCAGGAGGGGGGCGGGGGGGAAGGGGTGGAGGTGGGGAGGGGGGGCGCTGCCCGGCCCGCATTGGGCATAGCACGCACAGTCAACAATGCATTGAGTCAAAACATGTGGGACATATTATGATGAAACAAGCAACCGCTCATCCGAAGAGTAGCTCTAGCTAGACGTGTAAAATACGAGCTCAACTTTTATTAAGGTGTCGAATAGCACAGTAGGATGTACGACGGCAGCGACAGGGATATGAACATCGACAACGCCTGAGCTGTCCCCGACCGAGATTGGAAGGCGCACGCTCGTTGCCGGGGGTTCACCCTCGACGCTAAACCCTACTACATAAAACCCTAAACCCTAAACCCCCTGCTGGATCGCTCGTCGTCTCTGCTCGCTCGTCACAGCATGCGCGGGCGGAACCTGGTACGCGCGGTGTTCGGCAGTGACAGCGACACGACCGATGAAGGTGCCGAAAGCGGGGGAGATGCTGGGGGTGGGGACGGGGCGGGGGACGGACGGCGGCGCGCGGCGAGGGCGGCGCGGGAGGAGGCCGAAGAAGCTGCGATGCCCATCCCGCCCCCGGCGCACTTCATGCGTCCCCGCGCGGACCAAGACGGCGGGGGCGCCGGGGATGGCGGCGGCGCCGGCGGGTTCGGGGGCAGGGGCGAGGACATGGGGGGCTGGGTCGGGGAGGCGCCGCACTGCGGAGCGGTGCCCGGCAGGGACAAGCAACTATCGCCAGCCCTGTCATCCAACGCTTCTTTTGTGTTTCCAGATTCACGGCACCCTGTGACGTGCGAGCGGTATCCCATGTCTGCCAGGCCCTGTCATCGACACGCCATGTGCTTCGCAGTCAGAGAACCCTTGCAGTTGTGGAGTGACATCGGCATCCGTTGACGCGGCTCCCTGACCCCCGCCCCCCCCCGTGTGCCCGGCTCTGGTGCACGAGTCAGTACGTGTAGGTACACCGGTACACTATGAGCAAACAGTCAGGAAACGAGTGGCGGGCCCAGGTGCACATGAGCAAACAGTCAGGGAACGTTTGGCCGGGCCCTGGTGCACTATGGGCAAACAGTCAGGGAACGTGTGCCCCGGCCTTGGTGCGCGGGCTGTACGTGGCGCGCGGCGCGCTCACCCCCGAGGCGCAGGTGCGGCCTGCCAGATATTGCTCGCCACGTCATAGGATGCCGCTTAACTCAAGAAACGAGGGTCCAACACGTGGTGCATGCGGTGTGAGGTTGCGGGCATGCTTCGTTAAGCCGTGCTAGGGCCTGGTAGATATTGCTCGCCACGTCATAGGTTGTCATTCAACACAGGAAACGAAGGTTCAAAATGCGTGTCGATGGTATAGGGGGCGATGTCTGCCAGGCCCTAGACGTAGGCATGGCTCATGCACGCCATCCGTGGGGAGGGGCTCATAGACTTCCCGGGCGATCCAGTGAATGGAGAGGAGGGGGAAAAGCAGGGGGAGGGGGGCGGTGAGGGGGTTGGGGAGGAGGTTCGGGCGCGGAAGAGGCGGCGGCGCAACCAGGTGATGCGGTTTGGGGACCTGCCGCCGTGGTAGGGCAGTGCAGGTTGAACCGATGAAACTCATTTGAAAGCGCCTGGAACTATGCGCTTGAAACTACATTGTGATGAACTGATTTCAAGTGTTGGTTTCAAATTTAACTTGCGCCGCTACACCGTGGGCGCGCGTGCTGGCTCGCCGCGTGGCGGTGCTGGCGGGGGGCGCGGGCGGGGGGGTTCCGGCGGCGGCGGGCGAGGAAGCGGCA
>Ga0307489_10001244_pt1 | contig 16724 bp, 19 predicted proteins | sample SB12metaG_FD_202247 | JGI IMG/M metagenome (GOLD analysis project Ga0307489, IMG submission 202247) | Sea-ice brine microbial communities from Beaufort Sea near Barrow, Alaska, United States - SB 1.2 | ecosystem: Environmental > Aquatic > Marine > Coastal | place: USA: Alaska | collected...
GTCGGGCGCCGCGGCTCGCAAGTTCCAGAACGAGATCGACGTCGGGCAGGTTGGGATCAACATTCCGATTCCGGTGCCGCTGCCATTCTTCTCCTTCACCGGCTCGCGGGGCTCCTTCGCGGGGAGTTCCAACTTTTACGGCAAGAGCGGCGTGCAGTTCTACACGCAGACGAAGACGGTCACGGCGTCGTGGAGGGAGGAGGACGAGGTGACGGCAGGGGCTTACACTCGTCCACTTTTCAGCTCCACCTGAGCCGTTTCTGCAACAAAAACACACCCAGCACCCCTTAATATCCCATGATACCCCATATCACCCCCTAAACAGCGCCTAAACAAAACCTAGACGCGCTCCATATCCCACAGAGAGCGCTTACGTCGAGCTGAAAAGTGAACGAGTGTAAGCCCCTGGGTGACGGGTTCCGCCGCGCACGTCGTCATGCCCACGTCGCAGAAGGTGTGAGCGCTGAGCGCTGTGTTCGGGGAGGACGAGCACGGGCGGCCGCGCGGTTGCCGTGTTGCCCACGCCGTTCAGGGTGTGGGGTGCAAATGTAGTGCTGTGTGTGGGAGGACGATCGCGCACGTCGTGACGCCCACGTCGCAGAGGGTTTGAGCGGGAACGCACGGGGAGGAATTGAAGGAACTCGCTGTGTGATGTTGTATGGTGCCAGGTCAATGGGGTTGATGAATCACAATGCCAGACCAGCTCTAGTGGATGGGGCAGGTTTACTGCCGACCATGGGAGAGCATTGAGGCTCGACGAACGGTAATAAAAAATGTGAGAGTATCGAAGTAGCACTTGTAAACCAAGATGTCATCCATGTTCCAATGTTGAAATGTGCGCTTAGCGCGTGTTTCTATCGTCTAGTTCTATCGAGTCATGCTACCGGCTAGGGAATCGACTAACATCGCATCCGCCTCAATCATGTCTAGAATGATCGCGTCACGCTAGAGCTACTACGCTACTCACCCTATCTATCATTCCTTGTCGTCCCCGGCAGATAACATGTCGTCCACCTCGGCCGTGTCCATGCCGCCCACCCGGATGGCCGTCAGGGAGTGAGCCAGCAGCTCCTGCCCCACCTCCGCCGCGCTCCGCGCTGTGTACGACGGGTAGGACCCACCGGAGGGTGACGAACCGCTCGTCTCGGCCCCGGCCCCAGCCCTGGCCCCCGCCCCGGCTCCAGCCCCGGCCCCTGCCCCAGCCCCAGCCCCTGCCCGATCTCTCCCGTCCTCCTCCGTGGCGTCCGTCTCCGCGTCCGAGTTGTGCTCGTGAGGCTGCTCCAAGCTCTCCGCCGCCTCCAGGATCTCGCGTGTGGCGTCCGCCCCGATGGTCTCCTCCAGCGTCGCCTCCGCCTCCGCCGCCAGCGCTGCCCCGCCGCCGCCTCCCCCGCCGCCGCCGGGCAAGATGTGCCGCACCAACACGCCCAGGAACACGATGGCGCGCGACACGAGCTCGCTGGGGGGCTCCTCCTCCTCCTCCACCTCCGCGCCAGCTCGCTCCTGCTCCGCGCGCTGCGCGCCGGCTTCGAGCCACGGCAGGAGGTACGTCGCCACCGCCGCCACACCGCCGCGTCGCAAGAAGTCGCGCTGACAGTCGCGGTCCTCGGCCAACAGCGTGAGCAGCGCCTCCAGCCAGGGGCTTACACTCGTCCATTATTCGGCTCAACGTAAGCACAATTTGTGGGATACGTTGGGTGCATGATTTCCCCCCGGTCTATGAGACAGGGGGCCAAGGAGAGGTGTGACCAACACGGCTTATGTTGGGCTGAAATGTGGACGAGTGTAAGCCCCTGCCTCCAGCGCCTCGCACCGCACCTTCTCCACCTCGGGCTGCCCCAGGTCCGCCTCCACGTCGTCCGAGTCCCACGCGATGGTCATCGCGGGCGGCGACTTGCCGTCCTCGCCATGACCCTTCGGGAAACTGATCCGGATCGGAGGCTGCCTCCTCTCGTCGCCTCCCGAACCTCCGTTATCATTCTCATGTCTGTTTCTGAATCTGTCTCTGCGGTATTGTTCTCTCTTTGCAGCGCCTTCCTTTTGTGTTTCCGCGCTGTCAGTCTCCGGCGCCTTTCCCCTGCCTTCTACTTCGCGGCCTTCTTGCCGCGCTAGTTCCCATTCCTGCCGCGCCGCCTCGAGCGCGCGGGCCATCAGGTCGGACGGCGTGTCCGGCGGCGGCGGCGGGACGCCGACGACCAGCGTGCGCAGCAGCGCCTCCACGGCCCCGGCGGCCCCCGCGGCGCCGCACGCTCCGGGCGCAAGCACCCACACCCCCCGCAGCACCTTCAACGCCGCCAGCGTCTCCGCGCGCGTCGGAGGATCCATCACATAGCGGCGCAAAGTTGAAATTGAAAGCAAAGTTCGAAAGCGGTGCGTCATATTTTGGCTTCAAGCGCTGAAACCATTGCACGCACTAGTTTCAACACGGGGTTTGATACTGTACTGTCAACCTGCACCGCCGTACCATGAGCTCGCCCGCCTGCTGCGGGTCGCGGTGGCGCTGCTTGTCCGCCACGGGGCGGCGCCGCAGCGTCACGTCCATGATCTGCCCCACGTGGTCCGCCTCCGTGGTCGCCATCTTCTCACGGAACACGTCCAAGAACAGGTCGTGCGCTTCCAGCCAGCAGGGTCGTTCTGAACGAGCTTAGGTTTTAGGTTTGGGGTTCAGGGTTTAGGGTTTAGGATTTAGGACCGAGGTCGGACGTGCCCAGTTGCCCACATGGCTTACCTTCAGGGTGGCTGCTCTCACACATACAGACGACGTACGGACTCGGATCGTCGATTCAACATTACTACGTTGTGTGTGATCGTTAGACGTGGATTGAAGATGGAATTCATGACGTCAGTCGAGTGGGCTTTCTGAATAACCACCCTACCTGATCATGGTCACCCTCCACGAGGTCGTCCAGCACCTCGACGAAGTCACGGTACTCCTCGGCGCGGCACATGGCGAGGTCGCGGCGCGCGGCGGCGCGCAGGTTGGTGAAGGCGATGCCCCACTCGCCGGCGGCGCGGTTGCGGTCCAGCGCCGCCACCAGCGCCTGGAACTCCGGCTCCCACGTGTGCACGTCGCCCGCCCCGTGCCGAGCCGTACGGCCGCTACTTGGATTCGAATGTATATTTCGAAAGCGGTTCATCATATCTGAGCTTGAAGCGCTAAAACCAAGCGCGGTCAACCGGGGCCAACCCGGGGTCAACCCGAGGTCAACCTGGGGTCAACCTGGGGTCGACCTCGGGGCAACCTAGGTTCAACCTTGGAACAACCTTGGGTCAACCTGGGGTCAACCTGGGGTCAAACTTGGGTCAACCTGGGGTCAATATGGGGTCAACCTGGGGTCAACCTGGGGTCAGCCTTGGGTGAAGCTGCGGTGCCCTACCACGGCGCCTTGAAGTACCCGCCCAACTTGGCACGGTACGGCGGCGGGTGGTCCACCTTCTCAGGCGGCGCCATCTCTCTCTCGCTCTCACGGCGCCGCCGAGTGAGCGACACCCAGTCACTGTCAGTGAGAGATCTGACTCCCCCCCGCCCCCGCCTGGCGCCTCAGCGCCAGCTAGGTCGCCTCAGCGCTGATCTCAGCTCGACCGAAGCGAAGGGCCTTCTCCTGAGCGGGAACGAACGAGAAGTGATTCGAAGGATACCGAGATGGAAATGGGACACGAGTAGCTTGTGTGTCGAGAGCGTTGCGTTATTGCTTTCTAAGATCGAACTCCCTTGGAAGTTCGAAGTTCTCGGCTGTTAGGCTGTGTTGGGGGCGGGGTTATTGGGTTTTGGTGTTTGGGATCAGTTCCAATCCTATGTGCATCAACGTACGAGGGCGGCGGCACGCGCGGCGTCGGTCGCGGCGGGTTGGCCCACGCTTAGTTCGGGGAAGTCTCGGCGCCGCTGCTCTGCGCGGGTTTATACTGGGGCACTCGGCCAATGTTAGGCCGCGCCCCGCGCTTGAGACCCGCGACAATTGGTAATTAAATGTCGCCTGTTTTGCGACAGCCTTCTCGTAGAGAAAACGCCCTATAGCTTGAGGGCGGGCTGGGGTGGCAGGCTGCGGCATCGAGAATCGACGCGCGAACTAGTGCAATGGCGCGGACGGCGCCGCCGCGACACGGCAGTGCGCGCGCCGCCTGATGCTCTCTTCAGATCTTTTACTAAATATGTACATCATTTCCCATACCAAAACCGATCGGCCCCTTGTCTGTTCCCCAGCAACGTAACTCGTGTGTGAGGTGGGTGGGCGGGACAGTGCGCCCTACCGAGACAAGTGACCCCCGCTCCGATCGAGCCGCGGTCGGCGCGCGATCATCTGCGCCCAGACGTGTGAGAAGGAGCAATGGATCGGGGTTTTCAAGAAGTGGGCGGCGCGGCGCGGCGCTGGGTTAACATTGGAGGTTAGGGTTTCGGGTCTCAGGCACGGGTTTAGGGTTAGGGTTGGGTCAAATTGGTTGATCACTTGATTGACGCGCTCCCATTCCCCCCCCGCTCCCTGCTCGCTCACCGCCGGCGAGCCCCGGGGCGTTCTCGGCACAGCGCGATGCGGTATTACTGCGACTACTGCGATGCTTACCTGACACACGATTCACCGTCTGTTAGGAAGCAGCACAACGCTGGGTACAAGCACAAGGCCAACGTCCGCAACTATTACATGCAATTCGAGGCAGGGGCTCCCACTCGTCCCCTTCTCAGCTCAACGTAAGCACTCTTTGTGGGAGACGTTGGTAGGTTGTAGCTGCGTATGACAAGATCGAGGGGTCACAACCCGTTGCAAGCTGCACACAAAGCGGCTCATTGTCCAAAAGAGCTTAGGTTGAGCTGAGAAGTGGACGAGTGTAAGGCTCTGGTTTGAGGAACAGACGACACAGTCATTGATGGAGACGAAGCTGAAGGCGTTCGACGGCGGCGCGGCCGCGGCGTATCAGCAGCAAGTCAGTCAGGTCTTGCAGGAGCAGATGGCGCGCATCTCTGCTGGATTCGGGCAGCATCCTGGACCCCCCCCTGGAGGAGGTTATGGACCGGGACCTCCGCGGCCACAAGGGTATTAAAGTTTGGCTGTGAATTGTCTGCTGAGGGAAAGGGGGGTCAGGGGGGGATCAGGTTTCACGCTGGGCTGGGGATGATTGGCCGCTGGGCCGGGGATTCGCGCGTTCCGAGTCCTAGGTTGCACGCACGGCACTTACGGTCGACTTCCGCCTCGTCCTCTTCATCGTCCTCCTCCGCCTTCTGTGCGGGCCAACGCGGAATCGTTTGGGGGTTTTGAACAATGCCGTCGTCTATTACTTTCTGTGAGGCCAAGGGGGGGGGTGCTGTGGCGGGAGTCTGGTCAGGCAGCGCTGCGGACGACTGGCGGTGTGGGATGGTAGGCATCCGGGCCGGCCCCGCATGCAACCGCCACACACTTCACAGGCTAGAGAGAAATGATAGACAGAGAGACGCCTCCGCGTGTATAAGCAGGGTGGCCCAGGCGTTCGCCCTGGTCCCTTAGAGAAAACGCTGACCCCCTCATAGTCACCGCTACGGCGTTCCCAAATAAAACCGTACCTACAGAGGGTAGTGATGGTAAAACCTCTGTAAATAAACATTGTGACGTTCCACGAAGCCTCATTCTCGACATGCCTCAAACAGGGCTCGCCACTTCACGGATCGACGGATGTGCCTCAAGCCGCCGTCGCCGCCCCCACGCTGCCGGGACACACAAATGTTTCCCGCCACGACTTCAAACGAATCATAATCCCTCGTGTCTTGAGTTGATTGGCGTTCTATGACGTGGCAAAAGCTATATGTGACAGGCCCTAGCTGACTGACGGGCAAGACGCGCCAGCTGCGCGTGGCGGCCAGGGGCATACGCTCGTTCACTTCTCAGCTCAACCTGAGAGGTTTTCGTCACTGAAACCACCCAACGTATCTCACGAATGGTGCTTACGTTGAGCTTAAAAGTAAACGAGTGGAAGCCCCTGATGGCCGACAAGCACAAATAATCATATTGAGCTTCGTCGCGTGCTTGCTTGTTCAATTACTTGTTCATTCCTTTCTTGCTTCATTGCTTACATTGTACAGTGCTGCAAAGAATTGTACAGACGCAAGCGAGCACGCCGCTCGCCGCGCCCACTCTGGTCCTACTCCCCTTATCTCAACACGTCCGCCGCGCTGCGCCCACTTTAATCCGCTCAGTTGAGCACGTCCATCGCGCTCATGGGTCTGGTGTACCACTTCACACGTACACGCTTGCCGCATCCTCGCGACCACGCTGCCCCAAATCTGCTTCCCACAACTGGCATACTTGTACCGTCACACCATGGCCTCCACGCACCGCTTTACCTCGCTAGCTCAGTTGTACCGGTACACTACAGCCATCAACTCACCGCTGCACGCACCGCTGCACTCACTGCTTCACGCACCGCCTCACCCTCTGCTACACCCTCCGCTGACCCTGGGCTTGACCCTGTGCGCTGCTGACCCTGGGCTTGACCCTGTGCTCCGCTCAGTCCAGCACGTCCATGACGTAGGAGCCGATAGCGGCGTCCTGCGCGCCCGTGCCCGTCAGGTCGCACACGATCAACTCCCTGCCCGTGCGGCCCCGCACCGGGCAGCAGGGCCATCGAGAACAAGCACTCGAACCGAGATCGGACGCGCCCGCATGACCTACCTTCAGGGTGAATGCCCATTCAGACACGCGAAGGAGAAGGTGGAGGAGGAGGAGGAGGAGGAGGAGATTAAACGTCGATCGAGTGCTTGTTCTCGAAGGAGGAGGAGGAGGAGGAGGAGGAGGAGGAGGAGGAGGAGGAGATTCACTGTCGGTGGAGTGCTTGTTATCAGTAACCACCGCACCTGGCCGCTGATGATCTGGCCCAGCTCGGCATGCACGTCACTCTCCTTCATGACGCCGGCCTCGATGGCGCTGCGCAGCTCACCCACGCGGCTGCACTGCGCCGTGATGTCGCACACCACCTTGGCCTTCTCTCAGGGACCTCAACAAAACGCATGCCACGTTTTCCATCACATTTCCACCACATTTCAAACCGTCGCTGATGCCATTACTTCCTAAAAATAAGCCCACCATGTGAAGCGCCTTGGGGCTCGATGAACGTTACAAAAAACAAATTGCTTAAAGTGTTTCGCCAAAAGGATGATGTCGTCTGAATGCAGGATGACGTTTGATTGACTGAAGGATTACATTTAACAGAAGGTTGGATTTTGGATGGAAGACATGGCGAATGTTTTGAGCGTGTCCCTGCCTTTTTGAGCACGGCGGGAGGGAGCTCGTTCTTGGTTGGCTGGTCGGACCCCGAGGCGATGATGAGGGCGTGCGGCCGCAGCCACTTCTCCTCCAGCACCCAGGCGCCGCCGGTGGTCTGCGTGAACACCACGTCGGCGTTGCGCACCGCGTCCTCCGCCGTGGCGCAGGCGGTGAAGGGGTACCCGAGCTCCGCGGTCATCTTATCGCAGAACATGGAGGACTTGGCCATGGTGGGGGAGAACGCGAAGCCCGTCTCGAAGCCGTGGTGTAGCGGCGCATATTGAATTCGAAAGCAAAACTTGAAAGCACTTTATCGTATGTCAGTTTCAAGCGTTCAGTTCCAGGCGCTTTCAAGGTGCGTTTGATAGGGTCAATCTGCACCGCCTTACCGTAGATGCAGGCGGCCGAGCGCGCCATGACCTCGGCGATGGCCCCGGTGCCGATGAACGCCACGGACTTGGCGCCCTCGACAGCCAGGTGCTTGACGGCCACGGCCCCCGCCGCGCCCGTGCGCAGGTCCGTCAAGTACCGATTCTCGTGTAGGATCGCCGATGGGCAGAGGCGCACACACGGCGTTCCCTTTCCAGTTGAAGTTGAGCATCTTCCAGGTACTAAGTTGGAATAACGTGAGAAGTTTCAGGGACGTAACCACAGCTGCGACGGTCTCAGTTAACCTGCTCTTCCAATAACAAGTCCGTCGATCAAACACAACCTGCATAGTTGAGAAAACGCACAGATAACATCATTGACCCGACAAGGAAGGCGGTGTGAAACCCTAAGGTGGTGTGAAACCCTACCTTGGGCGCGCCGTTGGCGGCGTCGCACACGACGAATACGCCGGACCCCGCGGGCAGTCCCTTCGCCACGTTGTTGTAGAACGACACGCACGCCAGCTTCACGGTCCACGTGGGGGCGCCTTCGATGTACCCCCCCTTGACGTGGCAGTCCCCCGGCCCCGCCGCCGCCGTCTCGCCGATGCCGATGTGCATCGGCATCGGCACGTCAACCTTCCCCTGCGCCAGCTGCGAGAAGGCGTCCTCCACCGCGGCCACCAGCGCGGCGCTGGGCGACACCTTGGACACGATCTCCTCGCTGCAGGGCCCTTGAGAACGATAACTCGGACCGAGATTGAGCATGACATGCCTTCAGGGTGAATGCCGATGCAGACGCACGGACCCTGAACCCCAAACCTACATTCAGTTGAATGCGGACACAGACGCACGGACTTGGTTCGTGGATTCAACGTCGGTTGAGTGCTTGTTCTCAGTAATTCCCCTGCCTCGTACGAGTACAGCTTGGGCGCCGGCAGACGCTTGGACGCGGCGTTGAGCTGCGGCGGCTTGTTGGCGATCTTGACGTCCTTGAGCACGTCCATGACGTAGGACCCGATGGCAGCGTCCTGCGCGCCCGTGCCCGTCAGGTCGCACACTATCAGCTCCCTGCCTTGGCGACCCTGTACTTGTCCGCTGACGATCTGCCCCAGCTCGGCGTGCACGTCCTCGGCGGTCATGACGCCGGCCTCCAGGGCCTCGTACAACAGCGTCCTGACTGTTCACTCATGGTGCGAGCACTGGAAGGGGGATGCGGCGAGCGTGTACGGGTAGGGAACGCTGGCACACACGAGTGGACAGTCAGGGAACGCTTCACTCAGCCCTGCCGGCCTCCACGGCGCTGCGCAGCTCCCCCACGCGGGTGCATTGCGCCGTAATGTCGCACACCACCTTGGCGCTCTGCAGCACGGCGGGGGGGATCTCGTTCTTGGTTGGCTGGTCGGACCCCGAGGCGATGATCAGGGCGTGCGGCCGCAGCCACTCGGGCTCTAGCACCCACGCGCCGCCGGGGGTCTGCGTGAATACCACGTCGGCGTTGCGCACTGCGTCCTCCGCCGTGGCGCACGCGTAGAAGGGGTAGCCCAGCTCCTCCGACATCTGCTTGCAGAACCCGGAGGACTTCTTGGGGGACGGGCTGAAGGCGAAGGCCTCCTCGAAAGCGTGCACGGTGTGCGCCGATCGCCAGGGGCTTACACTCGTTCACTTTTCAGCTCAACGTGAGCGTTTTCTTTTATGGGATAAAGGGCGTATTTATGGGGTATGTAGGTTGTGTTTACGAGGTGGCAAGGGGTGTCGCGGGGTACGCAGGGTGTGTCTTTCTGTCAGAAACGGCTCAGGTTGAGCTGAACAGTGGACGAGGGAAAGCCCCTGCCGACCGCGCCATGACCTCGGCGATGGCCCCGGTGCCGATGAACGCCACGGACTTGGCGCCCTTGACGGCCAGGTGCTTGACGGCCACGGCCCCCGCCGCGCCCGTGCGCAGGTCCGTCAGGTACCGGTTCTCGTGCAGAATCGCCTTGGGCGCGCCGTTGGCGGCGTCGCACACGACGAACACGCCGGACCCCGCGGGCAGTCCCTTCGCCACGTTGTTGTAGAACGACACGCACGCCAGCTCCCAGGGTCAGCTTACAAACGATCGATACGTCATTCGATGGCGTCATAACTCGACGAACGAGGGTCCAACATGCATGCATTGACGTGACAAGCATCATTGACTCGGCCCTGGAAGCGAGGGTCTAAGATGTGGTATAACAGAGCTTCATTGCCTGGGCCATGCCAGCTTGACGGTCCACGTCGGGGCTCCTTCGATGTACCCCCCCTTGACGTGGCAGTCCCCCGGCCCCGCTGCCGCCTTCTAGAGCCTGACAGATCTTGCCCGCCACGTCACCCAACGCATTTTGAATCCTCGTTTCTTGAGTCAAATGGCATCCTACACGTCACCGAACGCGTTTTGAATCCTCCTGTCTTGAGTCAAATGGCATCCTATGACGTGGCCAGTAATATCTGAGACGCCCTACCGCCGTCTCGCCGATGCCGATGTGCATTGGCATCGGCACGTCCACCTTCCCCTGCGCCCAGGGCCCGGTGAACGAGGGTTTAGAGTTTAGGTTTAGGTTTAGGATTGAGGATTTAGGCACTCGCCGTCGCCACGTCTCTCATATGATGTTCACAGCGTGGCGAGCAACGGTACCCCATGTGGTGGACCACGTGGCGAGCACCAAACTCTATGCGGTGGATGACATGGCGAGCACCGGTACACTATGCGGTGGATGACGAGCGGTGGATGACGTGGCGAGCAACGGTACACTATGTGGTGGATGACGTGGCGAGCTCTATGTGTCTACCCCCACCTGCGCCAGCTGTGCGAAGGCGTCCTCCACCGCGGCGGTCAGCATAGCGCTGGGCCTCACGTTCTCCACAATGGTGTCGTAGTCGTACAGCACCGGCGCCGGCAGCTTGCCAGGTACCACCCAATAACAGGGCCCCTTCACTCACTACGTGTTCCAGCTCGCACCCGACTGCAAATTCAGTGTCTTCGGGCCCGTGGCCGATCATACACTCGAAATCATGGGTCTATTTACTCAAGGATCGTAGCCCGGCCGGACTGACGGCGAGTCGGTCGGTGCGAGTTTCGAAATGGAGTGTGCTATTCGGTCGAGCGGGAATCAATACCGTGTCTTCGATACCAGAACCGACACTAGGTTTAAGCCGTTTGTACCCCAAAACACTTGAATTAGCTCACAGCCACACCTCTGTGTGACAGTCAAGTGCCATCTTTGAAAAAGTACCCAGGAAAGGCCCTACCGCTGGCTCGGCGAGAGTAGTTACACCGTCCTGCTTAGCTCCGTTGGTCGCCGCTGCCGCCGCCGTCCAGGGCCGGGCCTCGAGTTATCTGGCCGCTTTAGCGTCAGCGTCTTTGAGGTCCGTGGAGGTGTCGATTGAGAAGGAAACGGTTCGAGTGCAGTCGATAAGGGTACGAATGAGTGGCGTTCGAGTATCTTCGAGCGGTCTTCGATTATCTGAGTGGTGTGTTCGAGGGTCTGAGAGATATCGATTTGGAACCAAACGGCTCGAGTTGACGTGAGAAGGGAACGAGTGTGACCCCCCATTTAAGATACGCTTTTGAGTGGAAATGAATCTGTGTTTCCTGTACTCGTAAGCACAGAAAAAACACAGAAAACTTCCACTCAAAAGTGTAAATTCAATAGGGGGTTAGGCCCTGCCGGCAGCACGCCGGCGTCCATGCCCGCCTCACCTGCCTTGGGCACCGGCTTGCCGAACCGCTTCGACACGTTGAAGTCCACCGGGTACTTGTCCGATATCGCCTGTGTGTGTGTGTACATTCACGTTGTCAGGACGTCAGCTTCAGGTTGACAGCAGGTTGTTAGGGTGTCAGGCTCAGGTGGACGTACTCACCGGGACAAGGTCTATTCGCGCCGAACCCGTCTACCATAAGAAACACGCGATTTGGAGGAGATATCCCGGGATCCGGCCGGTCTTTCGCTTGCACGAGTTAATAACCCCTCAAATCGACCATTTTGACGAATCGAGGTTTTGGCGCGATTTGACCCCTCAGTTTGTTATGGTAGAGGGGGTCGGAACGTGTAGGTGGCAGAAAGAAGATGACTGCAGTGGGTTGTGACGCACCTCGTAGAGCGACCTGCCCATTTCCTCGCCCGTGAGCTCGCACGTGACGTCCACCTGCACGCTGTGCGAGTCCTCCTGCAGCCACGCGCGCTCGTGGTTTATCTGCTTGATGGACGCGCCCGCGAACGCGATCGTGGCGCACAGCCCTCCAGTTAAGACCAGCGGATGGTGAATGGAGCTTTTTGAGATGGAGTAGTGAGGAGTAAGAAGGAGGACGAGGTGGAGGAGGAGGGGGAGGAGGAGGAGGAGGAGGAGGAGGGGTAGGAGGAGGAGGGGCAGGAGGAGGAGGAGGAGGAGGAGGAGCAGGAGGAGGAGGAGGGGAGCAGCAGGAGGAGGAGAAGGAGGAAGGAATGAATGTGCACAGGTACACCATGAGCGAAACAGTGAGGCGGGCCCGACCCGCGATGCCACCCGGTCGGTCGGGCACCACGCAGCTGAAGCGGATGAGCCGCCCGTCGTTCACCAGCCCGCGCTCCAGCACATTACCCAGGTGCAGCGGCGCAAGTTGAAATTGAAAGCAAACTTTGAAAGCGTTTAATGATATCATCGTTTCAAGTGTCGAAATCAAGCGCGGCCATGGGCCACCCCGGGGTCAACCCAGGGTCAACCTGGGGTCAACCTGGGGTCAGCCTGGGGGCAACCTGGGGTCGACCTGGGGTCAACCTGGGGTCAACCTGGGGTCAACCTGGGGTCAACCTGGGGTCAACCTGTGGGCAACCTGGGGTCAACCTGGGGTCAACCCGGGGTCAACCTGGGGCCAACCTGCACCGCCTTACCCAGGGTGCTGGTATCGATGTTACCGCCGCACAGGGCGACCACCACGTTCATGCCCTCCAGCTCTGGCAGCTTGCCCGCGCCCAAGGCCCGCTATCAGTAGTTTAACCCACACTGTCAGCTCACCAGTCGTATGACCACTCCACCGGGCAACGAAAGCAAAGGACGAGGCCATAGTATGACAAAGTGCCTATAGCTATAAATTCTCGGCGCCCTGCTCAAAAGATTCAACTCAAGATGTTTAAATCGAAAGACGCCATATCAATCATGCGGCGTGATATGGCGTCTTTTGACTCAAGAATCTTGAGTTGATTTTTTTGAGCACAGGCACGAGAATTTATAGCTTCAGGCACTTTATTTTGCTAGGCCTTGCCCGCGAGGCAGGCCGCCATGCCGGCCGCCCCGGCGCCCTCCTGCACCAGCTTCTCGCACTCCACCAGCCGCAGCAGCGCCAGGGAGATGTCCTTCTCGCTGATCTGCACCAGGCGGTCGATGCGCGGCTTCAGCACCTCCAAGCAGGGGCTTACACTCGTTCCCAATTCAGCTAAACTTGAGCTCTTCTGTCCGCCGTATAACCTGACTTAGCTCATGAACGTGTCCTGGAGTTGCTCAAGTTGAGGTCTAACGTAAACGAGTGTAAGCCCCTGCCTCGAAGGAGCGGGCGCCGACGCAGGGCACGGCCAGGCCGTCAGCCAGCGTGGGGCCCGCCATCAGGGGCTTACACTCCTCCACTTTTCAGCTCAACGTAAGCGCTTTTGGTGGGACTAGGGGTATTCAGGGGGTGTGTAGGGAGTGTTTAGGGCGGGGGCGGAGGGGGTGTTTAGGCGTTTAGGGGGTGTTTTGAGTTCCAGAAACGGCTCAGGTTGAGCTGAGAAGTGGACGAGTGTAAGCCCCCGCCCGGCATCTCCACCTTCACGGGGTAGCCCGCGGCCATGGCGGCGGACATGGAGGCGCAGCGCTCAGGCTCCACGCCCACGATGAGGGGCTTATGCTCGTTCACGTTAGAGCTCAACTTGAGCGACTCCAGGACACATTCATGAGTTAAGTGGGGTTACACGGTGGACAGAACAGCTCAAGTTGAGCTGACATCGGAACGAGAGTAAGCCCCTGCCCACGATGAGCACGTTGGGGTTGATGGTCTTGACGGCCAGCGCGATGCCGGCAATTAGCCCGCCGCCGCCCACGGGCACCACGATGGCGTCGCAGTTCTTGACGTCCTCCAGGATCTCGAGTCCGACCGAGCCCGCGCCGGCGATGATGTTGAAGTCATCGAATCCGTTGATGTACGCCATGCCCTCGTTCTCGACGTAGACGCGCGCGGCCAAGGCGGCGTCGGCGATGGAGTCACCCTCCAGGATGACGCGGGCGCCCAGCGCGCGGCACTTGGCGTACAGCCGCAAGTTGAAATGCAGAGCAGAATTTGAAAGAAGTATATCATTGAGTAATATGTTAGTTTCAATCTCTGGAACCAGGCGCTTTCAACGCGGGTGTCTTCAAACTTGCACCACCCTACCTTGGCGATCTTGACCAGTGGCGCGATGGACGGCATCAGCACCGTCACCGGGATGTCCAGGTCCGCGCCGCACTGTACAGCCCCAACGACAAACGGAAAGCAAAGCTTGAAAGCACTTCATCGTGTTCTAGTGTTAAGCGCTGAACTGAAAGCAGTCAATCGTATGCTAGCTTCAAGCGCTGACACCAGGCGCTTTCAACACGGGTTTGAAGTAGCAGCGCCCTACCGTGGAAGGCCAGCGCCAGTGCGTGGTTCCCCGCCGACGCCGCCACCACCCCCCGCTTGCGCTGCTCCTCGTCGAGCGCGAGGAGGGCGTTGCGCGCGCCGCGCTCCTTGAAGGAGCCGGTGGCCTGCTCCCACTCGTGCTTCAGGTGGATGTTCATGCCGGTGATGGCGCTCAGAGACCTGTCAGCTCGGGTGTGTGGGGTGGTGTGGTGGTTAGTTGGTGGAATGGTTTGTTGTCGGGTTGTTGGCTGTAAGGACGGTGGGTGGGGAAGCTAGTTGGTCGGGTGTTGGCTGTCAGGGTGGTGATGATTAGTTGGTCGCTTGGTGGCTTGGTGGCTGTCAGGATGGTAGGCGGGTTGGTTGGGTGACACTGGCGGAGTGGGTTCGTCAGTTGGTCGGTTGTTGGCTGTTAGGGTGGGTGAGCGGGTGTGGGGGTGTTGGGGTGTTGGGGTGGGGGCGACGCACCTGCTCTTGGTGCAGCGCGTGCGCACGATGCCGGAGCGGATCCGGAAGTGGGCGGTGCTCACGTCCTCGAACAGCGGCAGCTCCTGCCCGTTCACGATCTGCCGCGGCGTGATGGGACAGCTCTCGCCCTACACCCACGGCCCTCACACTCCACAAATATTCTCGCTTACCTTGAGCAACCTCCAGGAATTAAGTTGGCATAATCGGAGCTCGAGTGGTTACTCGTCTCACCAGTTTATACTCAGTACTCTTAAGATACTCTGTTACTAGTTACTCGGTTACTGGGTTACTCGATTCCTCAGTTACAGGGGCAACGCACAGCGGTGATGGCGGCAGCGGCCGCTCACGCCGGGCGGATAATGGGACTGGCGCGGTATAAGCCTCACCGCGAGCATGCCAGAGTTGAGCATGGACATGGAGCCGGCCTGGGGCGGGGTTGGGGGGTCTTGGATGGCCTTGCACACGGTGTCATTGCCCAGTGGCCGCGTATGGCGCCTAGCGCCGGCGCCGGCGCCGGTGCGTCCGTTGAGCGCGGAGGTTGCGCTACCGCGCGGGCGCGCCACCACCGGCGTCCCGCTCAGCGCGCTGGCGACTCCCGTCATGATGCCGCCTGCGGAATGGAACGGCGGAGGAATCGGAGGGGACGCGGTGTCAGTTCCAAGTAGCACCACCCGCACCCAACAACAACAGTGACCTCCAGCTCTACCCTCGCAAGATCTTCAAAGCTCTCGCCACCCGCCTCTGCAGTCAACGGTTTGGCTCCATCGCTATCGCCTGCGCCCGAACCATCACTCCGGCCGACGGAATGTATTGCCAGCCCAGTCCCCGTCAGCTCGGTGTCAATTCTTGGAGTTGGAAGAAAAAAAGTGTTCAACATACGACTTGCAGATGTTCTTTTCGAGTGAAGGGCCGCGCACCTGGGAAGGTGAACTGTGCGGGGAGTCCTTGGCGTGGGAACAGGAGCGATGCACGCGACGTCAACTATCTTGGGTGCGGCGTGCAAACGAGTGTGCGACGAGGGAGGGGAAAAGGTGGTTTATCTTTCCAGTCACGCTTTCTCGTTGCGAACGTGCCTTGGCCGTTTCGTCGGACTCTTCGGTGATTGGCTGAAAGGACATATGGACAAGATAGACCGTCATTGACGAGTTAATCAGAGGCACCCTTAGGCACCCTGCGGTCGGTTGGCGATGGCGGATTGGGACATATTTCGACGCGTTTTATGGTTTTATATTGGCGAACCGCCGCGCCACGCGCCAACGCTCCTGTCTGCAGCGCTGAACTGGCACTGGTCCACTTCTCAGTTCGAACTGAACCGTTTTTGTCTCTCAAACGTCAGAACAAACACGTTCGCGTCCCACAAAAAGTGCTCACGACAATCCTAAAAGTGGACGAGTGAGCCCCTGTCGGCACCCACCCTCAGAAGGCAAAACGCGTTCTGCGCTCTCACTCTCCCCCGTTTCAGTGCACTTGCGCGTGTTTCGCACTGGAGAGCACGCTAGGAAACAGTCTGCGGCGAACCCCTCGCGCGACCAGCCGTTCCGGATTACCGCGCGGCGGCGTCGGCGGCACCAGAAACAGCCAGAACAACTTTGAGAATGGATGCCGAAGTGCTGTACCTGAGGGGGACAAGAAACAGACCTCACCTCAGCCTGGTGCTTCTGCACGCGGAGGTAGCGCCTGCACGCTTGCCACTCCCGGCCCCGCCCCCACCGCGCGCCCCCTCCGCCGCCAGTGCTTGGCCCGCTTGCCATTCTTGACCTCGCCCAGAGTTCGTCTCCTGGCATCTACGAGTACACTGTGCATGTCGAACCCTCGTCTATCGAATATGTTAAACGGCATCCAATCCTGTGACGTGGCAAGCAACTTCTGTGGAGGCGTCCTACACGCAGGCGAGGTTCCACGCGCCTAAAGCCAAGCTCGTTGTGTCGCTCCATAATGGGAAGCCGCCCTCGACGATTGTGTGCTATCTGCGCGACGTCTTCGCGCCGTGCCATGAGGCGCCGCGCACGCTCCGGGACCTGGTGCGGCAGGGCTGGGTACACACAC
>Ga0307489_10001245_pt1 | contig 16718 bp, 12 predicted proteins | sample SB12metaG_FD_202247 | JGI IMG/M metagenome (GOLD analysis project Ga0307489, IMG submission 202247) | Sea-ice brine microbial communities from Beaufort Sea near Barrow, Alaska, United States - SB 1.2 | ecosystem: Environmental > Aquatic > Marine > Coastal | place: USA: Alaska | collected...
TTGCTCATACTGTACCCCGTGTAACCCCCACTCGCCTCCGCCCTCGCCCCCGCCCTCGCCTCCGCTTCCCTCAACTGGTCTCGGAGTTGCCCGCACTCGTCCCGCGCCTGGTCCGCTAGCTCCACCCAGCCGCCCACCCCCGCCGCCGACGCCGCCGCCCGAGCCACCTCCTCCAGCTCAACCTCGTGCGAAGACCTGGCAGATTTTGCTTGCCACTTCACAGCTTGCCACGTGGTTCAAGAAACGAGGGTGTAACGTGCATGTCGAAGACGTGGCGGGCAATATCCGCTAGTGCCTGGTCTGTACTCCGCACTAGATGTAGTACTTCGTAGTAGATGTAGTACAGTTGGAATTTGGTGGTTTGGCCAAAAGCCAAATGGGTTTTGGTAAATTGGCCAAAAGTCAGACGGTACTACAAATTAAGATCCGTACTATAGAGCAGACCACGCACTAGGCCCCACCTCGTGAACCATCTGAGCCAGCACCGCCGCCTCCGCCGTCCGCCGCTCACGCTCCTCCGCCGCCTCCTCGTTGCAGGGCCTGCCAGATATTGCTCGCCACGTCAACGACATGTAGGTCCGAGCAAGACCCGACAAACGGTACCCGGGAAATTACCAGTTGCGCATAAGTTTACAATTACGCATAACGTTCGAGCCATGATTTATCCGGTGCCGTTCATCCCGATATTGCTTGCTCGGATCTCAGGGCATGGGTTTTGAGCCAAAGTATCTACAGTTGAGGTGGCATCCTATGAGTGGCGGGCAATGTCTGCCAGGCCCTACCTCGTGAACCATCCGAGCCAGCGCCGCCTCCTCCACCATCCGCCGTTCCCCTGCCACCGCCGCCGCCTTGCTGCACGGCCTGGAACATACTGCTCGCCGTGTCAACGACGACACGCATTTTGAGCCCCTCTTTCTTGAGTCAAGGTGGCATCCTCCGACGTGGCGAGCAACATCTATTGATCGCCACATGATCGACACGCGTTTTGAACCCTCGTGTCTTGAGGCAAGGTGCCATTCTATGACGTGGAGTCTTATGTACAAAACGAAGTCACCTATTGACAGAAACATGGACCATGTGAGCACGCTATCTTGCTTGGAGTGTGCGTGTACGAAACTTCGGGCATCGAAGGAAGGTACCTAACCCCAAATATTCCCAAAGTTTAGTACACGCACACTCCAAGCAAGGCTGCCGTTCAAGCCATATGGCGCAGGTAGGTGGGCGGGCCCTTCAAAACCCTAAAGTCAATAAGTCAAAATCAGTGGCAAAATCAGGCAGAAACCCTAAAATCGCGGCAAATCGCGGCACATCATCGAAAATTGGTTTCAGACATTTTCGCGAGTAATAGACGGTCGATCGGGGGCGAAACAGTCATTCGTGTTACACGTGCGACGTGGAGTGATAGAGCAATATCTGCCAGGCTTTAGGCTTTAGGCCTCAGGGTCTAGGGTTTAACCGCTAAACCCTAAACCCTAACCCTATGACGTTGAGTACTTGAGCAATATCTGACAGGCCCTACTGCGCTTCGCTCCGCCGCGTCGATCAGACCTCGCGCCTCGTCCGCTGTCCGCCGCTCGCGCGCCACCGCCGCCTCCGCGCCGCGCTGTGCCGCCTCCGCGGCACGCTCCGCCGCGTCAATCAGACCCCGCGCCTCCTCCTCCGAGGGCCTGGCACATGATATTGCCCGCCACGTCATTCAACGCTTTCTGAACCCTCGTTTATTGGGTTAAGCAGCATCCTATGACGTGGCGAGCAATATCTGCCAGTCCCTATAGCAGTATTGCCCGCCACGTCATCGACACGCGTTTCGAACCCTCGTTGCTTCAATTACATGGCATCCTATGACGTGGTGAGCAATATCTGCCAGGCATTAGCGCAATGCATTCCGCTACGTCATGGACACGCATTTGAACCCTCGTTTCTTGAATTACATGCCATCCTATGACGTGGCGAGCGATATCTGCCAGGCCCTGCATCCGCTGAGCGTTGTTCGCGCGCGACCGCCGCCTCCGCGTCGCGCTTCGCCGCCTCCGCTTCGCGCTCCGCCGAGCTGATCAGATCCCGCGCAGCAGGGTCATTGAGAACAAACATTCGAACCGATGTCGGACGTGCCCGGGAGATTCATTGAGAACAAGCACTTGAACCGACATCGGAGTATGACTTGCCTTGAGGGGAATGCTCGTACAGCGCGCGGAGCAGGAGCAGGAGGATGAGATCCAACGTCGTTTGTCAGGTGGTTCAGTGTGAGTGATCAGACAGACAGGCGGAGGAGGTGGAGTAGGAATTTCAACGCGGTCATTGACGGCACTAGCTCTACGCGGCGCGAACCCCTCTACCCTAAGAAACTGGGGGGTCTGAGTGTGAAAGTACGGAATTTCGTACTTACGACCGACACCCGGCCGACCGGGTTCAGTGCCTTCTCAAGTGATGAAACCCCCAAATTGGTCACATAAATATAACGTGATTTACCCCTCAGTTTCTTAAAGTAGAGGGGGTCGGTCCGCGTAGTACGTGTTCTCAATGACCCCCCTGCCCGGCCAGCTGATGCGCGGACGCCGCCGCCAGTTCCTGCAGCCGCCGCTCGGGGAACTGCCAGGAGGGTCAACGAGAACAAGCACTCGCCAGGTTTAGGGTTTAGGGTTTAGGGTTTAGGGTCAGGGTTTAGGGATTAGGTTACCGAGATCGGAGCACGACTTACCTTCAGGGTGACTGCGCATACAGACGCGCGGACACGGCTCGTGGTGGAGTACGCATACTCCGACCGACCCCCAGAACATCGTATGAGCACGCCCTCGCAACTGTAGATTGCATCCTACTATGACATGGCGAGCAACATGAGAGGAAAAGACGCTTCCACGTCCGCCGGTTTCGGTTTCTGGTCGATTCAACGTCGGTTGAGTGCTTGTTGTCAATGACCCCCCTGCCTGGACGTGCTCCACGGCGGACGTGGCGACGCCCTCGGCGCTCAGCGCACGGCGCTCGGCAGTGTCGACCGACCGCCAGGGACGGATACACATAAATGCTGACTACGTGTGGGTCATCCACCACGTCAGCGTCATAGAACGTCGTTTGAATCGATAATGTGGGTTTACATGGAGTGTATGATGTGGCAGGCAATATCTCGCCAGGACTCGGCAGATATTGCTCGCCACACCATAGGATGCCATGGAACTGAACAGCATTGGATGACGTGGCGGGCAATATCTGCTGGGCGCTACCGAGCTGCGCAGGACCAGAATCTCGGCGCGCGCGGCGGTGAGCTGTGTGTTGGTCTCGGTGACATCGGCGGCGGTGGTGGCGGCGACGGCGGCAGTGGTGGGCCCGGCCTCGCTTTCGGCCATGGGGTTGGCGCGGGGGACGATGCTCTGCGTAGCGGCGCAAGTTGAATATGAAATCGCAAAGTTTGAAAGCTGTTCATCATATTTTGGCTTCAAGCACTGAAATCAAGCACGGTCAACCCTGGGTAAACCCTGGATAACCCCTGGGTAAACCCTGGGGAAATCCTGGATAAACCTGGGGTCAGCCTGCCTCGGTGAGTAACTAAACGGATTTCTTGCGGCGGTGGCGGCGGCGGCAGCGGCGACGGCCAACTCGGCCTCCAGCTGCACCACGCGCGCCTGTGCAACCCGCAGCACCGTCTCCTCCGCTGCACCCGAGGGCACGCGCTCGGTCCCGGCTGCCGCCGTCACCCCGGCGGCGCCCCCGCAGGTAGGGCCACGCAGATGTCGCCCGCCGCGTCATGGACGATAAGAATCGCGAACCCTCGTGTACAGAGATGAAGTAGCACCCTATGACGAGCCGAGCGATGTTGCCGGGCCCTACCCCCGGACTGCCTCCTCCGCCGCCGCCGCCCGCCGCTCCGCTGCCGCCGCTCGCCCCTCCGCCTCCTCCGCTCGCTCTTCCGCCTCCTCCACGCGCCCCGCCTCCTCCTCCTCCTCCTCCTCCTCCGCCTCCCCGCGCATCGCCTCCTCCCCAGGCCTGGCATTCATCACTCGCCATGTCATGGAAAGTCATGTAACTAAATGAGTGTGGGTTCACAATGCGTTGGATGACGTGGCGAGCAGATATGAGGCGGGCCCTACCTCCTCCTCCGCCGCTGCTGCCCGCCGCCCCGCCTCCTCCCCTGCCTCCTCCGCCGCGGCCGCGCGTCGCCCCGCCTGCTCCCCTGCCTCCTCCGCCGCCGCCGCGCGCCGGCCCGCTTCCGCCAGCTGCCCGGCCAGCCGCTCCCGGTCGTCCGCCGTCGCCTCCAGCAGACCCTGTTGCTCCACCAGCGCGCTTTCCAACTTATTCGCGAGCTCCGCCGTGCCCTTGGTGCAACAGCACAAGTTGAATTTGAAAGCAAAAGTTGAAAGCACTGAGTCACATTTCAGTTTCAAGTGCTTAGTTCCAGACGGTTTCAAGATGGGTTACATAGGGTCAACCTGCACCGCCTCACCTTGGCCACCTCCTGCAGCCGCTCCATTTTATACTCCATCCCCTGATGCTGCTTCTCGGCCGCTGCTTTCTCCGCCTGCGCCACTTCCAGCTCCAGCTGCAGCACCTGAACCTGCAGCCCCAGCGCTTCCGCCTCCTCCTTCTCGGGCTCCTCGGTATCGTCCGAGTTGGCGGCGCCAGCGGCGGTGGCGGTGACGGCTTGAATGGCGACAGCGTGTTCCTTGCTGTAGCTGCGCAAGTTGAATTTGAAAGCAAAGGTTAAAAGCAGTCACTCATATTGTAGTTCCAATCGCTTAGTCACAGGCGCTTTCAACATGGGTTTGATAGGGCCAACCTGCACCGCCTCACCTTGTTGGCTACCGCTTCTTCGCGCTCTTGAAGCGCGGCGAGCATGGACTCGAGGGCGTCGGCCCGCTGCATGGCCGCGGTGGACAGGTCGCCCTCGCGCTGCTGGGTGGCGTCGTGCAGCGCCGTCAGTGCCTGCTCGCGCGCCGCCGCCGCCTGTGGGTGGGTGTGGAGTGTGAGAGTGTGACAGTGAGTTCGGCTGAATTGATGTGAGTGTAAGTGTGAGAGTGTGAGAGTGCGAGAGTGTGAGTGCGAGTGTGAGTGGTTGTGGAGTGTGATGGTGTAAGAGTGGGTGCGGGTGTGGGTGTGGACGTAGAGTGTGAAAGTGAGTGTGAAGCTGAGCAGAGGACTGAGTTCAGCTGAGTTGAGTCGTGAGATAACGTGTGGAGTGTGAAAGTGGGTGTGAGCCGAGTAGAGAGACGAGTTCATCTAAATGAGTCGAGCTGAGGTGTACTTTTGTATTTCTGATTTGATGTCACTGACCTGGTCACGCTCCGTGAGCGAGTGGTGCAGGTCCTCCAGCGCCCGCAGCTTCTCCCCCGCCTGCTCAAACATATCCGATGTCTCCTGCTCGTGCCGCAACACGTCAGCCTCCCGCTGCCAGGGCCCGGGCATCATGCCATGCTCTTTGCTCAAAGTGTACTGGTTGCCACGCCGCCGCCGCCGCCGCTGCCGCCGCCGCTGCTGCCGCCGCTATGCTATACACGTCACAGGGTGGCGCCTGACTCAATACACGAGGGTGGAGAATGCGGTCAATGACGGTGACGTGGCAGGAGTAATGACAATCCACCACGCCCCACCCGCTGTGTCAGCGCTGCGGCCCGCGCTTCCAGCGCCCCGCTCACGCCGCTCAGCTGCCCCGCCGCCCCCGCGGCATCCCCCGCCGCCTCGCGCTCGCCGCCGCCTCCGCTCCACCGCAGCCTCTCCACTGCCGCCTCTCGCCGTCTCTCCACCGCCGCCTCGCTCACCCCCCCAGCCGCCGCCGCCTCCCTCACCCCCGCCGCCACCTCCCTCTCCTCCACCGCATCCATCAGTAGCCGCCCCGCCGCCTCCGCCGCCTCCACCTCCGCCTCACGTGCCACGCACGCGTCCTCCCGCCGCGCCATCACCTCGTGTTGTTGGCTCAATGCCGACTCGCGTTTATCCGCGGAGGCTTCCAGTTTTGCGACGTCGTCTTCGCGTTCGGTGAGATCGGCCATCTGGGTCTGCAGCGCCTGGGAGTCATATGGAGAAGAGCGAGAGAGGTGAGAGTTGAGCGGTGGGGTACAGGCACTCTACGCGCAATAGGTATACGATGCGAGGTTTGAGGTAAGGTGTGAGGTGAATGGTGAGTGTGTAGGTACAGTATGGGCTTTGACTATGAGGTGAGGTGAATATAAATATCTCGTACCTGAGCCATCTTCAACACGGTGGACTCCTGTTTCTCAACAGAGTCTTCGCGGGCCGTCAGCGCGGCGGCTGAGGTGCCGGCCTTCCGATAGGGGGCGACGAATCATGCTTACCACGTCATGTCACACGATGTCACGCCCTGACTGTTTCTCATCATCGAGGGCCAGGGAGAAAGCTTGGTGCCTCCCTTAAACACGCGGAAGCGTCTCCAGAGAGAGAGAGCAGGATTTCTCCCTGGGCCCTGTGCGGAAGCGTCTCCAGCTCACATAGTGTACCAGTGTGATTGTACACGCCCTGCCTCGCGGTCGCCCAGTGCGGCCTCACGGCGAGCGAGCTCCGCGGCCTTTGCGTTGTTGGCTGCCTGCGCCGCGGCGGAGGGCCCGGCACAAAATGCTCAAAACATCAAAGGGTGGCATCCCGACGGCACACAGCTGTGTGTGTGTGCCAGCTGTGGACCCATTACCCGACAGCGCACAGCTGTATGTGTACTAGCTGTGTGTAGCAGGGCCCCACACCCGACAGCACATCACCATTTAGGTATTCAGCTCAAGAAATGAGGATTGGCAGACGCATTGATGGATATTATGACCAGTTATGCGCGGCCCTGCCACGGCGGCGGCCTCAGCCGCGGCTTCGGCCTCGGCGGCGACCTCCAGCACCGCCTGCACGCGGGCCTTGGACGCCGTGGTGAACTCTGTCTCAGCCCAGGGCCGAGCAAATAAAGCCCGCCGCTTCATAGAGAGAGAGGGTGACGCTTCTGCGTGTAATGGAGGCACCAGGCTTTCGACTTTGCCCTCGTGCTCGCCGCGTCGTATGATGCCATTGACGCGGGTGGGTTCAACATGTGGTGGATATCATGGCGGGAATTGTGCACGTTACGTGATGTCAATTGACTCAATGAACGAGGGTGTGACGTCTGATGTGTGGTGGATGACGTGGCGAGCAGCTTGGACTGGTCCCTGCCTCTGCCCACGCGGCGGCGGCCTCGCGCTCGGCGATGCCGGCTTCGCGCGCGCTGGCCTGGGCCTCGCGCCGCGCCACTCGCGCTGCCGCCGCCCCCACCGCACCCGGCGTCTTATAACTACCGTCGCTACCATCATCGCCTTCGCCGGCGATGGCGCCGCCGGCGGCGGCGACGGCAGCGCCGCTGCTGCTGTCATTGGGACTGCCGCTGCCGCCGCCGCCGCCGTTGCCGTTGGTGATGTGAACCTCGCTGTGGACGCCGTCCTCCTCCCTCAGCAGCATCCGGTGCAAAACTGCGACGCGCGACTCGTTGCCCCGCCGCATGCGCTGCTCCGCCTCCAGCTGTCGCTGCACCACCGGCAGCGCCGAGGCGGGGGATAGCGCTGAGCCGTTCGGTGAACGCACGGAAGTCAGCTGTCGCTGAACCACCGCAAGCGGCGAGGCTGGAGAGCCGGAGAGGCCGGAGAGGCCGGAGAGCGCTGAGCCGCTCGGTAAAAGCGCGGACGTTAGCGGGCCCACCGTTGCCGCCGCCGCTGCCGCCGCTGATGCCCCTGCCGCCGCTGCCGCCGAGTAGCCCACCTGAGCGGCGCCGTTGCTGGCGCCGGCATCCACCCTCCCTCCGCCGAAGAAGAAATCCATGTCGCTCACGAGATTCGCCGGCGAGGGAGCCTGCGCCGACGACACCTCGTCCTCCTCCCTCGGCGCCAGATAAGACGCCATCGGCGACAGCGTCGGCGGCGGCGCCATGTCATCAACAACAGGCTCTGTCTCCTCGCTTTCGCTGTCCTTCATGGAGGGCAGCGACCCCACGGCGTCAAAGTGCCCACCACCGCCACCGCCACCGCCACCGCCAAAGAATACATCGATTTCGCCCCGAGGCTGCGGCTTTAACGGAGAAGGAGCCGGGGCCGGCTCAGGCTGCGGCGCTGAAGATACCTCGTCCTCCTCATCGTCCTCGTAATCGAAGAGCGGGTTGGGCGCGGAGGATAGCACGGGCGAGCCGTGCGCCGCGCTGCAGGGCCTGGCAGATGCTGCTCTCGTTCCCCAAGTCAACAGGATGCCGTTGAGAAACGAGAGTTCACAAAAACGTCGAGGACCTGGCTATGGCTGCCTGGCAGACAGATATAGCTATAGCTCGCGACGTCATATCACGTTGCACGTCAATAACGTGACGGGCAATGTCTGCTAGCCCTACCTCGAAGGGATCGCGATGCGTCGGCGAGAGAGGCAGCGGCACGGCGAACGCACGCGCACCTCCTTCGACTCGTTGTGAATCCTCGTGAGCCTCGAGAGAGGAGTTGCCCGACCCGCCCCCTTCAGCCATCTCGAGCGCGTCCGATGACACTCCCCCCAGCGCGGACACTCACGCTCCCCTCAAGCACCCGTCCCCCCCGCTCCCACGCGAGTGCCAAAGCTCTCGACTAGCCGTGTGGAAGTGTGGGAGCGGCAGAGAGCAATAAGCAATTGCCGTCAAAAAAATCGACCACCCTCGAATGGGCTTCTGCATGTCCTCACCGACCGCGGCCGCGGGACGGACATTCCGAGATATTCTGAACGCGCTAGCCGTATTATCACGCCAAACGCGCGCCCTCGCGAGTGCTTGTGGGAAGGAACTGGTCACCTGTCGCAGGCATGTTTCGAATGAGCGCGCGCTGGCAGCGGCGCATTGCGACCTGCTCGCGCGACATCGTCGCAGCCAGGCGCGCAACCCACGTAAGGACTAGCGGAGTAAAAGTTCGATACCTCTGGTCCTACGCGTGCTGAGCTATCGGCGGCGCGACCTGCGTTCGCGCGTGACTCGACATTAGCGTTACGTTTCGTTCCGACACAAGCATTCGCCATCGACCCACCCTGGGCGCGCGCGAAGCGGCCGCTGATAGCCTCGCAGAGCCCGCCAGCGCGGGGCGGACGCGTGCCTTGTGCGGCAGTGGACGGCGGAGCAGCGCCGGCGTTTGGTCACGCTGGGAGCGGGGACGATGGGGCACGCGTGGCGGAGGCCGGCGAGGCAGAGGAGCGAGCTGGCAGAGAGTGCAGTCGCACCGGTCGGTCACCTCGAACCTTCAGTGGCACTGGGCGCCGAGCGCCTGCGCGAGAGCATCCCCGGAGCACCGCGCGCACGAAAGCTCGCGAGCGCCCCTGAGCTGCAGCAGGAGGGCGCAGTGGCTGGGGTAGTGGCCCGCCGCGGCAGTGTCGTCCAGCGACAGCCCGCGGCCATCGCGCCCACCACCTCCCTCACCCACAACCCGACCGCCGCATCCGGCGCAATGCAGGAGCCGAGCGCGCCGGTCGCTGCGGGCGCGCCGGCCGCCGCAGGCGCGCTGCCAAGCCCCGGGAACAGCGTGCGAGATGCCAACACGTGCGAGCGCGCCGAGGCTGCCTGCGTGGCGTGCGTGTCGGTGAACGACGTGGACACGTTCGAGGTGACGCAGCGCGAGGAGGCCGCAGTGGGGGAAGCGGAGGCGGAGCGCGGGGCGGCGCTGGACGGGGAGGCGAGCGACGCCGATGCGAGGCTCAGGGGCCGGTGCGCGGCGAGCGAAGCGCCGCCGCATCAGCGCCGGGGGAGTCTGGGGCCGCGGCTGCCTGAGGACGAGCGTAGGGGTCTCGGCCACACGCAGCGGGGGTGGCGCATGCATGCGCCGCGCGCTGACACCGCGCCCAGCGCAGGAAAGGCGCCGGTGCCCTCGCCGGCCACGCCGTCCCCTCAGCCCCCGCGCCCCCCGCTCCCGGCCCCGCCGCCGTCCCTGTCGTCCCAGCTGCCACCGCTGTGGTCGCCGCAGCCGCCAGCACTGAATCAGTACGGGGAGCTCGTCGAGTGCAGCGCTACGCACCAGCAGCAGTACGCCGGTGTGGAGGCCGGCGTCCAGCCGCCACCGCCGACGCTGAGGCAGTACGGGGAGCTCATCGAGTGCAACGCTGAGCACCAGCACGCCGGTGTGGACGCCGGTGTTCCGCCGCCGCCACCGCCGGGCCTTGAAGCCTGGGCCGGAGAGGTCACCATCATAGATGATTCGGACAGAGTCGTGCTCGCCGTGTCCTCCTCCGACAGCATCGACAGCCTGATGGTCGGCATCCATGCAAAGTGGGGCCGCGAACGCCACGCCGGGCAGCGCCTTGCGCCTCTACAAGGTAAGTCATTCGACGACGGTGCGCGCAGTCTCGCCGCGTGCGGCATCAGCAAGGGAGGCCACCTGCGCTTCCTCGGCGGCCTCTGTGGAGGAGCTGCCACTCCCGTTGCTGCGGATGGGGAGGAGGGCACGGTGGAGGACGTGGCAGAGGAACCCCGTCCCGCAAAGAATTCGGATGCCGTCTACCCGCGGGGACTGCGGCCTGAAGGTGGTGGTGGTGGTGGCGGTGCTGATGCTGGTGGTGGTGGTGGTGCTGGACAGCAAGCTGAGGGCCCGGGGGCCGACGGTGGAGCTGGCGCGGACACTCGAGGCGACGCGGCGGGGCCCACGCTGGTGGAGGAGCTGACCGCCGATGTTGGTAAGATTTGGCAGGAGATGCTGGCAGGAGGCGCCGCGAGCGGGCTACAGGGGCATGGCTTGGAGGACAAGTTCGTGAAAGGCATCCACTGGGGTGTCCTGGTAGAAGCGCTGAGGGTGGTGAGGAGGGACCCCAGAACACTCAGAAAGGTCTCGGCGACCTTTGCGGGGGTGATCGCGCTTCTCGCTCGACAGGAGCTGTCTGGGTGGGCGTTGCAGCTCACAGGCTTAGCGCGCACAGTGGAGAAGTCGCAGCTATGGAAGGAGAGAGTGACGCTGAGACACAATTTCCCGATTGACTACAAAGACGATGCCGCCATGTGGTACTTCGAGGTTCCAATTGAACATCAATTGGAGCACCTGCTGGTCCGGGCGGAGCGCGCGGAGGCCGCGCTGGCAGAGAGCAGTGCGCGCCGGGGTGCCCGCGGCTCGGATGGAGCCGATCGGACAGCCCGCGCGGCGGACGTGGAGGAGGAGGAGGACGAGGCTGATGACGGCTGTGACAATGACGGCGGGTGGGTCCGAATCCTGAAGCAGTGCCAGCGCGAGTGCGAGCGCGACGGCTCATCGGTGGAGGAGTTTGCCATCAAGCTGGCGGAACGGATGCCGGGCGTCCCGCCGCTGCTTCCCAAAAAGTGCACTAGCCTGGGAAAGCTGATGGTGATGGCCCGCGACGGACACGAGCGCCTGAGCTGGTCGCCAGAGAGCAATGACCTGTTCATCGCCATCGCTTGCCACCACCGCGTCTCCAACGCCACGACATCCCGAGTCATCGCCGAGTGTTACAGACGCATCCCTGGCCTCGAGGGGCTGGTCGCCGACCTTGATAACACCGTACAGAGGGACGGCAGCGATGTCGACGCGGGCCTCTCGGATACCGTGGGGCGCGCGCTGATGAAGGGCTCTGTCTTGACCGAGATGTGGGTCGCCAGACAGCTGGTGGCGGTGCAGGACGCCGATGGGAAGTACACGCGGCCGTGCGTGGGCGTGTGCGTTGACGCCACCACCTTGGAGGATAATCAGATCAAAGTGTTCGCCGTCATTTGCCAGGCTAACAGCCTGGAGGGGAAGCACTTCGAGTACCCCATGTCCGTGCGGCAGTTCAACGCGCGTTGCGACGATGACAACCGCGTCATGGAAACCGCCGACCAGGAATTTGAGTTGACGATGACCGGCTTTGAGCGTATTAAAGCCTGGCAGAAGATTATGGGGATTCCGCCCGAGGAGTGCTTCCAGTTGCACGACATCAGAGTCTCCAGCACGGACCACGTGGGGGGCGTGCCCATTGAGCGCCTGGAGCCTCTCCGCCGAGCGGCGTGGGACGCGATGCCGGGAGCTGGGAACGAGGAAGAGGAATATCCGCGGCTGCTGTGGATCGGGTGCACGGACCACAAAGTGTCCATCATGTCGAAGATGACGGCCAAGGCGTTCAACAAGCTGGAGAAGGAGATGTACAGGAAGCTTAGAATCCACACCCCGGACTTCTCCGCGCGATTCTGCAGCGGGCACTGTGGGTTGACGGACAAGTTCGTGGCCAGCGTCAGTCTGCGGCTCCGGAAGCGGCGGTGGCAGTGGCTGGCATTTGTTGAGAATCAGATCAAGACGCGGAAGCTGTTTGTCACCAAGGAGACCAGAATCCAGCTGAACAGGTGCTCGGAGAACAGGTACCTGTCATACCACCAGATGGCAGCGATGTGGGCCACGCGGGACCCGGTCACGGGGGAGCCACGACTCGAGCTGTTGAAGACGTTCTTCAAACTCGAGAAAGGCGGGTCCGAGCATAACTATGGCACAACGTGCTGGTACGACAGATTTATCCGGCATTGCTTGAGCCTTCCCGGGCTCCTTCCCATGCTCACGGTGCTCCGGGATACTATGAAGCACGTGTTCCTGCCCATGATGAAGGTCACGCACTGCACTGCTGCCCAGCAGAACCCGGCGCTGGTGCCCCAGGCGTTCGTGGGCTGGTACGAGGAGCTCAAGAAACGGGTCACCGACCCAGAGGCACTGGCTGACCTCTTTGAGCACGGCTGGGCCGACCGAAGCCACGCGCACTTCCCGCGCGATGACAATGAACTGGGGGCCGACCTCGGTGCTGTCGCCATGGGGACGCGGTTGGACGAGGAGCAGCAGCAGGCAGCGGCGGAGGAGGCGGAGGAGGAGGAGGAGGAGGCTGCTGGGAACGAGGAGCGCGAAGGAGCTGAGGAGGTGCAACAACAGCCAGAGCTCAGCAAGACAGACTGCGATGCCTTCGTGAACCAGCTGCGGCTGGCGGTGTGCACGCAGGTGATGGCCGCCATCGACGCATGGTACACCATCTGTGACTACACCCACCCCGGCAAGAATGGCAAAAAGAACCCCATCGACCCGCACTCCCTCACCGCAAAGGAGCGGCAGGGGATCAGTGCTGGCACCGGGGACAGCAGATGTTGCGAGGACGTCTTCGGCAAGATCGGAACCATCAGGAAAGCCAGCGGTAACCCAAACATCCGCATTGAGCTCCTCGAGGCGCGCCTGCGAATTAACAAGATCCACCGCATCGACCCGACGTGCACACTCACCAATCTGAGAGACGGACCTGACGGCCCACGGCTGTACGCGGAGGTGTCGGCCGAGGGAAACGACCGCTGGAAAGCCAAGCAGCAGGGAGGCCAGCACAAATCACAGCCGGTGCGGCGGGCAGAGGACTTCGAGGCCCGCGTGGTGAAGAAGCACGGTGCTGCGGCGAAGGCCACGGGGCTGGAGACACGGGCGGAGGACGCCTCAGTCTCTGCTTTGCTGCACGCCGTGAACGCGGTGATGAGCGACCCTGGCATGAAGGAGCCGCTCAAGCAACTTGGCCACGATCCTAAAGGTCCGCTCACCACGCAGGCTCACCTGACCATCAAGGTGCTCACGCTCTTTCTGCAGCTGATGGAGTCACCCGAGGTACCAACGCTCAGCGGCATCAAAAGGGTGAAGCCTGACCACACCGGCGAGCCACTCCGACCGGAGCTGATGCACCGAGCGCTGGTCACCATTGGAAAGACACCGCCAGAGGACATCGTGTTCGAAGCGGCCCCAGGGCTGTCAGGGCTCCTCTTCGCTACCTCGCGCTGCATGGGGAAGTGTTGTAGCAGCTCTCGCGTTGGTGCCGGCCGCGCCGCTGGCGATGGTGTTGGCGGCGCCGATGGCGCTGCGGGGGACGGTGCCGCCGGCACCAACGCTCAGCCCAGCTCTGCGGGGGAAATTCCAGGGGTTGGTGCCGACCAGGATGCGGCGCAGTCGGCAGCCAGCGACGGCGCCGCTGGTAGCGCAGCCAGCGACGGCGCCGCTGGTAGCGCCGCAGGCGCTGCGGGGGCCGCCGCCCCTGCCGCGGCCAGGCCTGCCCCCGCCGGCGCTCAGGTGGGTGGCGGTGTGCTTGTCGACTCGCAGTCAGCAGCAGCGAGCGGCGGCGGCGCGGACGTCGACATGCAGCCGGCGGCCCCGTCAGGATGGAGCGCAGCCGGCGCCACGGCCGCGGCCGGCAACACCAGCGCTGGTGCCAAGGACGAGGACGAGGACGAGGTCGCGGTCAACATGCCGGGAGACAAGAGGAAGCGGGCGTTGGAGGAGAAGCGAGACCTGATATCACTGCTCTCGTCGAAGCACCACGTTGCGAATGAGGCGCTGAAGAGCGTGGGGTGGAATGGCAAGCGCAAGAAAGGCCTCCCCCCGCCCACGCCGAAGACTGGCTCTGTGCTGGCGCTGCTCGTTGCCCGCGGAGGGGAGTACCCGGCCCAAAAGCCGAGTCCTGTCGAAGCTCTACAGAGTGTGCTGAAGCGCCTGGAACACCAAGCGGCGGTTCGGCACGCCACGGGGGGCGGGGCGGGGGAACCCGGGGGAGCTGGGGTGGCGGGGTGAGGCGCGGAGGTGGGTTAGCGAGTGGACGACGGGTCCAGGTAGGCTGGGGTAGCCAGCGTTAGAGCTTAGAATGTGTTAGCCAGATAGTAGGCACCCTGGCGAGGTACCCACGCGCGCCCATTCTCAAAAATAATGCACATTTTTGAGATGGAGCGTCGACTTCGGTCGCATAGAACACGCTCTGCCCGGGAAACTTAGGTTCCTCGCGCGCGGCGCGGCCGATGTCCGCGCCGCCGTGTCCGGAAACCGTCGAATGAGCCAAAATGAGGCGTCAATGGCCCTCAAAATGAAGCAAAGCGTGCATTGCACCGGCGCGCACTTCAAGGAGACCGAATGTCCCGGGCAGGCTCGCCAAGTGGGGACAATATGGAGATATGTTGAGCTCGCTAGGCCCATCTGCGCTTGCTGCGGGCGCGCGCGCCGTTCTGCAAGCGGACAATTAGCGCTTCCCGGCCACCCACTCCCCAGCCGGGGACACGGGGGGGAACGAGTCTACCGCATGGCGTGCGCGGGTGAATGGCGCGCTGTCAAGTGCTGGCCGGCTCCATTTGGGGGTTGCCGTGGACGCGCCGCGCGCGCATCGTAGCCAGCAACCTCGCACGCGTCTCGTGGCCCATCACTCGGCGTCGACCCGCGAGCAGGAGAGTTTTTGACGACGACCGTTTATCTTGGAATTCCCGTAACGCCGCGGTCGGCAGGACATGCAGCGGCTCAACAACCTCGCCCTCACGATCATCGCGCGGGCACCCACACTCCACACCCCGGCCTGCTTCCCGGCCGGCGCGAACCTGGGAGAGAGACTCCACGTGCGATCGCGTGCGTCCCGCCGCCGTCGGGCAGCACGGCGCAGCACACCCCGCCGGGTTCGCGGACGTGCGCCGTTTGAAGCGAGTGACGATGACGTCAGGCTGGGGGGGGGCTATGGGTGGCGGTGGGCACCCTCCTGACCCCTTTCGAAGGGACGGGACCAAGCTGATGGACTCCGGGCGCGCGCGCTGGGTCATCGCGCACTCTGCGCTCAAGGCGCTGCTCGGCGTGGACCGCCTCGAGGCCCTCATCGTGTCCTCGTGCCTCGCTCCCGGCACCTCGGTCCCCACCCTTGCTCCGGTGCTCTCGCTCGAGTCAATCGCACACGAGCGCGCCAGGCGCTGCGCTTCGAGGGGCGGCTGCGGCGCCGGGAGGACGCGGTGGCGTGCGCGAACACACGGCCTCAGTCACGCGGCGCGCCAGCGTCGCGCGGCTGCCCCCTCGACGCTGAGCTGCGCGCTTCGCGAGAGTGTTCGAGTGGCACAATGGCACGGGAGCCTCGACGCTCGCCTCGGCGCGAATGCTCCACGCGATGGTCGCCGAGAAGATCCGGCGGGGCAACGGCGGCACGGGCGCGGCGTGCGGGCATGACGGCGAGCTGCTGGACGCCCTGATGGCGCGGGCGCTGCTACGACGCGGTGCTCGCGCTCGACGCGGGGCTCTCTGCCGCGGTCGGAGCCACGTGGTGGGTTGCGCGGCAGTTCCAGGCGTTTATTTACGGAGCTGTTAGCGGGCCGCGTCAGCTGGGTGGTAGGGCGGTGCAGGCTGACAGGACTAAACCCCGCGTTGAAAGCGCCTATGGTTTCAGCGCTTGAATATGATATATTGCTTTGAACGTATGCTCACAATTTAATCTTGCGGCGCTACAGCTCAGGGGGGAGCGGCGGCGGCGGCAGGGGCGGGGACGGGGGACGGCGCCGGCGCCAGCCAGCGGTGACGGGGCCGGCGGTGGCAGCGACGTGCATCTGCACCGAGCCCTAGCGGGCGACGACGTGCATCTGCACCAGCATCGTCGGGCGCCGCTATTCTTCGCACGCGCGCTGCGCTGGACGGGCGCCGCCTGGCGGTAGGGCCTGGCAGAGTTGCCCTCCACGTCATAGCCGGACGCCATTTGATTCAAGGCTTATGTTGCGCGTCACGTCATCATGGGGTGCCATTCTACTCAGGAAACGAGGGTTCAAAGCGCGCTGGATGACGTGGCGAACATTACCCAGGTCCACCGGCCGTACGCCGCGGCGTGGCGCGTGCCGGCACACGGCAGCGGCGGATTCTGGGCGCATGGTGCACCCGTGCACCACGGCACGGCCGCGCGCGGGCTGGCGTCATCCAGCGGCGGCGCGGATCCCGCGGACTCCGACGGCAGCACGCGGCGCGCGATGGAGGTAGGGCCTCCCCCGCTCGGCGAAACACGTGTAC